>Ga0307513_10001068_pt1 | contig 39906 bp, 49 predicted proteins | sample 15_EM_MG_FD_202174 | JGI IMG/M metagenome (GOLD analysis project Ga0307513, IMG submission 202174) | Populus trichocarpa ectomycorrhiza microbial communities from riparian zone in the Pacific Northwest, United States - 15_EM | ecosystem: Host-associated > Plants > Roots > Unclassified | place...
TTTAACTGCGTCCTCGTCACGGGACCTGTTGACCATCTCTCTACGAATATCCGCCCGCCATTGGGCCATCCTCACTGTGATGTACAAATAACACAGGGTGACAATAGCCACGATAAGTGCATAATACTTAAGCACCGCAGAGTCACAAAGTGTTGCTATTTAACGCATGAGAAGGGACGAAACTCACGCATCAAAAAAGACAGGGAAGTATACAATCGCAACTACCAAATCATACAACATGGGAACGACTTGGAATGTAACTTGTTCAAGGAAAGTATTGATGGCATTACCCTTGCTAAGGGCACTCAAAACCTCACCGGTCTTCTTGCCAAGATGAAAGTCGAGTGATAGAGAATGAACGTGTTCAAAAGCTGAGGTTGATAAGGCTTGGTAGGAATACTGGCCAATCGGTATCCACAACATGCTACGGGTTGCGCCAAGAACACCCATGTTGCCTTGAAGGAACCTGTAGACAATATATAGAAGTATTTGGACATATAGGAGACGTGCTGCAGTTTTTACAGGTCAGTCTTTCGGAAGCACAAAGGATGACATGAAATTATAAAGGCAAGGATAGTATTACGCAATCCCCCGTCCGACCCGCCGAGGATATTCGCAATCCTCCCAAGTTGCACCGGCACCATCACGTCTATACCACGTTGGAGCACCATGAGTATGAAACAAATTACCATAAGGAACTGCAACCTTCTATCCTTACTTGGCCAGAGGTATGGGAAAAATATAGTGTAACCCTAGACATATTCCCACCAGCTTTGCTTCCCAACAACAGCCCTTCAGCCCCATCCAGCAGGGGCATGAGTTCATGGCTCTAAGACACCATGCTTTCTATGTGCGGGAACAGAACCATAGTCTGGCACATCGTCAATAGTAGATGAGGAAGAGGAGGCCAAAAGTTAATTGCTCTCCTCCGAATCACTATCGTCGGATTCCTGCTTCGAGAGTACGATGAGGCAAGTGTACAGCCCGACCAATAACACGAGGAAGACAATCCGAAGAAGATCGATAGATAAGTCTACAATATCCCAATTGTGCAGTGAAAAGCGCTTTTTAGTAGCTCCGACACTTTCACCACTCCTACTAGTCAACGAACCATGCTTCTCTCCATAAGTGAAGATGCTCGCTACCAAGAGAATAGCCTCGCCAACTAAACCAAACAACTATGAGGCGAGGTGGGGAAAGGTGGGGTAAAGGCTGTTGTCAAGCTGCGAGATGAGGATGATTGCATATATGAAGAGCAGCGAGATAGTGCAGACCTAGATGAGAGCCAGGTATGTCAGTGACCAATGACCAAAGTGCACATTCAAAAGATACGTTTCACTCACGACATAATCCTTCCCGCACCACCAGCCCTTCTTTGTCAAAGCATGCAAAATAACGTTTGCTGAGTTTGCGACTAAAATGAAATTACGCCGACCAATACCCAATTGAACGCGGCCTTTCTCAGCGGAGTTAGTTTATCACCAGCCACCTTCTTTCCTTTGGCTTTTGCACCCCCGGGAAACCGTTCTGCTATCCTTCCGCAAAAACCACTATTAGTTCGATCCGAGATCTGGCGTTTTTTCTTTCTCTTCCCGCTCTCGTAGATACCAGTAACAGGGAGTGGAGTAGGTTTCGAAGATTTAGAGAACATTGTACCTCAGGGCATCAAATATCACTCGGTGCTCTGTGTGTCAAAAAAAAAAAAAAACCTTGATGGCTGCCGCTAAGACAAAATTTAGTAACCCGCGGCCCGAGGGACGTGTGGTGACTCATAGCGCATGTATTAGCGGCTGGATGGGGGTTTGCCGGCAATAGACTCCCCGTTATATGAATGAAACCCCCCCAAATGTCTGCGGAAAACTATCTTCTCACTCACAGAGCTGTTGTAGTTGTAGTGCACTCTTATCAGAAAAAACTGCGGCTCGCGATGTTACACGCGGTGGGCGAGAAGAAGTTTCATCATCTGCCAGAGAATACTTGGTTTTGCAAGGTCACCCTAAGGAGAAAGGAACGGATCATTAGAGAAGACAACCGCAATTGTATTAACATGATACAATCCGAAACGAGAAGAAACGAGAAGAGATCCGACTTCCAGCGAAGAATCCAGGACAGCGAGGGAAGTAGATACGAGTACTAAAGTAGGGCATGGGTAGCAGTCCCCAGGGCTGCGAGGTTGAGGCGTTATCCATAGATATCATATCATCCTACCCCCAAACCAAACCCCGCAACGGGCCGACCAGAGCCGCAAATTCTTACCCACAACCCAAGCCCGGCCCAAATGATGTCCGGCCAACCCAGTCCAACCAACCCAAACAGCGCCCAGGCTACCCAAAGAGCCCAAATTTTTCAAAAAAGAAGTTATTAGTCCAATTGCGTTTGAGGAAGTGAATTGTTTTCAATCTCCATACTTGAAAGAAAGAAAAGGTATTCAAAGTTGGCTGATTCTAGGAATAAGACCAGAACTATGGGGTGATGAGATATGATCCACATCTGAATCATCAAAGCTGTTGCAATGTCGTCGCGAGGAACGGGACCGGGAACTTCTAGGGGGGCTGAGAGGGGAGGGAGCGGAAAAAGGGTTCACTGACATCGTCTCGAATGTCCCTCGTAATGGAAGAGTGATGTACTAAAGAAAGTGGCTGCCTGCAATATCACCTAATTCCGGAAGAGAATAACAAGACACTACCCTTGCAGAATCAAAAATCATACACATAAGGAAAAGATGTAAGCAAAAAGATGACGCTCAAAATTCCCCAACACTAGACCCACTCTGGAATGGTGCTAGTCCCGGGTTTTCACAATGATTTTGTTTAAAATCAAGAGAGAAATGAGTGATATCATGTGACTTGATAAAGAAGAATGACAAATTTTTCATGCTGGGTTGGAACAACCCGTTGCCAATTGGGCAAGGTACGGAGGATGTCACCTTTGGATGAGGGAGGTGCGGAGGTTAGGCGGAAAAAGGAATAGCCATGGTTCTACTTAATGCGGGGTCATAGCTCCGACGCGTCGGGCCCACCAGACACCACACAATATAAGTTGTCCCTATCGCCCCGAGCTTGCAACCCCCAAGCTCCTTACAGCTCCGTTCTCACCTCCTATCCGTTCGAACACAAGATCCTCAAGCTCCCTACAGCTCGCGATCTTTGTCACCCACCCACCACCCCACTCGAAACACGAAGCGCCCTCATTGTCATCACGGGATGTATCGGTGTCAACGACCTCCGGCGACAAGGGCAGCGGCACTTTGGGCAATGCTTCCGACAGTGGAATACTACCGGCTGTAGTTGTGACAGATGACAGAATTGGTCAATGGGCTGTATCTTCTACTATATTCCTTTCTTATTTCCTTTGGTTTCTTTCGGTTCTTCTCTTTCTGTAATACCTGAAAACCTAATCTATATTTGTAATGGCATTGAAAAATTGGTTGGGCTTTTTCTGGTAGCCTAGAATAGGCTTGCCCCAAATACTGGACGGATAAGTGGAATATGTACAGTGCTAACCATTAATGAGGATCTCTCATAGGCCCTTATTGCTATATACTCGGGTAGGGACAAAAAAATCGGAACGCTTCTAGTGGCAAAACAAGGATTCAAGGGGATGATCGAAGTGACCCGTGGCGATGGGTGAACAGTGATCAGTTTGAAAGACACCTTAAGACTGCAGCTACACCAAGAATGTTGCACCTGGCAGTTGGTCGTGATTCTGGCTATTGGTTCAGAACTGTCCTAGGGGGGGGTAAACCTAAACCCTTAAGCTTCACCAGCAACCCAGGACTCTTAATAATACCAAAGGTTTATAGTAATTCTTGAACTGTCAAGTTCACGGAACAGTAAAACATTTCTTTAAAATATCATCAGGCTTTCTGATGTCTGCCGTGTCCCCATTCGTTCCAAACTTCTTTACTCTCTACTTCCCTCCCTGAAGGATCTTGCCGATCCCCTGTTCCGACCTTTTCGTCCCTACCCGAGTATATCCTAGCCAAGTCCCATAGAGCCATAAATTCAACCACGAATGCGCCGGGACGGCGCTAGTAGTAATTAAGAGTGATTGTTAACATAGTGACAGAATCTAACGGGACAACCTCACGCAATCAAATTTAGCTATGATCACCTGCTAGGATTCTCCTATGGTTTCAAACAGATCAAAGGGTTTACGCATTGTTCGGCAGGCTAAAAAAAGTTCTGCTTTACTTACTATTATGGCATGCTCTATGGCATGTTTTTCGTTGTCGAAGGGCATCCTCCAAATTGAGCTCCGTTGAGCGTGCCGCAAAAATTATGATTTTTTTCCCCTCCACTGCAATATAATAAAGGCGCAAGACCAAATACATTGTGAGTGTGTTTGTTGGGAGAGAAAAGGATTTCCGGAAATTTGTATCATACTCGGGTAGGGACGAAAAAATCAGAAAAAAGGATCGGCAAGATGATCCGGGGAGTGAAGTAGAGAGGGAAGCAACTTCGGAAAAAAGTCGGGCTTGGAAGACATCTGAAAGCCAGATGGTGATCTGGGGGAAGAAGTACCGGTACTTCGCTATTCCGTAGTCTAAACTTGAATATTTCCTGTGAAGCCACCGGGGATCCTGTCACTTTATGCAACAACCTGGGTTTAAGATGTTTCATAACCTGATCGCTTTCCACCCGCAGCTACATCGATCATCCCCCTCTTCCCTGTTTTGCCACCAGAAGTTTTCCGATTTTTTCGTCCCTTCCCGAACACTTGTATGTATAATATCATACCATAATATTGACATCATACGAAGAAAATATAGGGTTAGTCGGATGAGAGTTGAGAGAAACATCACGGGCCAGATTTATGGCAGGTATCATAGAAAATATTGACCAATGGGGTAGGGTTCTACAGGGGGCCCTTTAGAACACGGATTTTTCTAGAAAAATTCCCCGTATTTTTTTTTCGGAACACATCCCATTTCCAGCTCCCATTGCAAATATTTCTTCTACGATATAAATTGTGTCCACTGAACAGGGCCTCAATAAAAAGCTGGTGTGATAGGATTAGAGTGTTGGAACTTGGAAGAGAATGCTAGTGCGGGCCTCATAAAGCCTATCCAGCTATGATATCATTCTCAAGCACCCATGCCTGCACTAGGCATAGGTTATCCCCAGCCAGTTAAGCTTAGCCTTTAGCCTAACATATGACACCTGCCCAGCCCGCACATCAACATATCAAGTAACAAAGGCCAACTCGAAAGCGCACAGAGAACGGCCAACTAGGCACTGTATTATACCTTTAACAGTAACACTACCAATATCGAAGTAGGAAACTCAAAAACCAGAGCGAAAAGCAAGCCCAAATTCACTCAATAGTACCGGCAGAACCGGAGCACATCGAGAGGGCATGCCAGTGCTGAATGCCCCTGCAAAAAAAAAATTATTTCCCGGTTATCCCCTAAACCTACTACCGGTACGGCGGGTCATATACTCACAGAGCGCAACCGCAACTAATTTCAGTTAGGTAACTTAGCTGTGTTCAGGCGGGGTGTTCGGGTACTGTACTTGTGGCAGATTTCCTACACATCGCGTGGGTGGTGCTTCCCAGACATACTGCCGGATAGGCAGGTTGATTTGGCTTACCTCGGGATCATGGGGCCGCTGGGTTGCGCATATGCCCGGATGAGCGGGCACCCCTACAAGTATAATGTACGAGTTTAATTGAAACAAAACACAAGGGATGTGCAAGGCCGGGTAACCGTGGACTTCCTGGGGAAAGTGACAACGAAAATACTCGTAGCTGCCTCAAGGATAATACAAGTATGAAACAAACAAATATGCCAGTAGATAATTCTAATGATAGTTATATAAAAAAAGCGGAATTCCGGGCCTCCCCTCCTCCTCCTAGAAATTTTGGCCTCTTTTCTCTTTCCCTTCCCCCCCCCCGTTGGGCCAGAGGCGGAAGCAGACGGAAGCAGACGGTTACCCAGCCTTGCGTCTCAGTTGCGTGTTGGTTGCGGTTGCGCTGTTGTGCTCGAGACGACCAGTTGCACGGGAGCACGCACGCTTGGCCCGCCGCAGGCCGCATGTTGGATATGTGAAGAGACACGGCCACCCCACCCAGGTCATGTCATTGGGGGTTAGACTAGGGTCGATCTACGTTTGGGTTGTGCGGGATCGGGCTTGGCATGTATGTTTCCTATCATACGAGTACATTCGTAGCTTCCTCTCTTGAACGAACCAGACAACAACGAACAACACTCCCTCCCTACTCACACACAACGCCGCAAACTACCCACTCATGCTACAACTCGACCCTGCCCAACCACCTTCCCCACACGTATAATGATCTTCCCTCCATTTAAATACCCGACCATGGGCCACACCAAAAAATAGGTGTGACGGAGGTTCCATTCCCCCCTTCCCACCGCCGCATACCTTCCGTCCGTCAAATCCTAGTATGATCCAGACACTGTGCAAATCCACAATCACGAGTTTTCCACACGCTCCTCCTCCTCCGCACAGCATGGGGCTCCAGACACTATCATCGTGGAAGATCTCCAGTCATGGCAATAGTTATCCTCACGAACAGAAACTCCAGCCCAACAGCGCGTTGTTGGCCGAATCATCCAGTATCACTCACTCATTATTTCGCGGCAGGCGGGATTTATTTAGTGTTTATTCCCCCCCGCACAGACTAGTCTCTTTTCGTAACTAGTTCCTTTCCACTAATTAACCCCCACCCCCCCCTCACCGCCATGCTATACACATGACTTCTCTCCCCACCGCACCGCTCTCAATTCCTCGGGCGCACCCTTATCTCCCAACTACAGTATGGCGTGCCACTTTCTTATCGTCTGTCGTCATTCGTTCTTTTGTTTTTTTTTCCCTTCTCCCGACCGGGGATAAACCTACTTTTACGTTTGTAGGAAGCGGATAACCAAGCCCCCCCCGTCTTTCCCCCCAGCCACACACAACTATTACACATAAACCCAAAGCTGGTCGGTGGGGGCCACCCCGCGCCCGGCCTTAGCCCCGACGTCTTGAACCCGCTTCATCACAGCCTGAATTTGGCAGTTCAGGGCCGCTGAATGGCAATGTTGTTCGCTCTTCTCTACTGTACTGTGGTCCTTTTGAATTACTTCCACCATTGGTACTCGCTTCCTCTCGAGTTCTTCCCCCCCATATTTTCATTATGTTCATTACCTTCTGCGCCGGTAATCCTCCGCATCGGCTCCAAATCTCGACAGGACCGCACTCTATTAGGAGTGTGTAGTAGTAAACAAACCTCGCCTTTGAAACCAAAAACAAAATGAAAAAATAATACGCTACCAGGGCTAACTTTAACACTACGCGGTTCGCACATCATATGATGCACAGGTGCTGGGAGGCCGCACTGTACAGGGTAGGATGCAAAAGTCTTGCCCACATATCTCGCGCATGTCAAACTTAAACGGAAGTACCGGAAACTTCGGGGTAAGCGCAAGTACTACAGCACTGGTGTAGGAAAGCTAAGGAGAGCACCATATCCCATGTTTGATGAAGATGAAAATCCAAACTTGCACACAATCTCATATCACAGCAATAAAGCCGACTGGCACTGTACAGCACGCTCCACACACTATATCTCTCCAAAATCCCCTCGTACAGGGATAGTTCCTCTGCCCAAAGTCCAGCCATGTACAGTACAATATTTGCAGAATATCTCTCTCTCCCGACTACCCCAGACATACACCAAAACGAATATCCCCTTCTAAGCCAATTGATCCTTCAAACATGAACATCGCCAAGAATGATGACCCTCGAGTGACCTTCCATGACCACGAGTTTCCTCTCCTGTATCTCTCCTAAGAACGCGGTGCAGGCTGCAGGCTGCAGGCTGCCGAGTCGGGTCCATTTCGCCAAGTCATGCAGTAGTATCCACCCGTCCTCAACACGCATATGGCCATGCGGCTTCCTTCCGGTAGCTCATCCGGCATGCACGCTAATCAAGGACAAGAAATGAAAAAGAAAGGAAGAGAGGAAAGAAAAAACGACATATGCCCTGCCCACGTAATGGAAGAAAAGAGGAGAAAAAAGTAGCCTCCCTAGTAGAAAAAGAAAAAGAAAAAACAAAGCAAAGAAACCCAAGCAAAGATAATGTCAAGACTCCGCCCAAGATACCGGTCCCTTCGCGCCACTGTGCTCCCCTCAACCCTACTATCTCTTTGAAAATATACAGTAGAAGAGGAAAAAATGACAAAACACACAAGCAAGGGAGGAGGTAGTGGAATAGCGAGAGAATTTGGCAGACTACTTAGCAGATTACACAACCACTCCGGCCCCTCCTCCTCCCGATGAATTGATCCCCATCATCCCACAAAGCTTGCCTCCTCCTTCTACGCCTCCCGAGGGTGGTATCTTCGCTCAACATCATGTGCTCAGCCCATTTAGACTCGAGCCTGTTTGCGCTGTCTCGGTCACCCCTAAGAACTCTCTTCATGTGTTCGTCGACCGTCTGCTGCCACCCATAGAAACACTTCAATTGAATCAATTCCGGTTTAAAGGTGCTGGGTGTGGAATCGGCATTGCGGGCGAGGATGTCACGGACACCAGGCCAGGTTATGCCCGCACAATCATAGACCACGAGCCTAAGGGCAACCCGAGGGGAGCAAGACCCCGGAACTGGTGGAGAATTGGGGGGCGAGAGGCGATGTCGAACGGCATGCGCTGCCTCGCCCAACACCTGATCTGACACCCGAGCTGTTATCCCAAAATTAGCCTCCAACCCTCCATAAAGATCGTTTGGGGAGTCACTATTATCCATTTCCAGATTCCTCAACCCGGGGCATTTACGGATGATCTCTGTCATCCCCTGGTCACCCATATTCTCGCAGTAGCTGCATTGCACATGCTCTAGTTTCTTTGCCGCTGGGCCCCGGGCCAAAGCCAACAGAGTTGTGTCGGTTAATTCCGAGCACTCCTCCAAGTCTAAATGTGTCAACTTTCCCAAGGTAGGAAGGAGTGTAGTTAATCCTGAATCGGTCAAGGACACACAACCTCCTAATTGCAATGCTTCCAAGTTGGGTACATTACCAGCCAGGCTCCGCAACGCCTGGTCCGTTAGGTTGGAACATCTGCTAAGATCCAGGTCCACAAGCTTTCTTGGTGGGGCCTTCGGTTTGTTCGTGAAGGGATCCACTTCGGGGTCTACTCCCTCCACCATGATTGCAATTGCCGCATCATCAATACTCTCGCACGCGCCAAGGTGAAGAACTTCGAGCTTATTGGATTTGAAGATGGCCTGCATTGGGCCAGGTTCGTTGAACCTAGTGACCTCGCAGGCTCTCAACTCTCGCAAGTTCTTACATTCCTCAATAATTTTCTTAACACCCCTTGCGTCCATGCCAGAACACCACGACACATTTAGGCTCTCTAATAATAGGCAAGACTTTGAAATAAGTCTGCAAGTACGATTGCCAGCTGTTTTGAGTCCAGAAATATTGAGCTGAGCCAGCCGAGGGTTGCGCGAGATGATAAAGTGAATGGTTGTTTGCTCAAATTTACAACCTTCTAGAGATGCCGTGAGAAGGTTCCTACATGCATTGGCTACCGCCTCCAGCCTCCAGTCGTTCTGCAATTGGACGCACCCTCTACTCCCGAGTGAGCGCCATACAAGCATGCGGTTGGGGGCAACGGCTAAGCGGAACTTACCGAAGGTTCAGGTTCCTCACGAAAGGGCCTGCAGTTTTAATGATCCTCGAAAGCTGATCCACAGGGATCTTGTTGTAATATCCTGTAGCATCCAAGTTACTCCATAGTTGCCCGTCGAAGCATAACAAATGCCACTTCTTGCTGACCTGTAGTACCGACCCCATAATTTACTCAGTCACTTAAATTTCCCAGTTTTAAAAATAATGAAAAATCCAGATGGCAGACAAAGTAAACATCATAAACAAGACTATGGACACTAACCGCTGAGCAGCGCACAAGCTCCTTAGGTCCCAAATAGCTGAGTATCTGAACCTGTACCTCCCCGGGGAGGCGACCCCACATATCGGTAAGTACCGGTTTCCTCCTTACCGAATTAGGAATCCCAACGCTCATGTTCTCGCCTTGGTGCGTCTCCGCAACCCGAAATCCGAGCGGGTGTTCTGCTGCGGGGGTCGTGGGGCGTGTTAGGTAGAGAGAGATACACGAGACGGAATGCTTCTTTGAATACTGGTCTTTAACCGATGACGGTGGTTCCGAATTGAGCTTTGAAAGCTGCGGGGAAGATGGATTGCGGGTGATGCGAGCGAAGAATCTCTGGCAACGAGAAGTGCGCGGTGCTTTAGTAAGACGAGTGCCCACAGCTTGGTCATTCACCAGGACCATTTTTTTAAATGGTAGAAGGGGTGGGAACAGAGTTATAACTAAGCGGGGAATATGGATGAAAAGGGTGAAGAAAACCAGATAATAATCCGGAGAGGTAGAGCTACCCTAAGGCTTTCCCGAAACCTAGGGCGATGTCAACATCAGTTGTCCAGGTAGCTGGAAATCCGTCGAACCTTTGGGAAAAACTTGGAGAAGGTTTCGGGAAGGACTTTGTCGGGATATCTCAACCAAGGCCTGAAAATGACCAACAAACCACAAATGGTGATCTCACTAGAGGGGAAAAAGTGGCCGGGAGGAAGCCGTCTCTGTTTGTGGGCTCCAGAATTTATGCAACAAGGTGCGACAAAGTTGTTGGGATGCGACTTAAACCGAGGGGCAAAATCCACTGGAAGGTGCAAAAGGGCCTATTGACAAAGACACCAAGCAAATAGAGGGAGAGGTCTTTAGGAGGGCGGGGCGAGAGAGGAGATGTGGTGGTTAGGGGAAGATTAAAGGGGAGGAAAGAGGAGGAGCCGGATCTCTCAAGGGGATGGTTTTGTTAGTAGGGCATATGATGGGTCCAAACAAAAGGCATGCAAGTCAGCAGAGCACCGCGTGGTGAATGGAGAGAAAATATGTTTGAGATTTTTGGCAGTAGCGGGGGTCCTAGCCAGCCACAAAAAAAAAACAAAAAAACAAATTTGTGGTTAGGCCGTGGTGGTGTTGGATTTCTGTGAGCTCGGGTGGTGTTAGTGGTTGGGTTGGTGTTTATGGTGGGGTACAAGGGGGAACGGACTGGTGCTGTGCCCGTGCATCCAAGTCCCACACAGACTTTGAGATGGGGTTCCCGTTTCTCATGCACCACCGTCTTGCGTGTTATCTGGGCATTTTGATTAGGATAATCGAGTAAAGCATATGGAACATTTATCTTTTCTTCCATCATAACTACTCGTACTGTACTCGAGTACACTTTCCCCTCATTTCTCACGCACTACTCCTGAATTTGGACTGCACTGATGGAAGAGTGAGGGGTTATATATGCCGCTACAAGTACCCGGGCTACCGTAGATTTCTCGAGTTCTATTATAAGTTTGGCATTCCCCTCGCATCAAGATTCCCAGTCTAGCCCAAAGGAGAGCTTATGGTCTGGTGAGCAGCGGGGTGGGAAGGAACAACGACCTTCGGTGACCGGGACAATGCAGGGTCTGATTAGGGCGCCAAACCATGATGAGCAGCAGACAACTCGGAGCCTGAGTAAGACCAGAGAGCGCCGTACCCGTACTGTACTCGAGTACTCATATCATACTCGAGTACAAGTGAGGACGGAACGGATGGACAAGGACAAGGAGGAAGGATGATCAAAATACCTGTATAACATAATATGAGTGATGGAATGAGGAAGGAGTGACTTGTGAGAAAAAATGTCGTGACTCACCCCTTTTTTATTTGGTGAAGGGCGGAACTTATGTGACCCAAAATCTGCTCTTAGGGTGACTTACCAAAGAGTCCCAGTATGATACCGGTAGGAAATAAACGGGGCCTCTTTATTCCTTTTGGTGATCCGATTTGGCGGGCCCAGAAAAAGCGAGGACACCACCACCACCACCATCATCATCATCATGGGGATCATCATCACTTTTGTGCCCTTCTTTCCTCGTGAGCCTCAACCCTGTCAGCTGCAATGCTGCATATTCGTCTGAAGGCACCTGGCACGCGCACCCAAGGCACACTCATCAAAGAAAATAATAATAATAATAATAATAATAATAATAATAATAATAATAATAACGATAATAATAATAATCATAATAATAATCTCTGGAGTCTCGTCCCTTGCTGTGATTTGCCTGCGGTGTTGAACCGAGATTATGATGTTTTGAATATTGTGAGTGCTCGCACAGACGGCCCTTTGACCCAGCCTTTGAAATGTGAATATCTCCAGGAATGGGATTACGGGAGCCCCTTGTCAACGGTGCGGGCAAAAAACTAAACCCTAACCCTTGATTGGTCTTGCCCATCACAATCAGTTTCTCGGCATCTCTGCTCCCTTGACCCCCCACCGCCACCACCCCTTCCCCTCCAACGAAATGTATCGAAAACGATGAAACCTTTCCGCTCCTCCCCCGTGCCCGCTGTCGATAAGCCGACTATTGCGCTCATCCGCCGTGTTCTCTGCTATCACGCCCCTCCGTCTACCCCCCTCGAACAACTCCTACCAGCCTTGACTTCTTCCCCGGAGGTTGATTTGGAGCTTTACGCCTTTCTTGCTATCATTTTTAGGGACTTTATCTACTCCTGGTATTCTAAAATCACGGCCGACAATGCCTTTGCCGATGAAATCATTGCTGTGGTGGCCCATTGTTCGAGGGCTATCGAAGAGCGAGTCCGAAAGGTATTGTGAATTAATCATTTACCCCTCCAATGCTATAAGCTGACGCGGAAGGGAGGACCTGAAAGGTTGACCTGGAAGCCTTTTTACTAGACGAAATCCCTTCCTTCATAGAAAATCATATCAAAGGTGATCCCCACCTCGATTCCCCTCTGCCCGCGACACCCCTCTAACACACGGCAGATTACCGTTTGGCTCTCTCACGTCATAGCACACCAATATCCCCGCACCTTACTGTCCGCGAGATATTCCACAATTTTCAGCCTCACCCCGCCCTTTCAGCCTCACCAGACAGCGAAAGGCTTTATCTGAAACTCGTCTCCTCGGGAATCTTGGCGGTCCTTTTGCCCACCGAGGACCTAGAATCTGATTGTGAGAGGTCACTAGTGAGAGAGGTCTTATCCGGAATGGTATTATGGAATGTGGTGGACAATCTCAGCGAGCCTCATATTATTCATGAGATGATTACAAACATCCTGGAACTTTTGCGCGCTCCGATGAGCCCTCCCAGTGCTCCAGAACCACCACCGGAAAATGAGAGGAAGCCATTGATAACACATACGCGGAGAAAGAGGAGCTATAGTGAAAAGATGCCACCCGTACCACCTCAACATGAACCTAATGGCTCAGTAAAAGAAAGATTCTACATCTCAGGAACACCCACTCCGCCAGCAAACTATACGCTAATTCGCATACCCCTTGCCGTGGACAATCTTCTTACCATCACTTTCAAAGTGCTCTCCATACTACGCACTTATCTCTCCTCCTTCATTACCAACCTGCATTCACCTCCGCCCCCTCCACCCCGGCCCAAGAAGCCCCTACTCCGCATGTCTCTCTTTCGCCTAATACCTTCTTACCTACATCTCCCCACGCTCCAACCTTGGACACTCAGCAGCCTCCTCTTTTTCACCAAACCTTTCACATCCCGCTCAACCCGTCTTGGCCTCACCCTCGACAACCTCCTATCCTCTTCTTTCCACTCATACATCGAGTCACCCAGCTTATTTGTGCGGATTCTCCGTTCCGCCAGATCAGCATTGTTCCCTCCCTCGCCCGAGCTAGTCCGGACCCACCCAACACCAAAAGAAAAAGCGCATATGAAACTTACAGCAGAGGAGGCAATATGGGAAGCTATCCCTTCGACAATACGAAGGGTTTATTTCGGGACGGATGATAAGGAGGAGGGTTTGGCAGTAGTGGGCGAAATGCTACTAAAGGTGGTGCAGGATAAGGAGATTAATAAGCATTTATTGTATAACCTGTTGGATTTGATTGTTGGTAAGCTGATACCGGAGTTGACGGAAGATGGGCCTGCAGAGTTACGGCGGGGTAGGGTGGGCGTTGTAAATCGGTAGTGGTGCTTTTTTTCCTTTGTCAAATACGTGCGACCGCGGATACAGCGGTTGCCGAGGTGTATTATTATGATAGCAGATTATTCTAGCGCATAGAAGGGGTTGCCATTTGCTTGCTTGCCTGAGACGCTAAAGTTTTTTTTCATTTCCCCACAAGGCACTATCGTACATTCCGGCTCTAATCATATACTATCACTCGCGCTTTGGTTCCAGTAGGCTTCCAAAAGCCACCAGCAGCGGCAACGGCAACGGCTGACCTCGCAACTTTCACATTGCAATACAGCGCAACAGAATAAGAGTTTACAAAACCAAGAATATAGAGATACAAGAAGGGCTCTAGCCTCCTACCAGCGGGTAGGGCCACCTCCTCGCTCAAGACAATTAGCTACACGCCTCGGCATACTATCAATGAAACCATAAATTCTCTCTCACGGCAATACCTCCCATGCCTCTATGCTAGTCCAATCAACTCCTTCTCATTACGGGGTATTCTCCTCCTCCTCTCCTAGACTGCTTTCCTATAGTTGGGTTTGAATAAAAGCCAAACATTCTCGATTGGATTGAAATCAGGTGAGTAGGAAGGCCAGTCCACCCTTGCTACACCAAGGCGCTTACGGTATTTCTCCGTATAATTAGAAGTATGATAGCTGGCACTACCCTCTATAGTTTGAACGCTAGCTTCGGCTCCACCAGCTTTCTTATAGAGTGGTAGAAGATGTGGAATGAGAATTTCATGGACATGCTACTGTGAATCGAGGTTGCGATAGTGTTTCTGCCAAGCGCCAAGCTTCTGGTGGCTTTTGGAAGCCCACTGGTTCCAGGTTCCGTTTCCTGGGTAAGGGTTCTTTCTAATGAGTTTACTTATCATACGTGTCTGGCGTCTCCGCCATGCATGTTTCCTAGCTCCCTGACTTCTACCTTCAGGCTAGATACCCCGGCCCTAAGAGGAGCTACAGATGTTGTTTCGATGGATCTTAGGCAGGTGCTGCGCTGTGGGTCTGTTTTCGATGAAGCTTCACAAGATTGATGCCAGCACGCCAGTTAAAACTTGCAGTCCGCCAGGAGGATTATGCTTGCTCGAGGAAATGGGAGTGGCTCTTATTCCTTGCTCGATTACTACACATTATCCACATAGGTACAGCATAATCTCAAATATTTGAACCGTGTACTGTGAAGTTGGGAATTACTTACTTTAAAAAAGGAACGAGAACCACCGCAAAAAAAAGAGCTGCCGAGGCCCCCCGAGAGGCATAAAAAACAATGAAAAAACACCATACCTTATCAGAGGAGGCAACTCCAACTACATAGCACACGATTCGATTATTTGAGATAGTGCAACAGTGTTGGGAAATGTAGAGCGCACTGCACAAGCCCCCGTCAATGGTGTTTATATCATAGAAATCTACTAAGATAGTCTCTCAGTAGTACCGTAACTTTGAAGAAAGCCTGCCCTCTGGCTTAATGCTAAGGACACCAAACATCCACGGCCCCGGAATTCCGCATAAATAACCTCCCCCCTCACCGCACTTGGCCTCTCAACACCCTAGTTCTACTCCTCGTGGCGGCCTACCTACTACCAATCCGGGGGTTAGGAAAGAGGATGTGAGGCAGTGTGGAAAGGATGTCCATCTTGTGCAGTCGTCGTATCTAGGAGGGAAATACTTACGTGAGTTAAATACTCTGGGCTACTCTTCACCGAAGATAGCCTGCTCATCTCAGGCTATCTTTGGTGTTCAGAACCTTTGCCTAATTTATCATATATATCCCTCTAAACGGAATACCGAACGAACCATGTTTCTCTCCTCGACAGACCTCCGAAACAGAGTATGAAGCTACGAAACCAAAGAAAGGAGAAGAAACCTCACTATCCAAGGAAAGCACATGGTGGCCATGAATTGACATCCAAGCAGCAATGCGGGCATATGCAGGAATGCATGCGTAGCCCACAACCTATGCATTCTCCCACAATACGAAACCCTACCCCACACTCAATACTAACCTCGATCCCATGCCGCCATGCAATCCCTCCCCCGAACGCCATAAATACCCCTTTCCTTAGCCGGACCACCCCCACTTCCCCCCTCCCCTCCCCAATTCTCTCTCAAAAAACACCCCACACCTCAAATCCGAAACCACATATTCCAACCTCGATACACGACATACCCATTCAACTACGCAACAAAAATGCTCCTCCTTAAGCCCATCGAGAATAAACCCGCCACCACTCCCACCGTTACCCTGGAGCAACCTCTCAACCCACTCTATGCTCCTCGTCCAGCGGCTAAGGGGAAATGCGCCGTCCACTTATGCAGCGCCTGTCACAAGATCTTTGTCCCTGTGGAGGGGGGGATGTGTATCGCTTGTGAGTGTTCCTGGTCCTGGAATGTTAGGGGTGGCGGTACTAATTGCGATATAGGTCAGTTGGGAGCTTAGGTTCGCCCAGTGGCTGGGGGAGAAGGCAGGAGGGGGAGGTGGTTGGTAGAGCAGTGGAGCCAATAGTGTGAGGGAGAATGGGCAAGGGCTTAAAGTTGGGCACGTAGGCCGCCGGCTTGTATCATGCTATGATGATGTTGCTATGATTCTCGTTTTATATTCTCCTCTTCGAAAATTACCATTTATATTTAAAACTTGGCTGTTCCTTCAACGGATGTTTCCGGCACTGTCCTAGAAGAGACTTTTCTATCCTGAGGTTTGGGTGTTTTTATAATACGGTACTCTAGGCCTGTGCCAGTTCGGTAGGAGAAGTTTATGGTAGATCCAAAAAAGTGCGGCATTTTATTCTCTTGACTGAATCTCGCTATGCCCACCGCGATTGCCATCCATGTGATTAAAGTGGTAAGCGTAATCGCCGGACGAGTGAGATTATATGATAATCAGTCACGTTGTGCGAGCCCCGCCACCGCTGCTCCCGAGCCCGCCTGGAGCTGCCAACTGGTGGTCTCCAACACCGCCTGTGTTACATTCCAAGAGAAAAGAAAAATACACAGCGCCTTACTACGCGAGGCAATTATTTACGTCCTAGCACGCCACTCTTCTTATATTCCAGTCTTACAATAGCTAGGAGAATTCAGATAGTAGCCGATATACTCTAAAGTATCTTCTAATTCCTAGAGAAAGGCTGGGGGAGCGTGTTGGGCTCTCTGGTCGCAGTATGGTTCCGGCACCTTAGAACCAACCCTGGTCTCACACACCAAACAGAGAACGCTAGTCCTAATACGGTAGTTCACCACACCTATCATGATTTATGAAGTCTTGATACAAAAATTCCATCTGTAGGTACTGTGGTTGTAAGTTGGTTGTATGAGGGTTAAGTTCTAAGGTGCCGGCACCATACCATAAAACCTACCGTAAAGACCGAAATAATTGGGCATCACGCTAGGACGTTGGAGTTGCCTCTCCTGGTAAGGTCTGCTGTCTCAGGTGAGGGCTGAAAGAGAATCTTCGCGGTGTGTTTTGTCCCCCTAATCAAAAGGGGCAATTCTGGACGTCCTAGCGCCATGCCCAATTATTTCGGTTTTTACGGTAGTCAAGACAGACAGTCCTTGCTGTAAGCAAATTCTCACAGATTAGTTTACTGCTCGACCCGGAGCGCGCTTTCAAACTTCTTGAATTTGAAACCCTTTCCGGATGATCAATGTAGCATATATATCGTCCTAGAAGGCCCCGGCCCAGTGCCAACAATAGGATCTACAGGTTCAGTTCGTAGAGCTCCATGAAAACTTCTAGATAGTCTTCGCAAGAGGGGAAGCATGCCCTCCCAATCTTAGGTGCGGCTAGGCTATGAATCAATTATCCAGCTCCGGCAAGAATTTTGCTCCCTGCATTTGACTAGAGTGCACGGGAAGCTAGCGGGGGGGGGGCACTATTGGGCAATAATGAAAGCTTGCCATGCATGCGACTAACAGGGAGGGGTCATGAGGCGTGCTGGGAACTTAGATTGTGTGTTGTTCTACTTCCTAATGATTAGAGTGCTCGCCTACAGGTGGTTTCTCATGATTCCAATGCTGATAAAGAGATTTCTATCTTTCACAGATCTATTCGTGTAAGAAGGTACACGGAGAGGCTTTTAATCGGGCTAGACAAGCCCATACTTGAGCATGTTAACACTAGAAAGAAACATTGTGAGAGGAATTTGAAGATTTGACGTAGGAAATTCCAAGTATTGCTAGGTTTCTCCGCAATAGCATAACCGACCACTGCTAGAGCACACTGATAAGCACTGGGCCGGATGCATGCAAACCTGCCGTTGCCTAAATTCAGTGGGGACAGAAGTTCCGAGAGGGGAGCCCGGGTGGTCAACGTTGGTGGGAGGTAGATACAGCCACTAGACATACTATAGGTCTTGGTGATTGCGGAATACAGAGAGAAGTCCGTGCATCCAATGGGGACACAGCAGAAGGCAGATAATGTTATTACGGAAGTAGAAAAAAGTGAACCATGATTAACTGAATAGTCGTTTGGAACATCCTGGCAGGAATACAACGACACCACCGACGATCCACCCAGACGGAACATAAATTTCGCTCTGCAGGTCGACCGATGGGGACACACTTTCCATTGGGCAATCACATCCTCCTTGAGTGCATCTATACAAAATACCAACCTGCACCAATCGTCTTTTGTATATTCATCCAATACCCTCTCCTTTGCATGCATACTAACAGCCCACTATGATAGAAAGCCTCGTTTTAACCTTTCAATTCAAAGCCTCTCCATAGAATCCCTTCTTACCCACAGCCCCCCACCCCTATAAAAACCCTCCCCCCAACACCATCCCTCCTCCCTCTTCCATCAGCACATCACAGTTCATCCAAACCACAACAGCTCGACCGAAAACTAAATACAACCACACCACATTACTCTATCATCACTACCTTTTTTTTTTCCTTCACAAATAACCGCAATGCCTATCCAAAAGCTTGTCGAACATACCGACGATGATGTCTACCTATGCCTAGCTTGTCAGAGTGTCCCTGTCAAGAAGGATAATGATCTTTGCGCGGCATGTGAGTCTCTTTTTGGTTGTTCTTGGAATGAATTTTTGGATGGGGGATGGCTGATTTAGGGGCGATAGGCGAATTGAGTCCCTATATTCCGCCTACTGGCTATGGGGTGGGGGAGAGGGCCGGGAAGGATTAAGTCGATGGGGGAGGAGGGAGAGAGGGGGGGGGAGGAGAGAGGGGGAACGGTTTGCAGTTTAAAGCGTTTGTCGTGGGCAACAGTAGCGTGTCACGCTACTATATATTATCAACCTCCACTTTATCATTAAATTCTTGATTCACAATCTCCCCTATCTTCAATCTTGTCCCCTGCTCATGACAACCTTTATACCATATCTGGGGGTTATTCAGGTCCGTTTGAAACACAGGGTCCGAAACCACAGCACCATAGTCCCAACCCTCACTCTATCAGCTTTCCCGGCACATTTGTTCGTTATACCTATTATAGTCCGTTTGACCTCACGCCCGTCTGTTTGCCAGACATGAAGGGTGGAGCAGAACAGCTAGTACACCACATGGCAGCGGGAACGAAGGAAGGGGCATGAGAACTTTATTAATAATAGTCATACCTATATAGTACAAGTATACAGGTATATACAGTTCTTGGACGCAAGCCATCGTCGCTCGGGTGAAGTATGATACCCGTTAAAACACACCGAAACCAGCGAAACCCACAGCACAAAAAGACCCTCAATACCAATAATTACCAAATTTCGCCTATGGGTAACTTAGCTAAGAGCTTGTTGATTCAGTCCAGGTAACTTTAGCTGCAATTACTTATGAATTGACCCTTGTGGAGACAAACAAAAAGTGGGTAGTCGAATTGTCCATGCCCAGCCGTGGAATTTGTATGTGAGCCCACAGTAAACGGAAGATAGCCCGGGTCTACTTTCGGCTCGCTGGGCGGTCGCGGTGGACACTTTTTCAAGAACCGGGTTAGGACGGCAAGAAACGGGCCAAGATGACTAATCCATACCCCACAAATGGCCACCTTCCGCTACAATCATGGAACACCCAAATACCGTATCTTCTTGTACTTGTATGAGTCGGAATGGCGCTATAAATTCAAATTTCGTACTACATACTGGAAGCATTCCCTATAAGGCTCTCTATCCAACGGCATTATGTTCCATGGGATAGTGAGGATTTTCCTGAACCTGCCTAATAGCCACTCTTTGTATGGTTCGTGCACTCAAAAACGTGCACCACACTAGTCAAAAAATGTTACATAGCGGTGCAGCAGTTTTTTGCCCAGCGAATAAGTTAATGATAAGAAAAACAAATCATTGACCCCACTAAGAGGTTTAACAATAGAACAATACGAGCAAATTAATGATTAGTAAGCAGAACTTCCTAATGTGCTTAATAAAATAGTGTTAGCTAACGTAACACTTTTCAGGGCTTTACACCAAAAATACCTCTTTTGAAAACTCAATAACAAATCAACTAGCTTCTCAAAAAATTAAACAAAACCACTACATTATTCTCCTTTTCCTTGCCTTTCTGGTAGTGGTTTTTTTATGTTGTTTATAATTCTGAGTGATTTGTTATTGTCAATTAAACTCTATGTAAAAGTCCGGCGCACCTTTTGGAGTGCACGAACTATATGTTTAAACTGTGGAGACTTAGCGCTCTTCCTGTCTTCCTGTTGGCTCGGTTGCCTTAGTTTCACCTTAGTTCTCTTTAGCGCCATTCCGACTCATACAAGAACTTACGGTACACAACCCCCTCAAATACACAAAGCTGCAAGCCAATCAATCAGTGGGGAGTGTGTATTTGGGTGCTCCGCGATCGTATCAAGTTTTTGTCAATGGAACCATGACGGTTTAATAAATCTACAATGATAACTACAGTACTTCAATTGCACTGCGCATACCCGAACGGGGTATCATAATATATACATCCCTCAGCATCCCCCCCCCCTTGCACCAGTGCGTGCAGTATCTAGACGTCCACCCATACAACGACCCAAAAAACGAAAAATAAAAATAGCAGGATAGAAGAACAAGCAATCCTTCGACACCTCTCCCCACCCACTACTTACCGCGCATCCTACCATCCACTCCATACCTACGATACCACGAACCGAAGGTATTATAACAACAAGATAACCACATAATAAGGAACGCCTACTCATCCCATTTCCAATCTTCAAGCAAATCCAACCCAACCTACTTAACCAATCCGACACCGGGCCTCCGGGGGGCGGGGGGGGGGGTCCAATACCACAAAGCGTAGAAAAAGCCCATCGAGTCTGATAGAAGCCAACTTTTGCATATCGCACCTCTCGGAGCGAAGCACTGTACATATATGATACCAAGGTTTCCTAGAACCGCAACCCACCGGGCTAACTAATCCCCTCCATCCAAGGCTCAAGAATCGACAATACACATGGACCACCTCAATTTCCCCTCCCCGTCTTCCTTCCCTGCTTCTGCCCCTCTTAGCTTACTACGCGGCATCGTGAATGTATGGTACTCATCTCGCCAGGTAACTTCTCCCTTCCGGAAGGAAAAGGGCAATCACGTTTTCTCACTCGCACAAACTGTGCACTGATTAGTCACCCGGTTCCTCACACCCGCCACCATTCCATCTTCTATCCCGCTGGTGATAGGCACCTACTTCCAGCCGTGGACTCCCGTATTAATGGTGGGGTACTGTGCTATGCAAGTAGATGGGCTAGCCCACTTACACGGATCAGATCAGATTGCAGGCCCGGTAGGGTGGTTGTGGGAGGGGGTAGGTAGGTATGTTTTGGATTATGTGGGCCTTACTCTTGGGGGGTATTTGTGATTGATAGTAAACTTGGGCATGAGTTTATTTTGCCACCCCCATTTTCGACATGATGGGGGATAGATGGGGAAGCCTAGGATCAAGTTTAGGTTCGCCAGGTCCTGTGCTGTCTTCCCGTCTTGCACACTTGAGCGGCCGGCAACTGTTACTTTATTTTTTCTCGCTTTTTCTCGTTTGTTTTTCCTGCTCTTTCCAGCATTACCCATGTTTCCTACCTTTACACCCCCTCCCGTTCACCCTACTATACTATCCTGCTACGGGTATATATAATGTAGAGGAATTGGAAAGATTAGAGGAGCTAGAAAAAGATTTTGAAGAGATGTAAAGAAAAGTGACTAAAGCTACCTCATCCCACCCCACCCCACCTTATCCCACCCTTCTCCCCTTCTCCATCCATTCATCCACCCCTTTATCCTCCTTTCAAAGGCAACCCCAACCCTCAAAAATTCAAAAAGCCAAACATTGGGAAAAGACATCTATAACATGTACAAGAATCTGAACTTGGTATCTCAGAAAAATAAAGAAAATGGGACTAAAAGATTAATAACCATAAAAAGGATAATAGTAACCGGCCATTAATCCATGGCAGTGACAGACAGCGCCTGAACTTTGAGAAATGAAATGAAACGATAAACCCCGGGCCTTTCTCTCCCATATGTAAAAAACGGATTAAGCTTTGGATCCGGGCCGAAAGAGGATGAATAATGGGTAGACCAGCGAGCAGTCTATAGTTAGCAGCAATACAGTAGTAGCAGTGGCAGTAGTGGAGGAGGTAGGAAAGGCTCGAAAAGTCCAACAAGTCGGGAGAGAGAAAACGACTTGAAGGAAAGAAAATGCGGTGATAGAAGGGGGTGGAGGAGTGCTATGGTAAAGTTCCCACTAACGCAACATCATGATGTGAGGGGGCTAATGAAGAAAGGAAGTGGAAAATGGCCAGGATAAAGGAAAAGAGAGAAGTTAGAATAGAGATATAAGGAAGCATAACATCCTGTTTCCTTGCTCTTCTCCAACTTGTGAGGATAACAAACATAATAAGAAATATGTGGGGTATTCCAAATAAAAAGCAAAAACACAAAAACACCGTGATATGATCCCTAAAAATACCCTTTTCAAGTTGAGAAAAGAGGAATGTAGACCAAAGAAAAACCCGAAAATAAAAACTTTTCCCTTTCCCATCGGAGAATCACCACCATGTCAAGGCGGTAAGCTCATTTTCTCACTAGATTCCATACTGCCTAGCCCGAGCCTGGTTAGTAGCTTTCCTACGATAAGATAATCATCGGGTTCGACATATCCCGCCGGTTGCTGTCTGAGGTAGGTCATGACCACCTCGAGCGCGCGATACGCATCTTCCTTAGTGGGCGATTGCGGAGTCTGTACTGCAAAAGCCCCATGAGACGAAGACGGGGTATGGTTCGGCGATGCCAATGGGTTAGGGACATCTGGAGCAGGGGATGCGAGTGCAGGTGGGGGTGCCGCAGCCTGGCCTAGCGTTTTAGGGGTCAATGGCTCGGACGATGGTGATGGGGATATGTAAGTCGGATCAACAGATATGGTCGGGAATGTTTGTGATCTTGGGCGCTGTTGCAGGTGCGGCATCCGCGCTTGCAGAGAGTCGGCTCGCTGATCTGGCGAGAAGAATGGGGAGGTCGGAGAAGCTGGGCCTGGATAATTAAAAGCTGTAATGTTAGTTGGATACATGCTATGGACGCGAGGCAGAACAGACCTGACACTTGTTGTTTATTGAACCCCCCAAACTCCATAAATGATTCGGGAGACTCTGTACCATTATGGCTGCCATCCTGGCTCCTGGATTCTTGCATCATAGGAGACCCTAATACTGGTGTTGAATCCGTTCTAGAGTGCCCAGGCTTTGGTGACATTAACCCTCCGCTCACCATCCTAGCCACACCAGTCACATCACTCTCCGATCTTCCTCGCCCATTCGAGTGAAGATTGTTCTTCTGTTTGAACTTCTCCAACCAACCTTGGCCGTTTGCCTTGAACTGACTGTCCGATATCCCTACGCTGGTCGCGAAAAACTTGGCTTTTTCCCGAATCATCATATCGGTCAAGGCGACCCCCTGCTTCCGCGTGTTCTTCGCCCAAACGGCCAATGCGCGCTCAATGTCCGGGAACTTTCCCTTTGAGCGTTTCACTGGTGATCTACTCCCATCATCGGGGAAAAGATACTTTTCCTTCTGCCGTAAAACTTTCGAAACAGTGCTATAGCAAAAAATAATAATTTAGCTTCAATTATCAATCACGTAATCCGTGATTTGCTGCTTACCTTCTCTCGACGCCAAACATTGCTGTAAACAAAAAGAAAAGAAAAACAGGTCAGCCCACCAATTACGAAAAACAAACTGAAACAAACCCCTTATGGACGAAAGGAGAAGATATCATCACCATACCTCCAATTTCTGTTTGCTTCACGTTTGGATTCTCTTCGTGAAACATGCACATTCTCCTCCTATCAGCATCTGTCAAAGTCCTCCTCGGACTAGAGGTGGACTGAGTCGAATGGCCAGACTGGGCCACGGACAGTGGTGCTCCCAATGTCGGTTGGTTTGGAGCAGCAATCGCAGGAGATGGGATGAACTGGGCGTGCGAAGAGGAGACCCCAGACGGTTGTGGAGGAATCATCGTCTGACCCCAATGCGGGAGACCGAGATAGTTGGGAGCTATCGGTACTGGCTGCTGTTGGTGTTGTTGCATCCTAAACTGCTGCTGCTGGTGGTCTTGGGGTACGAACCCGGGCGATTCGACGAGGCCGTAGGCAGCAAAGTCATGGTGAGGATGTCCACCGTTCTGTGCGTGATGTTGCGCTTGCTGGTGGTAGTGGTGGTGCTGTTGCTGGTGGTGTAGAGTCCCAATCTCAACCCATTGCTGGTTGACAAAGTCGTCATGCGGATTATGCACGCCTTCCATTGCATATGAGAAGAGCTACGTATGGGAGCCAGCAGGAGACAGGCTGGCGAACAGGATAGTCAGGAAGCAGACGGGCAGGTGTGCGGACAATACAAGAACAGACGGCAGGCAACGGAGAGCTCTGGGATCGGAGGGAAGCGAGCGGAGGAATATGGAGATCCCGTGCCTAGCTAGACCTGACAGTTGAGACTGTAAACTGGCCGAGCAGAACGCCCTGAATCGGTGGGGTGGCTGTGGAGGCGGTTAGTAATGTTATTATGATTATAACTCCCACTCCCAATTTTCCTGCCCTAATCTTAATTCTGTGGTTTTTTTTTTTTGTTTCTTGGGATCCTCCTCGCCTTCGAACCTCCTCTCTCCTACCTCGTGCTTTGTGATTGGGGGAGATTTGTTTTGTTCGCCCCGAGAAACCCTTCTCTCCGAAAATAAAGTGCGCGTGCGCGGTGTAAGGAACGGGGGCAATCTGAGTCCGCTCTCTCTAGTCCTACCCAGGCAACCTTGACATGCAACCAACCGTAGTCATGCAATTAAGCCTCAGGAACACTTCTCTCACCCTCGTTCCCCGACCCGTGGTAGAAAGAGAGAGGAAAAGTACGGTATCGTACGTGAAATCTACGCTCGAAAAATTCCCCGGAAACCTACGGAAGAATTGACGAAGATAGTGACGGGAAAGGAGCGAAGAGGAAAGAGGGAGCCCAGATTGTTTGATACCGCAATGACAAAAAGCTTATGGAACGGCAATGAATTTCGAAGGAGAAGAATGAAATGGGGAAGACAAGGATAAGAGACAGGGGTGGTGAGAGACAAGGAAACTCACGGACAAACAATCTTTTTGCTACTCTCAACCACCGTTACTTTTTTTCCTCCCTTTTCCACACTCCTTTCCAGAATCGATTTCCCACTCTCCCAATTCAAGTGGAAATAAATGTATGTGGGCTTGGATTTGTTGAGCAGCTTTGCTTCCCTATAGATGAGAAAGAACTTTCCATTCACTCATTCTGGGGGGTTTCACCGGTTGTAGAGAACTCAGGCCACGGCGGCCATGGCCGTCTTAAGACAAAAAAGAAACGAAGAATTGATGATGGCACGACCCCGGGGATCGCGGAATCACAAATCGGCTGGGATGCTTTAGAACAGGGTAGTGGAATGGATAGCACAGCACAAACCCGTAAAAACAAAGGAAATGAGAGACAGATCGGAAGGAGGAAAAAGGAGATGCTATTGCCAGAAGGGTACTCTAGAACAGAGAAAGTACTCGAGTACTGTATGAAGACTGTATAAAAAGAAGGGGAAGTGGAAAAGGATCACCAGTTTTCCTTCGAAAGTCGCTCCCAATGTACCGGTCGGCCGGAGCTTCTTTTTTATCTAAAGAGCTCTCTATTTTCCTTTCTTTTGCGGAAATTGTCTTCCGTGTTATTACTGTACGAAGCGATCTTCCAACTCATGTGCTCATCAATCCTATTTTTCAACACCTTTTTATCGCGACTAGGGGGAGAGAGAGTCAGAACGATAAAAGGGGGTGAATGACGATATCTCGGGGTGCCCCCAGAATAAGCGCCATCGTCTACCGTATGTGGATAATACTCGTACATCTCCAATTAGCGACAAACGGAGGAAAAAAAACATTCTTACGACTGCTTCTGTTCCATCCACTCTGGAAGGGTGAGGGGAGTCGTCCCTCTTTTTTTCTTTTCTTTTCTTCTTTATTTTTTCTTTATTTTTGTCGCTTGCACGGTCCATCCATAACCAACCTCGTCCCGTACCGGTATCGCAGGAAGGGTTGCAGGTTGTAGCCTCAAATTTTGCTGTTCCAACAATATCACCATTAACGCGACTCGGGCGAACCTCCCCTTGGCAGAGAAGGGCTGGAAGGAATTTGGGCGAGGTGAGACTATATCCTCAAGGCCTCCAACCTATCACTACCGTATCAATCCTTTCCCTACTCGTATACCGCAGTTCCCCCGGGCTCTACCTTGGGAAATATAATAAAACTGTCGCAGTAAAATGTGACAAACTGCCCGCCTTCAAATAGCCGCGACGAACACATGACACAACGATCGAGATTATAATTCTCAGGCCAGGTGGTTTGCTTTGTTCTTCACCATATCGATAGGAGGAATGGGAAGGAAAAGGGGGGAAAGATATAACAAATCATATTTTTTGGTCTTTTCTGGGATACGAAGAAGTCAAAATTGGATGAGAACCTGTCTCTTTTAGGCGGGTGGGAAAAGGATATTATTGCTTTTTGACGGATGAAAGGTCAACCAGGTACGTGCCAGCTTTTCAGGTTATGGTACTGTGACGGATCATTTGCCGGTTCGCAATCTTACGTCCTTCCTCATCCATGTGCGGACTCCGAAAAGGTAGCCGGATCAGGCGAGGTACTAACCCGAACACGTTCCGGCTTCTCCAGAACGGGTGGGAATTTACTTCTTGACAATAGTAACCTAATATAAAACGGAAGGAGGGATTAGCGAACCTGAGAACCGAGGGCTCTACGAACGCGATAACACCCACCACATCCTCATCCTCCAGAACGTGCGAAAGCCCAACTCTTTGTGGCTGATGTTTCACACTACTGCCGTAGACAATCGCAATTTTGAAAGAATCGATAATGCTTTTGTGAATCGCTTTGCACTGTAAAATCCGTTAATCTGGCGCCCATCCATCAAACAACCGGGGAAATTATATAAGGGGGAACCAACAAAGTCTTCGACGGTACAAGCGTTAGATCTTAAAACGACGGGTTGTGTGTAGTCGGGTGTTTGGCCTTTGGGTTTTGTGTAGACTCTTCGCAAGTCGAGCTTTTCCCACCTACACGTTTCTCATTAAGTTGAGTTGGTCGTTCCAACACCACGTGGGGCGCGCGCTTCGAATTTGTTCCTTACATCAATTCTAGAAGCTCATCGACATTCCAGCCCTGCGGTTCGACAGCGTCAGCTATAAACTGTGCATACAGTGCGGCGCTGGTATTTAAGAGAGGGGTGCGGATGGATTAGTATGCAACTAACCCTTTCCGATGATATTGGCACAGAATTAGGAATCCTAGTAAGCGAGCGCTAAGTCAGACGCCAAAGCCTTGCATGCATCGAACCTCTCATCCGCTTACCGATAAAGCAAATCTAGCTCCTCAATTGATATAGCATCAATTTTGTTAAGGGCGTAGATTACCGGAATATATCTTCGGCTCTTCTCTTCAATAACATCAATTAGATCATCAACAGTAGCATCACACCTGAAAGCGATATCTGCAGAACTGATTTTGTATCTGAAACAAAGTCAGCCACATCTTCCTCATAAACCCGGCCGCACAAATCTCAGCTCTGGTAACACCATAGTAAGGGGGAATTCGCCGCCGTAGCCCACAAGATTCTAGTATGGTGATACATATTTGGGCCGGAATCTATGGGCGCAGGCACTCTAAGGTTCACACCGGCTTAAGTCGTGGCCCCATCGTTTCGGATAAAGGGTATTGCGATGATATATGCTTAAAGGGGATCACTAGTGCTTTTTTCTCCCCCCCTCGTTTTGTGAAATAACTGGCTCGGGATCTTACTCTGTTGTAACCGCTCTTATTTCCTAATAGTTCACATGTATTTATTAGGTGTTTTTTATTTTTACAAAAATAATATATATAAAAGGTAATTGTGACTTACCTCAGCGTCAAGATGAGTAAGCGGTACGGTGCTGGTGACATTAATACCTCCCTTATCCTTCTTCCTGAAAACAATGTTTGGTGGCTGCTTGTTAATCCTGATACCGAACCCCTCCAACTCCTGCTCGATGATCCTTTTATCTGTCAATGGTTTGTTGACATCTAGCACAATGAATATAAGGTTGCACTGCTTCGCTACTGCGATCACTTGACGGCCTCGACCCTTTCCATCCTTTGCGCCCTGAATAATACCAGGGAGATCCAGCATCTGGATTTTGGCGCCATTGTACATGACACAGCCGGGAACAGTCGTGAGCTAAATCCCTGTCAGCGGGTTACGGGGAACTATCCCCGGAGACAGAGAGAAGGTAGGAGCGGGGTGGGTATTAACATACCGTCGTGAATTCGTAGGCCGCTGCCTCAGAATGTGTACCCGTGAGTAGATTTAAGAGAGTACTCTTACCGACAGAAGGAAACCCTATGGTTTAATCAGCATCTCAACTTATATCCGAGAGCTCGGATATGTACCGATAAACCCCCTGAGAATTTCTCATAAGTAAACATTCGAAATCCTGATATACAGGCCTGGGAAATGCAGGATTTAGGTAACACGTACACACTAGCCACACCAGTCCTTGCAACATCGAAGCCAACTGGAAAGGCGGAGCACGATTATTAGGCGAACTCTTTGAAAGCAGTGCTTAGCGCTCAGGTAGTGGCCAACTCACTTCCAGCGCCCCCTCCGGAGGAGGAGGGGGTTACGAGCTCTCTTCGCAGTTTGGCGAGTTTTGCTTTCAACTGGCCCAGGTGGCTATGACATGCTGAGATTAGCCTTGAACGACGCTCAATTTGGAAGCAGTAAATGGGAAAGAACTCACAAAGACGTCGCCTTATTCTTTTGGGTTTTGGCTAAAAAGCAGTCGATAAATCACTCTCCCTTATCACACTCAGATTATGGCGCTGGTAAACTCACCCATCTCATCTTCGATGGCCTTGATTTTCTCCACTAAACGACAATTAGAGCCTCGCCTAGCTCCAGATAGGACAGAAACCCTTACCGGTCGTACTCATTCTGCCGTTATCGTTATCTCGTCAGCTATTAAAGCAGGTGTAAAGCGGAGAGTGGTGTGGATGTTGGTTCGGAGTGTAGCAGTAGTCTCGGGAGACGTGCAAGGGAAAAAAAAAAAGCTTGTATGTGTGGCAGCTTGACACGCGGGGAAGGTGTTGATTCTGCCCCACAGATCGATTGGGGCTCAACGACAAACGAAACGCGACAAGGGAAAATGTAACTTCCCTGCCGATAAAAGGCCCAACGCGATTCTCTACGGCAGGATTGCTTATTCCTGTCCTACAAACTTTACTTTTTATATTTCAACGTCCGTTCGGCAAGCATCGGCCTTAGCCAGCTGTAAAACGGCGGTTGAGCCGCACGGTTATCAGAGACAGACGTGTCGTGTGATAGCAACAAACGGACGACCCTGAGAACCAGACCACCGGCGACCTACAGTATGTAACGATCTCTTGCCCGAGGGCTTCAGCCCTCAAAGTCGAGATCGCGCGAGGTTGCTGGGTATGGGTATGTAATGGCTCAAGGCGTGGCCTGCTGATTTTTCTTAGGTAAACACCCCTCAGCAACAATATCGGAAGCCATGTGCTCCATGCGCCGGATTCGCGCAAAGTGTGCTGTCAACGATCACAGGGCTCGTCCCCCGGCCCCGTCTTCGCCATTAAACTGCCGTAAACAAGAAAGGATGATGGATGGATGGATGGGGTAAGGGTGGGAAGGGTAAACACTCTCGATAACCGACCATGCCATACCCGCGCAGTAATGTGCGAGTTACGTGCCATATCATACCAATACTCGAGTACTCGAGTATGATACCAGTACCGGCAGAAGGGGCCAGGGGCGAAACACGGGTTTGCGGTCGAGTTGAGATCCAAGCTGAGCTCCTCTGGGGAATTGGTGGACAAGTGCGACTGACCATGCCTGGGATCAGGATCGGGATTGTGTCTCTTGCTTTTGGCTCTTGGTCTCTGCCTTATGGGCCGGGAAGGGTATGCATTGGCGGTAATCTTTAGTCCTTTCGTTGTCGCTCCCGTGTCGATGGGCGCCGCTCACTATCGTTGGTTGGTTGAAATAGCTACCACTCAGAGTGGGTGCGATACAGACTAGTACACATAGTCTACCGCTATCATACATAAATACCCATACCTTACAGCCTCCTGCTGTTGTTGTTGCTGCTGCTGCTCGTACACTCTCGGTATACACACACGAAATCCGCTGATATCTCTCTGCTCAAGTACCGGCCCCAGTGAATTTATTGGAACATATTCTTTTCTTGTGTGGAGCCGGTCCCCTATACGTGACAATTTACATCTTCTGTACAGTACAAATTTAAATTTGCGGTAAGAATGTCTTCCCTTCAGCTGCCCGCCGGAGCTATCCCACAGCTACCCTGCATTGATACAGCTCAGGATGCTAAGCAAATCCGAATTGGCCACACATACAGGCGCGTACTTCTAATTTATCTACCGCTTATCGTCGCTCTTTACTTGGAGAATGGTCTCCTTCTCCCCGATGCTATCGTTACTGTGAATAAAATTTCCCGAGCCTGGTTTTACGCCCTCGAGCCCTACCCTCACCTCCCCCCTACGACTACCATCCACCTCCTGCCCACTCACCCACACCACCGCCACCACCACAACTACCCGCACCCCTCCATCTAAGCTCCCCACTTATACTTCTCCCATTTCCATCTCCCCAACCTTCTAATAAACACACACACACCCTCTCTCACACACAAACAATTCCCGGTTTCCGACCAAGGAACCTTTCTGTTTGCTATTTTTCTTTAAGTCTTGATTCGTCCCTATCTTCAAAATGGTTGTCCCAGATACCTCCCTTGAGACGGTTGAAGAAACGCCTATTGATAAATGCACCTGTTCCGGGGTTTGCAAACGCAAAACGGACTTCGACAACCTCGTGCAAAAAATTCGCTTGGCCCTGGGACCCTCTGCTGGCATTGATAGCGATGAGGCCAATTGCGAGCACCTGATAAATCTCATGCGCCGCTATGTCTCCAAGGAGTCGGAATGGTCAAAGTATGCATTCGTCGATACTACAAGAAACTATACTAGAAATTTCGTAGACCATGGCAACGGAAAAGCCAATCTACTGGTCCTTGTCTGGAATCCCGGCAAGGGATCATTGATCCACGATCATGCAGACTCTCACTGCATTATGAAGGTTAGTGTTTAGAGCCGGCTTGTCAGTCGATTTAGTTTCTGACACGAGTCGTACAGATTTTGAAGGGTTCATTGGTAGAAAGTTTGTTTGACATGCCCGGACCCGATGACGAAGCCAAGCCCCTGAAGAACAAGAGTGTCACTATCTACGGGGAGAACGAAGTTGCCTATATTAGCAATAAGGTTAGAACTTTTCCTTTGTCCCCTTATTTACCCCACTAAACCCAAGAAATCTGTTGACTTAATAATAATAAAAACTTTTAGATTGGTCTTCACAAAATTTCCAATGATGACCCTGATGAAACCGCCGTCTCTCTTCACCTCTATACCCCTCCGTGGCGTGAGGGTGAGAAGAGTAAGCTAATCCCCCCATATCATCACCAGTAATTAAGAGGACCTTGGCTAACGATATTACTTAGCCGGCTGTTATTGCTTTGCCCCGGCAACTGGAAAAAAGACACTTGTCAATATGAACAACTATTACTCGGTTCATGGGAAGAGGAATTAGAATCTTCCTTTCAATGTTGTTTTCGGGTTTGGGAATTTCTCTTGTTTCATTTTCATTTTTTTCTTTCTCCATGGGAGGTCGGATATCTATGTTTCCTCTTTGTCGGCTCTAGTTTTCATTTGTTAAAGGTGTTTGTCTTAATTTTCACCTGCGTTTCTTGCGTTTCCGAGCCTTTAGTTGAGCGCAGAGCCAGATCTATGATCGACTCATTGATACTCCCTTTGACAACTTGACCAATCCTTCATTGATAAAAACAGTGCGGTTGCCGTGCTTAGTATAATATTTCCTGGGTCAATGGCTGAGTTGAATGTCACGTGATTAGATTTGTGGTTTGCATTGCACGACATGTCACTCGTGTTGGTTAGGTTTGTGTTTTGACGGGTTGATCAAGCCGCAATCGGATCGAGACAACAGACAGGGCGCAATTTGGTCTTGCATGCTACTGGCATCCATCAGGAAATCTGTTTTATACGCCAAATTACAAGTAGCGGCGCATGAAAATGCAGCACATTCTATAGTACTGTACAATTATATAAAAAGAGCCGGTATTGATTCAGCAAGGAAGGGTTAAGACGAAGGCCCAAACGGTTCCGTCCCATCTCCCTCAATAAAGGTCACTTGACACTCCTCAAAGTTATAGTCATCCTGCTCTCCCTCCTCGTCTTCTGGGAGATATTCGCTGGTCACTTCCTCCTCCTCCTCCCACTCCATCGATGCATCGCCTTCAGCCTTCCACCCCCTATTGGGTTCCAAGTCGTTGGCGTTGGTCTGACCATAATGCCCACACCCGAACCTATTCAGCTCCAACTGACTCACCCCGCCGCGCGCCCAGGCCACATATCTCTCTGCAGGTGTATGCATCGCGGTCCACAGGAACATGACACAACGCTCTAGGGTAGCACGGATGACGGCGTACTGGATGTAAGTAGTGTAGCAGATAAGGTCGAGCGAGGTAGAACTGCTCAGCGACCCCGTCCCCTGCCAGTACTTTCCGAGCGGCAATTCCCCGCCCACCCCGCCCTCCTGAAAGAACTCCAGTATTTTACCCACCTCGTAGCAACCATCCAAGTGCACAATGAACCCGTACGCCACCTCCGACGACTCGAACTCGCCAGGAGGAGCCTCCGGGAATGGGCCCTTGAGGGTGAAAGCGCCCAACTCCACCATCCTCCCCCCGAATAGCGCCAGCCCCATGAATATCCTACGCAATTGCCGGAGGGTGCAGATCCTCGGACTAGTAGCCTCGACACCGATGCGCACGTTGATCTCGTTGTAATTTTCTAGATTGCTCGTCTCCGGGAAAGCTCTCTTGATGGCGTCCTCAACGAGGTTGAGGGTGCGACAGGGCCTGGTTTCCAGCAGCAGGGGGACTACCACTACGAACGAGGCCACGACTCCGTGTGCGGCCGACATGTTGTACATTACGAAGCTCTCGTAGGAGCGGTGGTCGCAGCTTGCGTAGTACTCCTCGCAGTGCCGGTGCGGGCCCGGGAGGAAGTACTTCCGTCCTACGTTCTCTGGCCGGGGCACCAGGCAGAAGTGGCTGGGTGGTTTGCGCCCGTTTGCCCAGGGTGCTGGGAGCTGGCGGTCGAGGCCGATTTCAACTTGAAGGTAGATGTACCCATCCTCGCGGATGTTTTGGGGTGGTGGCTCTAGGGTTGGTGGTGGTTCTGGTTGGGAGGAGGAGGAGGGAGAAATCGGTTCAGGTGTGAAAGGAGAATTGGGTGGGGGAGGAGGAGGCACTGATGGAGAAGGATTGATGACGGATCCGGCACGCCCACGCTGTCGACGTCCCCTGGATAGGGTCGGCGGTATGGATGGTGGTGGTGGTGGTGGTGGTGGTGTTTCGGCAGACATATTTCGACAGCTCTTGCTTAGGTCAAAATGTATGTAGTTCCAGAGTCGAACCCGGTGACACAATAAATTATGTGAGTTGTTGTTGACCTCAGGAGAGAGAATAGGGTGATGAAAGCAATCACACAGGTGGTGGTCCCTCTTTTTTTATTTACCTTCCTCGTTTGCGCGTGCGCGGCAGGGTGAGTCGTTGGCGGGGAGAATGGTGGGGAGTGACGCAAGAAATTTCGACGAGGCCAGGAGCGTGTGGAGACTTTTTGAAGATGAAGGAGTCTGAGTGGTTAGGTTATCAGCGCAGGCCAGATGCTTAGGCGTGGCATAGAGAGCTCATCAAAGCCTGAAGCTTGTCAACCTTGAGAAGTGGGCGGGCTACGAAGTGGCTCGGGAAAGCAGTACTTGGTCGAAGTCTATAGGGTAATGGTCATGGCGATATAGGGCAATGCCAGTGGTGAGGATGTCAAACATCCGTTTTTGATGTATTCAACGTGGGAGCGCTTCTAGAATAGAGTAGGTTTTGCTCTATTACCGAGAAGTCTCTAGTAGCAGTGTGCTATGCGTTTGCTAGAAATCGGGTCCAGCAAGAACTAATTCGGGATTAATTCGGCATAGTAGAGGTACGTGATCACCCATCTCCAAAGACAAATTAGTGGGCAGTTGCCTGGTGTCATTTAATAATTGATCCATCGCAGCAAACAACGGCGCGAGTGATGATCTGTGAGTGGGATTTAGGACGAATTAGGTATCTGGCTGGCCGCTGGTTTCATAGCCCAGAGAAATCCCTAGGAAAACAGAGAGGCATCTGTTTGCTGATCAGCTATTGCCTATCTAGTTTGAGTCCTCACCTAGCATTGTTTGTTCTATCCTGACTCCCGCACGTGGCCCGAGGACCCTAAGGGGTGCTTCGAGCAATTGAAACACCGTGAACACTCGAGCCGAGCAGGGAAGCCAAGAAAAGGCCGCAGGAAAAAAAAAAGCAAGATTCTTACATAAAAAAACAAAAAAGAGTTCAGCAACCGGGATTCCCACATGGTCACCCACTGTAGTACTAACCGGTCGATACGATGCTTGTTTACCGCAGAGCGGACGGGATGCGAAATTTTCATCGTTCTGTGGCCGAACACATTTACATAGAATTCTTTTGGAGTTATAATCTGAAGCGACGATTTTAACGCAGGCATCTAAAATGACCCCAATTTCACTAGTAAAGAGCTGGAAATAGGCGCTTGTGGATCGAGATCATGCTCAATTGATGATGCGCGAACGTGTTCAGCCACAATGTGATGAAATTTCCCAGCTCTCCATTCCAGCATTTTTGTTGTGTGCTCGGTAGCGGTGCCATAGCCAAACACAATAACAACCCCCCATGTTCTAGATTACAGCGCTTTAAGGATTCTAGAGGTATTCACTAAAGACAAAGATGCATCTTCAAGGTGTGGGGTTTAATATTTGGGCCACCACTAAACTACAACTCTTTGTAAGTTTTTCATCGTCAACCATCTCTTTCTCGAGGTAGAAGCACCCAAACTTTTCATAAGTTGCTGCCCATTTATCGGCTCCACCTAAATGATAGATGGACCACGATCCACCTTTTCGGCCTTATCAACAACAATTAATGAGAGGGTACGAGAGCTAGGTCGGTATTTGCACTCGGCCCCTCGCTTGGCCTTTCAGAGTTTGTGATTATCCCTAGATATCAGGAGGATGCAATAATCACATAGATCAAAGGTGCTGCTCTTTTTAGATAATATTTTATTCTCCGCTTAACTACTCTATCCTCCTAGTAGAAGAGGAAGCAGCTATGGCCAGTAAGTGCACTCGTACTTTATTAATACTATCCATCTCTCGAAAAGTAGATGGGGTCAAGTGTAATCACCAACGGAAGCCCTCCAATGCACTGACTCATCATGTCGGCCTTCTGGGCGCAATATTTGTCATCTCCTACTGCATAGTGCTTGGAAATAATTTAGTGAGCCGGAGGAGTTACATCATTTTTTTCATATAGCTTCCCTGCTTCTTCCTACTGATTGTGATGTCAAGTGCCGCACCGCGGAGTATCATACAAACATTGTTTAGTAAACTCATAATGCAGCCCCTACGTCCCTATAAAGTCCCGCATACCCCGCGTCCCCCAAAAGTATAAAACCTTATGTTTTTCCGCCACCTTGTCCGACAAACCTTCTCACGCTCATCTAGTCCTTTGAAGGCCTGGCCAAGTTTACAACATCAATCGAATTGCAGAGAAATGGTACAACTTGACCCTTTAGAGTAAAAGTGGGATCGCTAATCGGCTTCGGTATAGTCTTCTTCTGGTCAGAAAATCACCGATTGGGTGGCTACAGTATAGTTTGCCTTCCGCAGGTTAGTTGATCACTACTAACCAGCAACAACAGGACTCTAAAAGTGGGGAATTCAATCGCAAGCCCGTAAGTTCTTCCATTCAAGAATAAAGGATCAATTCTCACAATTCCCCCCAGCCATCCTTCCGCGACCAGGTTTCTCGTGAACCCAATGCCAAATTCCCTCCCGAGAGCGGTCGTTACCACCTCTACGTTAGCTATGCCTGCCCATGGGGTCAGCCACCTAGTCTGGTCTAAAGTACCTACACTAACAACCCTTAGCCCACCGAACCCTCATCACCCGCGAGCTTAAAGGCCTACAGGACGTAATCGGCATCAGCGTAGTACACTGGCACCTTGGGGAGAATGGCTGGCGTTTCGGCACCATCGAAGAGGCTGCGGAGTGTCCGGAAGTGGCTATCAGTCCCGAAGCAAATACCGGGGCATCATTCTTGAGGGATGTCTACTTCAAGGCCCAGCCGAACTATGATGGCCGCTATACGGTGCCTACGTTTTGGGATAAGAAGGATAAGACTATCGTCTCTAACGAGAGCAGTGAGATTATCAGATTTTTATACACGGAGTTTGATGACTTGATTGACGAGAGCAAAAAGGGGGTCACATATTATCCTGAGAAACTCAGAAAGGAGATCGATGAGCTGAATGAGTGGGTTTATGGAACTGTGAATAACGGGGTTTATAAAGCCGGGTTTGCGACGTAAGTGATGTCGACTGCTGGAAGTGTGCGAGCCGGCCACTAACACCGCCATAGGAAACAAGAACCCTATGAGGCAGCCGTCACAAAACTATTTGAGTCTCTCGACCGTATTGAGAAGATTCTCAAGGACTCGGATGGACCATATCTTCTCGGGAAGGTCCTCACAGAGGCGGATATCCGCTTATATCCCACCATTGTCCGCTTTGACCCGGTCTATGTCCAGCATTTCAAGTGCAATCTTCGGATGATTAGACATGAGTATGAAATCCTCCCCCACCGTGCTAGATACGCCTAGGGTCGTGAACGGGCTTATCCTGGTATCATAGTTATCCCGCAATCGAGAAGTGGATGAAGCATCTATATTACGACATTCCGGGATTTAAGGAGACGACAAACTTTGAGCACATCAAGAAGGTAAAAATAAAATAAAAATTCCTCAGGGAGTGGTGCACGAGTTGGCCCGCTGACAAACTCGACAGCACTACACGAGGTCGCACAGCCAGATTAACCCCAAGGGGATCACGCCTCTTGGCCCAGTCCCGGATATCATGCCGAAGGATGCCTAGCGATGAATTTCTATTAGCTCATATGTTAAGAGGTTGGCGGATGTTCATTGATATACTGTAGTAGCTATCCAATATCGGCATCAAATACCGAGCGTTCATCGCTATTTCCATGATCTAAAATTTACTCACCTAGCTGCATGCTCTCACCAAAGTAAAAGTGAGCCCGATCAATCCCCTTGAGCACCCACCCAAGGCCATCCAGATATTCGTGATGTTTCCAGGATAATCTAATTCAATGCCCTACCCGCGCATCACACACACACACACCCTCGCTACAGTATATGAGCTGGAAGGTATCGCATTACAAATGTGTTCGGCCATAGAACGATGAAAATTTCGCATCCCGTCCGCTCTGCGGTAAACAAGCATCGTATCGACCGGTTAGTACTACACGTCCCTGCCATGAACGGACCGAACACCAGGGGTGTCGCCGCAGCTGAAAGTCCTTTGCCAAGGACACTAAATCACCCCTGTAAATAGTGAAAGTAGTTAGCATAAAAGTAATCAAAAAGGGGTAAATTTAATCAAAAAGTGAATATAGTTCCTAGCCACTGCATTAGCAAGAAGTATCAACGCTTTCAAGTATCCTGAACACAAACAAACGGTGGGAAAAAAAAAGATATTACCAGTAAGTATTTCCAATAGAAGCCAATCATGACCGATCACTCACCCAAGTATAGGGAATAATGGAAGCCGAAAAGCGTGAATGCGTGTCCTATAAACAGCGCTGTGCTGTTCGAACTTTACGCTTTTCCGCCAACTGGACCTATAGGCAGATCGCCGAGGAGCAGAAACTGAGCCTCAGTACTGTCTTCGATATCTGCCAAGCGCCCTCTACTCCAAAAAAGCCCAAAGGAAGACCCTTCTCCCTCGACACTCCTACGCGCCGCCGACTAGTAGCTACAGCTACAATGAGCGCGGCATATCGAAGAATGCCACTCCGTGAGGTGGCTGCAGCTTGCGGCGTGCAAGCATGCGAAAAAACCCTCCGGAAAGCCTTCCGGATGGAAGGCTATTCCCGGAGGGTTGCTCGGAAAAAACCTTTCCTCGACGAGCGAAAACGGGGGCTACGCTTAGACTTTGCCCAGGCTCATCAGCATTGGACGAAGGATGACTGGCGCCGAGTCATCTGGACCGACGAGTGCTATGTATGGCTCTCAGGCCATTCAAGTCGGGCTTGGGTGACTCGGCGCCCAGGGGAGGAGTTTCACGATGATTGTCTCCTCCCCAAGTTCGCCAAGCAGGATATGATCATGGTTTGGGGAGGTATTCTGGGAGGAAGAAAATGCGAGGCAGTTCTCTGGGATAAGGACAATTGGGGAACTATTACCTCAAACATCAGCAAAAAGGTACCCTGCGTCAGATACAGTAGTGTTGCGTCCTGACTCTCCTATCGTGGACTCTGCGTCCTGTGCGTCCTGTACCCATACGCCACATCTGGTTGCGTCTGGTGCGTCCGGAAACCCTTGCCTACACTGGGTTCCGTCCGGACACATGCAACTAAGCAACCCTGCCTCCCATGCATCCTGACTTAAACCTCAACACCATCGCACATCAGGATTCACCACTACCCCTGATTCTCCTTTCAAGTTCAGCCTTCTTTGCCTTCTAGCCCGGATGTGAGCAAGGGGTATTTCTTGGCAAAGAAAATATGGTTAGTGCTGGCGCCTGGTGAGAAAGCCATCATACCCTTAATCTTAAATTTGCGCTAAAGACTCTGGCATCGAGTTCTATTTTCAGAACTTAATCTTTGAGGGAGTGAAAGTGCCAGAACACTCCAGTCTGAAAGCGAGTGATAGCTATAACACTCTCACATCTAGCATAGGGCCGGGTGGTTTCTCGGCACTTAGCCTCAAACTGGACGCGACGCGACACTCTTTTCATCACAACACTCAACATCCACACTCCCAGGCCACAGCTGCAACACTCCACCACAGCCACATATTCGATCCTCAATCTGACACCTGGAGGTTCCTGGGCTCGATGCCAGCTATCCAGCGGTATAAGATTCATCCCCAGAGGGATATTATTCATGAAGTTACAGGGCTGAATAGGGTGGGGTACTGGCGATACCAGAACTCGATGGCAGATCCCTCCACAACCACGGCTCGGATTGTGGATCTGATTGCGGGAGGTTGTTACGCTCGACGCCAGCTTTACAATGGTATAAGATACTTCCCCCCGCGACCTTTATTCATGAAGTTACAGGGCTGAATGGGGTAGAGTGCTGGCGATCCCAGAACTCGATGGCAGATTCCTCTACAACCAC
>Ga0307513_10001069_pt1 | contig 39893 bp, 45 predicted proteins | sample 15_EM_MG_FD_202174 | JGI IMG/M metagenome (GOLD analysis project Ga0307513, IMG submission 202174) | Populus trichocarpa ectomycorrhiza microbial communities from riparian zone in the Pacific Northwest, United States - 15_EM | ecosystem: Host-associated > Plants > Roots > Unclassified | place...
ACACTAGACTGTGATGCTGATTCACACGTCTTTACAGGAGCTCTAATCACTTGGTGGGCGTACGGCTACGAATGCCAGTGTCATCCGCTTATTTCACTCCAGCGACGCGGCGGTCAAGCAAATTTTGCTGCAAATGAACAGCAAGCGGCCCGAGAACCGGCAGTTTGTGATTGAGGACCTGGACGCGACGCACCTGCTCATCAAAACGGACGAGGAAGAATCGATGCGCGAGGAACTCGAGGCAGAGGCAAGCCTGCTCCCTAATTTCCCCCCAGTATGCTTCTAATGTGTGCAATAGCTCGAACGGAATACATACAGCCTCGAGTCGTAGTCCGACTTCTACGCCTGCGACCCTGTCAAAAGCTGGGCCACCCGTGCCTCGACGTCGGTCGCACTCAGGCCATCGAGCTCGACGTGCTTTTCTACTCCTCGTTCTGCACTATATCCTTAGCCATAATCCAGAAGTCTGGGTAAAGAAATACTAACCAAATCGAGCAAACGCCCGTGCTGGTGTGCCGTGCGCCTCGCGAATCATCACGGGGAGATCCGGGTTGTATTTCTTAAGCACTGGATATGCTGAGAGGATAAACTGCCTGTGTCGTGGTGGCCTTCGTTAGCACCTGGACCGTGGACGTACCAACATGTAGGACGACTGACCTAGCCCCCGCCGAGGTTGCGCCCGTTTGGCAACACAGCAGGCGGATTTCGCGAATAGCGGGTGAGAGCGCCCGAGCCAGCGACATCTATAATCTTGAGAAATTTGGTCACAATAAAACAACGATTCGTATTTGTCCCATTGTTTACCCTGCCGTCGAAAACGCATCTTGGTTTCGCATTCTTCCGGCCAAGCGCAGCGTGACGCCCTCAGCTATGTTCTCCCTATTCGTACGACAGGCCCTGGCACGTCGTCCGGCCCTCAACGCGCTCACAAACCTGGTCGGACGATTGCCAACTTTGTCGTCATCTCAAGCAACCCTTCCAGCTCTCGTTGTCGCCGCGCGCCCGCGCTTCTTCTCCCTCAGTACACCCCTTGCGTTCCCAACAACAAAGAAGAAGACCACCAAGAAGGTTACGACCTCCGCCGGGAGGAAAAAACCTACAAAGACATCGCCCGCGAAGAAGAAGACGGCTGGCGTGGCTAGTAAATCTAAGACCAAATCTAAGAAACCAGCCCCCAAGAAAACTGTCGCTAAGAAAAAGGCTGCTGTCGCTAAGCCCAAGAAGGTTGTGGCCAAAAAGGTCGTGCCCAAAAAGGTCGTGCCCAAAAAGGTCGTGCCGACGGTTCAAACACCCCGCAACACGCGTCAGTTCCCCACCCTATGCACTTTATTCTACCTTTGGCTAATTCTTGAGTCGGGAAACAGCCCACCTTCGTCCTCCTCCGCGTCAAATGCCCGCGTTTGGTATCTTCTACCAACGCATGTACCCTACTCTGAGTCCCAAGCCCGCCAATATCAAGGAGGCATTCCTAACCGTCCAGAAAATGTGGGGGGTTCTCAGTGAGGCCGAAAAAGACGTACGTCCGATCGTTCCCTTTCATCGACAGTTTCGTCGCGGCCTGTTGGAAGGTTTTTCTCGATCGCCTCCCCACTCTTCCGATTATCACGGTCCTCGCATCCACCACCACCGCTTCTTCCCCCCCCTCTACTCACAATCGGCTCCATTTGTCCCTGATAATCCCCAATCCATAGGCACTCCGTTCCGAAGCACGTGACATCTCCGCGCAGCGCAAACTCGTGTATGACAAATGGCGGCATAGCCTCTCGCAGTCGGACGTGCAGGCGATCAACAAGTACCGCATGACGGGTACCAAGGCGCGCAAATCCAAGCTCGGCCCTGACCCCTTGTCCACCAGGCGCCGCCCACTCAACAGCTTCTTGAAATTTGCCGCCCAGATGCGCAGTACAGGACAGATTGATCCTAACACTGCTCCTGAGGGTGTCAACAAGGTCACCTGGTTTGCCAAGGAGGCTGGTGTCCGGTGGAGGGCCATGAGTGAGGCCGAGAGGAAGGTGCGCAGTCATTTCTCCTTCACAAGGGAAAGACCTTGATGTTCTCTTTGTTCAGGCTTTCAACTAAGGCTATGCAATCGCTAAGCGTTTTGGTCTATCGGACACCATTTCAGTTCGCCAGTTCCCGTCGACGGCTCGCAAACTTATCTCCTCCTTTACCTCCTGTACAAAATCTATCCTTCCTTCAATTTCCTGGTTTGGGATCTCTCCCAGTCAGAGCTTAAGCAGCAAACTGATACCATGTCTCTCTTCTATCTTTTGAGTAGCCGTATCTGCCAATGAAACAGACTGACTAAATGAAGCCACTGTTTTGACTGCCTGCTCCTATACCCAACTGAACCTACCTCGGATGCTCAAGGGAGGGCTCAGGTTCTGGGTGATTCACAACACGCTTTCGACGATCGACTAAATTTAAAAACTCTGATCTGTTACAGACACGTGGAACTACAAAACGGGCACGAGGAGCTCAATGCTTGCTACTTCACAAGCCAACAGCATCACGAGCCTTGTCGACGAGCGAGCGCTGATCCTGGCAATACCAATATACACCACGTCAGTACCCGACCGAGAAGGAGGAGAGAAAAGGGGAAGCAACGCACCTGCCCACCACCACTGACAGCATCACCAGCCTTTTGCGTGGTGCTCTTCGATTCTTCGGGCTGGACCGCATTCATCAAGTCATCGACTTTGCCCTTGACGTTGTCCGTGATGGACTCGCCCGTCGTCTCTGCTCGTTCGAAGGATAGACATCAGCAGGAGAAGGAGGGAGCCGGAATGATGCGGGTTGGAGTAGGGAGGGATATGAACATGGAGATGGGAGACACGACGTACTCTGCGAGTCGGGTTTGACTGCTGAGCTAACCTTGCTGGTGAGGTCTTGGCGGCCGGCTTGGGACATGATGTGTTCGTTCTGCGGAATCTGCAAGAAGGTGAGAGGCAAGTAGAGTGATATGAGAGGCAGCATACGCGCCTGATGGACGAAGAGATGGATGAGGTTGGGGTCAAGTTGTGGAACGAAGGTCTGACCCCTTTTTATAGGGGGCGGATAGATTCTCCTGAGCTGCGGGAGAATGATCAAGAGAAGAGCCCTGATGGTAATTAACCTTAGTATACAGCAAGAATGGTGCTATATTTGACCCTCGCAGGCGGGAATTTCTACTTGGGGCGAATGGTATTCGTTCTCATTTTGGAATGTTAACATCTCCCCTCACGTCGCTGATGTCCCTTGAGCTTCAGAAGCACTTCCTGTCTCTCCATCGCCGGGCGATCGTCGAGGATTGAGACGCACCCAATACATCGGCCTGTACCCTGTCCGGACATAGAAGACCCACTTACCTTTTTCAATCTTGTGACGTCAGGAAGCACCCATGCTGATAATTTGAATTGATGAGGCGAGTTCATCAGTTCTTAGCGCAACACATCGGACGAACAACTTGCAACGCCCAATCGGAGCTTGTGTTTTGGGGCCCCGGTTCTCACTGAAGCCATTATAGTTAACCTGCCCTACCATTCTCTTTGAGAGGCACACCGGGATTGACCCACCGGGGTCTTGCCGTTCCATGCCCAGCCAGGGTTTGTCTGCTTTATAAACCCCATGCTTTCGCACCTCCAGGATCAACATCTCCAACGTACTCTGGTACGCAGCCCCCATTTACTCTGCCTTGCTGCTCCCTTGTATCTAATCATTTGCCAGACACAGCTCAATCCACCGTTCGCTTTGACATTACAAGATGTCTTCACCGTATTTATCTACCTCCCCTCAATACCCACGGTTCTACAAAAAAGATCAGTCGCAGGTACAACAGGTGTTGATCCAACTCATCGACATTCAGTATCTCCCTGCTCTCCAGGCAGTCTTCAAGGCGCCTGAATGGCTCTTTGAAAATCAACCTCTTAATCGCGAGGATATTAAGGTTCTGCCCCAAGGACCTCGAGACAAGGGAGTTTGTCTTTGTGTTCTGCACAAACAAATCGTTCGCGCAATCGACAAAAGCTGTGGAGCATATTCAATAACACTTTGGACTTGACTGTTCGACTGCAAGACATGGTAAGATGTCCAAATTATAATGCTGCCTAACAATATACTATTCCCATAACCTGGGCTCCTTAGATATGACGGAGAAGTGGGTGATAGCAAGTTTCATGGTAAGGGTCAAATTATTGTTCTATATATCTATCGGTTACGTAATTGATACAAAACGACGTGTCCTTTGACGGGGGTTTGGTGGGAAATACAAGACTGCAGTGCGTAGAGTTGATAACGTGGTTTTCGGAAGCTTATTAGAAGGTAGAATTACTGTATGGTTGGCTGCCAGCGCGTGATGAATTCAAAACTCATGCATGAGGGAAAGCCGGGGGGCGCTAATCGTTCGCTGTGGCGTTGCGGAGAGGGCAGCGCTCGCGTATGTGGCGGTTTATATTTCCGACCTTGTCAGTCGCAAAGTGTGCGCCGCTGACAAAAATGATCATTATTACAATTCCTGCTTGTCAGACTAATGGGTGAGTCTCACCAGTTATTGGGGCACGGAACATTCCCTGGGGCAGCATGGGTTTTCTCATGAGTCTCTAGCTCATTCTTCCGTAGAAAGGTCCATTGACTGGGGACAAGCATGAAAAAAATGCAAGGGGGGGTAAAAAATATACTCACCATTTCTTGCAGTCAAACGGGTCAAGTCTAAAGTGTTGTTTTTGAATATGTTCTACAGCTTTTGTCGATTGCGCGAACGATTTGTTCGGGCAGAACACACAGACAAACTCCTTTGTCTCGGGGTCCTTGGGGCAGAACCTCTTAATATCCTCCCGAATAAGCGGCTGATTTTGAAAGAGCCATTCAGGTGTCTTGAAGACTGCCTCGAGAGCAGGGAGGTGCCGATTGTCGATGAGTTGGATCAACTCCTTTTGTACCTGCAACTGATCTTCTTTGTAGAACTTTGGATATTGAGAGGAGGTAGATGAAGACGGTGAAGACATCTTGTAACGTAAAAGCGAACAATGGTTGGGTTGCGTCTGGCAAATGATTAGATGCGAGCAGCAAGGCAAAGTAAACGAGGGTTGCGTACCAGAGTACGTTGGAGATGTATCTGGATCCTGGAGGTGCGAGAGCATGGGGTTTATAAAGCAGACAAACCCTGGGTTGGGCACTGGAATGGCAAGACCCCGGCGGGTCAATCCCGGTGTGCCTCTCAAAGAGAAGGGTAGGGCAGGTCAGCTATAATGGGTTCAGTGAGAACCGGGGCCCCAAAAATACAAGCTCCGATTGGGTGTTGCAAGTTGTTCGCCCGATATGTTGGGCTGAGAACTGATGAACCCGCCTCACCAGTTCAAATCGCCAGCATGGGTGCTTCCTGACGCCACAAGATTGAATGGCATGCCTCAACGTGGGTCGGGAAGCGCACGGGACGGACGCCACCTGGCTGACAACCATGGGAAATTACAGCGCCTGTGAGGTTGTGGACAGTGATGTTATTTCCAACCGAGAAGGGTTCCTGCAAATTTACATGGTTCTCCGCCTTTAAGCCCTGAGTATACCGTCCAATGGTTAGTTGCAAAGAACCCTATCCTGCAAGTACTGAGAGATATGTGTGGGTGCCCGGTTCTTGCAATACCCGCGCCTTGCCCGGGCCTAACACCCATGTGCTTTGTGCACGCCTCAGATGGGCGGCTGCAGGCTGTCAGTTACCTAGGCTGCATATTGAGATCCCAGGTGCAGGTCGGGATATGTCACCCGCATCCCCTGTAGAGGCAAAGTCTAAGTTGAAGGAACAAAGGTTGCTTTGGCGCCATACCCGCCAACTAGTCTGATTGTGGTGTTGTGTCCACAACGTCCACAACAGTGTGGGAGCAATTGCCTTCTCTGTTATGGACATTTTGCCTACTCATTAGCAGCCCTCGAAAACTGATGACGCTGATATGACCGTGATGGGTGCCCACAACAAGCGAAATGGGTAGCCCATTCAAAAGTGGTACTGAGTGTATCTGACATATACAGTGGTCAAATTAGAGGATGCATTGCGCTCCAAAGCTGGGGAGCACGGCAGAGAAGGCTCCGATTACGGAGAAATTAGTAGAGAGACAGAGGCATTACGATTTCGGAAGAATAGAATAACAAGGGAGAGTGTGTAACTCCTGAGGTGAGCCGAAGGAGTGCACCGAGTCCGTGAATAACCCACAACAAGGAGATGTATATGTCAATGGCAGCAATGTCGACAACAGCATCAAATGCTGTACAACACGCCTCAAACGGTGAAGGTAGCCCAGAATTTGCAGTGGCAAGGAGCCTTTGGATAGTAACCCTAAGAAAGAAACATGCCCCAATGGATAATAGGCATGCACTGCTCCACTCGCTACCCCCCCTCCGCCATTTGACCTCTCCATCGAAGACGCATCGATTGGGGTACCTCTTCCTCAGCATCTACTGCCATTACCCGTCCTAATACCGGTACTCAGCCTCCTCGGTGCCAATAAGCGACAAAACCACCATTCGCAACGTGCCGGCGTACTGCGGGAGTGGAGAGCTCCTTGCACTGTGCGTTTTTTTCCCAGCTGCCCACAGCAGCACGATCGACGAATATTCGTTATTTTTTCCTCCCTCAGCATCGGGGGCAGTGGAAGCGAAAATCCACGCCGCTGACAGTAATGGTGGATCGTCTCATAAACCCCCTAATACGACCCAGGCAGGTCTCCCCAAGTCATTTTGAATTGCACTACAGGTTGCTCTGTAGCCTCGTACTTCATCGTATTTGATTCCGACGGGGCGTACATATCCCGTACAGAGATTCCTATTGCCTTTGAACATTTTAACAGAGCTGTTCAGCGCGTGGTTAACTCGATGGGCAGGACCGCTAAGCCACTTGCGGTTGAACCACAACGTCACATAGTACCAAATATAACCACTCATTTCAATAGATAAATCAAGTACATACCCAAGGGTGTGTCCCATGGAGACCGGCATACTTTACAAGCGCGTCAGATGAAGGACAAGGTTGGGGTTTTTTTTTTTCGATCTTACCTAATCTGACTGGTAACACCTACGCGTACCAAGACCAAATACTCAATCTTCAGTTCGGGACACTCTGACCTATGCAGCGGCCCTTCGCCTCCCCAACTCGATCTCTCGATCTCCAAAGGAACCCGCAAACATATTATCGATCTCACGATAGAGGACTTTGCATTGAGTGACGCAGCAGACACAGTGATTGGTGGTTTCGGCGGCCTGTGAAAGGGTATCTCTGGTGGAGGTCGAAAGAGTGACCATCGCTTGTATTTTGGTTTCTCTCCCTTCCGTCATCACCCTTGATGAACCGGCTTCCGGCCTCAACGCCTTCTCAGCATATCAACTTCTCCTCACCTTGTCTCAGCTGGCGAAGCGCAGTCGAACAATCGTCCTCTCTCCCCACTAACCACGCTCGGACGAGTTTGCGCTTTTCACACGTGTTCTCCTACTCTCCAAGGGCGACGTGGTTTACAGCGGACTCACTAGCAAATGTTTACCGTAGTTCAAAGAGCTCGGCGAGGAGCCGGAGCGAGGTACGAACCCACTGGATTTCCTGATCGACATCAGGCGTCAAAATTGGCGCAGATGGAAACGGGATGCAGGCCGAGCAAGGGTCCAGAGACTTGTCCAAGCATGGAAAAACAGAGGAGCCGCATATCTTGCAGAGCTGTCGAAGGGAGCAAACGGTCCAAGTGAATGGCCAGCAGTCAGAGAAGACTAAAGAAGACCAGGAACAACCCGAGATGATCGGACTCAAGAGAGTCTAGTATTGGCCCTTCGCTGAGACGGCCCAGACTCATCGCCCAAACGAGGGTGGCTTGTCGGCCACCAACCCTCCACTTACATTTTCCACTCTATGTGACCGAAACCCCTTATACCAGGTTGAGTCGGAACACCTATTTACCACCATCACTAATCCCCTCTTTGTTTCCTAACCTGCGATACGTCGCCTGGTTACTGATCATGCCCCAACCGGGGTCCATACCTGGCGATCTTGTAAGGTCCCTGTAAGCACCCACCTCACTACTAATCACCCATATTCAGGATCTACCTCATGCCAAGTCATCCGGCGACGAGGCCGCTCTGGCAATCAACGAGATCCTTTTTGATGCGGTACAACGACTCCATTTCCTACGTAAAGTCTGCTGCATTTCTCACCACGCAAGCAAGGTCCTGCCAAAGCCCGCCTTGAAATTCGTGGATGACGTGCAAAAGATGTCTCCGTCTCTCCAGGCGATTTGCTTGTGGGCACCGAATAGCGAGCCTTGGTCCTATGCATTTAGAGAGAAAGGAGTGGAGTCAACCAATGAAGGGACCCAAAAATTATGGTCTTGCGAGACAAATGTGCCAGTCCCCCCATTCTGCCGTTGAGGGTGCAGAATGTTTAGTGCTTGTACACCTGGCCCGGACATGCGCACAATTGGGTAGAAGATATTGGTGCCGGCGAAGTATAGCGATTGAGTGAATGAAAGGGCTGGGATTTGGGGGTTGGCGCCGACGTAGGGGCGCGAAGTGGAGGTCAAGGACTGGGGACTAGTAATAACCTAACCTATTGCTCGGAGTGGATGAGAATCGACGAGGAGGAAGTTTTGTCTTTCCTTCAACCTTCGCTACTATAGTGATGTTACTGCAATACTTATAAGGAGTGCTGTCGCCATATGGGAAGTTATTAGCCATCTCGCAACCACGTCCGTGATGCAACGGACGTGCTTTTAAACTTGACACAACTTGGTCCCCACGATTACCGTGGAACGCCTTCCGACGGAACTAGCCATCCAAATTCTGAGTTATATGTCTAATGAGGAACTCAAAGTCACTGGATTTCTCTTATTCGAATACCGCTCTGTAGTCCTGCCCTTGTTGTTCCATCGCATTCGTCCCTGGCTGTGGGAGCGAGGGAGCAGGGCACCGCCGGTTTCGCATATCATGCCTCTAGAACAACTTCCTTCTCTCCTCCGCCGTCAGAATGCTCGATGCGAAAGTCATAAGGAATTCCCAGCATCTGGTCGAGGAGTTACGACGAATAATGGATGGTAGGAGGAATTGATCCTACCTGCAAGTATTGATCTCCCCTTGCAGTCTTTGACAACAATACCAAGTAACAGCTGCGCCGTCTTCAGTGCACCGGAGTGAACCTGGATCTTAAATTCCACCGCCCCCCCTTAGATATATTCCCTACCTGCGCGAACTTGGTCGATTTACAAATACCTGATATACCGCAGGACTGGTTCGCTGCCTTTGATCCAGCCGGTTTGGTCGCTGCCAAATGGGTGAATCGTTTGGAAAAATATAGCGGCTCATTAATCATCTTCGCGGTGGCACCCCGTTCTATCACCTGGAGAGCACTACGAAAGTTCCGTCCCGCAGCCATCAGAGGCTGGGCCGGCTTCTCGGCCAACGACTCCTCGCTCTCCATCTTCACCTTTCTGAGACCATCCATCTTGATGATCTTAGTTGGAGTCAGTAAGACTATCACTAATTCCGTCATTTTTTCCTAACCTTCGATACGTCACTTGGTCTTTGATCAAATCCGAACCGGGGCTGTACCTGACGATATTGTAAGGACGTTTCAACTCCCACCCCACTATTCATCATCCGCATTCTGGATCTGCCTCAAACCAAGTCACCCGATAGCAAAGCCTCTCTGAATGGGACCTTTTCGATGCGATACAACAACTCTACCACCTATGTCGAGCCTGGTTCGAATATTACCATACGGGGAACATTCTACCAGAACCTGTCTTGACATTTGCCCAAGACATGCAGAAGGTGTCTCTTCAGTATCTCCACGCCATTTGCTTACATACATCGAATAGCAACCCTTGGTCGTATGCGTTTAGAAAGTAATGGGTGGAGTCTACCAATGAGGGAGTTTATACAATATGCGCTTGCGAGACAAATATGTCGGTCGCCCTATTCTGCCACTGAGCGTGCAAATATTCAGGGCCTGTGCATGAAACACGGACGTTCGTACATGCTTTGCAGTTCCTTGGGTAGAGGATTATTGGTTTCAGCGAAGGTACGGGCGATTGAGTGAACGAAAGACGAAGTATATTGGACGTGACTGGGATTTGGGGGGTTAGGGCATAGCGCCAACGCAGAGACTCTATATATATGGTGGAGGCTACGGCTGGGGACGAGCAACAGCCTAACCTATATATCTGCTCGGAGAGGGTGGCACTCGACGAGGAATTGCGTCTTTCCTTTAGCCTCGGCTACCAGAGTCATGTTGCTTCAATACCCTGTAAAGAGTACTGTGGCCATATAGCAGGCTGTTTGCCAGCTCGCGAACGCACCTGGGGATATATCGCCAAACACGACACAATTTGGTCCACACCATTACCCATGGAACGCCTTCCGACCGAACTTGTCATCCAAATTCTGAGCTATGCGTCTAATAAACAGCTCAAAGTCATTGGCTTTCTCTCATCCGAATATCGCTCTCTGGTCATCCCTTTTTTATTCCGTCATATCCGTCTCTGGTCAGAAGCAAGGGCGCGAGACATCGATGGCCTTGTAACACGCCTCCAGAACAATGTCAGGCTCTCGTCCGCTGTCAGAGTGCTCGATGCAGAACACATAATCGGTTCCCAACATCCTGTGGAGGATTTACGACGAATAATGGAGATCACCACACGGTGGGAGGAATTGGTCCTACCTATAGATGACCACCGACTCCTTGCCGTGCTTGACAACAATACAGTGCATCCTATGTCCTTGGTCCACCGGTCTCAAATTCTATCACCTTCTCTTAGATATACTCCCTACCTGCACGAACCTGGTCGAAATATGGATGCCTGCTCTAAAGGAGGAGATGATCAAGGCCATTGATCAAGATGGATTGGCAAGTGCCAGGTGGGTGGACCGTTTGCAGAAATATCAGGGTTCACCTTACCTCCTTAACTATCCCCATAATAGTGCACCACTCTATCATCTGACATGCACTACGGGAATTCCGTCTCCCATGCTTCAGAGGCTTGGTGGGCTTGTCAGCCAGCAACTCCTCTACTTACATTCTCCACCTGGGTGACTAGTTTGATTCGGAACACGTATTTACCACCGTCACTAATCCCCTCCTTGTTTCCTAACCTGCGATACGTCGCCTGGTTTTTCATCATGCCCCAACTGGGGTCTATACTTGGCGATCTTGTAAGGTCCTTGTTAGCACCCACCTCACTACTAACCACCCATATTTAGGATCTACCTCATGCCAAGTCATCCGGCGACGGTGCCACCCTGGATACGAACGGGACCCTTTTCGATGCGATACAACGACTCCATTTCCTACGTCAAGTCCACTTCATTTCTCACCACGCAAGCGAGGCACTAGCCAAGCCTGCCTTGAAATTCGTCGATGACGTGCAAAAGCTGTCTCCGACTCTCCAGGCGATTTGCTTGTGGGCACCGAATAGCGAGCCTCGCTATTATACATTTAGAAAGAATGGAGTGGGGTCAACTAATGAGGGGACCCAAAAATTATGGGGTTGCGAGACCACTACGCAATACCCTCTCTACCATTGAGCGTGGAAAATTTGTGCATGTGGCTCGGACATGCGCACAATTAGGTAGAAGATATTGGTGCCGACGAAGTATGGAATTGAGATAATGAAAGACCAAGCGTAATCGACATGGCTGAGATTTGGGGGGTTGACGCCGACGCAGGGACGTGAAGTGAAGGTCAAGGACTGGGGACGAGTAATAACCTAACCTATCTGCTCGGAGAGGGTGAGACTCGAGGAGGATTTCTTGCCTTTCCTTTAACCTTTGCTACTATAGTTATGTTGCTGCAAGCTTTATTAAGGGGTGCTGTCGCCAGGTGGGAAGTTATTGGCCGGCTCGCGACCACATCTGCGATGCGACGGACCTATCTGCACAACTTGTTCCTCCCCGTCATTATGGCACGTCTTCCGACTGAACTAGTCATCGCTATATGTCCACGAAGGAGCTCAAAGTCATTGGTCTTGTCTCATCCGAATACTGCTCTTGAGTCCTGCCCTTGTTGTTCCGTCGTATTCGTCCCTGGTCGTTCGGAGCGAGGAGGCGGGATATCTCCGGTTCAATATCATGCCTCCAGAGCAACTTTCGTCTCTTCTGCTGTCGGAGTGCTCGATGCGGCAATCATAAGGAATTCCCAGCATCCAGCCGCGGATTTACAACGAATAATGGAGTTCACCGAATGGTAGGAGGAATTGGTCACGCCTACAGGTGATGATCTCCCGATTGCACTGTTCTATGGTAAATCCAAATTACAGCTGCGCCGTCTTCGATGCATCGGAGGGACGTGGGTCTTAAGTTCCACCGCTTCCTCCTAGATATACTCCCTACCTGCACGAACTTGGTCCATTTACAGATACCTCATATACGACAAGCTTGGTTCAAATCCTTTGATCCAGCCGGAATAGTAGCTGCCACATGGGTGAATCGTTTGGAAAAAAATAGCATTCCACGTACCCCTTTAATTATCTTCAGATTGGCACGCAACTCCATCACCTGGAGAGCACAACGGAAGTTCCGTCGCCCAGAGGCTTGGCCGGCTGTTCGGCCAACAACTCCTCACTCTACATGTCCACCTCTGTGGTCAGATATCGGAAAACCAATCTACCATCGTCGCTAATTCCGTCATTGTTTCCTAACCTTCGATACGTCGTTGGTTTTTGATCGAGCCTGAATCGAAGTCTGTACCTGTCAATATTATAAAAACCGTTTAACTCCCACACCACTATTGATCATTCATATTCAGGATCTGCCTCAAACTAAGTCATCTGGCAACGACTCTACTTTGAATGGGACCCTTTTCGATACGACAACTCTACCACCTACGTCACGTCTGGTTCAAATTCTACCATGCGGGGGACATTCTTCCAGAACCCGTCTCGACACTTGTCCAAGACATGCAGAAGGCGTCTCCTCCATGTCTCCACGCTATTTGTACCCGAATAGCGACAATTCGTCGCAAGCGTTTAGCAAGGAAGAGGTGGAGTCGGTCAATGGACGCCATACAAAATGGGCTTGCGAGACAAATATGATGGTCCGCCGGTTGTTCGATTGAACTCGCGAAATGTCTAAGGCTCGCGCATGATACCAGAGCGTTCACACGATTTCTACATCTCTAGGGTAGAACATTGTTTGTATCAGCGAAAGCATGGGCGATGAAATGGTTGACGCATTCACCTCCCAGCTTGGGGTTAGGGCATAGCGGGCACGGAGAGATACGAGGTTAAGGTTAAGGGTGGGAGACAAGTAGCAAGCTAATTTACCTGCCGGAAGCGATGACCAAAATCCTTTAGCCTTTGTTGTTGGAGTGGGACGTGGCCGTGTTACTGAAATATTTCGTAAAAGACTGTTTACCCAAACGGGAAGTTAATAGCGAGCTCATGGCCACATCCAGGGCGTCACGAACGTATCTGTAAACACGACACGTCGACGCAGCTTGATCCCCACCATCACCATGGAACGCCTTCCGACTGAACTAGTCATCCAAATTCTGAGCTATATGTCCACGAAGGAACTCAAAGCCATTGGTCTTGTCTCATCCGAATACCGCTACTTAGTCTTGCCCACGCTGTTCCGTCGCATTCGTCTCTCTTTTTGGGGGGTGCGGGACATGGAAGATCTAATAACATGCTTTCGGAACAACACCGTACTCTCGTCCGCTGTCAGAGTGGTCGATATGCAACTCATAAGGAATTCAAATTGCCCAGTCGAGGTGTTACGACGAATAATGGAGACCACCACACGGTGGGAGGAATTGGTCCTATCTATGGACGATCACATTCCCCTTGCCGTGCTTGACGACAACACGAAATTGCAGCTGCGCCGCCTCCGGTGCTTCACATGGCCTTGGTCCACCGGCCCCAAATTTTATCACCTTCTTTTAGATATGCTCCCTACCTGCACGAACCTGGTCGAGGTATGGATGCCCGATCTTGAAGAGGAAAGGATCAAGGCCATTGATCCCGCCGGATTGGCAGCTGCCACATGGGTGAACCGTTTGGAGAAATATGGAGGTCCACCTCACCCCCTTAACTATCTCCACAACAGCACACCACTCTGTCATCTGACATGTACTACGGGAATTCCGTCTTCCCTGCTTCAGAGGCTTGGTGGGCTTGTCGGCCAGCAACTCCTCCACATACATTTTCCACTCTATGTGACCGAAAAACCTGATATCAGGTTGATTCGGAACACCTATTTACCACCACTACTAATCCCCTCCTTGTTTCCTAACCTGCGACACGTCGCCTGGTTTTTGATCCTGCCCCAACCGGGGTCTATACTTGGCGATCTTGTAAGGTTCTTGTTAGCACCCACCTCACTACTAATCACCCATATTCAGGATCTGCCTCGTGCCAAGTCATCCGGCGACGAGGCCGCTCTGGATACGAACGGGATCCTCCTCGATGCGATTCAACGACTCCACTTCCTACGTCAAGTCTGCTTCATTTCTCACCACGCAAGCGATGTTCTAACAAAGCCCGCCTTGAAATTCGTCGATGACGTGCAAAAGAAGTCTCCTCCGTCTCTCCAGGCGATTTGCTTGTGGGCACCGAGTAGCAACCCTTGGTCTTATACATTTAGAGAGAAAGGAGTGGAGTCAACCAATGAGGGGACTCAAAAATTATGGTCTTGCGAGACAAATGTGCCAGTCCCCCCATTCTGCCATTGAGCGTGCAAAATGTTTAGGGCTTGTGCATGTGGCCCGGACATGCGCACAATTGGGTAGAAGATATTAGTACCGGCGGAGTATCGCGATTGAGTGAATGAAAGACCAAGCATAACCGACATGGCTGGAATTTGGGGGGTCGGCGCCGACGCAGAGACGTGAAGTGGAGGTCAAGGACTGGAAACGAGTAATAACCTAACCTATCTGCTCGGAGAGGGTGAGACTCGACGAGGAATTTATGCCTTTCCTTTAACCTTTGCTACTATAGTGATGTTGCTGCAATACTTTATAAGGAGTGCTGTCGCCATATGGGAAGTTATTAGCCAGCTCGCGACCATGTCCGGGATGCAACGAAAGTATTTTGAACCATGACACAACTTGGTCCCCACCATCACCATGGAACGCCTTCCGACAGAACTAATCACCCAAATCCTGGGCTATATGTCTACGAAGGAGCTCAAAGATATTGATCTTATCTCATCTGAATGCCGCTACTTTGTCCTGCCCTGACTGGTCGGTATGTTCGGGATTGTATAATAATCCGTCACTGGTCTCACATCCACTATTCTATAGAGCATTCAGGAACGCATTCAGGAACTATAGTCAGATATTTAGCTTCGCTCTCCGGTCTAGTGTGATCGGATTGCTTCTCGGCGTTGCATTTTTCAGGCTTGACGAAGTCAGCATACGTATTAACGTATCGTTTTAACCGCTTACGATGCGCAAAGCCTCAAGGCTATTTGCTATCGACATGTCTGTCCAGTAATCTCTCCTCCATTTGGATTTCTCATTGATAACCGCCTATGGCTTCCAGGTTATCTCTATCTCACCGCAGTCTATGGTATTTATCGTTACTGCGAAACTGAGCTTGTGGTCTTTGATCGCGAACGAGCCGATCACCTATACGTCCGTCCTTTGTCCATTCAATCACACTGAGCACTCACCCTCCAACAGAAAGTATTCCCGTGGGTAGTAAGCGAGGTCCTATCGAACTTCCCCGTCAACATGGGATCTTCGTCACCATTCCCTACTTTATGTCCAACCTCCGTACCTACAACCTCGCCAGGCACCTCTTTGTCTTTTATGCCAAATGTAGTCTGGTTCAGCTAGGGTCTACGACCTTTGCTCTTGTTGCCGCGAGCTTGGTTTGAGTCTGTGAGTCGGTGTGGTAGAGTAGCGACTCAAGAGTTACTAATGGACAATCGCGAATGCAAGTCTGGTAGCCAATGGATTAGGTATCTTCTTCCTTATGACCACTGGGTGTCTTCTCCAACCTCCCCTGTACGTGGCCTGGATCAAGTACGTAGGTCCTCCATTCGTGATAGGCCCTTCAGTCATTGGTGTACTCTGCTGGTCTCAGTACATTGGTAGGGATGCCGAATAGTTGCGATCGACCAGCTTCGGGGACGAGTATTCGCGTGTGAGGGAGTAACAGGGACAGCGCTGAATCAGGTTCGCCCACTTGTGACCCGTCTTGTCTTGTCTCTTCTAATTTAATTATTAGTGTCAAGGAGACCAAGTCTTGGTCGGGCTTCTCACCCCGGTAGATGACCCTGTACTTCGGAGGATTACTGGGTCTATTTGTTGGGTTCAATACATTAGCTGGAATCATCCTATCGGTGTGCCCGGGAACCCTTTACTTTTTCTACTATAGCTAAATGTCGTCGATTGGTCTCCCGGCGGGCTTCACACGCAGCACGGACTGATGGGTCAACGGACAAAGAGAGCTTGGCAAAGAGTGACATGAACACCACCCGACAAAGGTTCGACTTGGGAGTCAAAGATTTGGGACTCTCTTGGTTCCGAGCTGGGTTCGGTCCGCTCCAAAAGACCATTTTGCAGGAAATGAACTTTCGAGCCCCTGCAGGACAAATTACTGCCATCCTTATTGGTCTCTCCTATCATTTATCTGCTCAACTAACGCTCGATTAGGCACATTTGGGGGCTGGAAAATCCTCGTTACTCCAGTTGCTCGCAGTTCAACCCTTGAATACCGGACCTTGGCATATTTTCGCGCTGCGGGCTCAATAACGTTCAACGGTGCACCACGGAGCTCCCAACCCACGTCAATGGGTGCCTATGTCGAACAGGAGGACGACTATCATCTCCCCGTCTTGACTGTTGACGAAACATTACGAATGCTGCGATACTCCGATTACCGGGAACAATGTCGAGGAAGAACAAAATTGCGCGCAGAGGTGGTCATGCACATGCTTGGGCTGGATGACTGTGCGGACTCACTGGTTGGTAGTACGCATTTCCAGAGGCTGAGGCTGAGTTTAGCTGTTGAAATGATCAACGATCCGGCTGTTGTGATAGTTGGTACGTACCATGGGTTACGATCAGATGCCTGAAAGTTGCTGAGATTCCTCGGGTTTAGATGAGGTCACTTCAATACTCGATGCATCCACTGCAATGTATGTGAAAAACGAGGGGCTAACTCACAGGGCTAACTGCTTTGTAGAATATTATGGAAGGTCTCAAGCAAATTGCCGAAAGTGGAAGGACTGTTATTGTCACCTTGCATCAACCACGTAGTAACATTTACCACCTACTCGACAACCTCGTTCTTGTTAAAGGCGGACGCATGGTTTATACCGGTCCCCGCGATACCGTCGAACCAACCTTCCAACTTCCAACTTCAAATACTCACCACCCCTGATAATTTCAACCCAGCTGATTTCTGCTCGATGTCGTCTCAGTGGATAACAGGCCCCAATGTGAGAAGGAATCCAGAGTTCGGATCAAGGAGTTGGTTGCATACTGGAGTAACTACGAGATAAAGAAGGTCTATGCTTCCGGTGAAGAGAAGGAAGACTCCCCAGAGATGTCATTGGTTCCTCAGCAAGGCGAGGTTGAGAGCCGGATGACTCTCATATGGATCGCTGGGCCTGTGGTTTTGGAACAAATGATTAGGGGGAATGACACCTCATGTCAGGTGGCGTCAGCAGCCCGTGTTCTGGGACCGTACCCAACACCCCGATGCTTGGCATACTGTTCTGGTTATTTTATCAACGGCTCAAACACGGTGTCAATGGTACGTGAACATTCCATTCGCAAGAAGCATGCTGATGTCTGGATGTAGGAGGCCAAGGTTAGTGTAAATCATTAAATTCCCCTCTTCCTGGCTCATTCACCCGCCCAGATCGTATTGGTTTCATAGAAGAGATGGTCACCCCGTTACTGGTCAGTGATATTGACCCATGCTCAGTTTATTGGCCTTCTCAATTCCGTAGCCATTTTCCCGAATGATCACAGTTTGTTCTTCCGCGAGTACAGAAGTAGCACCGCCTACTCTACTGTGACATTCCTCCTTGCTGTTACGATAATTGAAGTACGTTCTACGTTCATCGCCTGCATGGTGGGCACACCTTCTTTCCCTTTGGCTCATATCACCCGTCAGCTTTCTCACTCATCATGAACGTTGGTGCTGGAATGCAAGGATATACTTCGAGTTCGCCGCAGCCACGTTTGCGATTCAGAACAACGGAGAGGTAATGATTAGTATACTGATGCATTCCCACTGACAAACGTGCAGAGCAATTTGCGTCCTCTACGGACTCTAAGGTTCTCAGCGTCTCGTATGTACACTCTCGAAGAGTAGGTGTTCCTAGCGTCTAACTACGGGTTTTCCAGTCTCGTTTCTATGTTCTTGTCAATACTCTGCCAGTTCAGTGGTATTGTATCTCTTTCAATCCCTCGTTGGTGCGTCCGCACGAGAGTGGATCGATCCCTATTTCTGCGCAGGATTGCTGCTGCTGCCTGGGGAACTGCCATGAAGAGTGCTGGATGAATTATCGTGATCAACGAATCTGGTGGGCCTTCTTCATCTCTTTACTAAGGGATTGGCTCACCCTTCGCAGTGGGCTTGCAACTTCATTGTACAGAAGAAGAGGGGTAAGTGGTAAATGCTTAGTGCAGAATGGGGAAGAGCTGCTTCAATTATTTGGATAGAAGGATATTAACAGGGAAGTTCGTTGGGTGCCTGTTCGCTTGCGCAATTAGTTGGAGGCTACTTGCATTGGTGATTCGGATGATTCGGATGGTAGGCCCTAGGCACCTATTAAAATCCCGTTCGATTTTGGATGGCGAGTTACAATCACGCGAGACAGCCTCAAAGCCTGTCCAGCGCTATGCAAGCGCTGAGAGATTGTGCACCGATCCTGGCAGGCCGCTGTATACTTATAATTCAAGGAGTTTTAGGAGTCCATGGTCCGATCGCACATTCCTTTGACGCTTTCTTCTACTCGACCAATGCACGACTCAGCTTGCCATCGTGCTCTCCGTGTTACAGAAATCCTGCACGAAATCGTATACAGGTGTTTGCAGTACCACCTTACATTGGTCTGCAAAGCATTTTCCTCAGTCAGCATAGACGTAGGGCTATTGTCACGACCCTTTTCGCAATCTAAAATTACCTCTTAGATGCTATGGAAAAAGTATGAACCGCAGCTGGACACTCTCCTGGATATTGTCCAGTCTTATTCCGAGCGAGTGCGTCATGAGAGCAATTCATACTACCAAACACTCATGTATAATCCAGGTACAAGATAACACGTCACGTACACGAGAAGAGACCGCTCCGAACACGACAGAAGGGACGGTATTTGCTCTGACGGAAGCAGAGGCCTTGGGACTCCGCCCTCTAACAGGGCGCCTTCAATCCTTGATGTTGAAAGACGACTTCCTCAACTGGACCTTCCTTCTGGCGATTCGGGAGGCTAACTTACCATTAAAGCTCCGTCACATATATATATCACAACACCCTCGTTTGTGGAGGTGGGAACATCACCATCACCTCATCCTAACTCTATACCTCCGAGACCTTCAAATGACAATACTCCTGAAACCAACCTGGCCGACCATTTTCAAGAGCATGGCGCACCTGGCACCAAATATCGAATTTCTTTCTCTTGATGGCCACTTGGTTATCCAATGGGGAGAGGAATCTTTACCAGTCATAGATGAACCTACATTGCTTAGTATCGGGGCTTTATTGCAGCTGAAGAGCCTCCGTCTGCCGCTTATCTCCGAAGCACTTCTCATGAAATTGCTTCCCAGGCTTGCGTTGCTCCCCAAACTTGAACGATTTTACTCAGAGCACGACTCAGGGCATGAGCAACCCGAACGGGAACCTCCATTTATTGCCTTTCCCGCACTCCGATCCCTTCGTTGGGACCACAGTGTCGCTATACTCCCTCATTTGTTCCAGTCCATTCAATCACCAAACTTTTCCTCTCTCTATATCGCCCAACGCAAACCAATCATCTCATTCGTCTTGAGAGACGTCCTTCAATCCCTGACGAAACTGCACGGCTCCACTCTCGCGTCCTTCATACACCACATACCTTGGTTCCTGTGGTCTCGCAATCGCGATATCGATTTGTTGCAAGGTCACATCACCATCCACATACTCCAACCGTTGCTTGACTGCCAAAACCTCACCACATTGGAGCTGACAGGCCACATAGAAGTTCGTTTACTCCCAGACGATATCCAAAGAATCTGCGGTTCGCTCTTGAAGCTTCAGAGCTTCAAAGTGGCTACTGATATTTCAGACGAGGATGGCAACCCGTTGTTGACGACCATCGATCTGCAGCCGTTTTCCCATCTTCCTGATCTGGAGCGTCTTTTCATACAATTTGACGGATCAGCCAATACTGCCGACGAGTTGAAGAGTATCCTGAAATCCACCTCTAAACTTCGATCGTTTAATGTTTCGATTTCGGTCCCTCCAGCAAGTGCACGGGACTTTGTGTCAGCGGTGAAGAGGATGTTTCCCAAATTGCAGTTATTGAGCTATGAGACCGCCACTGACTCAACCGGGTCTGACAATGACCGCTTTGAAGACAAACCAAAGACAAGAAATTGGGATTGGGATAAGGTACTATTTAAACTTAGGAGCAAACGGGAGATCTAGTACTTTATGATTAGATGTTTAGCGGTGACAGCTTGTAGTACCATCTGTGAAGTTTATCACAACCATCGTGCATTAGTTGTGGTGTCGGTCACGTGTCATTCAGTTGCAAGTAGTATATGTTTCCGACATTCTACAAAAGTGAGTCCTACAGCTCCGACACCGACACCACGAACTTGGACGCCGAGCACAGCGTAATACAGGACCGCGAACTAGCTTTTTCGCCGACGTGAGTCAAGACGGCGAAACGAGGGCACCTCAGGTGCCTTAGGGGATGCCCGGGAGAGTATATATCGATGCGAACTCTCTGCCATGGGAATTATGGCGACCACCGTTCAAGACGACGCAGAGGTCCGAACCGAAGAGCTCTCCGTGATCGACGTCGCCCCCGCAGAAGCCAGGCTGGGTTGCGTTTTCTCGCCTTGGCCTCTTCCATTAGTTCGAGTATCGCAGCAGGCGGCTGTTCTTCTGCCATGAGCACATTTAAGGACCCTGACTAGTACGAGGAGCCAGTAATGCAAGACCACGAGGCTTCAACGCGGGCTGGCGACGCCCGACTCCACTGGCATCGATACCCTTAACTTGTTATGGCGACCTCCGCCACATCACGGCAGTCTTGTCATCAGCATTGACTACGGACCGCTCTCGGGCTCGCATTTCCACCAATTCCACACCCTCTGCACCAAATCCCCGTCGCCCAGTTCGGGCTCGCCCTCAGGTAGTATATCGGAAGTCCGTTTCCTTCCACTGGCCCCATACTCATTCCCTTGCTCTGTGGCAATATTTCAAACATTTTGCGCGTATTTTCCAAATCGATCTCGTGTTTTTAAAAAAAATTCCTTGGGTGTGGAAGGCATTGAAACGTCCATGCAGACCGGCTCGCCCGGCTCGCCCGGCTCTCATTGCGAATGCCGCTCGTCGTGATTGCGGCTTTCTCAGTCAGAGTGGCAACTGCGTCACCCCTTCTTCACCCACACGACTCCGGTCGGAACCCGCCCTTTATCCCTCGCGCCTTAACCAATAGCATCTACACATCACTGCCAGACGGTCCAAGAACCGCAAAGGAGGTTCGCTCACTTGCCCCGACCATTCACCGGCTTTGCTTTCCTCGGGTCAAGTCAACATCGTCTTCGCGTTCTCAGGGTCGACCTGTGCCTCCCCATAATTAAATACAAGGGTGCTCAAAGTTCTTCGTAGGAGTGATGCGGAAGGGGCGAGTCGGAAAAGTACGGATGCCTGCCAGACTCACGATTGTGACTTTCCCTAGAGTCACGCGCGATCGCCCACTGTACACTGCCCTCGCTAAGCTATAGAGATGTTCAAGGAACCTGAGGCTACCTGGCTCTTCCGATAATATGACTGAGGTGGTGCCAGGAGCATAACATATCCGTTGGTTGTGGGAATTCGCGCGGCATCTGAGCTACTTGGAGTCGGGCGGTGGAGAATATGTGATATAAGGGTCAGCTGGAAATACGACGAAGATCCCATCACGATACTGATCACAATTAGGCGAGGATTCACTAAAATCACATGTCTCACGGTAAATTTATACCTTTGCCTGGAATTACAAAACCATCCTTATATGCCCTCCAGGTGGACAAGTCCCATCCTCCGGCTCTACAGCAGTCGCACTCTCTCCTTGCGGTACCGACGACCAACAAACATGGGAGCAAGCACTACAATACATTGAACATGCACTTGGTGTCACGCTTCTTCCACCAAGTCTCTGGAAGGACACGAACGAATGGGGTGCGCTTCAGTGTGCTTGTCGGGCTGGCTCCACCGACCATGATAAGACCGAACCCCTGCTCCACAAATGGTTCATCAGACTTCCTCCGCCCCACAACGACCGTTTCGAATGTCGAGTGCCAGTCAATAACAACCGCGTGGACTACTGTGGGATTACTATGCATAAAAAGTGGCGGATCCTCTCACATATTCGATCGCATCTCCAATACCGTCCTTTTGCCTGTAATGGTCAATGCGGAGAGACTAGATGGTACTCCTCTTCTTTCAATTCTCCAGTTCAGTTTTTGAATCCATTTCATGATAGCCAGTACGCAGCAACTAGTGTACAGCAACTGAGGCTTCATATCAATCCCGAAGTGAGAGAGTGCTTAGATTGGTGCGTGTATTTGTTCAATTCCGGCCATCGCTTTCACTTATCGCTCCCTACGCCAGTGGAACAAGTATTCTTCGCCAAAACCTGCAGAATCACCAAAGAGTGTGTCCAGCTAGGGTATGTGCACCGAAATAAAACTACTAGACATAGAGTGGGAGCTGGTATTCAAGAAGCACCCTACAGACTGTATGAAGTTATCTCAAATACCCCATGGACACCATATACCTTGCCTGTATTGCACTCATTACATAACTGTAATCCCTCTGGTTTTGTTTCACTTGGGATTGCATAAGATTGTCGTTATCAGTGCATGATTTTCTCGACACAGCGAAATTCTATGTTCATTTCAAGGCTAATTCCGGTGATAGCTCAGTAGTCCGTTTATTACAAAGTTGAAACATTAAAAGGCACTGTAGTCCTGTGGAGTACATTGCTTCGACACTAGTGGCCCACTCGCAAATATTATCCATTCTCCTGAACTGCTCCTTGGGACTTGCTTCCGTTTCCACCGTGCGCTGAGATAGGGACTAGCCATCGTTAAGAGCCACGCACTGCTTGCAAATTTCGCATACTCTGCACTAGCTCCGCAAATGGTTCAACTCAAGCACCCGATCCAGAGAATGGACATTCAAGTAACAGGGAGAGGCCGACAGTTATTGTTTGAAACTAGCTTGAGAGACGCTTGCGAGAACATCGAAGTGGGAGGCGGTCATTGTTATAAGGTGATGGGATTATCCTAGCCCTAATGCTCTCCACGTGCACTGCGAAGGTGACTCGTTGCAAGGCATCATGATCAAGAGGGACGTACGAAACCTCTGACTCACGAAGATCGGACAAGACCGTAATATTTGGAGATGGACAGTGGCTATTTGGCGAGAATAATCTCCTGGAACAGACGACGACCGTGCTAGAATGACTCCGGGTGACAAGGGCAATTTTGGGTTCCCTCTGAATAGTATCATGCCTGAGCACTCGGACCTGTTGGACGGTGGGCTTGAGGTGCAGAAGGTCAAATTTGAGGAACTATCACAGTGGGCTATCTCGAATCCCTTGTGGAGTGGTGGATGACTTTGCATGCGAGTCTCGTCCAAGGAGTAGAAGTGGCCCGCCCGCAAAAAGGAACAGCCATCTACTCTCGTGCATGAGAGGTCTTGCATTGCACTCGAGAATGAGACACGAATTTCTTGGGTGGATGCGGAGGCAGGTAGGCGGAAATTCGACAAACGTATGTAGGTTGACCTCTCCCACGTCTTTGCACTGCTGCCTATGACCAACCCAGAGTAAATTGCATGACTCAGAGGTTTCCATCACCTACTTCGGATTCGGGGTGGTAATCGTTTGCCGGAATCAGAGCCAGCTGAAGACACCCGACTTGGATACTATCCTCGACATCCAACTGGTTTTTTGTCGATGTACAATCCAGTGCGGAAACTAGGAGGGTCGGGGTTTCACGCAGTGAGACCGTAACACCGCATCCCAAAAGCGCCCAAAAGTGGAGGCGGGTGTCCTACCCATCCCACACACATATATCTCCACACAAGCTCTAAATTCATTCCACGTTGCAATCATCCACTAAGTGTTGTTCCGCTGCTGAAAACGCCGGATATTCGAGTCGAACTGTCTGGCTCTCTCGATTACCAACGGTCTGCCCTTTTGAGAAGGTATTGCTGCGTCTCACTAGAGGAGCCAGATGAAATATGGCGCCTGTGCATCTTAAGTGTAACCTGCGTACCATGGTGTATCCACGGGACAGTACCTCAAAAAGAGAGAGGAGTCGAGCACAATGTCTAGAAGAGCGATACTTAGTATAGCAAGGGAGCGAGGCGTTAGGTGAGTGAGTGTTTGAACCCTCCCGATATACCAACATGAACCGACCGTTAGCGCTATTCTGACTCCGAAATTGGACCAAAGAAAGGTTTCGAACCGAAGGCCAGGCACCCTGCTGCGAGTGCGAAGTATCGATGGTCAAGTTGTGGTTCAACGTGTCGATCGTCTCACCTCCTGAGGGGCCAAATAGAGTATTCACGGACGACTCCAACACACGTGGGCGGTTTCCTGGTCACAGCATGAAATTGTCGTTCTGTATTGCTGAATCGCCTGCACGCTCCCCGGGACTGCCGTTCGAACTACGCTCTGTCGCCAACTCAAGCTCCATTTGAGCCCTGCTAGTAAATGGTCAACTCTTATCTCGTCTCAGTGGTCACAGTTCCCCGCCTTCTCTGTTTGGGCCCACTAGTACCTCATAACTCTACCGCCATTACCCCTTTTTCGATTTTCGCGCTCACTAGCCTCAGAACACTACGAGGTCACCCTGTACTGTCCGAGGGGCTAACCGAATCTACTCTTGCCATCGAGCCACTACCAGAAATGGCCACCGTCGCTCTCCTCACTTTCCTTGCCATCGCGCAGGCCGTCTTTGGACACCCGGTTTACGTAGATGCTTTCTACAACCTCGGGAATGGGTTGTCATCCATCGTTGTGAGTCGTGTTCGCGCCACTGTCCCGTGACAAACCTGCTTACTTTTTGGGTCACTGTCGATCTAGACGACACCCCAAACCACCCAAACTGTTCATATCCACTCGTTAGATGCGCTGTTGCCTCCTGAGGCTCTCTTCGCAACCCACTCCGCCTCCAGTGCCTCCGGCACGACCACAACCGCAGCCACTCTGTTCGACGCTGTTGGCGCGTCCACGACGACACCTGCCACGTTTGGGACCTCCAAGGGCACTCTTACGCTTGCCGTAATCATTCCACTCGTCGCCGTGGTCATTCCACTCGCTGCATGGACCGCATACAAGACGATCCTTGCGCGTCGTCGCGCCGAATCCCTCGCAACTCCCACCCCAGTGTCTCCAACGCCGCTCATCATGAGCATCCGTGTGGTCGGGGTGATCGAGGTACCGGCCAAGTTCGAGGAGGATGAGACGATGAGGAGGGTGCGCGACTTTTGGAGCCCAATCAGCCCTGGACCGCCGGAGCTTCATATTGAGTACAAGAATCTGGAAGTTGCGATCGGCACGACAGTCGACCCTGCGACGACGCATCTCCCGCTCCTCGCGCGTGACACGTCCGGGTTTTTCTATGATTCGGACCATCCACTTGCGACTCCAAGCTCAGATACCACTGAGTACACGCTCAGGGGCCCTCCTTCTGTCTACCGGGACGCCTCACCTGCCGCTCCAGAATCTGGGCATGTTGAGGATATCCCTCACTATGGACGCATTCACACGGTTCCAGTCATGGACGACGGAGGGGTCTGCACTCGGCCATCTACGCCCATCTCAGTGCGTACGGTGTGCACGCTGGCGTCGGTCAGCAGCTCGCCGAGCTTGAATTCATTTGAGGCGCCGAAAGCAGGCAGCCACAGCCAGCGTCTGGTACTCGGGACGGCGAACCAGATTCCTGTGATCAGAATCATCGAGGCGTCTCCGGAGCGATCTGAGAAGTTGTCTGGATCCGCACAACGATTTAACTCAAGGGCAATCACTCTGAGGCAGGCAAGGCTCCAGAACCTCATTTAATGGCCTAAAGGTGATTAAAATGCTCTCCATATGTGGTCTTTCGCTGCTACTGATCCATTCTTCTCAAACAGCCCTTACCACCCCCAAATAACACCAAGTCCCACCCCTCACATCACATTTCAATCTGCCTCTTATCTCGCTCTATTTTTTTGGAATGTATGGACTTGTCCGGCTTCAATTATAGGCCCTTAATTCGAAAGTCCAAATGTACCTTTGTACCCTTGTTCTAGGCTCCATATCCACTGTTACGAGACCCTCACTCTTTCTGTCATGGTTACTTCTATCGTACTATGAACAAAGATTCCTGCACCACGTACAGCCTCGCATTTAGACGTTTGTGTGAGCATTTCGAAGATACACGAACACTTTATAAAGAGCGAGCAAAGTCACATTACCTATGATGCTTGTGATATTTCCATTGCTGCGTGTTCTGGCTTTTCGAGATGAGCAACACATTGAAACTTGGACCACGCCACGTCTTTCGGCAAATCGCGTCGAGCAGCACAAATTCGCCAATAAACTGGGCAAACACGCTTATTTGAAAATGTTTGGAAATGGCTATGGACACACAAGCTCTTCGCGATCGCCCCCGCCGCTCCAACACCCGATTCCAACACACCCACATTTTATTCCAGAGCCACCGGAAACACCAGTTACAGGTGGCACAGAGCCTCAGGGATACATGCGCTTCTCATCAGAACAGCAGCGGCCACCAGTCGATGCTTTCGCTCACCAACAAGCCCGAAGTTCGCACTTTACTGGGGGTGCCCCTGCCCCTGGAGCTAACCCAGCGGGTTCGTACGGGATTCAACAGCCTCCTGTGAACCCATATGGGGCATACCCTCAGCCTAGTATTCCTCCCATGGGCCAGATGGGTGCACCCCCGTATGGTATACAGCCGGGAATGGGTGGCCCGCTCCCAGACATGGGCATGTGGGGTGTCAATGATGCTACTGCTCAGCTGGGAATGCAGCTAGGGCGAAGTGCTGTCCAGGCTGGCCAGCAGTATGTAGAGCAAAATGTGAGTGAACGCGTATAGAATCGTGCTTGGAAATTGGAAAGGACAAGTCTATATTCTAGTGAATATCACCTTTCCTTCTGCGGAAGCAGACTTGGCCCAAGGCTAGTCATGATCCAATATCGTGCAAGGTTTATGAGCCAGAATGCATTCGCCTGCGCGAGCATAACAACCTTATGCCTCTCCTTTGGACATCTGCTGACCCTTGTTCTTAGTTTGGTAGCTGGATACTTCCTATGGCCCAACTCAAACAGTCTTTCAAGGTCTCAAACTCCTACGTCTCAAAAAAACTCTGCCTACTCGTTTTCCCTTGGAGACACCGGTCCTGGAACCGTAGAATGCTCCGCTCTCCCTCACCGCCGCACGGCAATCCCTCCCAGCCCCGTCCCGCACAAACCTCGACGGAAACATACCTCTCCCCTCGCGACGACATCAACTCCCCAGACTTGTATATCCCCTCTATGGCATTAACAACATATATCCTTCTCGGTGCTCTTCGCGCGGGGTTGACGTCGAAGTTCCACCCTGATGTACTGGGGATGACCGCAAGCAAAGCCATTTCGGTGCTCATCCTTGAGTTCTTGATCGTTAAGCTCGGATGTTACTTCCTGAATGTTCCAGGGCAGAGTCAAGTGGTTGATCTCTTCTCCTATGGAGGGTACAAATTCGTCGGGTCGACCGTGATCGTGCTTGTGGGGATGCTTGGGTTTGGAGGATCAATATATTGGCTAGTGTTCTTATACCTCTTTGCTGCGAATGCGTTCTTCCTTGTGAGTTCAGGCTTCATAATTTCACACCCTGACACTGAACACATTTTCCCTCAGTTGCGATCACTTCGTACTCTCGTACTGCACGACCCAGCAGCTAACCCAGCTAACCCATACACACCAGCCCAGCGATCATACCGGGTCATCTTTCTTTTTACAGTCGCGCTCATGCAGATACCTTTCATGCTGACTCTCGCCTGGGTGTAGATTCGCTTCCAATCTTCTCATTTTTATGTGTAGAACCATTCCGTAATGGAGTCATTTCCATACACCATTTGTCCAATCCCTCCACCACATCGAGATGAGCCAAACTGTGAAGTTAATCACCCGGCTATTAGGCAGGCTTTTCTCTCGATAAGTGCCGTAGTTAACGTCTCGTATAGCGTCGCATAGATTGCCAGTATTTTGACAAGGCGATATGAAGGCGTTGTGGTCTGACTTGAGTCGGTTCCTCCATCCCCTCACGCAAAAGGTTGCGTTATACACACCACTTCATTTCCCTCTTGATGGACCAAGTAGCAGACATATAGTATATCCACTCTGTCTTCGAGCTCTCATACTAGGCACTAGCCTTGATGAACAATGCCGACGCTACCTTAGATGAGACTCCACCCAGGTCCTGTGTCAGACCCCTAGCATTCACTTCCCTACACGTCCTCATTCCCGGCCCAGTTTCCAAGGAGTTGGGCGTTCCTTCTCCGCTGTCATTGGGTATAACAGCATAATTTATGTTCGGCCCCTACACTCGCCCCCAAGCTCCTTTAAGGCATTTTCCGCGAGGTCTTCTTGCTTCCTTTGACACGGGCTCTAACGAGTGGGTCGACTTGGTGAATGTAGTTGACGGCATGGACTCTTTTAGCGTCACCTGGGCTTCTGTCCTATGGCTGAGTACTGATGAAATGATCCCGGGGACTATCATGTTGCTTGTTGAGTCTTTATGTCAGACCATGGCTGAGTAGTAGGACCAATGCGAGATGTCCGAACCAGCCCTTCGCTTTCGAGACGCTCAAGCGCGTCAAGCATAGCTATCAGTCTCATGTTAATGCAATAATTAAGGGCCTTAACCCATGTGACTATGTAGAATAGAGGATCCGATAATGAAAGAAACCCGTCGAACTAACAGACTTCAATGTTTGCTCCTACCTCTCCGCGGAACACGAACGTTGTAAGGGTTTGAAGATCGCGTTAGCCCGTACACTTTTCCTGGTGCTCTTTGATGTTTTGTCGATGGAACTCCTGGTCACTAGTACGAGACAACATCAGCACGGGTCCACTACCTTTCCGCGGGGACATACCAGGTATCGCACAGGATTAAATCAGGATTAATATGTATAAGAAGGTAGCGCTGATCCGCGGCAGCATATATACTACAGGCGCCTTCAGTCGATATCAGCACCAAACCTTGGCAGGAAACACTCTACCACTCATCGTCTCCACACTTCCCTCCGCAAACAAACGGGCGATATTGCAAGTGCTTATCCTTAACATGACGAAGGATGCGGTCCTTCCGCTTTACCTGATGCCCGCAATGCATAAGTCCTCCTTGAGAGTCGTAGATCGGCACCATGCACTGAAAGTCTCTGGCTGTTCCCTCAACCTTTGATATGAAGGACTGGAGATCCTTGTCGACGGAGTGCGAATCTGCTTCGCCAGTAACAATTTTGCCAGAGAGAACTTCCTTGGCGTTCTCCCACCTGACCCTTTCCCATGTTGCCTCAGGTAAAGATAATGGAGTTATGTTCGCTGTCCTCATTGCACGTGTGCCGGAGCGGCAGAGATTCTCGAATTGCTTGTCGTTCATCGCTACGTGTGGTGGGAACGAATGCCAAAAAATGAAGCTAGTCAACACTAAGAAGTTCAGGGAGGAACAAGTGGTGCGTACCTTTCGGGTAAAAGGGAAGAGATGTGGGTGAGATATGGGCCTGCTTGGGGGGTTGTTGGGAAATCTCGCTTTCAGCCCACCGGGTTAAGTACGGAGGGCTAGCCAGAATCCAAGCAAGTGAAGACGAAATCTAACTGCCGTCACGCGCGTGCTGCGGCGAGGGACGCGCGTGTGACTCCTGGATCCTGGTCCTAGTTGGGGTGGCGCCTGGGTGATAACCTATTCACTTTGACCCGGCTGACTTGGTGCTATTAAACCATATCTGAGATAGAGTAGTTTGATGGGACAGTCTGGGTCCGAAGGATGGGCGCGGGGCGGTAACGGAGTCACGGATTAAGACGATAAATGGTTGTGTGGGAAGGGTCAAGGGGAGCTTGTCAATAGCGAGGAGGCCTATTCGGATCACGAAGTCGTATAGGCCGGCGCGAAGCGACGTTCACCTGGACGCAGGCTGGTGATAATTCGGCTAACTTGTATTGTTGCAGTAGATCCATATACCATTCTTACCGCAGTGCCTAAAGTGCATCAATGCCTACAAAAATATTGCGCGTCTGGAGTACTAGTAAGATTACGGCCATGACGGTAAGTATGAACTATACCAAGAGAGAACGGGAACGTTGCAAGTTCTTAGGCGCTTACGTTCTTTCGCTGTGGTGGTGAGCATGAGTGACGACGGGCGAGGGACCGTCTGAACCCTGCTTCTCTAGCACACTCCGCCCCGCCGAACGGGAAACCACCGGAGTTGCTAAGCTCATTACAGCAAAACCTGGCGGAGCGCAATCCTCCGGGAATGTGGTCCGCTGAATAGTCCCGAAGGTTGGCGGGCCGTGGAGGGGTGTTTTCGACTTGGGTTCAATTTTGTTTCTGTAGTTGGTGGTTGCTGGAGTCAGACTTTGGTGAAATAGTGACGACCAAACAGATATTAATTGTGGTGGTCACTACCAAAATTTGTAGAGTATTTGGAGGCAAACCGGGAGGAGGCATGGATAGCGTGTGGACAAACATTTTTCGGGTTTTGCCGCAAAAGCAGCTGTACCGCCTGTCGACCCGGGTCGTGGTCAGTTGCTGTATCTCATTACTTACTACTTCTGGTATACAGCGTATTACTGGCCGCGTACATACTCCCACGAAGGACTCTTGAACAGTTTGCCTTTGCGGCCCTCTGGCACAGAAACAACTCCATGTTGGACAACGCCCTCGACCGTTGATTCCCCAGTTCACTTTATCCACACGCCTTCACCTCCTCCATCTTTCGATGAGCAACGGTGAACCGCGTGCACGCGCGTGCAGTGAACTCCGTCAGCCCACTGCCTTCGCCTCTCAGCTTAACTGACCAGCAACATAAAATCTAAGCTTCCATGGATCCCACCTTCGACACAGGATTGAACCTTGGGTGTTTACTTGATGAACTGTTGCTCTCGAATCCACTCTCTACCTCGTCGGCCGCCACACGGGTTCATCATTAGTAGTTTCATATTCCGAGCTTCGCAAGATATCTGCTCACTACATAGTGCCACTCCCGACTGAAACAACAAGGCCTTGACTCCTTATCCCTTTGCGTGCTCTGCAATAGGAATTCCTTGCCGAACTCCCAACACCACAGCACCAATTTGAACGATGGAAAGAGTCTTGCCAAAACAGTCACTCGGTATAGAGGCTAGTCTGCTAGTCGTACAGCAGAAAGTTCCACACTACCCGAAAGGTCACCGCAAATCGTTTGCGAAGGTCAGTCGACATCCAGGTCAGCTTCAATTCACGTAGTACGCTTGCTGTGAAAGCCGTGAATAGGACGAGAGAGTTGCACTTGGGCGGGATTCTAAAGCAAGAGTGGAATGCGATGAGATAGATCCCTTACAAAATCCGTTTATTTCATATATACAGCACCGACCAGTTATCTATATTTTAAGCGATTTTCCTGAATTTCTGGGAATTAGCGGTGGCCACGCGTCGACGCCACTCAGCCCCACCCGGGTGCTGGTTGCGGGGCTAATATTAAAGCTCACTAGATTATTTCCTCAAGCTGCGTCACCTTCGACTCTGCCTATCGATCCACACAACCATGATCAATATTGACCCGCTCAAAACTGTCTTTGGCGGCGATCTCGTACTTCCTGGCGATCCGGATTATGAGGCAGCGCTGCACCGCTGGTCAACTACTGCTGTACGTCCAGCGGGGCTCGTTGCTTATCCAAAGACGCCAGAAGACGTTTCCCATGTCGTCAAATTCGCCACTGAGCACAAGTACGACCTCGCAGTCCGCGGTGGTGGCCATAGTCAGTCCGGGGCATCCTCATCCGACGGGGGTGTGGTCATTGATCTTAGCCGATACTTTGGGGGCTGCGAAGTCACCGAGAGGGATGGTCAATCGGTAGCAAACGTTGGAGGAGGGTGTATTTGGAAAAATGTTGATGAAACCGCTATCCAGCATGGATTGGCGACTGTAGGCGGCACTATAAACCATACCGGCTGTGGAGGGTGAGCATTTCTATGTTACCCATTCTCCACTGAGGAATGCTAGTGTGATTCTCGGTGGTGGTTTTGGTTGGCTCACAGCTCAACATGGGCTAGCCATCGACAACTTGGTTGAGGTAACATCGAACGGTGCTAGCTTTGGGTGTCTCTAACAATTTCTCCTTTATAGGTCACCTTGATCACTGCTTCTGGCGAAGTCCTGACCGTGAACGCGACCACAAACGAAGACCTCTTCTGGGGAGTACGAGGAGGCGGAGGGAACTTTGGAGTCGTCATCAACTTCGTGCTCAAGCTACATCCGCAGCCTCGGACGGTGTTTGCTGGTCCTGTGGTGTTTCCACCCTCCATGATAGGCCCTGTAGTCTCAGCCTTAGAGGAGTGGCTCAGTACAGCAACACCATTGGAAAATGCCAATTTAGCTTTCGCACGTGGACCAGATGAGAATGCTGCGGTTATCGTGATACTCGTCTACCACGGTGGAGAGGAAGAAGGAAAGAAAGCCTTCAAACCTATTTTTGACCTAGGTGGGGGTACTGTCCGATGCGTAGGTGTTCCCGAGTTGCCAACACACCCTTATAGGCCCAGTCGAGAACAAAACTAGCATGATTCCTTATGAGGTACTCAACGGCATTACAAATCACACGGCCCCTCCAGGAAACACCTATTATTATACAGGAATCACTCGCACTCACCTCACTGCGCAGACCGCGGTCGCGATTCACAACCATCTTGTGAAGATGCGGGCTTCTCATCCGCTTTTAAGAGAATTTGCCATGGTATGGCAGTATTACCCAATGACGCAAAAGATCATGAGTGTCAAGTCGGATGCCATGGCGTTTAGAATGCGAACTCCGGACATGGGATGCTTGCTCTCACTGAAATTGGATGGTAGTGTAAAGGACGAAGAGGTCAAGGCGAAGGCGAAGGAGCTGATCACAGAGCATCGTATATTTTGCGAGAAGCTCATCAAATCCCAAGCGGGCGAACCTGACAACGATTCTGCGTACGGAAGTTATGGCAAGTCGATTAATCCTACTTGAAAGAGGCTCCCACCACTAACGTAAGACTATCTAGAAATGGTTGATGGACGGGCTGATGTCCTCTTTGGTGCAAACTATCCGAGGCTACAAAGGCTTAAGGCAAAGTACGATCCCAACTCCGTCTTCTCCAAGTGGTACCCCATTGAGCCTTCTACGGCATGAATGGTGGAGGCCTTGTATTGATTTTGAGCAAATATCTATCGTCTTATACGCGTCTGTCTGTAAGTGTGGGTGCGTCACTAGGTTGTTTGAAGAGAGTGGTCAGTTCGCGAGCCGCGCGACCAAGGGTGCAGGCAAATGTTCATTGATTCTGCATCATGTATTGGATCTATTTTTTCATTACCGTATTAAGACAACGGCGATATTTTGTCACTCTAATGTTGATTGAAATGTCTGCTGTACTTGCCTCATAAGGATTGCATGAAACAACCAAAGCTAATTGGAGTGAGAGTATACACCGTATCTTAAGGAATCTGCCAGGGGGTGATATTCAAATACGAGGTGGGACGCAAATTAGCAAATACGCCCGGATCGTCCTATTGAGCACACTTGGCATACCCTACGTGACCTTGTACAAAAGGTGCATGCCGCCGTTCGCTCCTCGTCCTTGGTTTCTCATTCTCCTTATCTTTCCTGCTCCTTCCTTTGGAAAGCTTATTGGGCGTAAACTTGGGGTTTTACGCCTCGTCTGTTGTAGGGTCATGGGGCACAAGGTGTCGAGACATCTGACCATGACGGCTGTACTTGCCAGCCAGGTACAGGATTTATATTAGAACGGTCGTAAAGTTTTCGTTTCGCTGAAGAATTTTGACACATGGAGGTTGGGAGTGCCTAACCGTCCAGGAACGAGGGTTTACAAATACAGATGATGTCACTCGCCATCGGCGGGCTGGACATGCCCGAACCAGTATGAAACAGACCACATGTAAGCCCGAGAGTGAGCCCGAGGGGGGGACTTGGAGAGGCGTGCGCATTGGATTGTTTCCGTTGAGCGACCCGAACCCCGACTTTGCCCACCGATCTCTATATTCCACCTCATCATGACGATCAACGTTGAACCACTCAAATCTGTCTTTGGCGGCGATCTCGTTCTTCCTGGCGACCAGGACTATGCAGCGGCGCTACATCGCTGGTCAAACAGTGCCGAGCGTCCAGCGGGGCTCGTTGCTTATCCAAGGACCCCAGAAGACGTTTCCCATGTCGTCAAATTCGCCACTGAGCACAAGTACGACCTCGCAGTCCGCGGCGGTGGCCATAGTTCGTCAGGGACATCCTCGTCCGATGGGGGTGTGGTCATTGATCTTAGCCGATACTTTGGGGGCTGTGAGGTCACCGAGAGGGATGGTCAATCGGTGGCAAACGTTGGAGGAGGATGCGTTTGGAAAACAGTTGATGAAACCGCTATCCAGCATGGTTTGGCCACTGTAGGCGGCACCGTAAACCATACGGGATGTGGGGGGTGAGTGTTTCCATGCTGCTCGTTCCAATACTGAGGAGGGTGCTTTAGTTTGATTCTCGGCGGTGGTTATGGTTGGCTTTCGGCTCTGCATGGGCTAGCTATCGACAACTTGGTTGAGGTTAAAGACTCGAATGCGCCTCCTTTGTGTGCCCCTAACAATTTCTCCTTAATAGGTCACCTTGATCACTGCTTCTGGCGAAATCCTGACCGTGAACGCGACCACAAACGAAGATCTCTTCTGGGGAGTACGAGGAGGCGGAGGGAATTTTGGAGTCGTCACCAACTTTGTGCTCAAGCTGCATCCGCAGCCGAGGACCGTGTTTGCCGGTCCTGTGATGTTCCCACCCTCCATGATAGGCCCTGTAGTCTCGGCCTTAGAGGAGTGGCTCAGCACAGCAACACCGTTGGCGAATGCCCTGTTAGCGTTTGCACGTGGACCAGATGGGAATCCTGCGGTTGTCGTCATAGTCGTTTACCACGGTGGAGAGGAAGAAGGGAAGAAAGCCTTCAAACCTATTTTTGACCTAGGTGAGAATACTGGTTCCGATGCGTAGATATTCCTGAGTGGCTAACACACCCTTATAGGCCCAGTTGAGAACAAAACTAGCATGATTCCTTATGAGCTAGTCAACGCTATTCAGAATGATGCGGTTGTCCCTGGAGACAACTGGTATCTGACCGGGGTCACTCGCACTCACCTCACTGCGGAGACCGCGCTCGCAATTCACGACCATCTCCTGAAGATGCGGGCCTCTCATCCGCTTTTAGGCCACTTTATCATGATATGGGAGTACTACCCATTGGCGCAAAGGATCATGAGCGTCAAGTCGGATGCTATGGCGTTTAGAATGCGAACAGCGGACCTTGGGTGCTTGATCGGACTGCAATGGGACAGCAGCGTGAAGGACGAAAAGGTCAAGGCGAAAGCGAGGGAGCTGGCCACGGAGCACCGTAACTTCTGCGAGAAGCTCATCAAGGCCCAAGCAGGCTACCTTCAACGAGCGGAAGCAGACAAGGATGTCGCATACGGAAATTATGGTAAATCGATCAGTCTTACCCGAAAGGGGATCCCTGCACTCACGTAACCGTGTTAGAAATGGTTGACGGTCGAGCGGCGGCACTCTTTGGCGCGAATTATCCGAAACTACAAAGGCTTAAGGCAAAGTACGATCCCAACTCGGTCTTCTCCAAGTGGTATCCCATCCAGCCTTCCTTGGCCTAAAATCGTTGAATGGATTTGGAGAAAATGTACAGTACGTGTTTGCTTGTAACATTTGAAACGTCAGCCACTATGTGTGGGGTGTGTCACTTCTCGTGCTACGTGACTATTGGTCAGTCCGCGAGCCGCGCGACCAGGCGTGCAGGGGAGTGTTCATCGATTCCGCATCGTCCATGCTTCCATTGCTTTCGTTATCACATCGAGACGGCGTCTGGCACTTTTATTTGCCGTTCTAATTTGATTTTCGAAATGTCTGCAACCCCGCCTCTTCAGGTAAGAATATGATAACTAGTGCTACTTGGAGTGAGAGTACACCCCGTATCTCAAGGAATCTGCTAGAAGATGATGAACGCATATGCCGGATCCTGTGAGTGTGAGGACGAGCGTCTGGGTCGGAATGGCAAATATGGAATTTAATACTACTACTAAATGGGTGCCACATTTGTCTTTTGTTCGTCTCTTTGCCAGGAGAACGAGGGCCACTTTCCTTGCCGTCCACTGGTCAGTACCCAACGCCACCACTTCCCACCCTCGCCTGTCTCCGGCCCATGCGCATATAGTGTGGCTTATACCCCTAAATACCGGCTATCAAAAGTAAGTATATGTGTGTATCTCGTTTGTGTGCCCCCTATTGACGTTGAGACATCGAAGAACCGCAGGGAGTGGGAGGCATCGCAGTGCCAATAGTAGTCTTCCATGAGATATGGAACCTCAAAGGTGAGTACTTGACGTCGAGGGTTTCTCATGGACAACCTGTTGGCCGGTAGCAACGGTGTATGGTGAGAGCGATGATCATGTTGACAGTTTAGGGGTCGGTGGAAACATCTATTTGACTTATTTGCCATGAGCTTTGGACTTTGAGGGAACTATAGTAGCTTCTTGAATGTGATGGCACAGCCGGGGGTTCCGTTTGGAAGCTTCCTAGGGTTCTGGTCCTTCCCAGATCACCTGATATTTGCAAAGTGAGAGGTTGCATATTGTCACGTTCGTTTGAGAAGCGTCTTTTTGTTGCACAGTCAGATGACCGTGGGACGCCGAAGAGATGTTAAAGTTGAAGCCGACACGCTCTCTTCGCCTCCGAGTGTGTGCCAAATGGCGCCTACCAGCCCTTTTTAAGTGGTGCACCGCCCGCCATGAGGCTCGAGAACCGGTGAGGTGTGGCAATCAAAGAAGTTGGCTGGCAACCCCACCCTTATTCGCAAGTTGCGCAGGACCTGCTGGTTGAACGCTTTGGCCAGTGGGTGAATAAAGATGTACCTGGGAGATGGTCAAGAGCGAAGCAAACAATCCGAGGAAGAGCCAATCCGACGACAGAAAAAAAGGGATCATGAATCGAAGATCGCGCAAGTGGATATTCAGATGATGATGATGGCTAGATGTGTCACCTACCGGCAAATTAATGAAGTTACCGTGCCGAGTGGAAGGCTAAAGAGGGTGACAGGCTAGGTTGGCCTCGCCCGGACAAGCTTCCCAAAGAGGTTTAGCACCTCGATTGCGAGCTTAGAGTTCGCTGTGGCGTTCTTATGACCACATTGATTACGATATATCGTCGTCCGGCCCGCCTGTATCGGGCTGGACAATGCAACCAGCAACCAGCAACCAGCAAGCCGCGTGCCATTCAGGGTGGTATAAAGTACACCAGACCCTCATCCTGCCGAGGTCACGCCCCGCCCCCCCAAAGGTTTCCCTCGCTTTTGCCTCGACGCCGTCCGCGCTCCCCGGTCGTTGCGCGAAGTCGCCTCTCATAGCCATAGAACCATCCTCACCTCACCGCCGACGCGCACAAACCGCATCTCCGGCCCACGCGAATTCATTTCAATTCACCCCCCCACACCGATAGTCGTCCCGCGGCGTTCGATGATCGAACAATTGGCCTCTTTGCTTCCCGAACGGGAAGTGGTCGCCGGGCTGGTACCCTTCGTCGTCCTCACCAGCATCCTCGCACTCGGCGCCGTCGCTGCCGCTGCCGCTGCCCGTGTGGTCGCAGCTCTCGCTCGGACGAAGCCGCGGCCGAACTATGGGCCTGGTCCCCAGGGCATTCTCATCTTTGGAAATGCCCTCGAACTACCAACTGAGAACGATTTTCTCGTGTACACCACCTGGGCTAAGAAGTGGGGTGCGTAGTATCAAGTAGAAACCCTGAAGCTGAATTGATTTCCTGACGAGCGTATATCTGTTGCCCTACAGGCGATTTAATGCGATTGACTGTTCTCGGACAACCGATTTATATCATTTCTTCGTACAAGATAGCGAGCGACTTGTTGGAGAAACGGTCATCGATTTACTCGGATAGACCCATTATGCGTTTCGCGCAAGAACTGTAAGCGCTGGTCATTAGAAAATACCCATTGTGCTCAAGTGGTTCTTGCAGTGTTGGCTGGGGGCGGACGCTCGTTCTGACTTCAACAAGTAACCCACGCTTTCGGCGGTATCGCAAGCTATTCCACAATGCATTCAACAAAGACCGCGTAAAGGATTTCATCGCGATCCAGGAGGAGTCGATGGCGGCCATGCTTTTAATGGTGCTTCGGAAGCCAGACGCTTTCCACCAGCATATCCAATACGCTATGGGCGCCATCATCGCGAAGATTGCGTACGACTACGATATGGCGCTCGAGAATGACCCGTTTGTCACGCTCGCGGAGGCCAGCGCAAACAACTTTTCGAAAGCAAGCCAGCCTGGACAGTGGATGGTGGATATGGTCCCGATACGTGAGTAGATCACCTCGCCTCGCCTCTCACCTTGATCCATCCGTCACCTGACATATTCTGTTCCTTGTATTAGTTCAATATGTTCCAGCCTGGTTCCCCGGTGCTGGTTTCAAGCGTCAAGCAGCAGAATGGAAAAAGGTCAATGACCACTTACACACCAAGCCATTCAATGATGTGGTTGAGAAGATGAAAGCTGGAACCGCTGGGGACTCGGTCCTCCGAGGTCTACTCACACCCGAAGATGGTTCTGTAATCGACGCGGAAGAGGAGGACGTAATTAAGTGGGTCGTTGGTGCAGTGTACGCTGGCGGCGCGGATACCACTGTGTGCGCATTGACGACGTTTGTGCTTGCGATGGTGCTGTACCCCGAGGTGCAAGCCAAGGCGCAGGGAGAAATTGATTGTGTGCTTGGGGCGGACCGCCTGCCGGGAATTGCGGATCGACCAAGCTTGCCGTATGTCGAAGCCGTGTACAAGGAAACACTCCGGTGGCATCCGGTGGCCCCGCTTGGTGTGCCACACCGCGTGACGAAGGACGACGAGTATGAGGGGTACATGATCCCCGCGGGCTCGACGATTGTGGCGAACATTTGGGCGATGAGTCGATCCCAGCCGGACTCGGACTTGTTCAAGCCTGAACGACACCTAGCAGGAGGGAATGAGCTCGGCCACGATCCCCGCACGTATGTCTTTGGATTTGGACGGAGGATCTGCCCCGGGTTGAACTTGGCCGACTCGGAGGTGTGGCTAGGCGTCGCCAGCCTGCTTGCAGCGTTCAAAATCCAGAAGAAGAGCGACGGAAAAGGTGGCTTGATCACTCCAAAGGAAGACTATGAACAGGGTATCATTTCGTATGTGTCCTCCCTCGTCGTTGAACGCCAGACATTTTCATTTTGGCTGACGATGATATGGCGTTTCTCAGTCACCCTAAGCGTTTCGAGTGCGATATCAAGCCCCGTCTCCCCAAATCTGCTGAGCTAGTCCAGGCTGCTGCTGCTGCTGCTGCTGATCACTGAATTTTCCCATCGGCGTCGTCGCGGTCGGCGGTCTCGCCATGTTCGCACGTTTCGTTCGGTCCCGCTCAGGAGAAGACGA
>Ga0307513_10001071_pt1 | contig 39830 bp, 39 predicted proteins | sample 15_EM_MG_FD_202174 | JGI IMG/M metagenome (GOLD analysis project Ga0307513, IMG submission 202174) | Populus trichocarpa ectomycorrhiza microbial communities from riparian zone in the Pacific Northwest, United States - 15_EM | ecosystem: Host-associated > Plants > Roots > Unclassified | place...
TATAGTCCGTTCGGTCCTAACCTTCCCGGGCGTAGTCCGTCCTAGCACCCCAAAAAAGACGGACTATGAGCCGTAGTCCGTCCCGTCCTACTCCGAAGACGGACGGACTGGACGACTGAGAACACTGCTGATCACTCCAGTATGCAGCATGTGATAGGGGAATATGTGGGCAGCCTCGAACGCTCCCCAGCAACCAATGCCGTTGATGATTCCCGGTGTTTAAGTTATGATGCATCGTCGATCTCGGTCAATTATCTGACCACGGAACGTAGGAACATGCCTTTGAGAATGCATTGACATGGTTTGACAAACGGGGACTTCACCGGTATTTTCGATTGAACCTGTGAAGCATGAGTAACTATCAATAACACAAGTATACCGGGTGCTTACCATCGCTAACAATGTAATAATTACCTGCTACAAGTGCGTTCCCATTCCGCTCAACGACATGTTGGTTATTGTTGTGTATGTTGAAGGGTGCAGTGAAGACGCAACAAATCTCGACCCAGTCATAAAGGTTTTCGTTGGTCATTCCGGCAGTAACCATGAGACCTCCGAGCAGCTTGCTATGATCTGTGGCATCGTAGAGGAAAAGATTGCGATAGGCTGCGTGAAAGGCATCCGAGATCCAAGGGAGATCGGTTTGATTTGCCGAAGTCATTGTTTGAGGTTTGGATGGGAAAGCGGGTGTTTGCGAAGGTCGTTTTCAAACAATTATTCGAATCCTGAGGAAGTAAGCGAGTGTCAAGTGGGTGAACGAGAAGCAAACACAGGCGCGAGCTCAACACCAAATGGGAAAGCACTTGCGTACGTAATTTCGAGTAACCAGTGACCGGCATCAGTGCATTGGTAGAGCTCGCAAAAAACACTGGGTAATAGCTTCCACTAACAGCCAGAGAGCAAACAACAGGGATCATTGCCAGTAGCAGTATTGAAAACAAGAATTTCGGGCGACGGTATCTACTCTACGGAAGGGGAGAAGTAAGGGCAAACCACTGTCACTTTCAAGCAATCTCAAGAAGAAAAGAAAACTACACAAGTCATGCTGAATTCAAGCTAACTAATCTACCTCGCAAAACCAAACACAGAGAACCGCAGAAAAAAAAAGAGAGAAAGTTACTGCCGCAAAGAAAGTCCAACCTCCCAGAATGTCATTTTAACTAGGTAGAGGCCCAATTGTCGTTGCGTAAACCGCAGTCGAAACGCTTCGTCCATTGTCACACGTCCCTTCTGCCCTCAGCATCGTCGCTGCTCGGAGAAAGGGAGTGAGAAAGCATGAGACAAGTCAAAGAAACTAACTTACATAAAGTCGCCTGTCTGCCAAGCCTAGGCAGAACTGTGATACCTCCCGAAGCCGAGATCGTAACTCACTATGTATTTAGTTTAAGTTATTTGAAGATAAGCTACAAAACTGCAAGTTAAGAAAACCCAATTTAAACAGTAACTGTATTGTCTGGGCATATAATGATGGACTCTGTGCGCGCATTTGTTATCCTTGTTCAAGATCAAACACTTGCTTTGGATGTAAATATTATGTATGTTTTCTTGGAAATGAGGCTGGAGGCTAATTTCCCCACCCACATAATACTAAAGTCAGGGAATACAGTATTTTTTGGTGTTATCCGGTTTTTTGCCAAGGGCATTGCAACAGTCTGGCGCCGTTTCGTAACCGAATGTAGAATAGTAAGACATGGCCTACGACCTTAAAAAGACAACAAAGTTATCTCACCTCCATAATAGTCTGCACTTCACCAAGAACTATTATTACACTTTGCCAATCACACAAAATGGTTTCTATCCGGCCTACCCTCCATCCATTAGCAGTTGCTTTGGTTAAGGTGCGGGCTCTAGGCCACTCCCCTAATCTAAGCGAGGAACTATCTCCACCATATAATCTATGGAAACAATAGATTTCATTGAGAAAAGCTTTATTTGAAGGCAATACTATTGCTTGGCGTGCCTGGTCGGACCAGTCCTGGTCGAGTCGGTTTCGATAATCCTGACTGTCCAGTCGGTCTAGTTTCAACCATTAGACCCTTTCGGCCGGACTAGCTAGTCCAGTCCAGTTTTCCGCCGACCATTCGGAACCCTGCCCTTTTGTTCCTTTGATTTTAATCTCCTTTGACCCTAGCTGTGGAATCGTGATAAGTAAACCGCATTTACCTTTTGGGAAGTGCCTATTTCCTACCGAATGAACGAGTTAAAGAACTTCTGGCATCATACATTATTCGAAACTTGCTCGGGGCCAAAGGCCTTGTGCTTATATAAGCAGGTGAAACTAATTCTACCGTGCGGGTTAGTATGATACATGTTTGTTTTTTCTTAGTCACATGCTTAGCACTCATCTGCTCGGTTTTCGATACAACGGTTTCTTTCCTCTCTACGGACGCAACGGTGTCTTTCCTCCACGGATACAAACATTCACTTCCCCATTGATACGAGAATCTCTTCTCTCCCTACCCTGAGCTAGAACGATGACATCGGCAGACCAGGATATAATCGAATGCGCGCCGCCCATTAATCGCTTGGCATTTCGCAATGTCTTCATATATGATTCAAACCATCGTGATACAGCGCTCGGTGGTCTCTGGGTCGCGGAGGGTATTAACAACACCAATCTCTATTCTATGGTGGAGATTATCTGTATCTTTACCGATACTTTCGTCCTAGAAGACGAGAACCAGCGATTGGTTGAGAAGGATGAGCAACCCCTCAAACCAGGCAATTACTACATTGCCAGTGATGGTAAGTCCCCCCTGCGCTTCGGCCATCACCCACCACTCACTCACTATCCGCTTGACTGTCAAGTCAAGTTTCCCATTTGGGACCCTTAATCCACGACGCCCCAACTCTGCTCTCCACGATTCAACAATGACATGAGTGAAATTGTTTATTTGTTTTCATTCTAAATAAACTCTTTCTTTTATTTCTATGACTTTCTACCGCTTTCTTTAAATTTTAAACCATGCTCTTGCTGTCTGGTGTTGTTGTTCCGCGGGGGGGCATTTGGGTTCGTCAGCGGCTGACAGCTTAGGGGATAGGTCCCATCGCGGTCACGAGTGAAGTCCCTCTACTTCGTACTCTTTCCTTGCCGTCCGGACCAAGGGTTCAAGCGTTTTGTCACTCTATACGTGATAGAGACCGGCGATGTGTTATAACAGGCAGACCAGGAGTAATTGATGGTGTTGGTTACTGGACTAGCTTTGAGGCTACTCACATATTTCCTTTAGCACATGAGAGCCATTGGAATGATCGTAACTACAGTAGCTGGATCACCGTTCCGCCCGCCTCTGAGTCAGATGGATCCATTAACTCCGTGCAGAATGGGATATTAATCGGTGCCGATATTCACGCATTATTTGACTGCTATGATTTCTCGATCAATCCAGATGTACGCCTAGCCCAGGCTTGAAGTGTTTGTGGTATTAGTAGCTAATAAGGCTTTAGGATGGCTACAAGATCGTCTGTTTTAGTCCTTTTGCTAGCAGCTATGGAATTGCCGGCCAACAACTGGACCAGCGCCTCCGTGATGATCCACTTCGGCCAGTCGATGAGCTTTTCCGTTGGCATTTTCGTCAGGCGGTTCTCACCAATATGAAGGGTGACGGAGAGTGCTATTTTGAGACCGATTTCCCACCTTTTTCGGATAGGATGGGTGAGATAATGAAAGGACCAAGAGGTGGGGAGCGAATGGAGTTTGAGATTTGTACCCGTGTATATGCACATAGGGCCCCCGCTTGAGGTGGCGATAGGATTCCTAGTGAGATATCCTTAGTGTTGAAAATCACCGGCGATCACTGCGCGCCCAAGTGTATTTTGTCTTTGTACTTAGTGAATGGCTGGTGAAACTAAATTAAACCGCGAGATCTCATGTCGGCAAAGGAAGCCTTCGCAATGGAATTGAGCGAGGGCTCTGGGAATTGAATTACACAGAAAAGATCGGTCGGGGAGCGGTAGGCGCATGAGGTAGTTGCCTCTGTGTAGTGATGGGCACGATCATGCTGGAGCAGAAAATTTAGCCCGTGCTCGAGCATAAATCATGCTCGAGCACACCAAAAATTTATGATCGAGCATGATCGTGCCCATCACTACCTCTGTGAGGTTTTTGAATATCCTCTCCGATTTGGGTGATCCCTCTGCGCAGACCCTCTCGAGGGTAATTGACCTGTAGTTCTACAAGATAGTTTTTCCACACGGTCCGCCAAAATGAACAGTCAATGCCTTGGGGTTATTTCCCTTAATGTTGGTGGTTGCGAAACCTATAGTATGATTAGTATGGTGAAGGGGAATAACAAGGTAATTGAGCAACCATAAGTTTCCATAAATGTATATCAGCCATGTCCCAAGCCTCTCTCACTATAGGTGAGGAGTGGCACAGACTCATCCCATACCTTGCTCCTACTTCCTTGGCCAGTAAATATATAGGCTGACACTCTTTGACCAACTTCCGTTCTCCCGCAAGCACCTTCTCCTCAGCTTCCTTGTTGGTGGCCTCGGCTTTGATGATTTTTCTACAGCTGACAATGCCGGCATGATGCAACTTGGCCTCTGTACAGTCATTATTTCGTGCCGTACCAACAAAGCTACAAGAAGAGGATCTAACCCTGGCAGTGTTGCTGTCCGCAGCCCAGGGGTCCATAAGAATCCTCGCTGCTGCAGCTGGGAACATTCCGAGGTCATGGTTCCGGGAAGGTTAGCATAATTAGAAAAAGTCAGTGAAACATGAATTTGATTGTGGTGGCTAGATACATGGGCATATTCTTTGTTGCAAGCCTGAGGTCTCATGAGAAGTTCAGACAATGGCTATTCCTACGGGGTGTGCTATACTATAATTGTACCATATTAACTTAACAAAGCTTGCTGTTTGTTATCTTACCTGGAATGGGGCGAAAATGACAGCAACACAAGAGGGATAAAAAAATAATAAAAATGTGAGATCTTACCAGAGGGGGAAACTCTAGCATACCATACCTCTCTTGCGTTCAAGTTAATATGGCACTGGACAACTTGATTGCATCTGGCAAGAATCCAAGAGCGGGCCTCCTGGGGAGGCACATGTAGCAGCCATATACTAGAGCTGTCACTACTTAGCTTAGTCAGTCCAAGTGAAAGTTACAGTACAAGTAGCCTGTCAAGATGAGACAGTGAGCCTCAGGCCACTGCGATTGCCATTAGAAAAGGGTTTACAACCCTCTTCTACAAACAGAATGCAAGGAAATATGCAGGTGGAACAAAGGATTCACAATCGGGTAAAGTGCATCGGGTGTGACAGAAGAGGGCAAAGAGTAGAGCACATGTTGTGGGACTGCGTCATGACCAGCTATGAACAAGCAATTAATTGAGGGAAGAGAAGACTACCAGGAAATCACAATTTGTTGTAATACATTGTAATAAAAACACGTGACTAGGTCCGACGGAAAAGAATTTTAGGAAGAATCTCCTGCCCCACTTGTGCTTAGCAAGCAAGCTGCACCAAAGTTGTAATCTTTCTCATAAGTGGGCTTTGTAATCTTATCTATCGCAGCATTCCTACTATCAGATATCCGTCACAGCCGATCTCTTGCTGGACAGTAGTTATAGTAAGTATCTGAAATAATATCAATCATATATGGACCAAGCACTACTTTATGAAGTTGGGGAATGCCCCATGGCCAATACCACTTGCCATGGCTGCCTCGCGTGAAGAATTGACGACCACACTGCCCATTACAGCCTTTGATCCACATTTGGCAAGCGGCACAACTGAGTTTGGATACGCCAATATAACTATAAGGGGGAATGCCTTGCCATGAATCAGGTATACTGATATTTTTCCCAGCTGTATTTGTCCTATGGACAGGATTCCACGGTGTTTGAGTATTTCCCGCAGGAAGAGTCGGCGGATTATGGGTTCGTGGTTGTGCGACTTGTCTTCTCTGATTGCATGAACTGTTTCTAGTAAGAGTAATGGCAGATCTTAACCGTTGGGAAAAGTACTGAATCAAGGAACATTCACATTGGACAGGAGTATTAGTTGGCTGATTTTATGGAAACCACGGAACAAGTAGTGTTCTTTACGAGGCGGGGCGGGGCGGGTTTTCACTCGCCAGACCCCGCCCTTATACGGGGCTGGGGGGAGTATTTTTAGGATAATCCCCGCCATGCCCCGGTCCGGGGCCCACCCGCATTCATTCCCTGGACGGGGCCCCGTTTGTTACCACGTATTTTTAAAAGGGACCCGTCTGGAGTATGGGTGGAGCGCGGGCCTGGGCGGGAACAGGGGCAGGGAATGCCGAAAAAGACACCCCGCCGCAGGCCGTTGAGTGGGGCGGGGCAGGGAAAATGGCCGGAGGCGCGCGTTTTGCGGGGCCCCGTCCGCCCCGTAACGAACTCTAAGAACACGTAGGGTAGCCTCCTTCTGTCGGCAACCACCTCCCACTGAATCACATGGTAAAACTATTGCTTTACTAATATGCTGTCAGTTAAGGCTGGTTTGAGGTAATGAGACAACGCGAGGATGTAGTGGTGAAACACATATGATATTGAGCTAACATTGAAGGAAAGAGTGCAACTGAGGAGAGTGTGCGAAATGATTCAAACAATGGAGGTTCTGGTGCTGAGTTGAAATCTTCTGAAGACCATGTCTTAGGTTCAACATCATCGAGGTTTGCCGATCATGGTCTAGGGATTAATAGTGTTATAATTTGTCTATACACTATAATTTTCTAACAGACAACTTACCAACTTGACAAACAATATTCTCGCAGATATCGCCAGAGTCATTGGTTAACCTGACTGTTACCGAGGTTGATACCTCAAATAGGGCAAAAAGGGATTCCCAGTATGCATCGTCTTGGTCAACACAAGGCCTTCAATGATAGTTCTGTAGAGCATACTGGAGTCCCCGATATGCAAGGTCAAGATCTTGCTCATACCCGGTGAGTGCATTCTTCCGTGATGTATAGAAGCATTCCATGAAATCAGATAGAGGTTGAAACCATTTTTCAACCTGAAGTTTGTTTTTAGCTCTTGCATACTCATATACCGTTTGGAAGATGGTAATTTCAAGAGGAGACACAACTCCTTGGGGCATGATGGGTGATATTCGTCTTTGTTGTATCGGGTATTGTGGTTGATGATGATATCTTCTTGCATGCGCAAATCTGTTTTATAATGCTCGTAGTAGCTCCCATATCCTGCTAAGAAATTGAACCAGACCTTTTTGCACATTTCAATTTTCAGCAAAGGTGAAACATATCTAACTCTCATGTTTGCATTGGAAACCAATTGCTACCACGTGACTGGTAGGGTGGGACATACTAATAGTAGCTAGTGTATCGAGGATTGGAAATGTCCTCTCGTTTCCCTCATTGGTTTCAAGAATTCCACTTGTCTGACTCGCGAGTAGGATATTATTTTGATGATATGTGTGATGAGCATCACTCCCAATAGCAACATGTATAAGGGCCACCAAATCATGGCATCGGAGAGAATTGTGGATTGTCAACATTGTTTTCTGGAGTGGCAGTCGCAAGCGGCCACATCGTAGGTGTGTTTTGGGAAATTGGCATCCAGCGCCGGAGGAAATCGGGTAGTGGATTTAGAGTATTTTGGGTGGTGATGTTTTGGTTGCGGGTGTACGTGACGCAAAATGAACCGGGGTGACAGCAGACCCGTGAGGTTATCGTGAAATGTATTCTGTCAATGTGAGAAATGGTGACCTTTTATTTCAATAATTGGAAAATGTCAGATAATTGTTATCATTGGAAAATAGCGTTATTCAGAAAGATCATGGCATTCAAACAGAGAGATTGTTTAATCTTACTTTGCAGGTTCTAATAGCTTGATTACAAAGTCAGCTGGCCAGAATTGCTGGCATTTGTGAATAACTGATGGAAGTAAGGAAAGGTAAAAGAGAGATTAATAGAGGAAGAGGTAAGAAAAAAGGCTAGTTTGAATTTCGAAGAAAACAACTTTATGCAATCAACGTTCAAGTTTGAAGTCTGATCAGAAGAACATCAATATGATATTGATGTGACAGATCAGGAAGGCGGAATTGAGAATGGTGGGCAATGTGTAGATTGTGTCATTATTGTCAACAATGATGCCAGGAGAGTTTAATAACGTAAATATATACGTAATACTAGATTATCTAGCCACAATGGAAATGGTGCTATCACCCAATAGGATAAGATAGCCTGCAGCCATCCCCATTGCGCTCTAGTGACTGCACACTCCAAGCCTTTTTATGATTCCCATTAGTGCCAGACAACTTGAATGCCATACCAAGATATACCATTTCCTTTCACAAAAATAATAGCACACTCAAGATAACTAGCAACTGAACCCCCCTCCACCCTTGACCTACCTAAAGAAATTTCTCTATATCATATCAATTTCTTGTATTATTTCTTCTATATATTTACAATGTTGTATTATTATTGCTATAATTGTAAATTTGGTGGGAAAGTGTTATGACCGAACTTTGTCTTGATCGTTGGTGTACCGTTAATTTTGTTAATGTACCATTCCAACAAATGATCACGGGCTCTCTAGATTTTAACCCTTCAACTCTATCAATTCTGAAGATAAATAGAACTTATTCAATCTATGAGATGGGTAAAGAAACATACTCTAGTAATAAATTATATAGTATAACTGTCATGTAAATTAGGTCTTTAGAGATGATATCATTCAAGTTAAGCAATTTTCAGAATAACATGCTGCCTGTTTGTTTCTCTAATCTGTTCTGGATTTCTGGAACTGTTCCTTATTTTTCAAGGAATTTGGACAATGATTGGTTGTGAGAGTTCTGGGATATCAATCTTTTTCTAAGTTGCCATACCTGTCCTTATATACATAACCTTGACTTTACAGAAAGAACCCTTCGTCTACACAGTCTCTAGTATTCTCTCCTATCTTCTCTCACTATCCACTACTCACATGTTGCCTCAAACATGTGTCCCTTAATAGTATTGACTCCATTCTACATTGGGTATTTCCATCTTCTTCAGAAAAAGGGCAACCCGCCAATACTCTCTATATCTTCCAATCATGTGACAGGTTTGCCAATGGAATAGGCAACAAAAGGGATCCTACTCTTCTTAGAGCCATAGACATCCGTTTAATCAGAGAGTGAGCTAGCTTCTGACACCTTACCAGAAGTTTGACTTTGCTGTGTGAGCAACAGTGCTGTCCAGATCAGCCTATAATTTCAGGCATCTAGTTGAAAATCTTTCAGTAACAAATCCAGATTGATGGGTACCAGAGTGTGACAGCTGATAGTAAGCTTGTGGATGGACTCTCCCACCCCTGACTATACTGTGATAACATGACGGGTAGAGCTCTTTCAGGGTTTTCTGTGCTTATGCTTCAACTCCTATCAGTATTAGATTACCCTCCTTGCCTAAAAGACATGATCAATCAGAATCTGGTTATCATAGGACTACCCCAGGTTAAGCTATGTTCAATCGAGCACGTGTCTACTTTGTGGTAATTATTCTGCTGGGGAACAAAACACTGTGCAATGACCTCAGAGGATGTTTAAACTTCTCAAACGTGGCTCTTGCCGAATAAGGATGTGCATCTCCAGCCTCTCTCAATTCAAAGACAGAATTAAGGTGACTGTTACAGAAATCGGGATCAGTGCTAGTATCAGAAGGATTGGTTGACAGATATCTTCAGACAAGTCATAACTCAGACCACCAGGTTAGCCTCTGGTCTAGTGCACAATTATTATCAGAGAAGTTAGATTGGCGTGGCAATATCAATAATTTGTTGGATAGCATTGCCAGCGCCTGCCCTAAACAAACTGTGTTTCAACCTGATAGCCTCAACACACTCCTCAGACCAGGTATTCTGGACTGAAGGTATCCCAGTTGAAATAGCTAAGCCTATAATTGGAACAGCAGCAAAACCAACGTGTTTGAGATATTTGTAGTGCTATCCCATTACCTCGGGGTTCACGTGAATCAGATCAGCAGTGATATGGGTAACAGAGACATGCATTCTGTTCGATTTTCTGAGGCGGAGCTGTTGGGCCCTTGGCCTTGTGGTAGCCACCTCCACCAATGTGGGTTAGCTTAGTATATACAAGATATGAGGAGATTATGTAGCTTACCAGCTAAATCACGGAAGCTGAGTATTAATGGTAGGTGCAGAAAGGTTTCACAAGACGGTACAAGGTGTTGACCAAGCAGCCCTTGTAGGTGGTCAGATAAGCAATCATGAAAAGGGTGATGTGAATTCCTCATCAGACAGAATTGAATATGTCCGAAGGTGATATAGAGGGAAATGCAGCCTGGTTAGCAATATCTTGAGAATGGCCAGTCGTATATGCGAGTACTTCACTGAGTTTCCGTGCTTGGTAGTGAGAATTTTGCGAGTTACATAGTAATGCAACAGATGAACAAGCGCAATGAAGGGGAAGGACCCAGGCTTGAGTACTAGAAATTTAAGATCAGGGGCAGATTCCTCATGCTGCATCTATCCCATGAGATCAAGTTGCTTGGGAAACACCTTGCTTCCAAGGGAATGGGAAAAAGTGACAAAAGTAACAGGAGGCAAAATATTAAGTAATTTTAACGCAATCCAGTCAAAAGACTGAAGATTTCTTGAAGCTGGTTAAGCGATTCTTCCATTTTTCCCTGGACCTTGATGGCTTAGTAAGACTTGTAGTAAGGTCTATAAAGTTAATTAGATTTGATCATACCCATGGTGACAAATAGTCTAACAGGTGGGGAATGGAGGACAAGACTATTTACTTGGTCCTTGTTCATGTTCATGATTTGACGGGCTAGTTCATGTTGTCACATGTAGTCTCGGACCACTCCCTGACCACTCTGTATAAAACTATTTAATAATATTCTTCATACAATACACACAGAATCAATACATATTCCCAGTTTGCAGGGAAAATGATCTACCATATTTTAAAATGAGAGCGAAATCTGACCTGCTTCTCTATGCTTACCTTAGTTGGAACCTGTTGATCATGCTGGACACAGAGAAGAGAGCACCCAGTCCAAATCATCGGATTCCTGGCATGCCCAACCTACCAGGCATGTACACAGCTTGTGCCATTGGAGTTCTGGCAGAGATGTTGGAATATATGATGTTGATTGATACGTCGACCGGGAGCAAGTAATTTTATGAGATCTGGCATGTTCACCATACGTTCCGTCCATCCCAATATTCCTCAGAAAAACTACAAAATATGTGCCTCCAGTTGGTGCTTAAATGGAAGGCTATAAACAGTAGAACTAGCTGGGTGGACGGTATAGAGCATGAAGAAGCTTTCTTTGTGAGCTTTGTCCTCCTTATGCTAGCATGATAGTTCCCTACAAGAGGAAAAGCGGAAGATGTGTGCAACACAGAAAGCTCAGCCTAAAAGGGAAATACATGGAAGGAAATAGACCTAAGTGACAATTAAGGGAAGGCTCCATGGCTGCCAGTGGATTGGAGGAAGAGCCTATTGTCCTCTCTGTACCTTTAGGAAAATAGATCAGGAAGAGTGATTGTGAGTGCAAGTGAGAGTGAGAAATCCCTTCAATCATGTTAGGAATGAAATGCTTCTGTTACGCTTTGTGCTTTGTTTTCTCTCACTGGGCAGTTTTCACCATTGGCAGGTACAATTAAGGGAATTAGTGGAACAAGGAGGCAAATCCAATTGGTCAGTTTTTGACCAGTCCAACTGTACCCGGTCCAGTCAGTAACAACTGTAACTACATGGCTGTTCTAGTTTCCATCTGTGCAGTAGACTTGCCTATAACTAGGAATGACTAGTCTGGTACAGTACTCTGGCGACCATTTGGAACGATAATCATCCTGGGCTCTTAGCCAGAGTGCTGGGGAATTAATTCACTGGCTACAGTATGCCATTGATTGGATTGAAGAAAATGACCTTCAAATTGAGGCAGAAATGGGGAGAAGATTTTTTTGCTCACATGAAGAGAAAAAAGGATTAGGCAAAAGGAATCGTCACGGGTGATGCCTCCTGTTGCAGAGTAAATGTGTCTGCACTGGGCAACAATTAATGGGCGAGTTGCTGGAGAGGCTCGGTTAGATAATGGGGACAGGGGTGGTCAGGATAAATGTTATGATAACCAGGACATGCGCAAGCTACCCATAATTGAGACAAAGTGAGCTGAACTATGATGCCGAATGAGTCAGAGACAAAGGCAGTAGTTTCAGGTACACAGCAGATCATGAGATTGCAGAAATGAAGGAACTCGTGGTTGATGATGGAAATTATTGATAAGCAGTAATAAGAGCAACTGATCAAGAATAGAGTCAGGAGGTGTCAGATTGGACACAGTAGACATTGGGGTAATATGCCCGTGCAAGTAGAGTAGAGAGGAACAAGGAGAAGCAATAAGAAAAGAAACTCTCCATTGGAATTAATGAAGTTATCAATAAAAGAATTACAATGCTTAACCAGAGCGGAGTGGTAAAAGGGAAGCCATCAGAATATAACGACCCTACAGATAGGCAGCTACAGTGGACTAGACTCAAGCCCAGATGGCATCCCAAGAGGTAACCAGATTGAGGATAGACCTGTATACTTAGTATACTACATGTTGAGATAAGTTGGTACAAGTGGCTATGAAGTGACTTGGTGACATAGGGTGACAAGGTAGTGTAGTAGACATGTTAAGTGACTTCTGACGAAGGTAACGTGTCAACTTGCATTGATAGCAGAGTTATTTATATGCGTAACAAGAAAGGTTGAGTGACGAAGGATTTAAAAGAAATGAAGTTATGAAATGAATGTAGTACACGAGCACAAGACTATTACCTTAGGAATATTATTCCAGTACTTTGGGAACGCAGTTAGCCTACTGAGGAACTCCAGTTACCCTAACTTCGCTGACAAAGTCGCCTGCGGACTTAGGGGAAAGTTATCGCACAATAGTGGGGCTCATAGATTTTCATGAAGCTGCTGCGTATGGGACGAAACGGGCTACTGATGGAGCAGGTCTGGTCTAAACCTTCTGTAACTTTTAGGGGCTATTCCTAACACGCACCTGCCCTCCTAGCCTGGGAACGGCATGACAGCACGGTATGGCTATGTAGTTGGGTGTTGTCTAATAAAGTGACATCAGTAGGAACGCTCCGACAACACCACATGGCTTGTGGCCATCCAACCTACTAGAAGCTGTTCACAGGATGTATAAAGGCTGTAAGCGTAAGTGCCTCCTGAGGCACCACCTGGATTACACCTGGGAACGTCCTACGGGCATATTTTGACCTCCAGGTAGTAATATGGGTAACAGTAGAGGACTTAGGGCTAACCGGAGAAGCTGTAAGACTTCCACAACAACCACACCAATGCCAGTATGGTGCCTTGCATCTAAAGTGCGGACCTGGGTAGATGCAAGACGAAACGCTCAAACCTGTGAGGAACCATGGCTATATGAGAAAACATGTAATTGCTGAAGGTCCCATGTTCAATTCCTTCCATTATCTAGTTTTTATAACAATTTATTTGGTATCATATATGTACCATATTATCAAATATAGCATCTGCAACTTAATTTGAAGCTTAATCAATTATTAAACTTGATTCAATATTAATTATTAGTAAAGGTAAATATCCAAAAGCACTCCCTTGGTGTGAACTGAACGCTGCACCTTATGAATTTACACTTTTTGTGGTACAACCCTGATTCCTGACAGGTTTGAGCGTTTCATGTTGCATCTACCCAGGTCCACACTTTAGATGCAAGGCAACATACCGGACTACCCTGTGAACTCTAGCATTGCCATGGGTTCTTAGTGGACTCTAGAGGTGTGAGTCGGGTCATGATTTAAGTGGGCCCCGTATCATTGGCTGTGTGTAGCCCTCATGCAGTCAAGCAGCAGGAAACCTCTTATCATGAGAGCATGCAGTCAGATTTAGAAGCTTATGATAGCCAAGTAGATTTGCCGATAGACTGCGTAGCTTGTATAGAAGAAATGCCCACTGGGCCAGTGAGTCCCAGTAGATATTATCTCTATGGTGGGCATGTCGGTTGGCCACTGACATGATACGGAGAGGTACGAGCTCTCGCTCATGCAGGTATAGTTGGAGGGATATCACCGGTAGCACTTCCTATTTGTTGAGATAGTTAATATCTGAGCGGTCCCACTGCCGCCGAGTGTTCGTTCACTTTGGCCAGGTGAGTTGGACAACCCTGAGCTGAGCAGGGTGCTGGCGAAAGGTCAGGATGCTTGCCGGTTGTCCTCTGACTTTACATTATTCTACTTTACCAAAGCGAGTGACAACCTATTCTGATAGCCAATGATCCTCAAGAGGCCTTATTGACTGAAGCTTTCAGGCTTCATGATATTAAGTTTGGACCAATTGATTCTACTTTTGAATTGTCTTCTTCTGTAGTTTGATCCTTACATCTACTTTGAGTCTTCGGTGCGGTGGCAATCTAAGGATCTGTCTTCCTACAGAGTGCCCCCGTTACACTAAGCGACCCTCTAGAGGAAAATTGATAATCTATAGGAGGGAATTCAAGCTACAGGTAGGTGATGATCGAAGCTAGTGATACCTGTTCTCATAAATGCAAAAAGAAAGATAGGATTTAATTGAGTATAATATAATGTATATAATATTAAGAAGGATAAGTAAACTTAGCATCTTGAGAGCCTATTATTGTTGACATTAACCTTTAGGGTGGAGTGACTCAATTTTTGTTAACCATATGTAGATTTAGATGATTCTTTTGAAACTGTTACAGGGTAGTTAACAGGGTATGATTCCGAGCTAACTAGGCCGAGGATATTGGAGAAAAAGGATTAATAGTCAAGAAGGCTCGTAGGTAATCGTTTGGTAAAGGTAAAGTAATAAAGTATTGTCAAATATCAAAGAGTTAGAATATAACTTGATTAACTTGATAATATAGTTAAGGTCTCTTCTCCGTTGCTGGATGATTCTTCAACCCAGAGACAGGCCTACTATTTATACTAATATTCATCCTACTTCGATTTCTTTAGTTAAGAAGTATCTTCTTAACAATTCAGTTGGTCAGAACAAAGTGCGAACACCGTTTGACCAAGAAAACGTGCCAAGCTCAACTCAGAGAATCTCCCGAACTGCGACTCCACCCCAGCGTGTCACCACTCCACCAGCAGGCAGTCTTTGATCCCTTTGTCATGATTGACTATAAATGAATATTCGGCCCAAATGCCTCCACACCAAATGTAATATGAAATATGGACTGATCAGTAGTGTTCTTTACAAGTTGGGGCGGGGTGAGTATTCACTCGCCGGACCTCGTCCTTACACTGGGCCGGGGGGGTATGTTTCGCGTAATCCCAGCCCCGCCCCCGTCCGGGGCCCACACCCATTCATGCCCTGTACAGGGGCCTGTTTGTTACCACCTATTTTTAACGGGGACCCGTCCGCGGTATGGGTGCTGGGGGGCCTGAGCGGGGACAGGGGCTGGGAATGCCAATACGACACCACACCCCAGGCCATTGAGTGGGGCGGGGCGGGGAAAATGGCCAGGGGCCTGCGTTTTTTGGAGCCCATCCGCCAAGTAACGAACCCTAGTGATCAGTTCTGATATCCCGCTATCAAAGCATTATCCAGCTAACGCATATGTAGCTAGAAAATGAGAGGAGTAGTATTCTCTAAAAATCGTTCCAATCATTTAAACATATCTTCACAGGTGCTCTCATGTAGTATTCCGAAGGGTCTTCAAGATGCCACTGTGCAGCTCACAACTCCGCGAGCTTGGGTTCGGATATATGGTCATCCTATGGCGCCTTATACCTCGCTCTTAATTATTACCTAAGCTATTCCCGCTAGGGTAATAGAAACTCAGGCATCTCTGGTTGGTAGTACAACCCCTCAGACTTCAGCCACTTAAAGGCACTACTGCCAGAGCTATTTGCACAAACAAATTGTTCACTAGGCCAGCAGCACGTGAGTTAGGAATTGTTAAGAGAACCTGAGATTGAGGTTACTATATAAGTACTAGCATGCAGGGTATTGGAGTCTTTTCTTATCCAGGTTCCTTCAATGAGAGCAAAATTATGAGTGTAATGTTGTACTTGAGTGTTCATCAATAGTTCCAATGAATTGAGTGGAGTGAGTGTGATTACTATTACAATCACGAATAAGATTTGGTTTAGGGAGAATGAATATGCGGTGTGCGGGAATAGCACAAACATAATTGTAGTCACAGTGTTTAAAGTTGATTTTAGTGGATTGTTGACCAAATCCCTTCAAATCAATTATTACGACCAAGGAAGAGTGGGAAACCCTGGCCGAAAGCATCTCAGGCTCAAGGCCGCTTTGTAAGTAACACAGCTGCCATAGCCTGAGATCACTTCTGTTATGTAACGCCCTTTATGCAACTTGATTGTGCTCTTGTTGGAACCAAGTACTAATCTTGAATAACCATCTCACCCAGAACACAAATGCGCATTTGTGGAATTTGGCACATGGTTCAACCTCTTAACTTAGTCGACTTGATGCAAGAATTGTCATTTGAATTCAGAACACAGCCAGGAATAAGTTACAGGACACTCATTAAATCTAATTGTTCAAGAAGACTCATGACCCTATATATAATTTCATGGATTGGAGATTCATAGCACTTGGAGTTTCGCGAACTGAATAGTTACAAAAGCGATATGAGGCTCAGTCGAAGACAGTATTACTAGATTCTACATTTCCACCAGTTTGGTAAGGCAAAATCAGTAACATCAAATTACATGAACCCAATGTATGAGAGCATAACAGGCTATGGCTAAATCTCACTAGAAAGTCTTGAGTTTTTCTTTTGATCTGTAGATTGGCTTTGCCAATATTGGTTTTTTAAGGTACTTATCTTGTAATTAGGCTGTCATCGAGGCTGAGCTAGAATTGGTATAGCGGGTAACAGAATTTATTTTACAACAGAATATACATATGTACTGCGTATATGTCGCCTGAGCAGCAAATTTCTTTCCCATCACCTGTGACACTCCTTCCATTCATACACCATCAGGTGCTTGCCATTCTCAATTTATCAACCTGCACGACTACATATCTGTTAGAATATTCAGGAAGGTTCCATATCTGCGACACTGTTACTACACCGGAGGTTAGGATAAGGAGAGTTTTCGTTTGGTGATTGTTGGAAACTATGGAAGGTGAAGCAAGGGCGTGTTTGGGGAAATGATTAGGTTTGAAGCTAAGCTTACTGGGAAGATGGAACAACCGAAAGTCACACTATAGTGTTAGCGAAACGAGTAGAGGTATCAGGAAGGTTCGAGATGAAGAAACTACGAACACTCTGTAAGTAGTTGAAACTGATCACGGGATTGGGTGATGGAAGATGTTGGACGATTAAGCATGTGGAAAGAAGAGAGGATGATGGAAGATGGGAGAATGATTGCGAAAAAGAGTACTTCCTGTATGAGAGTTTTGTGTATATATAGGACGCTGCTGGCAGCATAGAAAAGAATAAGGACCACAATACTCTCTACCGATCATAGCCTATTCACTTTAGGTTATAAGCCCGGATCGCGCAGCTCAATAGACTTCTATCTTTTCTATTTCTTTATAATATTATCTTTATTTCCCACTTGAACTTCAGACCATGGCGACAACACGATCAGCAGCAGCTGCTGCCAGTACTCCTGCTACTCCAACAACAAGTACTCCCACGCCAGCCTATCCAAATCCCTTTACCTCCCTCAGTCATTCGATCGAAAAGCTAGATGGATCCATGGCCACAGGGAAGAGTAACTATGTGGCCTGGAAGTTTCGAGTACTTCGTATTCTGAAGGAGAAGGGTCTTGCACGTGCTTCAGAAGCTCCTACTGCTGATGATACCACTGCTCGCGCTAGCCAGGAAACCACAGACAGAATCAGTGACCAAGCATTTACTATTATATCGCTCAACATCCGTTCCTCGCAGATCCCACACATCCAAGCAGCCACGAGTGCAAAGGAGGCCTGGGAAGCGCTGGCGAAAGTACACAAAGGTATAGGATCGAATGGGCAAATGGTCCTGATGCAGGAACTCTGGAGCCTACACCTAAAAGAAGAACAGGACATGTCAGCCCATGTCAATATATTCAAAGAACTCCCTACCCAGGTTGTGAACCTGTCACCAAATGGCGTTGGTATCCCCGATAGTGACCTAGTCTCGATGCTTAGTCTATCCCTCCCCGAGTCTTATGAACTGTTAATCATGGCTGTACAATCAAGAGCTGATAGTATAACCTTCGACTTTCTCACCGGGAGAGGCCATCAGGAAGCCACACTCAGGCAGGCTGCTCGCAGAACCACCACCCAGCATACCGGCGAACAACTTTCTGCATTCACGGCAGGTGCTAGCTCTCACCCAAGTGGTGGTAGGGGTAAGGGGAATACTCGGTGTGGAAATAGAGGTTTCGGAAGAAAAATTAGGGGTTATCCTTCAGGTGGGGGCAGAGGGCGAGGAGCACTAGGACACGGGGTGGTAAGCGGACACTGCCACAATTGCAACAAGGAGGGACATTGGAAGAATGAGTGCTATTACAGGAAGGGAGACTTACAAAAGAGCTCCGGGGAAGGACATTTAGCCTTCATGGGATATACAAAGCCGGAGATGGGTAAGGCCGATTGGATTATCGACTCAGGTGCATCGAGGCACCTTACCGCTCGAGGCGAGTTGCTGGAAGACTATATCAGCATATTTCCAACATCGATTACTATAGGAAACGGAAACGAGATCAATGCTATTGGTCAAGGTAATATTCGGCTCCAAACACCTTCTGGAATCATATCACTGTCAGGGGTACTGTAGTAACCAGATATCGGTTGTAACCTCATCAGTGTTGCTAGTATTGTCGATCAAGGATTCCAGGTCGAGTTTACAAGCACAGGGTGGTCAGTGAGTGAACGAAACACCGCAAGCGTGATCGGCCAGCGGGAAGGGAATATCTATTTCGTTAGAGGGCTACAAGAAATAGTGTTAGCCAGACTCTCCAAACCGGAGGGTCATACAACGAGGGAAGTTTGGCACCAGCGGATCGCACACCGAAGTCTCAATCACCAAGCAGCTATACCAATTGCAAAGTCAGTAACTGGTTTCGACTTAGGGGAAGACAGCAATCGGCACGAAATGATTTGTGGGATATGTGCAGAAGGCAAGCAGGGCAGGGAACAGCTTACCGGAGAACGGAGCAAGAGCAGGGAGCTATTGCACACTAGCCATTCAGATGTGTGTGGGCCGATAGCCACGACTGGCCTTATCGGAGAACGGTATTTTGCTACATTTATTGACGAATAGTCGGGGGGAGTCGCAATTTCACTTCTGATGCAGAAGTCCGAGGTGTTTGATAGGTTCATGCAGTATAAGGCCAAGGTTGAACGGGACACTGAAAAGAAGATAAAGTCACTGCGATGCGATGGAGAAGGAGAGTATACAGGAAATACCTTTAGGAGTTATCTCGCAGAGCAAGGCATTAGGCAAAGGATGACGACACCTTATACCCCAGAACATAATGGTATTGCCGAAATGGCTAATCGCACTAGCATGCATATGGTTAGATGCATGTTATTTGGATCAGGATTAGGAAAGGAGTTTTGGGGGTTTGCGGCTCTGACCGCAGTACATATCATTAATCGCCTACCATCCAATGCGTACGAAAATAAAACGCCTTTTGAGATCTCGTTTGGATCTCAACCATCAATCGCCCACTTCCGAGTTTTTGGTTGTATTGCCTATAGGCACATTCCCTCCCAGACACGAAGGAAGCTCGACCCCAAAGGACAAAGGTGTCGAATGATAGGGTATAGGGAAGAGAGCGGGAGTCGAGTATATTGGGTTTATGATGATGACACGAAGCAGGTTCTGCTAACTGGTGATATTGTCTTTGATGAAACAGCGAAGGAATTAACTCCACACACAGTACCAGGCATCACGGCGGAACAGGAACCTGACAAGCTATCAGCAGGTACCAACGAGCAGGACAGACGGATAGAGTACGAAGCGAGCTGGGAACGAGGAAAGACACCAAGTGAGGAAGAGGATGAAGAATCACGAGGCGAGACACTACCACAGATTGATCCCGACGAAGTAAATACCGCTCTACATGCATACGACAAAGACACTATTGTTGTCCGACAATTACCTCTACAAGTACCGCCTACGACACCAGAAATAACAACTACGTATGAGTCTCGAAGACTCCGACCGAGACTCACCACGAAGGAGATAATTCGCCCAGCTGCAGGACAGGCCTATATGGCAGTGGCAGAGGAACCAGTTAGCTTACAGGAAGCTCTGGCAGGAGAGAACAGACGAGAATGGAAAGCTGCCTGGGAGAGTGAAGTCGAATCGCTCCAGAAGAATGGGACATGGGTCATAGCGAAGCCACCACCAGAGAGGAACATTGTTGGCCGCACATGGCTATTCGTGAGAAAAGGAGACGGAAGGTTCAAAGTTCGTCTCGTAGTGAAGGGATTCTCTGAGAAGCCAGGTATTGACATGACGGAAACCTTTGCCCAGGTGGCAAAGTCCACAACCCTCCGTGTCCTACTAGCCTTGGTGGCAGAAAACGATTGGGAGTTACATACGATGGATGTTAAAACAGCTTTTTTGAATGGTGCACTCGAGGAGGAAATATACATGGAGTGTCCCGAAGGACTTGAGGAGAAGATACCCCAGGGTATGGTTTGCCATCTTGTTAAGGCAATTTATGGACTACGCCAGTCACCTCGCACATGGTACCAAAAGATACACGAGTTCTTTCTGGCTCATGGGTTTATTCGAAGTACTCAGGACTATAGCCTCTACGTTAACTATGAACGGAGAGTTTTAGTACTGGTGTATGTTGACGATCTTGTTCTAGCCGCAGCTGAGGTAGAGCAAATTGAGTGGATTAAGGCAGCTCTTACAAACACATTCGAGATGAGTGACCTAGGCGAGCTCACGACATATCTCGGACTAGATATCTCACAGAACAGAAGTCAGCGGTTACTTACCCTTGATCAAACGAAGTATATTGACAAAATTCTCAATTGTCATGGCATGCAAGATGCCCGCCCCAGCTTAACACCCCTTGATCCTAATACCCGCTTGGTCTCGAATTCCAAAGTCACCACAGCCGATCCCGAATCCCAACTCCTAGACTTCGAAGTCTACCAGTCTGCTGTGGGATCGCTTATGTATGCCATACTAGGCACACGACCCGATATTGCCTATGCGGTTGGATTAGTTAGCCAGTTCAATCATTCTCCTGAACCTGAACACTGGGTAGTGGTCAAAAGGACTTTTCGTTACCTCGGGGGGACTCGTGAACTGAAAATACAATACCGATCGAGTAATGAGAGCGGCACATATTCGGATCCCGACTGGGGTTCTTGGCAGGATTAGAAGTCAGTAGCAGGATTTGTTTTTCTCTTAAATGGGGGCGGGGTTTCCTGGGCCAGCAAGAAACGGACTTCAATTGGACTGTCGACCATCGGAGCGGAGTAGATGGCTTTGACACAAGTTTCGAAGGAAATCATATGGCTTCAAGAGCTTTTCCAGGGACTCGGAGCGCTTGCACATATTGATCAGATATCCTGACTGTAAGGAGACAACCAGGGGGCGCTGGCATTAGCTCGTAACCCAGAATATCATGCCCGAACCAAACCCATCGAGATTGAGTATCACTTCGTTCGCGAGCTCGTTATGGGAAAGAAGATTTACCTTGAATACTGCCCCACTACCGATATGATAGCCGACATCATGACGAAGGCCCTCCCATGTACCACACACGAAAAACACAGTACGGCGATGGGAATGATAGGAAGGGTAGCCAAACATCATGGAACTCTTCGTGAGGGGGCGTGTTAGAATATTCACAAAGGTTCCATATCTGCCACACTGTTACTACACCGGAGGTTAGGATAAGGAGAGTTTTCGTTTGGAGATTGTTGGAAACTATCAAGGTGAAGCAATAGCGTGTTGGGGGAAATGGTTAGGTTTGAAGCTAAGGTTAGTGGGAAGATGGAACAACCGCAAGTCACACTATAGTGTTAGCGAAACGAGGAGAGGTATCGGGAAGGGTCGAGATGAAAAAACTAGGAAAACTCTGGAAGTTGTTGAAACGGATCAAGGGATTGGGTGATGGAAGATGTTGGACGATTAAGCATGTGGAAAGAAGGGAGGATGATGGAAGATGGGAGAATGATTGCGAAGAAGAGTATTTCCTGTATGAGAGTTTTGTGTATATATAGGACGCTGCTGGCAGCACAGAAAAGAATAAAGACCACAATACTCTCTACCGATCATAGCCTATTCACTTTAATATCCACATAGCTCAGGACATTTCTACCCTCACGGTTGCCGTATAGGAATACTTGGTGGTGCAAACTTACTTGACTAGTATTATCTCGGAAGGTAAAACCCGCAGCATATATGACAATCGGGATTCCTTCATACGTCTATATTAAGCTAACCTGATTTTTAATAGGCTACACTTGAATTATACCCAACTGTGGAGATTGCATAATAACATTGCCATATGGTTTCGGCACTCACCCCACACCACATAGTTGCCTTGTTGTTGAAGTTGGTTGGAGTCAATCATAACCATGGTCCGAGCTATGCAGATCTTAATGGATGTGCTCTGATTGGTTCAATGCTAGAGGACAATGAAGGGAACACGGGTACCTTTCTGACAATAGATGCCTTTGTAAATATTTGTGTTTCAGACCTTCAATATCAAGTTGTCGCTATAGCGCTGCCATGCCACTTTCAAATATCCAAGGCATTAGCAAAAAGGATCAGTTCGCATGCTGAGCATTCTGAGCTCATCCCAGCTGCGTCCTGTGCATCCTGAAAAATGAGATTCACTCTAAATCGCAAACTGAAAAATTTAAAAATCCACCACTATTAGTCGATTCAACTTTTTTGAAATTCTAAATCATCATGGTGGCTTGGCGACAGATAATAGAGATTAAATGTAAATGTCGCAGGTTTATGCACTCAGTTGATTAGCAGTTGATTTTGAACCAATTGCACTTAATGCTAATTTTTTATAACTACTATTTTCGCTACATGCAAGGATTCAAAGTCAGGAGTTCATTTTTGGCTATAAAAAAGTGAATTCCTCTATTATCCAATTGTTTGACACTTGACAAGCTTTAAAGTCATTTTCAACCATGATATAGCTTGAAAGAATCTTCGCAAGTAGCGCGTTTGTGCATTGTGCTACTTTTTTCTGTCAGGATGCAAACCACCTTTTCAGGAAGCACAGGATATGATGAGGATGTACAAGGATGCTCAGGATGCGAACCGGGTTACATTTGCTGTCGCAGAAAATAGTTATGTCCAGGAATCACTTAAGCCATATCTTTTTAAGATATGGAAATTGTTACAACAATTGGGGAGCGAGTAGTGTTTGTTACAGGGTGGGGCGGGGCGGGTTTTCACACGCTAGGCCCCGCCCTTACATGGGGCCCGGGGGGGTATTTTTAGGGTAATCCCTGCCCCGCCCCCGCCCGGGACCCACCCGCACTCATTCCCTGGACCGCCCCCTTTGTTACAACCTATTGTTAGCGGGGACCCGTCCCGGGTATGGGTAGGGCGGGGGCCTGAGCGGGGACAGTGGCCGACAATGCCGAAAAAGACAGCCCAGCCCAGGCCGTTAAGTGTGGCTGCGTGGAGAACAGGGCCGGAGGCGCGCGTTTTCCGGGGCCCTGTCTGGCCCCTAACAAACTCTAGGAACGCGTTTGCGGTGAACTGAGCAGCAGGCGATAACCTGCAACAATGGCAAGAGTTTCAGTGTGTGCTACCAGGCATACGTCCTGGCATTGGAAGTGGCACTAAACTCGCTATAGTTGCCCATATATATTCCTAGACTTAGCAAAAGAATCGATTTAGATTTGCTAAGTGGTTGTCTGGGATTGAAATGTTGATGAATCGCCTCGGTCAGGTGAAGGCTGGTGAACTCCATGGTCTGGAGTTAGAGCTAAAGGTTGCGGTTAGAGTTCGTTACAGGGCGGACGGGCCCCGAACAACGCCGGCCCCCGGCCCTTTTCCCCGCCCCGCCCCACTCAACGGCCTGGGGCGGGTTCTCTTTTTCGGCATTCCCTTCCCTTGTCCTCACTCAAGCCCCCGCCCCACTCATACCTGAGACACGTCCACTTTAAAAATAGGTGGTAACAAACGGGGCCCCGTCCAGGGAATGAGTGCGGGTGGGCCCCGGACGGGGGCGGGGCGGGATTACCCGAAAAATACCCTCCCCGGCCACATGTAAGGGCTGGGTCTGGTGAGTCAAAAACCGCCCCGCCCCGCCCCGTAACGAACACTAGTTGCGGTTAGAGTACCCAAAGGAGCGTATAGGGTCTATGACCACAAGAAGAATATTGGCTGATGGGATTATGAACACTGCACTCACTTGTATGCACTACTTGAGATGGCTACCAACCAGATTAGAAGTTTAACCAACAATGATAACCAGTTCTGTGAGGACATGACAGCCATTATATGTATTATCTATCTCACCTTTATGATAACTAATATTTGAGTAAACTAAGGAGAAATTCTAGAGAAAGATCCTTCGAAAAGGTTTCCGCTACCTCATGCTTGGCAGAAAGATACAAGTCAACATCGCCATTTCCAAAGGTTAATAAACCTTGCCCATTTCCCACGACGCCAAAATGTTGTCAAATGTGAATTGGAAATTGTTACTGTGCCTGCTAGAGTCAAGCATCTGATCAAGATGCCGGACCAGGTTAGTGAGTGGAGAGAAATTGGGAATACTATTGCAGGTGCATTTAATAAGCACCAAGCGACATGGCCAGTGGCTGAAGCACAAGAAATTTGCAAGATGTACTCCTAATATCAATTGCCAAAGGAATCAGATCCCGAATACAAACTTCCATCTCAAGAGCATATTCCTACTTATAAAGCTATTCACTGTGAATGTGCATTAATTGCCTATTTCGCAACCTTAAGGATCAACCAGAAGAGTTGTGAAACGAGACTCAGATGAGCACGAGATGCAGGGAAAGAGAGTTCTGAGAGCAAGTTCTCTGCAGTCCGGAGACCCCGCAAACCGAAATCTTGGAGATGAGGGCGAAAGGTTACTTATAGGAATGATGAAGCATGTACAGCCGATGTCCACACACGTAATAGTACCTGGTCCCAAGGTCAGCCCTTTAGTTATATTGGTGTTTCAAAACTCCGTTGTGCACTGTGCCAGCTCTGGATTGAGGGGTTTAATGGACTTAAGGGGCAATGCTTTTATACCCGTGGAAGTCATGGCAAGTGGTACTTGCCTTGGGCATTACCAGAGTTTGAAAGCGAAAGGATTGGGGCAGATATGATTTCTGAAATATCCCACTGTTATCTGGAACATTGCCGCTCTCTTTGTCGCCTCCCAAACCTGTCAGACGGGAGTAATGCGGGTACACATGATGCTCCAAAATTTCATGCTTCTGATCCTGAGGTGGAGGATCTTGGTGCTGCCTGGCTACGAGCCAATCCCCGGATATGATGAGAAACAGGAAAGAATTCCCAGCGTGTTTTGAGGCTGTTTCTTGAACCTTTAGACCAGTAAGGCTGCCTCCCTTGTTGATATATTGTAAAGGAACCTATAGAAAACTCCCTTTTTGTGTTTTCTGGTCAAGCCAGGGGTGTTTGTTGGTTCTGTTTTTGCTCCTTGGTTGGGGCCACAGTTCTCTTTCTTTCTTTGTTGCTTCTGTCTTGTCTTTTGTGAGTTGTTGGGGTCTTGGTGTTGTCGGGCATTGGGGATCAGGGGGAGGGCCCACAGGAGGAAGGAACCTGATTATATGGTCTATCAAATGGTCTGAGCGTACTTCTTCACGAGTTGTGCAGTCCGTGGTTAGAGAGATGGCAGAGGGAGTGACTATGGTGCTAGAGATGTGATAGGTTGTGTTGTGTGTCTATTCTAGATATAGTCTATAGCACTCTACTCTGCAATACAATGCTACTCTGCAAGTGCCAGGGAACATGTTCAATATGCTTCAATAGCTCAATGCAGGGCATCAAGTCTTGTCCACCTCCAACTCGCACAAACCAATAAAGAGGAACATATCCCTCTCACCCCAGCCTACTTGACCACAACAACCACCAGGTTCCTCGGGCTGACCCCATACTCAAACTCAGCTTCCACCCTTTCTTATTTCACCAAGCCCCTTTCTACCCCCTCCATCAGGTACACCCACCGATCGACAACAATTAGGCTCTCTCTCTACCACGGCCCCAGTGCAGAAGACCATCAACTCCAAAGAACGCTGAGGTCCTTATTCCTTCATGCAAACCCCTCTTTGTACTGGGCCACCTCCTCAGCGCTAACCTGCAGCGCCAGTTTATCAGTGGTGCCAGGGGTATGCTGGCCGGGGGAGGGGTAGCACTTCTTCTTCACCATACCGGTGATCACTGGTTCTGTGCTGGTGGAGAGCCTGAGGGGTGGCGAGCCTGCGGTCTAAGAATACGCGCTGCAGGAGGGCACGGAAGAAGTACCTTGTGAAGAAGGTTATGCCTCTGGAGGCAGTCCAATTGCTGGGGGCCTGGCAGGCCATCGTTCGGGCTGTTATGTTTAGGTGGACTGTCGAGTGTGTGTGCGTGAATCTCTCGCTTAGGGGGAACCAGCCCAGGTCTGCCGCTGCAGAGGTTGTGGCTAGGCGTGGGTGCAGTGAGCGTAAAGAGGGTTTGTATGTTGCACCGGATTTTTCGGTCAGGAGGTTGCAACAGCAGACAACTGATGCGCAGGGTTTGACCGATGGGGCGGTGGTGAAGGAGGTGAGACCGTGGTGAAGAGCCTTCTGCAGGAGTGGAGGGAAATTAGGAGGTATTGGGGCGTTGAGGAGGGGATGAGAGTGGAAAGGGGGTGAGGTGGTTCCCTGAGGTACGCTTTTGGATCCATCGTAGGGTGCCACCTGCTCTATCGTTGGTTGTGGTCGGCGTTGTTATTCCTCCGGGGGGGGGGGCCGCCATCCGTTGTCATACACGGTGCAGATTCCTGGTTTTGCTGCCTTTTTCGCACCCTCCGTTCGCGCTTTTCAGCAAGGTGATCAAAAGGAGTATCCATTTCTTTTGCCCCCTCAGTGTTTACTAGTCGGGATTGTATGCCTACCACATTATGTCAGTACTTCTTCACCGGCGTCCCACTTAAGTACACCTGCCCGGAGCCAAAGCCCAAGATTTGGGTAATAGCTCCCCCCCGTGGTAGGCTCACTAGGGGCCTTGACATCAGAGGGCAAATCGTGGACTAAGGCAGCGAAGTCCCCCACCCTTTTCGGCCCGCAAGATTTGAAATAAGTACCTTACAACCCGTCAAGTGCCATGCGCATATATATGTGCAATCGTACAGGGCGGATTTTTTTCGGTCGTATGCCAGCATTCAATGTCCGTTCATTGCCGTTGGGCGACCCACCCTGACGTTTAGTCTGGGCCGGGGCAGGGGGCCCGATGAAGTCTGAGCTGAGTGAGTGGACGCAGACCTGTGTTATGAAGCCAACTAGGGTCTCTAGACATGATTGTTGGAGCTGGCTTATTGGCATGAGGAGTAGGTAGTCCAGAATCGAAGATAAGTGTTGAGAACAGTGCCTAGTCAGCTAGCAGGATTTCATGGTAGGGGTCTACAGGTTCCGTGTCAGAGTCTTGGGTGAAAAAGTGGGGGATGTGCACACCGCCATAGAGGGTTTGGAAAAGGGGATCAGGGGTGAAGGTTGATGGGGAAGCAATGTACTGCTTTAGAGAGGGGGAGAGGTAAATTGACCATCGAATCTGAGGGGTCGGGAGAATAGAGTGCTGCCCATCCTGTTTATTTCTTTTCTGAATTGGTGTCAATTTGATATCCACTTCTTCCTTGTGTTGGCTGACCGATGGGGGGCAAGTGCTAGTATCACCTGCATGAGATTTGGCACAACATTGTTTGGGGTTGAGGGTTGGGAGAGCGCAAAGGAGTTGCTCCCGTTGGCTTCGGGAAGACTGAGAAGAGGTCGCCGTGTTCATACTAGATGATCAGGTAGATTAAGGGGTAAAGAATGGGGGTTCATAAGATGAAAAACTGCGGCGCGGCAGGGCACGTTTTTCCCGGGAGCATGTCTGCCACTAAAGCTTGTCAAATCAGCCATGCATTATAATCATTCATTTCACTCCTCAAAGGGGGGAAATATTAACACAATGATTGTGGGAAAGGAAGAGGCAAAGAAAAGAACCAATCTGTCTAAAGGCGGGAGAAGAAAAAGGCAGGCAACAGAAATGTTGAGTGTAGTAGGGTACGGGCAACCACCCTAGTAGTGTTGTGGAGAAGATAGGACGGCGTTGAAGGTAAACCACTAGTTGCGCACACATGTTTGTTAGTCCTATTGAGTTAGCAGCGGCGCGCATCTGAGAATAGAACAAGTTCTCTCACATTCACCTAGAGTTCGTTACGGGGCGGACGGGCCGGAAAATGCGGGCACCCGGCGCTTTTCCCCGCCCTGCCCCGCTCAACGGCCTGGGGCGGGGTGTCTTTTTCGGCATTCTGTGCCCCTGTGCCCGCTCAGGCAACCCCCCCACCCATACCCCGGACCGCTCCCCGTTAAAAATGTGTGGTAACAAACGGGGCCCTGTCCAAGGAATGAGTGCGGGTGGGCCCCGGGCGGGGGCGGGGCGGGGATTACCCGAAAAATACCCCCCCCGGCCCCATGTAAGGGCTGGGCCGGGCGAGTGAAAACCCGCCCCGCCGCGCCCCGTAAGAACCCTACATTCACCACGTCCACCCATCCACCAAGGTATGAGCCTTTGCGTTCCACACAGCTTAAGCCAAGCAGAAAAATCGTCCATTCGATAGGCGGCTATCTATGCCCCGTGCTTTTTCGAATCGTTTTTCTCACCGTTTGTTTGATCAATATATATATCTCTCTCTCTCTCTCTAGTTCAACCCATATCGTTCGTACGATGACTGAACTTTACGAGTCTACGCAGTGGAGCCCTGTGTGGTTTCCTCTCTTGGGGAATAATAACTTCGGGCCTTGGAGGCAGAGAATGTCAGATCAATTGAAACAATTGGACCTCTGGTGGATCATATCGGGTCGTGAAAAGTCACCTGATAAGGATAGCACGGATGCGGCAGTACAGGCCGCCTACAACAAGCATTTGCGGAAGTGGTTTCGGATTACAGCAAAGATTCAGAACGTTATGGAGCCACGGATTTGTGCCCAATATACATCCGCTGCCTACGATGAGGATCCGCAATCCCTATGGAAGAAGCTTGAAGAGGGCTATCGCAAAGCTCTTGGGTTGGAACTCGACTATTTTCGGAGATCTTTGTTTGACGGCACCTTTGACGCATATCAGACGGCAGCAGAATATGGCGACCAGATTGAACGAATTATACAATGTTTGCGCGAGGCAGAGGAAGAGATCAAACCTCGCGAGAAAACCATTTACCTGTTAAACAGTCTACCGGCGTCATGGGGCAAGTGGCGTGATCTTCAACCCACGATTCTTAAATCAGACCAACGGGAGGATTTGATCACGGATATCAATGCAAGAGAATCTACTATGAATCCCGACAAAGGGGGGTCTACTCGTAATGATGCCGTTCTGGCGGTAACGGGAAAAGGCTATGGCTATGGCGCTTCCGCGTCGGGGTCTGGGAGAGCATCTAGTAGTCAGACGATGAGAGGGAATGGACAAGCGAGCTATGGATTGTCGATTGTTTGTTACTACTGTCAGAGGAAGGGTCACAGGCGAAGTGAATGTCGGAAACTCAAATCAGACACAGCAAAAGGGATTCGTACAGAGAAAGTCACGACCACAGCTCAGTTGGCTTCGACGGATCACGCAAAGAACTCTCTTTTTACAGCTTTTTGTTCGACCGGTGCACCTACAAGCCGACATCAATGGCTTTTGGATAGTGGCTGTTATACCCACGTTACGGGTTTGCGGGACGGTTTTACCACCTACAAACTAATTCCCGACCGCGAACACAGGATTCGTGTTGCCAACAATGCAGAGATCAATGCGCTCGGTCGAGGCCATGTCACTCTCTTGGTCTGGGATGATGGAAAGCAATTCAAGATGGAGTTACTCTTGAAAGAGGTGTTGCACGTTCCAGCTTGTGGCGAGAACAGGCTACTTTCGGTTTCTTAACTACGACGCTCGGGTATTTTCGTCGAGTTTCCCCAAAGTCGAGGAGCTACTATGAGATATAGTAACGGCTCCTTGGTTGGAGTAGCAGAAGCCAATGGGCTCTATGTACTGAGACCTATGAGGGGTGAAGTATTGGGATACCTTGGAGTTAATAAGGATACTGGTGAAGGAGCAGCCAAGCTGGCCGCGCGGTGGCATTTCAGGCTAGCGCACTTAGGAGCAAAAGCAGTGCGTAGGCTGTCGCTGGAGGATAACGATATTCCCAGTATACGGAAGGTCCCACGTTGTGTTTGCGCTGGTTGTGGGTATAGAAAAATGGCCAGGAAGCCGTTCCCGCCCGGTTTACCATCGTCAAGAGCGACGCAACCTCTCGAGATTGTCCAGAGTGATATAGCCAGACCGATCAATCCTAAATCACTTGGGTGAGCTCTCTATCTCCTCATGTTTCCAGATGACTTCACCAAGTACAAGGTGGGTTATCTACTAAAGCGCAAATCGGAGGCATTGGCTCGCTTTGAGGAATATAAAGCCTTGGTAGAGAAACAACAAGGAAAGGTTATTAGGAAACTCCGCACGGATGGGGGCGGGGAATAGACGTCAAATGAATTTTGGCATCTTTTACAACAAGAAGGAATAGAGATACAAAGAACGAGGCCCTATACGCCTCAATCCAATGGAGTGAGTGAAAGAGCGAACTGTACTATCATTGGAACTACGGGTGCGCTTTTACATGCAGGCAGTGCCTCGAAGCAATACTGGGCTGAGGCGGCAATGACAGCGATATATGTGCGCAATCGGCTTCGTACATGCGCGATTCAGACAGGTTTTACACCATACGAGCTTTGGGATGGAAGGAAAGCCATCTACGAGCATCTTCGGGTATTGGGTTGTGTAGCCTATGCGCAGGTTCCGAAAGAGACAAGAAAGAAGATGGACAAATGGGCGCAGAAATGCATCTTTATTGGGTATAGTGATACTACCACGGAATATGGCCTCTACAATGCGGTTGGAAAACCCTTGGTGATTTCCCAGAATGTTAGCTTCGAGGAGTCTACGTCGGACTACAATACCAGCGATACGGTGGGTCAAGAATTGAGACGCTACTATGCACCGGAGATTCAGCCATGGGAGGAACAGCTGGCTTGGGGTGACGAGTTTGACAAGGAGGAAGCACCAGGGGGGAAGGCACCTGACAGGAGAGTGACTCAGAGGGAAGAGGAGCCAGAACAAGTATTTGATTGGGGAGATGCGGAAGAGGTACGGGCACCCTTTCACCTATGCAAATCACGAGTCGAGTCGTCATCGGCAGGACAATGCTCCAATGGTGGTGATGGTGGTGGTGATGATGATAATGATGCGGACCGGGAAGAGATGCCGTTTGTGACGACCAGAAAGAAGATGGTGAAATCAGACACTGCAGGAATCCTCAGGGGGCTGAGAGCAGACACGAATAGCACTTAAGGGGAATTGCAGAGAGGAAAACTCTCGGCTACAGAGGGAATGGGAAGCACACATTCCAAGAGTGGGTCCGGAACATCAAACACCGGTACTAGTGACGCGAGGGTGTCGGCCATCTACATGGTAGAGGCAGGTCCGAATAGGTATAAGTCACCTATGCAGTCAGATGAACCGTGCGAATGGCAGGAGGCTATTGACTGTGAGTGCGCATCTTTGGAGAAGAATAAGGTGTTGACGTTCGTTCATGAGATACCAGAAATGAAGAAAGCAATCCCTATGAAACTCAGTTTACAGCGCAAGCTCAATCCAGTCGCGCAAACAGTAAGATATAAAGGGTCCTTCGTGGCTCATGGTTTTCGCCAGGTGGAAGGCTTGGATTTTACGGATACTTTTGCGCCGGTAGCGCGTCTGTCGAGTGTTCGTGTTGTGTTGTCTATTGCAGCAGCAAAGGGTTTTGCAGTACGTCAAATCGATATGGTTACGGCATTCCTAGGCAGCGAGCTGCATCAGGGGGTGGATGTATAGCTACCAGTTGGGGTGTTTGGACGGGAGAGGCTGGCATGTCTCAATCAAAGTCTCTACGGGTTAAAACAGTCTCCACGATGCTGATACACACCGATCGACAACTTTCTAACCACAAAAATGGGGTGTCGCCGAGGCAGGTTTGATTGCTGCGTTTATACCTACAAAAACGGAACGATACTGGCACTCTACGTTGATGATATGCTCATTGCAGGAGCGTTGGGACAAGTGAAGCTTGTATGGGATAAGTTAAAAAGCAAGTTTGAGATAGTTGATCTCGGAACTGTGAGCCATTTTCTTGGTATGGGCGTATCGATGGATACGAATGGTCATACGCTTTCCTTGACACAGGAAGGGTACATTGACCGGGTGTTGGAGCGGTTTGGCATGGCGAGTTGCAAACCCGTAGGAACACCAATGGAAATGGCAAACAGGGCATGCAAGGAGGGGGGGACAAACTGTGCGATCGCACTCTCTATGTGCAGCTCATTGGGAGCCTTGGCTGGATTGCGACTGGCACCCGTCCTGATATTGGTTTTACCGTTTCATACCTTGCAAGATTCAACGTGCATCCTAATGATCGTCACTGGCTTTGTGTGAAACGTGTCCTCAGATATCTTGCAGGCATGAAGAAGCTCCGGCTCAGTCTGGGGGGAGAAATGCGTGCAGGCGTACGTTTAGCCGGATTTGTGGATTCAGACTTTGGGGGCGACGCAGGAACACTGAAATCAACTTCCGGATACGTCTTTCTTCTTGGAATGGGAATGATTCAGTGGCATTCGAAACGTCAAGCTCTCGCGGCTACAAGCACTGCAGATGGGGAGTTTATCGCGAGCGCATCAGCTATTCAAGAGCTCGTTTGGTTTCGAAACTTGATAAAAGAGATCATTAGATCCGAGTTACCTGTCAGTACTCTATATAACGACAATCGAGCCTCACTTTCTACGCTTAAAGACACCGCCTATAAACCTCACAGCAAACACATTGGCGTTGGCGTGCATTAGATAAGAGAATTTATAGAAGATGGAAGGGAGATCACGATGGATTATTGCAGGACAAACGATATGGTTGCAGATGGGTTGACCCAACCCCTTGTACTTAGCAAGCATATTCTGTTTGTGCGGATGTGTTGATTGTCTTAATAGCTTTCTACTTTTACTTTCGATTTTTTTTTTTTTTAGATAGCTCATATAAGGGTGATACCCAACTGTGGAGTGTGGGGGAGTATTATATGGGCATGTATACGGGTGGCACCCGTAGGGGGAGTGTTGAGTCTAGTAGCGTACGGGCAACCACCCGAGTAGTGTTGTGGAGAAGATAGGACGGCGTTGATGGTAAACCACTAGTTACGCACACATGTTTGTTAGTCCTATTTAGTTACCAGCGGCGCGCATCTGCCAATATAACAAGTTCTCTCACATCCACCACGTCCACCCATCCAACAAGAAAAACGGGGTTGAAGGAAAGAATGAAAGAGGCACGCCTGTTCCCCGAGTATTAGCAGCAAAAAGTACGACATCCAGTTGTGGAAATTTTCCAGAGCAAGCCATCAGTTCATTACCATGCTCACGGTATCCAAGCATTTTTAAAAAGACTGTTATTGTATAAGGCCAAGATCCTAGTAAAAAGGTCAAATTTTCGTGGTATGTAATGATAGTCATTTAAAAAAAGCTTCGGCACCCCGAGTACATGGCGGAGGGGTCAACCGACAGTGGGGCTCAACCAACAGCCCAAGGGGAATCACAACTTAATAGGTCATTTTTAGTAGAGTGTTCTCTGAACCTCCTTGTTGGTTGACCCCTCCCCATGCTACATGTTAGGGCAAGTGAAATTCACATTATCAATGATCGAGTCACTGAAGGTTGGGTTGTTGCCAAGTTGGTTGCAGAGAAATAGGCACTCCAGAGGCAAACACCTTGTGCCTTGGGCATTTTAGTGAATCAAGCCTGGAAAACGAACTATCCCCAAGTACAAATACGCGGGCGATCATCGATGAAACAAATCCCTAAAAAACGAAGAGTTAATGTAAGCCACAGTGAGCCCAAAAACATGGTGACGCAAAACAGCCATGGTAAAAGGTACCCTTAGTAAGCAGATACTAGCTTAGTTGCCACACATTTCGTGTGACTGTAGTTTGCAGCTCACCATCAGGTATCATACATTACCGAATCCAATAATTTCTTCCACCTCGTGATCCACACTGGCAGCTTAGACACTTGGATCTCCCCAGACACTTGTAGGTCCCACGCCTGCCTTGCACGCAAGGCTTAAGGCAGCAAGGACAGCAAAACTCTCTTCAAGACAACGCATACCTTAGGCATCCGATACGGCAGCAGTCAGGTGGAAGCCACCATAGTCTCCGAAAGCGTCTTGTTCACGGGGTTTAATATGAACATCTCTTTTGGCATGGCGACTAGGGTGTCAGACAAATTTATCTACTTCCCCATCGATAGGATATTGGGCCTCGGCTTCTAGAACGCGAGCACGCAGAAAGTACCGAATATAATAGACGAGCTTGTCGCCAAGCGCCTCATCAACCAGAAGCTGTTCTGCATCGCGCTCGGGCGGGATACTTGCGCAGTGAATGGTGGGGTGGCCAACTTCGGTGCGGCAGACACGAGCATGTTGGAGGGGGAATTGAACTTTATGCCGTCCGTGTCACAGCAAGGGCTCTGGGAGATTGGGTTTGCCAATATGTCGATCGATGGACGTGTGGTTGGGCTCTTGGTGCGCACAGCAGTCAATGATTCCGGGACTTCCCTGATCCTTGTGCCCCTCAGTGATGCGCTAACTCTGCACTCCATCATCCCCGGCGCGGAGACTAACGGCGATGTCTTCGCTGTTCCATGCAATACTACCTCCAATATAGAATTCACCTTTGGCGGTGAAATACAAAGTCCCGCCAAAGGACTGCGTTAGCGAGAAGATCAACTCGGAGGATAGCATTTGTCAATCCTTGATCACCGGCCGAGTTATATCCCCCCCCCTCTTCCCCCCCTCTTCTAAAAATAAAAATGGAATAAAAAATAAAAATCCACCGAATCATAGCCCATGAAGCTAACAAAAACCCAACAAAACAGCAAGTCCTAGGCAAAAGCACGTGGCTCCTCGGCGACGTATTCCTAAAAAACGTATACTCCATCTTCGACTTGGATAAGAATCGTGTTGGTAAAATATACTCCCCTTCTTCCTCTCCTTACCCCCCCCCCTGTGGTTCCCGTGAACTAATAACGTACGCACTTAGGCTTCGCCCTGCGCAAAAAGGCGGATCTCCAGCCGGCTCCGAAGCCCACTTCGTCAGCCAGCGGTAGTGGCGCCAGGGCGAGTAGCACCCCCTCATCATCATTATCAACTGCCCCCACTAGTTCTTCCACGTCCCGCGGTGGATCTGCCCCCTGTGAGAATACCGGGGATGCGACGCCGTTCGGTACTTCTAGGTCGGCTTCTAGGCGGGAGTTCCCCGCCTAGGTGGTCGATACGGGGGTTTCGTGCCTCGTCGTAGCTCTGGTTGTGGTGGTGGTTGGATTGTAGGGTATCATTAGAATAATCCCTTGTTTGTTTTATCTATTTATCCACCTTTGTGATTGGTCCTGGTTCGGCGGGAGTTTCACGGGAGGTTTTTTTCTTTCCACATTGTTGGCAGGATACCGTGTCTTTTTTTCCCGCAGTGTGTAGGTACGGTAGTATATATCTGGGTGGGTGATGGGATGAGAGGGCGGGATTGTCTATACGATATCGGGATTCTTGTATTCATGTACTCTTGTGTACGATAGTCAAGAGGGCTGGACGGCTATGCTATGCTCGAGAGGAAGGAAGAAAAAGAAAAAAAGAAAAAAAGAAGGGATTACATCTATAAGTTAAAGCCCTGGGCAAACCATCAGAATACCAGTATAAATCCGGGGAAAAAAAATGAAAAATGGGAAAAATACACCCCAACACACATTATAGTACCTCTGATACGCCAGCACACCTATTCCCCCCCACCTTCATTCTTAACAATTGGTTTACCAGCACTCAACCACTCAACATACTCCTTCGTCGTAACACTTCAGCAGCTCATCCTTCACCTTCCCTTCCTCCCCTGCCGCTTCCCCCGCCAAGCACACGTCGTCATAAACCCCCCAGGCATCATCGATATCCTGATCTACTCAATGCAGTTTAGTCCAATTCTCTTCCTCCGCCATGCGCACCGCCTTCATACTACTGCTCGGCTGGATGAGGGGTCCTCAGAGTTCTTGACCGAGAGCTGGATCGCACGTGCGTCTTGCTTCACTGGGTGGAGGGCTTCGTTCGCGGCGCGCTCTAGATCGATTTGTGTCTATGTAGTGGAATTGGGGGCGGACTTGGGGGGTGGAGGTTATGGGTGTTGGGAAGAGTTTATCTGTAATATTTAGTAAGTTATTTCTATCAAAGTGGTCAGAGGGTGGTGGTGGGTGAGTGGCATGTACCATTCCTGAATACCCCAGCCATATACCTTGTCACAGCGGGCTGAACCTTACTCCCAAGCGTGACGATTAAGTATTCATCCAGCTTTGACTACGGCCGCAAGATCCATATACATCAAATCCTCCTCTTCCCCCCCCCTTCTCCTCCTCCTCCTCACTACTCCCCCCTCGCAAATCTCCTTCCTCTTCCCTCCAATTGCACTGGCTACACCGCCACCCCTGCTACTACCACTACCCTCCCTTCTGTTCTGTGCCTTACCGGCCTCCTTCTCCGCCCGCCGCATTACATCCCCCCACACGCGCCTCTTCTCGTCATCATAGTTTGCCTACACGTTAACCGGGATGCCAACCTCCACGAGTCTAGATTTGGCTTAAACCGCGCTTCGACGGGACATGCGTTGCGCGCCTTCGTGTACGGCTGCTCGCGAGACTGGACGGGGTACTGGAAGATACAGAGATCGCGGAACTGCGAGGTGGTGATATGTGCGTGGTAGGTTTGGACAACGGGGTCTTCGTCGGTGGTGTCCTCGCCGCCAGAGTTGTTGTCATCTTCGCTGCGGGGTGTTGGTGGTGGTTCCAGTGGTGGTTTTGGAACGGGTTGTGGGGGCGGTGGTGGATCAGCAGGGGGCGGAGGGGGGGAAGCATAACTTCTATCGAGCCGTTATTGCTGCCGTTATCGTTGTCATCGTCGGAGGAGGAGTCTCTGTAGCCCGGTAGGCAGAGTGGGTTTTCGGATGAGTTGGGTGGTGGCGGTGGTGGAGGGGGGGTTTCTGTTGGGACCGCAGCTGCTACTTCTATGGATTGAGCGGGTTCTTCGGGCGCGGTGGCTGCAGCAGCTGGGCCTGGCCTCGCGGCGGATTTATTCGGTTTGCGCTTTGGCGGCATTGTGATGGTTGGTTGGCGATGGCTGAGAGAGCGAAGGTTTGAGTCGGGGAGGGATGACAGACTTTGACCCACCGGAAAAGCTTTTTTGCGTGATGTTAAACTTCGGCTGCGCTATCCCTTAACCTGTACTTTCGTTCAGGCACTTTTAGTGTCACGCTAAAGTAGAGATCATCGATCACATGGATGAAAGAAGTAGCAACCAGAGTTAAAATTCAACACAAAAGGAGTAACGATCGATGGTATTTTTCCGGTGTCCACATTAGCTTATTTTAGTACCTGGGAGCAAATCTACGCGGCCACTCTGGCTTCCATCATGGCAATGCTGAAAATTACTGATTCCGCAGTATTCTGAGCACTACACCACTTCAGAAGCACAACGTTTTTCCTATCACGATTACCCAAATAGACTCTAGCCATGATTATAAGGTAAGGGATTCTGATCGCTTACCACTTTGCCTAGTCCAGTTAAGCTCATGACCCACGCTATTAACTTAGCCTTTAGCCACAGTGTTTGAATATAGGTTAAGGGATGGGTGTCACCTTAAAGTCAAAACCGGAACCGTGCCAAGGCTGCGGCTCCGCCACAACCCATGCTGACACATCTTAACACAACTTTCAATTTGTATGTGAATTTAAAAATTACCAACCACTACCAATCGTTCTTAAGTCTTTCTGGCTTTCTCATACATTGTTTTAAGTCTTTAAAAATAAATCCTCCATTTTCTCCCCTCTCTTTTACCACTTTTATTTTCGTATGGTGGGACTTACGCTTTAAAGTTGGGCTGTCATGTTCTGTTGGGGTGTGAGTATGGGTTGTGGCGGAGCCGCAACCTTGGCACGGTTATGGCCAACGTTGATCGTGCAAATAGGGTAGGACTTGAAACAAATTATCAACATGGATGATAGTATTATCTAGTACCGTATCTAACTTAAATAATAATATTATATTATTCTAGTAATAACCCCAACTACCGGTACTATACTCGAGTACCGCAAAAACTGGCAAGAACGGCCGCCGCGCTAGTAGTTGAAATAAGGAGCGGCTGAGCTGAAACCTACGATTGCGTCAAAATAAGAGCCCTGAAGGGCCTAGTTCTGGCCACAAAGGGTTAGCCTATGGCGTCTCATTGCGATTTCGAGACAAAACTTGGGTGAAAATCTTGTTTGGACGTACTAGCGCCGTGGCCGTTCTTGCCAGTTTTTGCGGTATGTAACAAAAGAAAAAAGTCACCAAAGGGCAGATATTTACTTTTTAAAGAAGCAGAAACAGAAGGAATCACTTGCTTTTACCTTTCCCCCTCAATATCTTCTGCGCAAACTTCTTCCCACCCTTTCCTTTGCCATTCCTCTTGGAAGTCCTATCTGCCTTTGGCTTCTTATAAACTCTCTCTTCCTCAACCTCCCCTCTCACCTCAAACTTCGTCTTTTTCTTATTAGTCAACTTAACCTTCTTCTCGGGCAATTCCAACCCATTCAACTGTGCCTTACGGACTTTCTCTCGCAGTTCCGTCTCTCTCTGGGTCTCGAATAAGGTCCTTTTCGGCCGACTCCTGATCTCGTCCTCATGCTTAATCAGATTCTCGCCCTTGCATAATTGCAATTCCGCAGACAGCAGCTTCTTCTCCTCCTTCTCTTCCTCGAGGGTCTCTTCGATCTCATAGCCGAGTTCTGGAGCTTCTCGCCCAGTGCATCGACTTTGTCCGCGTCTATCATCCAGGAGACGACCTTGGAGGATTGGGATTGAGCGGCTCCGACCGGGGCTTTGACGACCATGCGGTCTGCCTCTGCCGCGAGTGTCAATGCGCGACTTTGGCGGCTGGCACGAGCGGTATGGCCTACTCTGTGGGGGTGTATTTCGTGAGATTGGGGGGCTTTGTAGTTTATTACCACGTCTACACCGTTGATATCTAGACCACGGGAGGCGAGGTCGGTAGCTCAGAGGAAATCTCGGAAAGTTTCAACTGCTCTGGCGCGCTGCCACCCATTGCTAGGTTAGCGTCAAATCTGTGGTTGTAGAAGGGTCAAGAAGAAGCAGAAGCACAGCTGCTCCTGACTCAAATTCCCGCGCAATCCGCTGCCTTGAGTCCAAAAAGATCAAACATAACCCTCACCCTGTCTGCGAAGACTTTACTCCGGAAGAACACGTTAGTCCTCGCCGTGAAATACTCCTTGCATACAAACAGCAACATCGCAAGACGAAGGTGCTCACTCTGCAGCCTGATCCAGATAAATATTGTGAAACGCCAGTACCCTGCACGTTTGTCGCAGAACCTCATACCAGGTAGAAGGTACTAGAAGGAGGTCGGGGAGTTCTCGGTAGAACAATCCGATTCGGCGACTCGGTGAATAATGCGAGATGTGGGGCCGCAGGCTTACCCACTGGAGGAAGCGGGGAAGGTCAAGGGGTGAAAGAGAGCAAGTTGGGATGTAATAGAGATACCGGTAGGGTGAGATATAGCGGAAATGG
>Ga0307513_10001072_pt1 | contig 39827 bp, 43 predicted proteins | sample 15_EM_MG_FD_202174 | JGI IMG/M metagenome (GOLD analysis project Ga0307513, IMG submission 202174) | Populus trichocarpa ectomycorrhiza microbial communities from riparian zone in the Pacific Northwest, United States - 15_EM | ecosystem: Host-associated > Plants > Roots > Unclassified | place...
ATCATCAGCGTCTGGAACTTCTCACCCTTCTTCAAGGCCGTGACCGGAGGGATGGACGCCGGATCCAGGTGCCCGCTCATGCCGCTCATCCCGGCCATCCCGGCATGCCCGGCCGACGCGGAGGGCGCCGTAGCGGTGCCCGGGGCAGTCGTGGATCCGCTCGGGTTGGCGCAGCCGGCGGCCGCGAGGATGACAGCGGCACTCAGAGCGATGACCTGCGTCACACGGGCGACCATGGTTCGAACGGTACGGCCCGGGACCATTCGTGACAATACCTATGGGTAGGTTCCGGCCCGGCGCTGGCCTCGGACGAAACTCATGAGTATCGGACTAGGTACAGTATTCGGATGGACGGCACCCGATGGCTCGACAGCCAGGAACATCACGCCTGGCGGTCGTACCTTGCCGCCACCCGACTGCTGGCCAGCCAACTCGATCGCGAACTGCAGCGCGACTCGCAGATCCCGCACACCTATTACGAGATCCTGGTGCAGCTTTCCGAGGCACCGGACCGGGCATTGCGAATGAGTGACCTGGCGGACGCCTCCGAGTCGTCCCGTAGTCGGCTCTCGCACGCCGTCGCCCGACTGGAGAAGAACGGCTGGGTCCGCCGGGAGAGTTGCCCGACGGATCGCCGTGGCGCCTTCGCCATCCTCACCGACGCCGGCTTCACGGCGCTCGCCAACGCTGCGCCGGCACACGTGGAGAGCGTCCGCAGGCACCTGTTCGACCGGCTCACCCGCGAACAGGTCGGCCAATTGGCGGCGATCTGCGACTCGATCACCGAGGGCCTGCGTGAGCAGGACGCTCTTCCCGCCCCGCCGCAGCCGATCCACGACGTCTGCCAAGAAGCCTCCTGACCCTGCCTGCGCCACCCCTCTCCAACCACGATCGTAGATACGGCAAAAGCGGATCCTCGCCCCGCGGGGCACCGGCACCTCCTGGTGATCGGGGGCGTCCGGTTTGGACGACGCCGCGCCCGGTTGTCCCGGTGTGAGGCACAGCGCCCGTCCCTCTAAAGGCGCGAGACGCGCAAAGCCAGCCGAATGTCGTCCCCCATCGGGCTGATCTTGATTCACGTTCGCCGGTGATGGACGGTCACTGCGGGTAGCTCTACCGTGACGGCCGTGCCCCTGCTTCCCGGTCTGCTCCCCGGCCCGAGCGGCAGTTTCGGAACGGCCCCCGAAGAGCGGGTCGCGGAACTCCTCGCCCGCCCTGCCAGCGTCCACAGCGTCCACCGGCCGGTGGTGGGGTTGGACGACGGGCGCTGCCTGGGTTACGAGGCGACGGTTCGGGTGGCGGACGTGGCCGAGCAGTCGTCCGCGCCCTGGTTCCGGGCCGCGGCCCGGTCCGGCGTCAGCGGACGACTCGGAGCCCTCTCCCTGAATGCCGCGCTGCGCGAGCGCGCCACGATGCCCGGTGACCGGTTCCTCGTCGTCACGCTGGATCCCGATGCGCTCGGGCACCCGGACGTGGTCGCGGTGCTGGCGGCCGAGGACGACGTTGCCGACCTGATGCTGACCCTCGTCACCCCCGAGCTGCCGCTCGGCCACCGAGCCGGGCCGGTGCTGGAGGAACTGCGCACCCGAGGCCTGCAGCTGGCGGTGACGGCAGGCGCCGCCGGACTGGCCGACCTGCTCGCGGTGGAACGACTGCACCCGGACCTGATCACGTTGCCCGGGGACCTGATCCGCGACGTCCATCGGCATCGGGTCCGGCAACGCCTGGTGGACGTCGTCGTCGAGCTGGCCGATGACACCGGAGCGGCCACCCTGGCCGAGGAGGTGGAGAGCCTGGACGAGACTCAGATGCTGCGCTCGCTCGGCGTCCGGATGGCCAACGGCTGGCTGTTCGGCCGGGCCAGGACCGGCTTTCCGCCGCCGCCGACCGAGGTCTGCGAGTGGCTGCGACTACAGCAGATCGAAGTGCGCTAGCGGGTCGCATAGAACGCGACAGCGGCGGCCGCCGCCACGTTCAGGGAGTCAACTCCCCCGCTCATCGGGATCCGGCAAACCACATCGGCGGCGGCCAGCGTGGCCGGCTTCAGACCGTCGCCCTCGGTCCCGAAGATCAGCGCCAGCGGGCCCGGGTGCCGGGTCGTCAGCTCGGACAGGTCCAGGGCATCGTCGGTCAGGCCCAGCGCCACCGTGGTGAAGCCGGCCGCACGGACGATCTCGACATCCGCCGGCCAACTCGTCAGGCGGGTCCAGGGCACCTGGAAGACCGTGCCCATCGACACCCGCACCGACCGCCGGTACAGCGGGTCGGCGCTGCGTGGAGTCACCAGGACGGCATCCACCCCCAGCGCGGCGCAACTGCGAAAGGCCGCCCCGAGGTTGGTGTGGTCGACGATGTCCTCGAAGATGGCGATCCGCGGACGAACCCCGGCATCGACGAACACCCCGGCGATCAGATCCGCGGGCGACGCCAGTACCGGCCGGTGCATGGACGCGATCGCGCCGCGGTGCACATGGAAGCCGGTGACCGATTCGATCACCGCGGGGCTGCCGGTGAACACCGGGGCGCCGAGTTCCTGGAACCGGGTGACCAGGTCGGCCATCGGCTCCAGCCAGCGTTCGGCCAGCAGCAACGAGCGCGGCCGGTGTCCGGCGCCGAGCGCGCGGCGGATCACCTTCTCGCTCTCGGCCAGATAGAGCCCGGCTTCCGGTTCGAGCCGGGTGCGCAGCACGACGTCGGTCAGCCCGACGTAGTCGACCAGCCGCGGGTCGGCAGTGTCCTCCAGCACAATCGGCGGCAGCAACGTCACCACAGCACCAGCCGGACGATCGCGATCAGGCCGACCACCACGATCACGCCGCGCAGCACCGGCGCCGGCAACCGGCGGCCCACGCTCGCTCCGAGCAGGCCTCCGACCGTGCTGCCGACCGCGATCAGCAGCACAATCAGCCAGTTCACCTGCTCCGGCGCCACGATCAGGAACGTCACCGCGGCGATCGCGTTCACCACCGCGGCCAGCATGTTCTTCAGCCCGTTGGCGACCTGGATCGAATCGGTGAGCAGCCAGCCGACCAGGCCGATCAGCAGCACCCCCTGAGCGGCGCCGAAGTACCCGCCGTAGACCCCCGCCCCGTACGTGCCCAGGATCAGCGCCAGGCCGAGCCCGCGCCCGCCCGGCCAGCTCAAGGAGGCCCGGGCCGCAGCAGCGCCGGCGCCCTGCCGAGCGACCACCGCAGCCGCCAGCCGGGGCTGGAAGATGACCAGGATCAGCGCGATGGCGATCAGCACCGGCACGATCGTCTCGAAGGCCTTGGCTGGCAGTACCAGCAGCAACAGCGCTCCGGTGAGACCTCCGAGCGCGGAGCACGGGATCAGGCGCCGCAGGGTCGGCCACTGCCCGCCGAGCTCCCGGCGGTAGCCCCAGACCGCGGCGAAGTTGCCCGACACCAGGCCGATGTTGTTCGACACGTTGGCCGTCAGCGGCGGGAAGCCGAGCGCCACCAGGGTGGGAAAGGTGATCAGGGTGCCGGAGCCGACGGCGGCATTGATCGCCCCGGCACCGATCCCGGCCAGCGCGATCAGTACCGCTTCCCACCACTCCACGGTCGCCGAGAGTAGCCCGGCGCTGGTCGGGGGCTCGCGTCGGGGAGGATCACCGAGTGATCGACACCTTCCTCGGTGCCGCGGCGGACCTCGGGCCGTGGACCCTGGCCCTGCTCGCGGTGGCGGCGTTCGCGGCGGGCTGGGTTGATGCCGTGGTCGGCGGCGGCGGCCTGATTCAGTTGCCGGCACTGCTGCTGGTCCCGGGCATGATTCCGGTACAGGCGGCGGCCACGAACAAGGTGTCCAGCATCCTCGGGACCGCGGTGAGCGCCGTGACGTACGTCCGCCGGGTGCCGACCGCGGACCGCCCGGATCTGTGGACGGCGGTGCCGATGGCCCTGGTCGCGGGCGGCAGCGCGGTGCTGGGCGCGGCCGGCGCGGGACCGGGACGTTCCTGGTGATCGCGCTGGTCGGGCTGCTCGGCTACGCCTTCCTGGCGGCGAGCGCGACCGCGAAGGTGGTCAATCTGGCCACCAACCTCGGCGCGCTGGCGCTGTTCGCCGCCGCGGGACACGTGCTCTGGGACTCGGCCTGCTGATGGGCACGGCCAACGTGCTGGGCGCCTATCTGGGCGCCCGGAGCGCGATCAGCCGGGGGTCGTCGTTCGTCCGAGTGGTGTTCCTGCTCGTCGTGTTGGTGCTGGTTTTGCGGCTCGGCTGGCAGCAGGTTGAGCGCTGGGTCTGAACCGCGCGGGAACGGACTGGCGAAAGGTCACGCGCTGTGACCGAGAGCACGAGTGGCGTCCGGGTGATGCGGGGCCCGGTGGGTCAAGCGACCACCCTGCGTCGTCGATCTCCTCTGGATGCGAGCGATTCGGTGGCCGGCCTCACGATCTGCCCGGGTTTTGGTTGGTGGCGCCATCGCCGCAGCGGTCCTGCTCTCCCCTGCCGTTCCCGGAGCCGTTTCCGAAGCCGCTGTGGCAGTCATGGCGGCACCGGCAAGCCCGGCCACAGCCGCGACCGCCGGCACCGACACCGCTTCGAACCAGACCGCCGCGCAGCAGGCCAACGCCGCGGCGAGCCAGGCCCGGGCCCGGGTGGACGCCCTGCTGGATCGCTACCAAATCGCTTCGGCGCAGGTGGATCTCGGCGTCCGGGCCTTGAGTACCGCGTTCGCGGCCGGTTCCGCCGCCGACGTGAACACCGACGCGGCCGCGGCCCAGCAGCGCCGGGCCCTGGCCGCACAGTCGGCGCAGATCCGGGCGGTGTACGCGGCCGGAGGGCCGGCCGGTCTGGGCGTCTCGATCCTCGGTGCGACGTCCCCGGACGATGTGCTCTGGCGGGTCTCGACCGCGGACCGGGTGCTCGGCACCCTCTTCGCCGACGCCGAGGACGAGGTGGTGACCCAGGCGCGACTGGCGACCCAGGCCCGGCGCCGGGCGGTCGACGCCGATGCCGCCACCGACGCCCAGGCTCGTGCGCTGGCGGACCTGCAGCAGCGGGCCGCGGTCGCCGCTACCGCGCTGACCCAGGCCCAGGCCACGTTGAGCAGGCTGGACAGCAGGGCCCGGCAGGCCGAGGCGGCGCAGGAGGCGGCCCGGCAGATCGCCGCCGCACAGGCCGCGGCGCAAGCCGCCCGGCGGACGGCGATGGGTCCGGTGACCGCGCTCGGAATCCCCGCCGAATATCAGCACGCCTACCAGGCGGCGGCGCTGACCTGTCCGGGGATGAGCTGGACGCTCCTGGCCGGGGTCGGCCAGGTGGAGACCGGACATGGCCGGAACAACCGGCCCTCGTCTGCCGGGGCGATCGGCCCAATGCAGTTCATGCCCCGCACTTTTGCCGCCTATGCGGTGGACGGCGACCGGGACGGCGTCCTTGACGCCTGGGATCCGGAGGATGCCATCTTCACCGCCGCGCATTACCTCTGCACGTCCGGGGCGCGATCAACCGGGACGGCCGGCAGCGCGGCGTGGAAACACACCGCGCTGCTCGCCTACAACCATGCCGAGTGGTACGTGGATCTGGTGCTGGCCGCCGAACAGGCGATCATCACGCAGGCGGCTGCTGACCTTCCTTAGGGTCCATCGGCGCGGGGTTCTGGTGCTCCCGGAAGTACCCCTCGCTGGACTGGCCCTCGGTCGGTAGCACCCCGCCGAGCGGGGTCTCCCGGCCGGAGACCCGACGTGAGGCACCTTCGGCGTCGGCGGTCGCGTCGGCCGCTTCCTCCCGGGCCCGGCGCAGCGCCGTCCCCGGGTCTTCCAGCTGGGTGTCGTCGAACGGCGTTCCGAGCAGGGGTTCACCACCGGTCAGCCCGCCGTCCGCGCCCAGACTGGCACCGTCGTTCGGGCCGGCGATGTCGCCGCCGAGCGCCGTGGTGATCCCGCGCAGCGCCTGGGTCAACTCGGCCGGGACGATCCAGAGCTTGCTGGAGGAGCTGTTGGCAATCTGCGGGAGCACCTGAAGATACTGGTACGCAAGGAGTTTCGGGTCGGCGTTGCCGCGGTGAATGGCGTCGAAGACCTGCAGGATGGCCCGCGACTCACCCTGTGCCTTGAGGATCGCGGCCTGCGCCTGACCCTCAGCGCGCAGGATCGAGGACTGCTTGTCGCCCTCGGCCGTGAGGATCTGGGACTGCTTTACGCCCTCGGCGTGCAGGATCGTCGCCCGCCGGTCCCGCTCGGCGCGCATCTGCTTCTCCATCGAGTCCTGCACGCTGGCCGGCGGATCGATCGCCTTGAGCTCCACCCGGTTCACCCGGATCCCCCAGCGGCCGGTCGCCTCGTCGAGCACCCCGCGCAGCTGGCCGTTGATCTGGTCGCGGCTGGTCAGGGTCTGCTCGAGGTCCAGCGAGCCGATCACGTTCCGGAGCGTGGTGACGGTGAGCTGTTCGATGCCCTGGATGTAGTTGAAGATCTCGTAGACCGCGGATTTCGGGTCGGTGGGCTGGAAGTAGATCACCGTGTCGATGTTGACCACGAGGTTGTCCGAGGTGATCACCGGTTGCGGCGGGAACGAGACGACCTGCTCGCGCAGGTCGACAACGGCTCGGGGCCGATCGATGAACGGGATCAGAAAGTGCAGTCCCGGCTCCAGCGTCCGCGAGTAGCGACCCAGCCGTTCGACCAGAACGGCGGTCGCCTGCGGCACGACCCGGACCGCCTTCGCCACTGTGGTGATGGCGAGGATGGCGATCAGGGCAAGGACGACATAGAGCACGATGTCCGCCGAATTCATGGGGTCGGATTTCCTTCCAGGAAATGTGTGGCCGGTGGGGCCGGCTCCGGGGCTACCACAGCGGTGGCTCCGTCGATCCGAATGACAAGCACGTCGCTGCCGACCTCGAGCGTGGTGTGCCCCGGCGCGACCCGAGCGGTCCACACCTCACCGTTGAGCTTCACCAGACCGGCCTGTTCGGTCACCGTCTCCAGCACCCGAGCGCCCTGACCGACCAGGGCGGCGGCGTTCATCGTCACCGCGGGAGTCCGCTGCGCCCAGCGTTTCAGCGACGGTCGGACGCCGAACACGAGAGCACTCGAGGAAACCGCGAAAATGATCACCTGGAGCGGAACAGAGGCGCCGAGCGCAGCGGCTACGGCGGCGATCAGCGCACCGCCGGCGATCATGACGAAGAAGAAGTCCAGGGAAACGATCTCGATCAGGCCGGCGGTCAACGCGGCGGCCAGCCAAAGCAACCACTGGGGGTCACGCAACCAGTCCATGGCCACCTCCCGCCTAGATCGTCAGCCTATGTGCTTGCCCCCTCCAGACGCAGCATGGCGTACCAACGTTGCGCTGCATGCTGAACCTTGAGCGGAACACTGAAGGTCTCGGTCAGATTGACGTCGGTCAGCACGTTGGCGATCGGGCCGGAGGCGACCACTCGCCCCTCACGCAACAGCAAGGCGTGGGTGAACCCCGGAGGGATCTCCTCGACGTGATGGGTGACCAGGACCAGCACGGGCGAGAGCGGATCCATCGCCAGCTCGGCCAGGTCGCGGACCAGCATCTCCCGGCTGCCCAGATCCAGCCCGGCGGCCGGCTCGTCGAGCAGCACCAGCTCCGGGTCGGTCATCATCGAGCGGGCCAGCTGCACCCGCTTGCGCTCACCCTCGCTCAGAGTGCCGAAGGTGCGGTCGGCGAGATGGTCAACGCCGAAGGCCGCGAGGAGATCGTCCGAGCGACCGGTGTCCAGCGGGTCGTACTGCTCGTTCCAGCGACCAGCCACCGCGTACGCGGCGGTCATCACGACGTCCCGAACCCGCTCATCGGTCGGCAGCCGGTCTGCCAGTGCGGCGCTGGCCAGCCCGATCCGCGGTCGCAGGTCGAAGACGTCGGTACTGCCCAGGGTTTCCCCGAGTACGGTCGCGCGGCCACTGGTCGGATGCAGCCGAGCGGCGGCGACCTGCAGCAGGGTGGTCTTGCCGGCACCGTTCGCGCCGAGCACCACCCAGCGGTCGCCCTCGCTGACCTGCCAGCTCACCTTGTCCAGAAGTGCGCTGCCGCCACGCATGACCGTGACGCCGTCCAGGTCGAGCACGTCAGCCATGCAACGACCCTATGGCACGCGGCTGTAGGTCGTGCTCACTACCCTGCTCTCACCCAGTGGTTACGGATCAGTTGTTGTCCGGCGGACCGCTCGGGCCTGCGGGGCTTTAGTCTGAACCCGTGTTGGTGCTACCCCGATCCGCCCGCCTCGCGGCTTGGGGCACCGCTGTGCTCGCGTCCGGAGTCGAGTCCTCGCTGGCGGTTCAGGCTGTCACCGCCGACGACGAGCCGCACGAGGTGCACGCCGAGATCGAGGTCGGCGCGGTCCTCGGCTTGCCGGCCAAAGGCGGGCTGTCCGACCTGCTGCTGACCCTGGTTCGGCATGGCGCACCGAGCCTCAGCGTGGCCCTGCCCGCACCCGGCGACCTGCTCGGCCTGCCCGGCCCGCCGACATTCAACGCCGCCGCCCTGGAAGCCGGAGAGTGCGTGCTCGTCGGCGCCGGGCCCGGGCCCGCGATCGGGATCGTCCCCAAGGTCACCGAGTTCGGTTCCATCTACGAGCCGGGCGCGATGGTCAGCTGGCAGGCCTACGCCGTCGGCCGGCGCCGGGTGACCGACCTGGGCAGCGTGGCCGAGGCGGACCGGGAACTGCGGACCGCACTGACCGACGCCACCCAGGAACTGGCCCGGCTGGACGTCGCCCGCTGGCGGGAGGACGCTGCCGACCGGGTCGCCTCGATCCGGGACGGCGGTCTGGAGCGCGGCATGCTCCCGCCGACCACCCCCCGCCGATGCGTCCGAGTCCTCGCCACCGCCGCCCGGGTCCGCGCGATCGTGGAGCTGGCCAGCGAGGACGACGGTGCCGCGGTCAACGGGCATGAGGCCGCCCGCCGGGCCGAGGCACTGCGCAGCCTGGATGCCGTCTCCCGGCGGGCCATGGTCGCCGCGATCAACGGCATGCTCGACCCCGAACCCGGCGACTGACCCGAGCACTTCATCCCGAGCAGTTCATCTCGCCAGATGACCCCGGCAAAGGGCAACCCCGGCAAAGGTCAAGCACCGATACGACATCGCCCCCCAGGCTGGGTTCAGCGCAGGACGGAGCGGTAGACGTCGAGGGTGCGCTCGGCGATCGTGCTCCAGGAGAAGTGCTCTTCGGCCCGTAGCCGCCCGGCCCGGCCGTACTCGCGGGCCTGCTCCCGATCCGCCGTCACCTCGGTCAGCACCGCGGCCAGGTCGGCGACGAACCGCTCCGGGTCGGTCGGCGTCCCGGTCCCGTCCGTGACCTGATCGATCGGCACCAGCCGACCGGTGACGCCGTCCTGCACCACCTCCGGAATGCCACCGGTGATCGTGCCGACCACGGCTGCCTCGCAGGCCATCGCCTCCAGGTTGACGATGCCGAGCGGTTCGTAGATGGACGGGCAGACGAAGGTGGTGGCCGCGGACAGCACCTTGCAGAGCTCGGCGCGCGGCAGCATGCGCTCGATCCAGATCACGCCGTCCCGCGTTTTCTGCAGGTCAGCGACCAGACCGGAGACTTCGGCCATGATCTCGGGGGTGTCCGGGGCGCCGGCACAGAGCACCAACTGGACATCGGGCGGCAGCAGGGCGGCCGCGCGCAACAGGTACGGCAGTCCCTTCTGCCGGGTGATCCGACCGACAAAGACGATGCTCGGCCGGTCCGGATCGATGCCGAGCGCCCGGACCGCGTCGTCCTCCTCATCGCGCTGCCAGCCGGCCAGGTCGATGCCGTTGTGCACCACGGTCACCTTGGCCGGGTCGATGGACGGGTACGAGCGCAGGATGTCCTTGCGCATGCCGTCGCTGACCGCGATCACCGCGGCGGCTGCCTCGTACGCGGTCCGCTCCGCCCAGGACGACAGTGCGTAGCCGCCGCCGAGTTGCTCGGCCTTCCACGGTCGCAGTGGCTCGAGGCTGTGCGCGGACAGCACGTGCGGCACATCGTGCAGCAACCCGGCCAGGTGCCCGCCGAGGTTGGCGTACCAGGTGTGCGAGTGCACGACGTCCGCTCCGCCGCAGTCCTGGGCCATCGCCAGGTCGACTCCGAAGGTGCGCAGCGCCGGATTCGCGGCGCTCAGCGTCTCCGGTTCGGGGTAGGCGGTGACGTCGGCCTCCGACCGCGGAGCACCGAAAGTCCGGACTTGAACCTCGATGTGACGGCGGAGTACCTCAACCAGGTACTGGACGTGAACACCCGCCCCGCCGTAAACCTCTGGTGGGTATTCTCGGGTCAGAACATCAACGCGCATGAGCCTCACCGTAGTGCGAGGTTGGCCACACGGCCTATGGTCGCATCATGGGAAATCCGAAGGTGATGGCTATCGTCCTCGCCGGGGGCGAGGGCAAGCGACTGATGCCGCTGACCGCCGACCGCGCGAAACCCGCCGTGCCATTCGGTGGGGTATACCGCCTGGTCGATTTCGCCCTCAGCAACCTTGTCAATGCCCGGTATCTGCGGATCGTGGTGCTGACCCAGTACAAGTCGCACAGCCTCGACCGGCACATCGCCCAGGGCTGGCGGATGTCGAACCTGTTCGGCAACTACATCGCGCCGGTGCCGGCCCAGCAGCGGGTCGGCAAGCACTGGTACCTCGGTAGCGCCGACGCGATCTTCCAGAGCCTGAACCTGGTGAACGACGAGAAGCCGGACATCGTCGTCGTGGTGGGCGCCGACCACGTGTACCGGATGGACTTCCAGCAGATGGTCGACCAGCACCTGGAGAGCGGGGCCGGCTGCACGGTCGCTGCGATCCGGCAGCCGATCGACGAGGCCGACCAGTTCGGGGTGATCAAGACCTACGACGAGGACCCGAGCCGGATCGAGGCGTTCCTGGAGAAGCCGACAAACCCGACCGGGTTGCCGGACTCGCCGAACGAGATCCTGGCCTCGATGGGCAATTACGTCTTCGACGCCAAGGCACTGGTCGAGGCGGTCACCCAGGACTCCGAGGACGAGGGCTCCAAGCACGACATGGGCGGCGATATCGTGCCGTACTTCGTGAACCGTGGTGAGGCGGCGGTCTACGACTTCAAGGACAACGACGTCCCGGGCTCGACCAGCCGGGACAAGGACTACTGGCGGGACGTCGGGACGCTGGACGCGTACTTCGAGTCGCAGATGGACCTGGTCTCCGTGCACCCGGTGTTCAACCTCTACAACTACGACTGGCCGCTCTACACCCATCAAGGGCCGTGGCCGCCGGCCAAGTTCGTGCACGGCTGGCAGGGCCGGATCGGGCACGCGGTGAACTCGATCGTCTCCCCCGGCACCGTGGTGTCCGGTTCGTTCGTGGAGAACTCGGTGCTCTCGCCGAACGTGATGATCCGATCCTGGTCAACGGTCAGCGACAGCGTGCTGATGGACAACGTGGACGTCGGCCGGCACGCGGTCGTCCGCCGGGCGATCCTGGACAAGAACGTCGTCGTCCCGGAAGGGGCCCGGATCGGGATGGACCCGGACGAGGACCGCGCCCGTGGCTTCCACGTCACCGACTCCGGCATCACCGTGGTCGGCAAGGGGCAGCGGATCGCCAGCTAGCCCGGATCCTGGCCCTGGCCCTCGGCCAGGCCTGGGTACCCTTCGAGTGCACTCCATTTACTAGACTTGACAGCATGTCTCGACCAATCAGAATCGGTGTCCAGCTTCAGCCCCAGCATGCCGAATACGCCCAGATCCGTAGGGCAGTCGCCGCTGCCGAGGAGGTCGGGGTGGACATCGTCTTCAACTGGGACCACTTCTTCCCGCTGTACGGGGAACCGGACGGCAAGCACTTCGAGTGCTGGACAATGCTCGGCGCCTGGGCAGAGGCGACCTCCCGGGTGGAGATCGGCGCCCTGGTCACCTGCAACACGTACCGGAACCCGGACCTGCTGGCCGATATGGCGCGCACGGTCGACAACATCAGTGGTGGCCGGTTGATCCTCGGGCTGGGTGCCGGCTGGTTCGAGCGGGACTACACCGAATACGGCTACGAGTTCGGGACGCCGGGCAGTCGGCTGGCCCACCTGGAAGAGTCACTGGTCCGAATCGAAGCCCGGTGGGCGAAGCTCAACCCGCCGCCGCTGCGGAAGATCCCGGTACTGATCGGCGGTGGCGGGGAGAAGAAGACGCTCCGCTACACCGCCCGGCACGCCGACATCTGGCACGGCTTCGGCGGACCGGAACAACTGGCCGCCAAGCACCGAGTGCTCGACGACTGGTGCGCCACTGAAGGCCGTGACCCGGCGCAGATCGAGCGTTCGGGTGGAGCGGACGCCGGACCGGACAAGCTTGGCGACGGCCTGCTCGCCGCCGGCACCTCACTGATCACCATTGGCCTGACCGGCCCGAACTACGACCTGAGCATGGTGAAGGACTGGGTGGCCTGGCGGGACGAGCAGAACGCCGGCAAGACCGGTGACTGACCAGTGACCGATTCCGCCCCGGCCGACCCGACCCCTCGGCGTCCGGTCCGGATTGCCTTCAGTGTCCAGCCGCAGCACGCCAACTACCCGGTCATCCGCCGGGCGGTCGCCGCGGCCGAGGAGGCCGGGGCGGACGTCGTCACCACCTGGGATCACTTCTTCCCGCTGTTCGGCGACCCGGACGGCAAGCATTTCGAGTGCTGGACGGTGCTCGCCGCCTGGGCGGAGGCGACGTCCCGGGTGGAGCTCGCGCCGTTGGTCACCCCGATCGCGTACCGGAACGTCGACCTGCTCGCGGACATGGCCCGCACGGTTGACAACATCAGCGACGGCCGGCTGATCCTCGGCCTCGGTTCCGGCTGGTCCGAGCGTGATTTGACCGAGTACGGCTACGAATTGGGGACGCCGGGCAGCAGGTTGGACGACCTCGAGCGGGCTCTGCCCCGGATCGAGGCCAGGTGGGCAAGGCTCAACCCGTCGCCCAGGCGGAAGATCCCGATCCTGATCGGCGGTGGCGGCGAGAAGCGGACGCTGCGGTATGCCGCCCGGCATGCCGACATCTGGCACAGCATCGCCGACGTGGCGACGCTGACTCACAAGAGCACAGTGCTCGACAACTGGTGTCAGATCGAGGGCCGCGACCCGGCCGCGATCGAGCGTTCCACGATCGCCGGGGCACCCACCACCGGCGGCACCCCGTCGGTGCAGATCGGCCCGGATCAGCTCGGCGGGCCGCTGCTGGCGGCCGGATTCACCCTGCTCAACGTCCGCTGCAGCGGACCCGACTACGACCTCGGACCGCTGCGCGACTGGCTGGCCTGGCGCGACGACGTCAACTAGGTCAACCGAGGCGAACCGACACCAACTGGACTCATGGCCTTAAGTTCACCCCGGGTTAACAGGCACTCGGGTACTCCGCACGGGTGAGCCGAGGTTCCCGGAAGTACGCTCAGGGATGTGACCGACCTGAGGACCGACGTCTTCCCGCCCGGCGTGAACCCCGAGCGTCCTGACGTCCGGACCGTACTGCTCACCCTGACCGGCCGGGACCGCCCCGGGGTGACGACGGCGGTGTTCGACGCGCTGTCCCGGCCCGGCGTCGAGGTGCTGGACGTCGAGCAGGTGGTAGTCCGCGGAAACCTGACCCTCGCCGTCCTGGTCACTGCGGGCGCGGAGGAGAGCGCCACGATGGCCGCCGTGCACCGAGCCGGCGCCGCCCTCGGAATGCACGTCAGCGGTATCTCCGGGACCGGCGACAACGCACCGCGACGCAAGAACCGACTGCACGTGACCCTGCTCGGCGCGCCGGTGCTGCCGGTCGCGGTCGCCGGCGTGGCCGGCCGGATCGCTGAGCAGGGCGCGAACATCGACCGGGTCCGGCGGCTGTCCCGCTACCCGGTGACCACCCTGGAACTCGACGTCTCCGGCGGGGACCCGGACGCGCTGCGCCGCGAGCTGACCCTGGAGGCGGTCGCGCACGGTGTTGACGTGGCGGTCTCCCCCGCCGGGCTGGCTCGACGTGGTCGGCGACTGGTGGTGATGGACGTCGATTCCACCCTGATCCAGGACGAGGTGATCGAGCTCCTAGCTCAGCATGCGGGTTCGCAGACCCAGGCGGAGGTCGCCGCCGTCACCGAGCGGGCGATGCGCGGCGAGATCGACTTCACCACCAGCTTGCATCAGCGGGTGGCCTGCCTGGCCGGGTTGCCGGAATCGGTGATCTACGAGGTTCGGGGCGCCGTCCGGCTCACCCCGGGTGCCCGCACGCTCTGCCGTACCCTGCTCCGGCTCGGCCTCACCCTCGGGGTGGTGTCCGGCGGGTTCATCGAGGTGGTCGAACCGCTGGCGAAGGAACTCGGGATCACCTACGTGCTGGCGAATCGGCTGGAGATCGTGAACGGGGTGCTGACCGGCCGGGTGCTCGGCGATGTGGTGGACCGGGCCGCGAAAGCCGCTGCGCTGCGTCGCTTTGCCGCCGCGGAAGGACTGCCGATGTCCCGCACGGTAGCAATCGGGGACGGCGCGAACGACCTGGACATGCTGGCGGCGGCCGGTCTCGGGGTGGCCTTCAACGCCAAGCCGATGGTCCGCCGGCAGGCCGACACCACGGTGAACGTGCCGTATCTCGACGCCGTGCTGTACCTGCTCGGCATCCCGCGCGCCGAGGTGGAGGACGCCGACGCCGAGGCAACCGCGTCCATGTACTCCTAGCCACCCGGCACCGACGTAGCTGAGCGTGAAAACTCTGTTGGCCTTGCACCAACAAGGTTTACGTGATCATGAGCCTGGCCGTGAGCGACGTCAGGCCGGGATGCTGTCGAAACCGGGGGCGTAGCGGAACTCGCCGTACTGGACGGCCGGATCAAACCCGGTCAGCGGACGGGCCTGGAAGTGCGGCGCCCAGGCCGGCACCGGCGGGGTGATCCGGAACTGCTCGGCAAGGACGAAGCCGGTCCGGCTGTAGTACCGGGGATCCCCGAGCAGGACCACGATCGTCTCGTCCAAGGCGTCCGCAGCCGCGCAGACCGCGTGCACCAGCGCCGTGCCCACCCCCATCCGCTGATGGTGCGGCAGCACCCCGATCGGACCCAGCCCAAGCACAGGCATCTCGCCCCGCAACACGCCCCGACTGCACAGCACGTGCCCGATCGGTAACTCGTCCTCCTCCGCGACCAGGCTGAGCCGGGGCAACCACGCATCAGGGTCCTGCCGGAGCAGGTCAACCAGCGTGGCCTCCTGGGCCGGAACGCCGCTCTCCGGGCCGAAAGCCAGATCATGGATCCGATGTACGGCCCGCTCATCGCCGGCCCGTTCCCGTCTGATCAGCACGCTTCCAGGGTGTCAGCCGAAAGCCTGGCGGACCAGCCATTTCCCGGCTCTATGCTGTCCCGGTGGCTTCCGATCACGGTGCAGAGCGCCGTCTCATCCTGTTGCGACACGCCAAATCGAGGTGGCCGGACGGCGTGCCGGATTCGGACCGGCCGCTGGCCGACCGAGGCATCGCCGATGCCACTGCCGCCGGGCCGGTCCTCGCTGGGATCGCCGACCTCGCCGGCCCGGACGTGGTGCTCTGCTCCCCCGCGCTGCGCACCCGGCAGACCTGGCGGCTGGTGTCGCAGGGTCTCACCGACCCGCCCACGCCCAGCTTCGAGGCGGCGATCTATGGTGCCAGCGCCCAGGAACTGCTCGAGCTGATCCGGTCGGTGCCGGACGACGCCGGCACCGTGCTGGTGATCGGGCACGAGCCGACCATGTCGACCACCGCGGACCTGATCGCTGGGCCCGGCTCGCGGGCCGAGGATCTGGCGCAGCTCCGGAAGAAGTACCCGACCAGCGGGATCGCGGTCTTCAAGGTGGCCTCGAGCTGGGCCGAGCTGGAGGCCAAAGGCGCTGTGCTGGAGCAGTTTCTGATTCCCCGAGGCTAATTGGCCAAGGCGGGACCCAGGGCGAGGTTCAGGCCGGGGTCGTCTCCGGTTCCTGGCCGACCGCGCCGTCCGCGTTCTCCCGGAGCAGGTCGAGGTGCCCGAGATGGCGTGCCGTCTCCTCGATCAGGTGCAGCAGGACCCAACGCAGATTGAACTTGCCGTTCGCCGAGACGTCGTCCAGAGACGCGGCCGCTATCACGGCGTCGCAGAGCGCGGCCTCGGCGGCGTAGTCGGCCAGCAGTTGCGCCATCGTGATGTCGGCCGGAACATGCAACTCGCCGTCCGGGTCCTCGTCCGTCCAGGCGTAGGGCAGGTCCTTCTGCCCGACGAAGCGGTCCCGAATCCAGGACCGCTCCACGTGCTCGAGGTGACGGACGATGCCGTGCAGGGTCAACCCGGTTGGCGTCTCGACCGAGCGGAGCACGTCGTCGTCCGCGCCGCGGACCTTCCAGGCCACCAGATCGCGCTGCTGCTGGAGGTACCCGACGATCACCGTCCGCTCGTCACCCAGGTGTGCCGCTTCAACGATGCCGTTTCGCAGGCCGTTCTCGGTGCCGCTGCCGTCAGTCATCGGCACAGCATCGCTGGCCACAGGGTTCCCGTCATCCGGTTTTCTCAGCCGCCCATCGCGTGCACGCCGCCGTCGACGTGGAACACCGAGGCAGTGCTGGCCGGGAACCAATCCGACATCAGGGCCACGCAGGCCTTCGCGGTCGGTTCCGGGTTGGAGACGTCCCAGCCGAGCGGCGCCTTCTCCGACCAGATCTTCTCGAAGTCGGTGAACCCGGGGATCGACTTGGCGGCAGTGGTTTTCAGCGGCCCGGCAGCAACGATGTTCACCCGGATCCTCTGCGGCCCGAGGTCGCGGGCCAGGTAGCGGGAGGTCGACTCCAGCGCCGCCTTCGCCACCCCCATCCAGTCGTACACCGGCCAGGCGAACCGGGCGTCGAAGGTCAGCCCGACGATGCTGCCGCCGTCCAACATCATCGGCTGCACCGCGACCGCGAGGGACTTGAACGAAAAGGCCGAGACCTGGACCGCGGTGGCGACGTCCGACCACTCGGTCTTGAGGAAGTTGCCGCCCATCGCCGCCTGCGGCGCGAATCCGATCGAGTGCAGGACGCCGTCCACACGATCGAAGTGCTGTCCGAGCCGCTCCGGAAGCGCGGCCAGATCCTCGTCGTTGGTCACGTCCAACTCGATCACCGGCGGCGTGGTCGGCAGCCGCTTGGCGATCGTCTGGGTGATCTTCATTGCCCGGCCGAAGGAGCTGAGCACCACCTCGGCGCCTTCCTGCTGTGCCACCCGGGCTGCGTGGAAGGCGATGGACGACTCCATCAACACCCCGGTGATCAGCAGCTTCTTGCCTTCGAGCAGACCCATCGACGTTCCCTTCAAAGATTGTGCGTGATGTTCGGGCCGTGCGGGCGGTTCGAGGAGCTCAGTGACCCATGCCCATGCCGCCGTCGACCGGCAGCACCGCACCGGTGATGTACCCGGCGGCATCGGAGGCGAGGAACCGGACGGCGTTTGCCACGTCGTCAACGGCCCCGATCCGGCCCGCCGGGATGTTGCCGATGATGGTCTTGCGGCGATCCTCGGCCAGTACCGCCGTCATGTCGCTCTCGATGAAGCCCGGCGCCACCACGTTGGCGGTGATCCCCCGGCCGCCGACCTCGCGGCTGACCGCCCGAGCCATCCCGATCAGGCCGGCCTTCGTCGCCGCGTAGTTCACCTGACCCGGCCCGCCGGACAGCCCGACAACACTGCCGATCAGAATGATCCGGCCATACCGGCGCTTGATCATCGAGCGGCTGACCGCCCGGACACACCGGAACGCGCCGCCGAGGTTGGTGTTCACCACCGACTCGTACTCGTCGTCGGTCATCCGCATCAGCAACTGGTCTCGGGTGATGCCGGCGTTCGCCACCAGCACCTCGATCGGCCCCTGGTCCTTCTCCACCTGCGCGAAGGCCGCCTTCACCGAGTCGGTGTCGGTGACTTCGCAGGTCACCCCGGCCAATCCGGCCGGCGGCTCGCCGGTGCGGTAAGTGACCGTGACGACATCGCCGTCCGCCGCCATCGCCTGGGCGATCGCCAGGCCGATCCCTCGGTTTCCCCCGGTCACGAGCACGCTGCGGGCAGCCATCAGTTCTCCTTTATCAGCGTCCGACGCGTGTTCCAACGCCGTGACGCTAGCTGATCTGCACAGTGACATGCAGCAGCGGGACGGCACATAAGCGGTAGCGTCGCCTTGTGCGAGCCGTACAGATAACCGCGTTCGGAGGTCCGGAGGTTCTCCGCCTCACCGAGGTCGATGAGCCAGTGCCGGGGCCCGGCGATGTGCTGATCGACGTTCAGGCCTCGGGGGTGAACTATGCCGACACCCACCAGACCGAGGACTCCTACCTGGCCAAACAGACCTTGCCGCTGATTCCCGGAGCCGAGGTGGTCGGGCGGATCCACGGCGGCGAACGGGCCGGCCAACGGGTGCTGGCGCTGCTGAACGGCGGCGGTGGCTACGCGGAGCGGGCAGTAGCCAAGGAAGCCCTGGTCTACCCGCTGGACGACGACGTGACCGATGCGCAGGCGCTGGCGCTGCTGGTCCAGGGCACCACCGCCTGGCATCTGCTGCGGACCAGCACGCACTTCGCTCCCGGTGAGACCGTGGTGGTGCACTCGGCCGCCGGTGGCGTCGGCACCATCGCGGTGCAGCTGGCCAAGGCCTGGGGAGCGGGCCGGATCATCGGCACGGCGTCGGGCGCGGAGAAATGCGCGCTGGCGGAGTCCCTGGGCGCGGACATCGCCCTGGACATCTCGCAGACCGAGACCGCCGAGCAGGTCACTGAGGCGCTGCGGGACGCGAACGGCGGCCGCCCGGTCGACATCGTGCTGGAGATGACCGGCGGGCACGTCTTCGACGGGTCACTGGCCGCGCTGCGCCCGCTCGGTCGGCTGGCCGTGTTCGGGATGGCGTCCCGGAAGCCGCCGGCGCCGATCCAGGTCGCCTCGCTGATGGCCAGGTCCCGTTCGGTGGCCGGCTTCTGGCTGATGCACGCGCTCGGCCTGCCCGGTGGCCTCGGAGCCCCGCTGGAGGAGCTCACCTCGATGATTCGGGCGCACCGGCTGAGCGTGATCACCGGTGGCAGCTATCCGCTCGCCGAGGCCGGCAAGGCGCACGAGGAACTGCGCAGTCGGCGCAGCATCGGCAAGCTGATCCTGACCGTTGCGGGTGCCGAGCCGACCGTGCCCGACTGGGCGATCGTGGACGAGGCGCACGAACCGACGGCCGCCCAGCTCTCGGCGGTCGAAAGCTTCGGATCGGCTTCATGAGCGAGAAGCGGCGCGACGGCGCCTGGACAGAGGCGGCACGCAACGACGAAGTCGCTTGTGGGCTGCCGAAGGAAGGCGCCGTCATAAGCGCCGCGCCCGAGCGAATCGAAAACACATGAGCGAGCTCGACGCCGACTTCCTCGCCCTGCCGCTCGACACCCTGGCCGACGCCGCCCTGCAGCACGCCCGCACGGCCGGCGCCAGCCACGCGGATCTTCGGGTCCAGCGGATGCGCGGTGGCCAGATGGTGTTGCGGGACGGACGGCTGTCCTCGGCCTCGGACAGCACTGACAGCGGGCTCGCCGTGCGGGTGTTACTGGACGGCGTTTGGGGGTTCGCGGCGACCGATGAGCTCACCCCGGAAGCCGCCGTCCGGGCCGCCGAGCAGGCGTTGGAGATGGCTCGGATCTCCCGCCCGCTGGTCCAGGAGCGGGTGGAGCTGGCGGCCGAGCCGGTGCACCGGAACGTTGAATGGGTGTCCGCATACCGGCGGGACCCGTTCGACGTGCCGGTCGAGGACCGGGCCGCGCAGCTGGCCGGCTGGGCGGCGACCCTGCTGGCCGCACCGATCGTTGACCACGCGGACCTGAGTGTGAACCTGGCCAAGGAGCAGAAGTACTACGCCGACCTGGCCGGCACGGTGACTCGACAGCAGCGGCTGCTGATCGAGCCGGAGATCACCGTGCTCGCGATCGGCGAGGACGGGCCGGAGACGATGCGCTCCCTCGGTCCGCCGACGGCACGCGGCTGGGAGTACCTGGACGGCGACGGTTGGGACTGGGCGGGCGAGGTCGCCCAGTTGCCGGAGCTGCTGGCCGAGCGGCTACGGGCGCCGAGCGTGCAGGCCGGTGACTACGACCTGGTCATCGATCCGAGCAACCTGTGGCTGACGATCCACGAATCCGTCGGCCACGCCACCGAATTGGACCGATCCCTCGGTTACGAAGCCGCCTATGCCGGAACGTCGTTCGCGACCCTGGACGGGCTGAACAGCTTCCGGTACGGCAGCGAGCTGATGTCGGTGACCGGCGACCGGACGGTGGAGCACGGCGGCGCGACGATCGGGTATGACGACGAGGGGGTCGCCACTCAGTCCTGGGACATCGTCTCGGACGGCGTCCTGGTCGGCTTCCAGTTGGACCGGGCGATGGCGGCCAAGTGCGGCTTCGCGGCGTCCAACGGTTGTGCCTACGCCGATTCCGCGCTCAGCGTGCCGGTGCAGCGGATGGCCAACGTCAGCCTGCAGCACGGATCCTCAGGCCCCGGCTCGGCCGACGCCTCCACCGCCGAGCTGATCTCCGGGGTGTCCGACGGCCTGTACGTGGTCGGGGACAAATCCTGGTCGATCGACATGCAGCGGTACAACTTTCAGTTCACCGCGCAGCGCTTCTACCGGATCAGCGGCGGCAAGCTCGCCGGCCAGGTCAAGGACGCCGCGTACCAGGGCTCGACCCCGGCCTTCTGGGGCTCGCTGCGCGCCCTCGGCGGCGCCCAGACCTACTACCTGGGCGGGGCGTCGAACTGCGGCAAGGCCCAGCCGGGCCAGAGCGCGTGGGTCAGCCATGGCGCGCCGTCCGTGCTCTTCGAGGGGGTCAAGGTGCTGAACACCCGGGACGAGGGAGCACGATGAGCGCCGGACGGGAGACCTCGGGGCAACTGGTCGAGATCGGCCTGGCGGCCGCCGCGGTGATCCCGGGTACCGGTTGTGCCGTGCTGGTCGAGGAGATCTCGAGGGTCAACCTGCGCTGGGCGCTGAGCGGGCTGACCACCAACGGGCTGACCGTGGCCCGATCGGTGACCGTGATCGTCGCAGCGCCGGTGACCGGCGGCATCGGCGTCGGGGTGCTGAGCCGGCAAGGGATCGACGCGGCGGGCGTGACCGAACTGGTGGCGGACGCCGCCCGGCTGGCCCAGCGCGGCACCCCGGCCGAGGACGCGAACCCGTTTATCGAGGGCACCGCCTGGACCGGCACCGCCGGTGCGGGCTGGGACGACCCGGCCGCGGAAACCGGCGCGGCCGCCCTGGCCGGAGTGGCCGCGGCGCTCGGTGAGGTGTTCGGCCGCTCGACCGGGCAACAGCGCGAATCGTTCGGCTTTGCGCTGCACGAGATGACGACAACCTGGCTCGGCACCAGCGGCGGGCTGCGGTATCGGCATGTCCAGCCACGCGGCACGATCGAGCTGACCGGCAAGGCCGGCGGGCGCACCCGCTCCGCCTGGATCGGGCAGGGCACTCGAGACTTCTCCGACGTTGACGTGCTCGCCCTGGACGACGAGGTCGCCACCCGGTTGCGCTGGCAGGAACGCTCGATCGAGTTGCCGCCCGGCCGCTACGACACCGTGCTGCCACCATCCGCGGTCGCCGACTTCCTCGTCTACTACCTGTGGTCCTCGGACGCCCGCTCGGCGTACGAGGGACGCAGCGTGTTCGCCAAGCAGTCCGGTGGCTCGTCCGGCGAGACCCGGATCGGCGAGACCCTGACGGCTCAGCCGCTGACCCTGTTGAGCGATCCGCACCGGCCCGGCCTGGAGGGCAGCGACCGGGTGCTCACCGCCTCCTCGTCCCCGATGGCCTCGGTGTTCGACAACGGCCTGCCCACTCCGGCGGCGAAATGGCTGGACGCAGGCCGGATCGCAGCCCTGCCGACCACCCGGCACACCGCCCGGCTGACCGGGCTGCCGGTCGTCCCGGCGGCGGGCAACCTGATCCTGGACGCCGGCAATGGCACTGGAAGCACGCTTGACCTGGTGGCCGGGATGGACAACGGCCTGCTGCTGACCTGTCTCTGGTACATCCGCGAGGTCGATCCGCAGACCCTCCTGCTGACCGGCTTGACCCGGGACGGCGTGTACGTGGTCGAGGGTGGCGAGGTGATCGGGGCGACGACGAACTTCCGGTTCAACGAAAGCCCGGTGGACCTGCTGACCCGGGTCCAGGCGGCGGGCGCGAGCGAGATCACCCTGCCGCGGGAGTGGGGCGAGTGGTTCACCCGGACGTCGATGCCTGCGCTGCGGATCGAGGGTTACAACATGTCCACGGTGTCCGAGGCTTCCTGAGGTTTGCCGGCGCCCTGTCCCCGTCCCACCGCTCTGTACGCGTTCTGCCGCTCTGTACCAGTTCTGCCACTGTCGGAACGCTGGCGTACCGTGGCGGTGTGAACAGAGGCCGGTCGCGCAGCGCCCCCGAGGCGGGTTCGAAGCCGCGCGCGGAAGCCCCGGTGGTGCACTCGATCACGGCGGCCGCGCAGGCGCACTCGGACGACCTGGACAAGCGGATCCGGCGCTATCTGATCTCGATGGGCATCCGTACCGTGTGCTTCATCCTGGTCCTGGTCATCGACAGCCCGGTCCGGTGGGTTTTCGCCGCCCTGGCTATCGTTTTGCCGTATGTCGCAGTGGTGATGGCGAACGCGGCGGGCGGGCGGCGCAGGCCCGCGATCCCGGCCGTGCCGATTGTCCGGATCTCGCTGGCAGAGCGCGCTCCGAGCGTCGATTCCGTCCCCGAATCGAACGTGAGATCGGATACATCACCTGAACGTACGAACTGAGAGTCACTCGAATGGACCGCCTGATTCGCGGGTCAACGTGACATCGAGTCGTGTCATACTGAACATGCGCGTCCTGCATCCCCCGTCGGGACGCGCACCTGGACGCCGGGCGGCATCCCCCGTGGCCGCCCGGCGTCCGCCTTTTGGCAGACTGCCACTGTGATCCAGCTTCCCGGCGAGTCCCCCGCCCTCACCGAAACGATCTGCAGCGCCCGCGGCTGCCGTCGGACGGCGACCTGGGGCCTGCTCTGGAACAACCCGAAACTGCACACGCCGGAGCGCCGCAAAGTCTGGACGGCCTGTGATGATCACCGTGCTGACCTGGAAAGCTTCCTGCGATCCCGAGGTTTCCTGCGGGACACCGTGCCGGTGAAGGAGCTCGCGTGAGCACCGTGACCGAGACCCCGCCCCGCTCGCCGTCCGGCCGGTCCGGTCTGCGCACCACCCGATCGGCGCTCGGGCTGCTCAAGGAGCAGGCCTGGCTCGGCGCGCTGGTCGGCGTTGTGGTGCTCTCCATCGTCTTCGTCGTCCTTGGCAACTGGCAGTACCACCGGCACGAGGCCCGCTCGGCCCGCAACGCCTTGGTGAACGCCAACTACGGAGCCCAGCCGGTCACTTTGAGTGATTTATTGCCCACCGTCCGACAGGACCCAACTGCGGCCCTGCCGAAGACACTGGAATGGCGTTCGGTCACCGCGACGGGCACCTATCTGACCGAACACACCGTCCTGCTGCGCAACCGTCCGCAGAACGACCAGAACGGCTATGACGTCCTGGTGCCGTTGCGCACCACCGACGGTCCGATCCTGATCATCGATCGAGGCTGGATCCCGGCCGGCTCCACCAGCGCGGCCGAACCGAACAGCGTCCCGGCGCCGCCCAGCGGTCAGGTCACCGTGGTGTCGCGGCTGCGACCATCCGAACCGACGACCACCCGCCGAGCGCCGGCCGGGCAGGCGAACCGGATCGCCGTCCAGCAATTGGCGAGCGCTCTCGGCCCGGCCGACGCCCGCCGGGTGGTGGGCGCCTACGGACTGGTGGTCAGCGAGTCACCGCCGCCGGCCCAGGCACCCGCCCTGTCCACCAAGCCCGATCCGGGGCTGGGGATCAACTTCGCCTACGCCGTCCAGTGGGTGGCGTTCGCGATCGCCGCCTACGTGCTGTTCGCCGTGGCGATGGTTCGCGAGGTCAGGCGCCGCAATGGGGAGGAACCACAGCCGCTGCGGCTGCCCTGGCAGCGCCGGGAGCGCGACGAGTACGACGAGGCCTGACCCGAATCACCCGGTGCGAAGGCGGAACTACCCCTCGGGCTCGCGGAAGCCGAACGGCCGGTCGAGCTCGGGGAAGCCGAGCTACCGGTCCCGCTCGCGGAACGGGTTCGCCCGGTACACGCCGAGAATCCGCACCTCGGCGAAGAAGCTGAGTTCCTCGAACGCGCGCCCGACGGCGGGCTCGTCCGGGTGCCCCTCGATGTCCGCGAGGAACTGCGTTGCCGTGAATTCGCCTTTCACCATGTAACTTTCGAGCTTCGTCATGTTCACGCCGTTGGTCGCGAAGCCGCCGAGTGCCTTGTAGAGGGCGGCCGGCAGGTTGCGCACGCTGAAAACGAAGGTGGTGACGATCGGCCCGACCCCCGCGGCGGCGCGCAGGTTCTCCGGCGACAGGATGATGAAGCGGGTGGTGTTGTGGTCCTCGTCTTCAATGTCCTCGCGGAGGATCTGCAGCCCGTAGGACTCGGCGGCCAGCCGGGAGGCGATGGCCGCCTGGGTCGGGTCCTGGAGTTCGGCAATCTCCCGGGCACTTCCGGCGGTGTCGGCGGCGAGCACGGCAGGCAGGTTCAGTTCGCGCAGCGCGCCGCGACACTGGTCCAGAGCCTGCGGGTGACTGCGGACGGCGGTGATCTGCTGCAGCCGCACCCCGGGCAGGCCCAGCAGTTGGTGACGAACCGGCAGGAAGTACTCGCCGATGATGTTCACCTTGGACTGCGGAAGCAGATAGTGGATGTCCGCGACCCGCCCGGCGGTCGAGTTCTCCACCGGAATCATCGCGAGGTCGACCTCACCGCCCTCGAGCGCGGCGAAGCACTCCTCGAAGGTCCGGAAGGGCACGGGTTCGTAATCGGGATAGACGTTTCGGCAGGCGATGTGGGAGTTGGCCCCCAGCTCACCTTGGAACGCGATCCGCTTGCGACTCATCATCGTTTGGCAATCATGCCATGTTCCCGGTGGGCTGAGACGGCTCTGCAGCCCGGCGCCAGCGGGTTGGCAGGCGGACTATGCGATGCCGTAGGGATTTGCGCCCGATCGGGTGACTCGTGTGACGGGCCAGTGCCCACCCGTCATCGTAGAGTGATCGCTCATTGACGCACAGTCAGTGGTATGCCCGAGAATGAGGCGAGAACGGAACAAGTCGATGGATCTAGGTCTCAGTGACCGGGTGTACGTGGTGACCGGAGCCTCCCGGGGCCTGGGCCGGGCCTGTGCGGAACTTCTCGTCGCAGAGGGCGCACGGCTGGTGTTGTGCGCCCGGGACGATGACGAGCTCAACGTCACTGCGGCGGCCCTCGGTGGTCCGGAGCACGCGATCGCGGTCTCCGGCGACATCGGCCAGCCGGGCATCGAGACCTGCCTGGTGGCTGCGGCAATCGCCCGGTATGGCCGACTGGACGGCGGCTTGATCAGCGTCGGGGGGCCACCGCCGGGCACGGTGATGGACTCGGACGACGGCGCCTGGCGGATGGCCTTCGAGCAGACCTTTCTCGGCCCACTCCGGATGGCCCGAACCATCGCGAAGCTGGCTTCTCGCGAGGGCGGCTCGATCGTGCTCGTGCTCTCCACCTCGGTGAAGCAACCTCAGGACGGACTGGCCCTCTCGAACGGTCTGCGGCCCGGGCTCGCGATGGCTGCGAAAAGCCTCGCCAATGAGCTGGGACCGCGCAACGTCCGGGTGAACGGCATCCTCCCGGCCCGGATCGACACCGACCGGGTACGCGAACTGGACGCCGCGAGCGGCCGCCCCGAGGACATCCGACGCCAGCATGAGGCCCGGATCCCGCTCGGCCGCTACGGCGAGCCCCTGGAGTTCGCCCGCCCGGCCGTCTTCCTGCTCTCCCCCGCCGCCAGTTTCGTCACCGGCACCATGCTCGCCGTCGACGGCGGCAGTTCCCAGGGAATCTGACTGGCTCGACCTCATATCGGGCGATAGCCCGGCGAGTGGGTCGTTCTTCGCAGGGTCGTCGTCCGATACGAAGTCGCCTAGATCAGGCCGCCTGGGTGGCGAATTGGGTGTGGTAGAGGTCGGCGTAGAGGCCACCTCGGGCGATCAGCTCGGCGTGCCGGCCTTGCTCGACGATACGTCCCTGATCGATCACGGCGATCAGGTCGGCGGCCCGGACGGTGGACAGGCGGTGCGCGATCACGATCGCCGTTCGGCCGGCCAGGGTCTCCTCCAGGGCCCGCTGGACGGCGGCCTCGGACTCGGAGTCCAGGTGCGCCGTCGCCTCGTCCAGGACGACGATGCCGGGCGCCTTGAGCAGCAGCCGGGCCAGCGCGATCCGCTGCTTCTCGCCGCCGGAGAGCCGGTGACCGCGATCGCCGACCACGGTGTCGAGGCCTTCCGGGAGGGCGACGATCAGCGGCCAGATCTGCGCCGAGCGCAGCACCCGCTCCAACTGCTCCTCGGTGGCCTCCGGGCGGGCGTACAGCAGGTTGGCGCGGATCGTGTCGTGGAACAGGTGCGCATCCTGGGTGACGACGCCCACGGTGTCGTGCAGGGACTCGAAGCCGACCTCGCGCAGGTCGATGCCGCCGATCCGGATGGTGCCGGCGGATGGGTCGTACAGCCGCGCCATCAGGCTGGTGATCGTGGTCTTGCCGGCTCCGCTCGGGCCGACCAGAGCGAGCAGCTGGCCGGGCTGCACGTCGAGGGTGATCCCGTGCAGCACCTCGGTGCCGGCCCGGCGATCCGTGGAGGACACCTGCTCCAGGCTGGCCAGAGACACCTCGTCGGCCGACGGGTAGCGGAACCGGACGTCGTCCAATTGCACCGACAATGGTTCCCGGGGAAGCTGTTTCGGCTCGTCGGCCTCGCGGACCAGGGGTTCGAGGTCAAGCACCTCAAACACTCGCTCGAAGCTGACCAGCGCGGTCATCACGTCCACCCGGACGTTCGACAGCCCGGTCAGCGGCCCGTACAGGCGACCCAGCAACGCGGCGAGAGCGAGCAGGGTGCCGACGGTCAGCGTGCCATCGACCGCGAGCACTCCGCCCAGGCCGTAGACCAGGGCCATGGCGAGCGCGGCCACCAGGGTCAGGCCGGAGAAGAAGACCTGGTTGTTCATCGCGATCCGGACGCCGGTATCGCGGACCCGACCCGCCCGCTCGGCGAACTCGGCATCCTCCTGGACAGGGCGGCCGAAGAGTTTCACCAGCAGCGCACCGGCCACGTTGAACCGCTCGGTCATCCGGTTGCCGAGGTCGGCGTTCACCTGCATCTGCTCGCGTGCCAGCGTCTGCAGCCGGCGGCCGAATCGGCGGGCCGGGAGCAGGAACACCGGCAGCAGCACCAGCGCGCCCAGGGTGATCGGCCAGGACAGGTACAGCATCGCGGCGGTGACCAGGATCAGCGACACGACGTTGCTGACCACCCCGGAGAGGGTCGAGGTGAACGCCTGCTGGGCGCCCGTGACGTCACTGTTCAACCGGGAGACCAGGGCGCCGGTCTGTGCGCGGGTGAAAAAGGCCACCGGCTGGCGCAGTACGTGCCCGAACACCTGGGTGCGCAGGTCATAGATCAGACCCTCGCCGATCCTGGCGGAGAAGTAGCGCGAGGCGAGGCCGTTGACGGTCTGCACCAACGCTACCGCGGCAACCACCAGGGACAGCCCGACCACCAGAGCGCGGTCGTGATGGGCGATGCCGTGGTCGACGATCCGGCGCAGCAGCAGCGGCGTCAGCACCACCAGAAAAGCGTCAAACACCACCAGGGTGAGGAAAGCACCGATCAGACGGCGGTATCGGCGGGCATAGCCCAGAATGCGGCGACGGGTACCGGGGGCGAGCGGTCGGTCCTTCACGCTCGGATCACGCCGGTACGAACTCATCGTCGACCACATGGTGGACGCCTGCATACGGTGGTGCCTCCCCCGCGGTCAACCCAGAAGTCAGCTCACCCGGAACGGGTGCACTACTCAGGGTCGAACGAAGCGGCGGAGCGAATCCTTCCCCGTCCCGGATCGGCCGTCATCGACTCCCGACTAGGCCGTGGAGGGGGCCGTGGCCGGGAGCGAGCCTCTTCTCAGCAAGCCCCCGACCGACTGCAACTTTCCAGATCGAACGCGGTTCAGCGCTGTTTGGCCTTACCGCGGGTAGCTCCGCCACGGCCACGCAACGACACCTCGTTCTCGGTGAGGATGCGGTGCACGAAGCCGTACGAGCGCCCCGTCTCCTCAGCCAGAGCACGGATGCTCGAACCAGACGTGTACTTCTTTTTGAGTTCCCCAGCGAGCTTCGAACGGTCGGTGCCCGTGATGCGAGCACCTTTCTTGACACTGTCAGCCACGAATCCTCCTCGAACGTCGGGCGTGATCACCATGGTGGGTGGCAGATCCACTTCCGGCCAGTCGACGCGCCACGGTAAGTGACTAGAGCGACATTTCGGGTGTCAGGCAAGGGTAACCAAGTCCAAATAGTCCGGATTCCAGAGGTCTTCCTCACCATCGGGCAGCAATACGACACGTTCTGGATTCAGCGCCTCGACGGCGCCCTCATCGTGGGTGACCAGAATGATGGCACCCTCGTAGCGCCGCAAGGCGTCCAGCACCTCTTCCCGGCTGGCCGGGTCGAGGTTGTTCGTCGGCTCGTCGAGCAGCAGCACGTTCGCACCGGAAACCACCAGGGTGGCGAGCGCCAGCCGGGTCTTCTCGCCGCCGGACAGCACCGCCGCCGGCTTGTTCGCGTCGTCCCCGCTGAACAGGAACGAGCCGAGCACGGTCCGGACCTGCGTGTCAGTCAGATCCGGGGACGCCGCGCGCATGTTCTCCAGCACGGTCCGCTCGATGTCCAGGGTCTCGTGCTCCTGGGCGTAATACCCCAAGCGCAGGCCGTGACCGGCCACCACCTCGCCGGTGTCCGGGGTCTCCAGCCCACCCAGCATCCGCAGCAGCGTGGTCTTGCCCGCGCCGTTCAGCCCGAGGATGACCACCCGGCTACCCCGGTCGATGGCGAGAGTGACGTCCATGAACACTTCGAGGCTGCCGTACGACTTGCTCAGCCCCTCGGCGGTGAGCGGCGTCCGGCCGCACGGAACCGGGGACGGGAAGCGCAGTTTCGCCACCTTGTCGGCCACCCGGGTCTCGTCCAGGCCGGCCAGCAGTCGCTCGGCGCGCTTGGCCATGTTCTGCGCGGCGGTCGCCTTGGTGGCCTTGGCCCCCATCTTGGCCGCCTGCATGAACAGGATGGACGCCTTCTTCTCGGCGTTGGCCCGCTCCCGGCGACGGCGCTTCTCGTCGGTCTCCCGGGCCTCCAGGTACTTCTTCCAGCCGACGTTGTAGATGTCGATCTCGGCGCGGGTGGCGTCGAGATGGAAGACCTGGTTGACGGTCGCCTCGAGCAGGCCGACGTCGTGGCTGATCACGATCAGGCCACCGGCCCAGGACTTGAGGTAGTCACGCAGCCAGGTGATGGAGTCGGCATCCAAGTGGTTCGTCGGCTCGTCCAGCAGCAGCGTGGGCGCGCCGGAGAACAGGATCCGGGCCAGCTCGACCCGGCGCCGCTGACCGCCGGACAGGGTGCCGATCGGCTGCTCCAGGACCCGCTCGGGCAGGCTCAGGCTGGCGCAGATCGTCGCCGCCTCGCTCTCGGCCGCATAGCCGCCGCGGGTGGTGAACTCGGCTTCAAGCCGCCCGTACCGCTCCATGGCGGCATCCCGGGTCTCATCATCCGCGCTGGCCATCGCGCCCTCGGTAGCGCGCATGTTGGTGATGATCTCGTCCAGTCCGCGAGCGGACAGCACCCGGTCGCGGGCGAGCATCTCCAGGTCGCCGGTACGCGGGTCCTGCGGGAGGTATCCGACATCACCCGTACGGGTCACCGTGCCGCCGGCCGGGGCCGCTTCACCGGCCAGAACTCGGGTCAGTGTGGTCTTTCCGGCGCCGTTCCGGCCGACCAGCCCGACCCGCTGACCGGGTCCGACCCGGAAGCTGGCACCCCCGACCAACAGCCGCGCTCCAGCACGAAGCTCCACACCTGTGGCGACGATCATGGGGGTTGGGCTCCTGCAGCTGGGGACGGGACCTGACGGCGTGGAATGCCCATTCTACGGGAGAGCGATAGCGTTCCCACGACAGCTTGACCCCGCTGCCGGGTGATGCCGCTAACGCTGCGGCCGGCGCACAACCCCGGCATACCGCTCACATCAGTCCGCGACAGGGAGACTCCGTGCCGATCGAGTTCGACGACAGCAGGGTCGATGTCAGCGGGGTGGACGACCGCCGCGGTGGCGGCGGTGGCTTCGGTGGCGGCGGTCTGGCAATCGGTGGCGGCACCGGCGTGATCGGGATCGTGATCTTCATCATCTTCCAACTGCTCGGTGGCGGCGGTTCGACGTCCGCGTTCCCAGGGGTGGACACGGGTGGCGCGAACAGCACCGGCCAGCAGGAGTCGAGCGAGCAGCTGGCGGCGCGATGCAACGCCGAACGCGCGCTCGACCAGTACACCGACTGCCGTTTGATCAAGGTCTACGACATCGCCGACAACGCCTGGTCGGACGAGTTCAAGCGGCGCGGGCTGCAGTACCACGCGCCGAAGCTGGCGTTCTTCGACAGCGCCACCAGCACCGCGTGCGGAAACGCCTCCGCGGACGTCGGACCGTTCTACTGCCCGGGGGACGAGGAGATCTATCTCGACCTGGCCTTCCTCGAGCAGTTGCAGTCCCAGCTCGGCGCCAACGGCGAGTTCGCGCAGGCCTACATCCTGGCTCACGAGTACGGCCACCACCTGCAGACCCTGCTCGGCACCGAGCGCAAGGTCCGGGCCGCGCAGCAGCAGCACCCGGACGAGGCGAACGAGTACTCGGTGGCGTTGGAGCTGCAGGCCGATTGCTACGCAGGAGTGTGGACCAAACTCGCCGACCAGCAGGGCAGCGGGATCAACCTGACGCCGGACAACATCGCCCAGGCGCAGAACGCGGCCGAGGCCGTCGGTGACGATCGGATCCAGAAGAAGGCACAGGGCCGGGTCGACCCGGAATCCTGGACGCACGGCTCCGCGGCCGCCCGCAAGCAGTGGTTCACCACCGGCGCGAGCACCGGCGACCTGGACAAGTGCAACACCTTCGCCTAGCGCTGATCGGTTAGCCCCTCCGAGGGCTGCGATTGCGGCCGGTTGATCATGGAATCACAACCCGCGGCGGGGCTAACCGAGGGCTGATCGTGCAGAGCGGTGATGGGAGCCTGTGCGGATGAGAACCGTGTACGTGGACGCGGCGCGGCTGGAGCGCTGGGTGGCCGGCTTCGGCGAACGGCACCCGGAGATGCGGACGACCGTGCACGCCGACCGGGTGGAATTCGATGCTCCGGACGGCTCCACCGCGATTCTGTACCCGGCGTTCGACCCGCTGATCGACCCGGCCGTCGGGGCGCCGGATCTGCCCGGTCTGCGCGGCATTCCGGCGCTGCCGCCGGACGAGCCGACGCCGGCGCAGGCGGCTGCGGCACTGGTGGCGAACGCGCACAGTGTGCCGGTGTTGCGGGCGCTGATGATTCGCCGGGGCGGGTACGCCTGCGCGGTGCTGACCGGGGACAAGGTGACGGCGTCCAAGGTCGGGTCCCGCTACGTGCAGGGACGGACGGCGGCCGGCGGATGGTCGCAGCAGCGGTTCGCCCGGCGCCGGGAGGGCCAGGTACACGGGCTGGTCGGAACGGCAACGGACGTCGCGGTCCGGGTGCTGCTGCCCGGGATCGGGGACGACGCGCTGATCACCGGTGGGGACCGGGCACTGATCGACCGGGTGCTGGCCGACCCCCGGCTGCACCCGTTGAGCCGGCTCCGCCGCGGCCTGCACCTGGAGATCGGCGATCCCAAGTTCGACCTGGTCAAGGAACTGCCGGAGCGCGGCCGGGCAATCCGGATCGCCCTCGACGAGCACTCCCCGCCTCTCCCCCTCCGGTGATTCCCTTCGGGCGGGAGGTGCCGCCTGCACACTTGCGCGGCCCGAGCGCGCAACCGTGCATGAACGGCCGATGATCCTTCCGTTCATGCACGGAGGGATGAAACAGGCGGCTACCGCGACCTCAAGATCCATGGAAGCGACGGCGGAGGTCGGGTGAAGATTGCGCTCAACGACCGGAACCACGGATCAATGGCCGCCCAGCGTCTGAGGAAGCGCTTCTCCGGGTCGTTGTTCCGTGGTTCCGGTCGTTCACCGGAGGTCTTGGGGCAGATCACCGGAGGTCTTGGAGCAGAAGGTATGGGCGTAGTGATCGGCGAATGCCTGGTGCTGCTGCGCCGAGATGTGCCCGCCGACACCAGCTATTCGTCGATCAAGGCGCCCATGCCAAGCAACAAGCTCGGCCACCGCTTGATCCAGGGTCAGCACCGGTTTGGACCGTAACCCGGCGCTCAGAGCCCTAACCGACGTTACAAACCGAAGCTGACCACCACCAACCCTGGCGGTCAGGCACGCTTGGGAACGTTCAGGGGTACATGATCACCAGGGAGGGCGGGGCGGCAGCGGTGGCTAGGGTGTCGAGAGCAGCCGATCGACCTGGACGACGTCGCCCTGCACCATGTCGAAGCCGAGCCGGCTGAGCAGCGCCAACTGGGCCGGGGTGTCCACCCCTTTCGCGCTCAGCAGGAGTCCCCGGTGCCGGGCGATCTCGACCACACCGGTCAGCACCCCGAGCTCGGTGGGCTGATCGGGACCGAGCTCGGCGGCTCGCACGATGTCCGGGTGCACCCGCAGCACGTCCAGCGGCAGGGCCGCGAGCAGGGACAGCGACGAGACCCCGCGACCGAAGTCGTCCAGCACCACGCGCACTCCCAGATCCCGAATCGCCTGAATCCGCCGGGACGCGGTCGCCAGGTCGGAGACGATCTGCCGTTCGCCGACCGCCAGGATCAGCCCGGGCAGCACGTCTACCAGCTCGCCGGTGCGCAGGAACCGAACGACGTCCTCGAACTCCACGTCCGGTCGCGCCAGCCTGGCCAGCACCCCGAAGCCGGGTGCCCGGTGCGGACCCAACCCGACCAGGAACTGCCCGGCCTGGCGGAGCAGTTCCTCATCGAGCAGCGCGCTCATCCCCGTGCGCTCGGCCAGGTCCCGCAGCGCGTCGCCGGACAGCGACTCGGTGTCCGGTTCGTCCAGCCCGACCACCACCTCAACCCCGATCACCGCACCGGTGCCCACCGTGAGCAGGTGCTGAAACCGAGCGGTGACAGTGGCATCGCTGCCGAACAACCGGCCCACGACGCGCTCGTCGCGGACCCGCTCGCGCAGCGACGAGCGGAGCGAGCCGTCGAACGTCTGAACCCGGTTCCGGCCGAGTTCCTTCGCCCGGTACAGCGCGGCATCCGCGTTCGCCACCAGGGTTTCACCGGTGCTGTGCCCGTCGTCATGCGCCACCCCGAGGCTCGGGGTGACGTGCAGAGCGCGGCCACCGATCCGGAACGGCGCCTCGAACCGGGCCCGGATCCGCTCCGCGACCAGCTCAGCGGTCGGCAGGTTCTCGCCGTCCACGGTGAGGACGACGAACTCGTCACCACCCAGCCGAGCGAGCACGTCCGACTCCCGCAGCGCCTCCCGGATCCGGGGCCCGACCTGACGCAACAATTCGTCGCCGGCCGCATGCCCGAGCGTGTCGTTGATCAGCTTGAACCGGTCCAAGTCGAAGTAGATCACGCTCAGCGACCGGCCGTGGGACCGGCTCCGGGCCAGTGTGGACGACAGGTGCTCGAAGAACAGCGCCCGATTCGCCAGCCCGGTCAGCGGGTCCCGGGTGGCCCGGTGCGACAGCTCGACATTGGCCTCGACCAGCCGCAGGTTCGTCCGCTCCACCGCGACTCGTTCCTCGCGCAGTTCCTCGGCCAGCAGGTGCGCGCGGCGAGCCAGCACCTTGGACCCGGAGATCTGCAGGTAGAGCTCCTTCTGCAGGGGCAGCGCACCGAACAGGGTGAACAGCATCAGCGCGGCCAGCGCGGTCGCACCGGCCACCTGCAGACCGAGCGCGGCGGTCAGCATCAGCGCGAGATGAAAGGCCAGAAAGGGCATCGGGGTCGCCGAGGCGTACGCGATATTGGCGGCCATCGTGATCAGGACGGCGGTGCAGACCACCGCCTGGGACGCGACGTGATCGCCGTCCGGCAGCGCCAGCAAAGCCAGGGAACCCCAGCAGAGGCCGCCGACCAGGAAGAGGCCGGACATCGTGATCTGCTGGAATCGGACCCGATCTATCGGCTCCGGTTCGTGTCGGGCAAACCAGCCCACGCCGATGTGAAAGCCGACAATCTGGGTCAGCATCACGCCGAGCCAGACGGCGACGCCGGTGCCGACGCCCTTACCGCGCAGAGTGATCAAGACCATCACCAACAGGCCCAGACCCATCAGGTTGGTGAACCCGGAGGACCGAGCCGACTGGAGCAGCAGATCGCGGCGCACCTCGAAGCCCACCTCGGCGGCAGGCCGGAGCATCCGCCACCAGAGTTCCTTCACACTCTCGGAGTCGACGACGCGCGCCCGCTCATTGAGAGCGGGCGCGCGATACCAGCCGAGTGGACCTAAGAGCTCTAGGTCAAGGCCGCGTGCTAGAGGTTGAAGCCGAGCGCCCGGAGCTGGTCGCGCCCGTCATCGGTGATCTTGTCCGGACCCCACGGCGGCATCCAGACCCAGTTGATGCTGTGGCCCTTGACGATCGGGCTGAGCGCGGCGGTGGCCTGGTCCTCGATCACATCGGTCAGCGGGCACGCCGCCGAGGTCAGCGTCATGTCGATGACGGCGTGGTTGTTCTGGTCGATCGTGATCCCGTAGATCAGGCCCAGGTCGACGACGTTGATGCCCAGTTCCGGGTCGACGACGTCACGCAGCGCCTCCTCGACGTCCGCGACATCCGCCGGGACGTCCGCGGGACTTGTACTCACTGCCTGCTCGCTCATCTACCGAACCTCTCCATCGGTCGTACGTGACGTGCCTTCGAGCGGATCTGCATCCGATCCCGTGCGTAACAACGCGTCCTCGAACGCGGTCCATCCCAGGATCGCGCATTTCACCCGGTTCGCGTGTCGGCTGACACCGGCAAAGGCCACCGCATCGCCCAGGACGTCCTCGTCCGGCTCAACCAGCCCCCGGCTGCGGAGCATCTCCCGGTAGTCAGCAACGATGCTCAACGCCTCGGTCACCGGGTGGCCGACCACCAGGTCGTACAGCACCGAGGTGGCGGCCTGGCTGATCGAGCAGCCCTCGCCGGCCCAGGAGAGGTCGTCGATCACCCGCTCCGAGGCCGTGCCGTCGATACCGGAGACGGCCACCCGAAGCGTCACCTCGTCGCCGCAGAGCGGGTTGTACTGCCGACTCTCCCCGGATCGCACCGGGTGGGACCCATCCACGATGACCTCGCGCAGGCCGTGGCCGTGCTTCTCCTTGGCATGATCGAGGATCACCTGCTGGTACAGCCCTTCCAAGGAGGACGCCATCAGCTCCTGCCAAAGAACGGCCGGACCGTGCCGAGGGCGGCGACAAAGGCGTCGACCTCCGCGTCCGTCGTGTACAGATAGGCACTGGCCCGACTGGTGGCATTGATCCCGTATCGGCGGTGCACCGGCTGCGCGCAGTGGTGACCCACCCGGACGGCGATCCCGACCGCGTCCAGTACCTGACCGACGTCATGCGGATGGACGTCGTCCACCACGAAGCTCACGGTGGCGATTCGATCCTGGGTGTCAGTGGGGCCGATCACCCGGACCCCGGGCATGGTCGCGACGCCGGCCAGCAGCCGGGCGGCCAATTCGTGCTCGCGGGCGGCGATCCGGTTCATCCCGAGGGCGGACAGGTAGTCGACCGCCGCGTGCAGCGCCACCGCCTGGCTGACCGGCGGCGTCCCGGCCTCGAACCGCTGCGGGGCGTCCCGGAAGGTGGCCGTTGTCATGGTCACGACCTCGACCATCGAGCCACCGGTGACCACCGGCGGCAGCGCGTTCAGCAGGTCGGGCCGGGCCACCAGGGCGCCGGTGCCGGTCGGGCCGAGCATCTTGTGCCCGGAGAAGACCGCGGCGTCCACTCCGAGGGCGCCGATATCCACCGGCAGGTGCGGCACCGACTGGCAGGCGTCGAGTACGGTCAGCGCCCCGACCGCGCGGGCTCGGGCGACCAGCTCGGCGACCGGGTTGATCGTCCCCAGTACGTTTGAAACATGGGTGAAGGCAAGCACTTTCGTGCGCGGGCCGATCACGTCGTCAAGGTTGCCGAGGTCCAGCCGACCGTCGTCACCGAGCGGGATCCAGCGCAAGGTCGCGCCCGAGCGGGCACACGCCCGCTGCCACGGCACCAGGTTCGCGTGGTGCTCCATCTCGGTCACCACGACCTCGTCGCCGGGCTTGAGCGCCAGTGCCCCAGCCGCTGGATCGGTCAGCGCGGCCGCGAGGATATTGATCCCCTCGGTCGCGTTCCGGGTCCAGACCAGCCCCTCGGCGGGCATACCGACGAAGCCGGCGACCGCCTCCCGGGCCCCCTCATAGGCGTCCGTCGACTCGCCGGCGAGGGTGTGCGCCCCGCGGTGGACGGCGGAATAGGACGTCTCGGCGAAGCGCCGCTCGGCGTCCAGGACCTGCCGCGGCCGTTGCGAGGTGGCGCCAGAGTCGAGATAGACCAGCGGGTGCCGATCCGCGCCCTCGCCCAACTGCCGCTGCAGGATCGGGAAGTCGGCGCGCAACCTGTCCACCTCGGCAGCGCTGAGCGCCGGGCTCAGCGCCGCTCCGGGTGCGGTCTGGACAGTCATGACGCCCGGATCAGGCCTTCGCTGCGGCGGAGGCTGCGGTGAACCGGTCGTAACCGGACGCCTCGAGCTCGTCGGCCAGTTCCGGGCCACCCTCGGCGACGATCCGGCCGTCCACGAAGACGTGCACGAAGTCCGGCTTGATGTAGCGCAGAATCCGGGTGTAGTGCGTGATCAGCAGGACGCCGATGTCGCTGGCCTCCCGGACCCGGTTGACGCCCTCGGAGACCACCTTGAGCGCGTCCACATCGAGGCCGGAGTCGGTCTCGTCAAGGATCGCCATCTTCGGCTTGAGCAGCTCCATCTGGAGGATCTCGTGGCGCTTCTTCTCCCCACCGGAGAAGCCCGCATTGACGTCGCGCTCGGCGAACGCAGGGTCCATCCGGAGCGACTCCATCGCGCCCTTCATGTCCTTCACCCAGTGCCGCAGGCTCGGGGCCTGGCCGTCGATCGCGGTCTTCGCCGTCCGCAGGAAGTTCGAGACGGTGACCCCGGCGACCTCGACCGGGTACTGCATGGCGAGGAAGAGCCCGGCCCGGGCCCGCTCGTCAACGGTCTTGGTCAGCAGGTCTTCGCCGTCCAGGGTGACGGTGCCGCTGGTGATCGCGTACTTCGGGTGCCCGGCGATCGAGTAGGCCAGGGTGGACTTGCCGGAGCCGTTCGGGCCCATGATCGCGTGCGTCTCGCCGGAGCGGACGGTCAGGTCGACCCCGCGCAGGATCTCCTTGGTGCCGGTCTCGGTCTGGACGCTGACGTGCAGATCGCGAATCTCTAGTGTTGCCATGCCGGTTCAATTCTCCTTGGAAGCGTTAGCCGTGGCGTTGTCCTGGCCGACGGTGCGCGAGGTGTCGACGTAGACGTCGTCCCCCTCGATGGTTACGGGATAGACGTCCACCGGGGTGATGGCGGGCAGTCCGGTCGGCTCTCCGGTGCGCAGGTCGAAGCGCGAGCCGTGCAGCCAGCACTCGATCGTGCAGTCCTCCACCTCGCCCTCCGAGAGCGGCACGGTGGCGTGCGTGCACATGTCGCTGATCGCGTGCACATCGCCGAACTCGTCCCGGACGACGGCGATCATCTCGCCGGCGATGATCACCTGAATGGCCCCGACCTCGGGCAGATCGTCAAGCGAACAGGCCCGCTCACCGTTGACCTCCGTCAAACCGTCCGCGCTCACGCCACACCTTCCAGTTCGGCCTCGATCGCCGCCATCAGGCGGTCTTCGATGGCAGGGATGCCGATCCGCCGGATCAGCTCGACGAAGAAGCCACGCACGACCAGGCGCCGGGCCTCGGACTCGGTGATCCCCCGAGCCTGCAGGTAGAACAACTGCTCATCGTCGAACCGGCCGGTGGTGCTGGCGTGCCCGGCGCCGATGATCTCGCCGGTCTCGATCTCCAGATTGGGAACCGAGTCCGCCCGGGCGCCGTCGGTGAGCACCAGGTTGCGGTTCTGCTCATAGGTATCGGTGCCTTCGGCACCGGCCCGGATCAGCACGTCGCCGATCCAGACGGTGTGCGCGCCCTCGCCCTGCAGCGCGCCCTTGTAGATGACGTTGCTCTTGCAGTGCGGGGCCGAGTGGTCGACGAAGAGCCGGTGCTCCAGGTGCTGCCCGGCGTCGGCGATGTAGAGCCCGGCCAGCTGGGCGTCGCCGCCCGGCCCGGCGTACTCCACGGTCTCGACGACCCGGACCAGGTCGCCGCCGAGCGACACCTGGGTGGAGCGGATGCTGGCGTCGCGGCCGAGCCGGATGCCGACGTGCTCCAGGTGCACCGCGCTGCGGTCCCACAGCTGCATGCCGACCAGGTCGAGCTTCGCGCCATCGCCGACCAGCACGGAGACCCCGGCCGCGTACCGGGCGCTGCCGGTGTGCTCGAGCACCACGGTGGCCTTCGAGTGCGCGCCGAGGTCGATCACGACGTGCCCCCAGACCTGCTCGTCCCCGGTACCGCTGAGCCGCAGGATGGCCGGCTCGGTGAGCTCGGTGTCGGCCGGGATCCGGAGGACCACCGCGCCGTTGCTGTTGCGCAGCGCGAGCGCGGCGATCCGGTCCACCGGCTTCGGGACGGTCAGCAGCAGCGGGTCACCGGCACCGACCGTGGTCAGCTCGACCCCGGCGGGCAGTTCGGTCGACCACTTCAGCTGGCCGTCGGACGGCGTGCCGTCGAGCAGCCCGCGAAGCCGGTCCAGCGGGGTGAACCGCCAGTCCTCCTCGCGACCGGTGGGCATCTCGAAGTCATCGACCTCGAAGCTCGACCGGTGCAGTTCGACGGGCTTGGTCCTCGTCGAAAGCGTTCTCGTCGTAGGGGTTTCAGTCATGGCTCTCTATCAGGTTTGCGGCGGGCAATAAACGGCAGGACAAGGCGGGTAAGTCCGGCAGTCTCGCCGGACGCTCCCCGGGACAAAGGCAGTTCAAGGGACGAAAAGGCCCCACGAACCGAACTACCCGGGGGCACCCTTGCACTACCCCACCGCGCCTTCCATTTGCAGTTCGATCAGCCGGTTCAGTTCCAGCGCGTACTCCATCGGCAGTTCCCTGGCGATCGGCTCGACGAATCCGCGCACGATCATCGCCATCGCCTCCTCCTCGGTCATCCCCCGGGACATCAGGTAGAAGAGCTGGTCCTCGCTGACCTTGGAGACGGTCGCCTCGTGACCCATCGACACGTCGTCCTCACGGACGTCGACGTAGGGGTAGGTGTCCGACCGGCTGATCGTGTCGACCAGCAGGGCGTCACAGCGGACGTTGGACGCCGAGCCGTGCGCGCCCTCCAGGATCTGGATCAGGCCGCGGTACGACGTCCGGCCGCCACCGCGGGCCACCGACTTGGAGATGATCGAGGACGAGGTGTGCGGAGCGGCGTGCACCATCTTCGCCCCGGCGTCCTGGTGCTGCCCCTCGCCCGCGAAGGCAATCGACAGCGTCTCGCCCTTGGCGTGCTCACCCATCAGGTAGATCGCCGGGTACTTCATCGTCACCTTGGAGCCGATGTTGCCGTCGATCCACTCCATGGTGGCGCCCTCGGCGGCGGTGGCCCGCTTGGTGACCAGGTTGTACACGTTGTTCGACCAGTTCTGGATGGTCGTGTACCGGACCCGGGCGTTCTTCTTGACGACGATCTCGACG
>Ga0307513_10001073_pt1 | contig 39821 bp, 39 predicted proteins | sample 15_EM_MG_FD_202174 | JGI IMG/M metagenome (GOLD analysis project Ga0307513, IMG submission 202174) | Populus trichocarpa ectomycorrhiza microbial communities from riparian zone in the Pacific Northwest, United States - 15_EM | ecosystem: Host-associated > Plants > Roots > Unclassified | place...
TTCCGGATGCTAGCGCGCACACTAGTCATGCACTATATACACACTATTCCTCTTTGGCACAAGAATCCTTGCAAATCTTACTATGACAAATGGGGAAGGCAAATCTTGGCTGAGAAGCACGAGTACAATTAGTTGCAGGGGGTGTTGATAATGGTAGAAGGCCACCCCCCCCCACTCGGACCGCTAAACCCAAATAAGAAACTTTCAAGTGGTTTTACTTGGTTGAACTTGCGGCTACCTGTGCTGATCCCCGCTCGTTTCCTCATACAGAACCCACCAATCAGCATTTGTCCAGGTGGGGTTGTTAGGTTATCCGTGGCCTTGGAGGCTGTCTGGCCCGGACGAATTAGAGGCTGAATTAAACCCCGCCACCGGCCACGGTGGAGAGCACTGTACCGGTAGTGTTGGTATGAGATCTGCACGTGTGGATCCCTGATGAGAACATTGCTCGTTTCTAGCGGACCCTATGGTGGGATAGGTACGGTATTTGGTTGTGGTCCGGGGTTTGGTAGACGGGCTACTGTAGACTATCAGTACTCGAGTACCGGTACTTGAGTAGAGTAGTTGGCCATGACACCAGAGCCTCAGTGCTGTTTGATTACCGTACACCCCCGGAATTCTCAAACTCCAAAATGACCTTAAGCTCATACGAGTAATACTACAGTAGTACATTCGCTCCTGAGGTCTAGCGCATCCCGGTGGCGGGTCGGATTTGGAGAGTCAATACGGGATTGGTGCCGCGGGTTGTACGCACTGCTCGAATAAGGAATGGGCGAGCCGCTGGCAGTACAGTTCAGTTGGCACAGGTAGTTTCTCCTCCCGCCATATCTGTTCTTTCAGGGTGTCGGTTTTGCAATGCTTCCCTAGACTACCGGTACCTGTACCTCGCGAGGGGTTTCTAGGTTCAGAGGCTTTCCTCTACCACAGCTATCCACTATGATTGTGGAAAGACATCGAGAAATGCGAAGATGTGATAGTGGTGGAAAGCTGGAAGACATATAACTTAGTAGGGGGGCCAAGGTTTAAATAGCACTTTTAATCCCTTCCTTCGTATCTATTCGTCACTTTTTGGTTCCACAGGATATACCGGTGGGTTAAGTGCAGAGATTTTTTCTACTAGTCACCTCCAAGCAAGGGTTCCATAGCGGTACTACGATACAGTGCCTTTGGCAAAGATCTTAGGCTAATCCAAGGTCATTAAGCGCGCCAAAAAGCTGCAAAATCCACACATATATTAGGCACCAGTATGGTCTGTACGAGTACTTTGCCTATATAAGCCAACATACGGAGTGCCTGGCACAACCTGGATCCTTTTTAGCGGCTCAACAGGGCCACCGGTACGGGAAGTGAAGGTGCCGGTACCCATTACGCTGCTCGATTCCGCTCTTTTCTGCCCGAATAGTGCGCTATAAGTTAGCAGCTATGGCTACTTGGGTGTACCCAGCTTCAAAATGCAAGCTCGACACCACTAGCTTCCGCCTACAAAAGTCTCGTTTGTCGCACCTTGCCCCACTTCACCACACGAGCGCTTATCTCGATCCTGGTCCAGGGTCCTAAGAGCTGGTCGCTGGGCCGGGTCATCTCGTCGTACAGCACGATGGGTTGCAGTATTTTGAAAGCACAGTCCTGGTTGTTGTTGGACGAGAAAGCTCGGTCAAGGTATCAAGTTTATGTATTGTGCGTATCAGACCCTATCAGGTGCAACAGTTATTTGTACAGCATGTGGCAGCCCTTAATTTACCTACGGTAGCTTACCTTAATGATGGGATATGCTCAGCCCGAGGAGAATGTAGCACTCAGTACTATCCGAACATGGTGTGACCCGCTTGTATTTTAGTACCGGTACTCGTACTGTATTTGAGGCACCAGTATGATACTCAAAAGTAAGGGCTGATCCCGATCATGAGCGTCATGAGGTATGTTGCATCGTGCAGCTACTCATCCAAGGCAAGAACCCCTCCCCGGTGGAAGTGGTCATAAAACACCATGATTTGGGGCTGAGTGCTGGGTTGAGTCGGATGAGTGGATAATTGGTTGGTCAAGACGTCACGCAGGTTACTGTGGGATTGAAACCATAATACTTGTAATGTGCTCCTGTTAACCTTGTCTGGGCGGTGGTAGGAGGGTGAGTTAATAAACTGTTTATATTCTCTTTTGTCATGATGCCGGCAGGACAGATATTCAGTCGGCCACACACACTACACCTGTATGGTACTATGTTTACATTACTCGCTCGCACCTGGAGACGAGGGAGGTAAATAGCTCTTGAGAGCTTCGGACCACCCACCCCCGTCAAATTCATAACCTTCCTTCCCCTCCTTCCTCTTGGTTCCTTCTTTCTATTTTCCTGGTTCTCTACAGTATTCCTCTTCTTCCCGCTCCTCCCGCCTCTCCACCACACCTTCGCTCCCCCCAGATTCCTACCTCCAGAACAGTCCAATTTTAAAGCCAATACCAAGACTCATCCTTTGAGCTCCCCCCATCAACAACTTTCCGCCTATCAAACCAATCATACCATAACCACTCATACAATAGTGTAATCTCGTGACGACACCTTCCAAAGTCAACGGGCCTTTGGTATTTTTGTTGGGGCGCCGTTGCAGCAAGCCTCCTCTCTCCTCTCTCGCCCCATCTTCTCATCCGGCCAGTTATTCACCCTACGTGACCTTATTGTATTATATCACACCCGCACCATATCTCCGATTCCGGTGCTCTTGCGTCCTGTCTGGTGTCTTGATTTGATGGTGTGCTAGCTGGACCAGCTGTGTTCTTTCCACTCTACCTGAATCAACCTTTCTCCCCTTTCTCACTCGCTCTCCTTTCCTTTCCCCTTTCCTCCCTCCTCCTTCTTCACTACGCCGTGCACTTGTTACGCCCTGTACTGGTATTGTACTCGTAGCTCACGGAGGAATTGGATCTCCTCTCTACGATACTCTGCGCCTACTTATCGACCAGCACTGCCAGTACCAGTACCAGTACCACTCTCTAAGAGGGGTAATATAACCGGTGCTATCCGTTCCAATCAATCTGATTCCCGAGGTCTCAGGCCGAAGAAGTGAAGAAAAGGGGCTCATCGGTTCGATAACTTTACTGCACCTCATACCCAATAAGACGAACGAGAACGAGATGCATCCATCGCCTTTCCCGCAGGCGTCCGGGTCGAGCAGTTCCCGACCCGTGAATTCTGCCAGGAATCAGATAGTAGCCACGGCTGGTGGTTCCCATACGGGAGGTCCGTTATCATTTCCTTGGAATCTTTAAACCTCTTGGAGAATTTTTGGCTCGCGCAGAAAAAAATGTTTACAATATTGAAAATGCCTGGAAAAGGAGTGTTGGGGTGGAGAAAATATAGTGGCCGGTAGACACGTGCGCTAACACTTGTTAGAAGCAGATTCCTGGATCGAGGTCGCTTCTCACCCGAGTGATAGCGCGTACACATCCTCATCGGACGAACATATTATAACCGCTGGGCTTCAAGTTTCCGCCGCCCGCCGAAGACGCAAATCCGCGTTCCGCGATGTCCAAGCCCCCCATCCACCAAACGCCATGGCCCAGGAATCCGAGGATGGCGTGGAGGAGGAGGAGGAGGGGGAGGACGAGGAGGAAGAAGAAGAAGGCGAAGACATGGGGTCTATGATCAACGAAATGCCCATGAGTTCAGACGGGTACTCTTCTGCGGATGATGACGGTGAAGATGATAGCGATGATGAAGCAAGTGCTTCGGATGATGCACCTGCTCCGAGGACAGTGTTCTCCGCCTCCTCTCAGCAGCGCCCGTTTCAAGGTAGGAATCAGATGGCGCCTCGCCGTCATGGACCCGGTGGACTTAATATGTTCGCCCCAAACCATGCGACGGACCACGATGAGGCGTTGCGGGCGTCGTTGTCCACACTCTTAAGCTGTGCGGCTGCGGCAAGAGGATTGACCAAGTCCCCACCGCAATCGCAGGCTCCCGGCCAGACACAGACCGCATCCCAGCAGAGTGGAAGGGTAGCTGTGGAGGGCATTCGCGTGGTCAGAGAGGGCAATCTCCCGAGCGAAGCCAGCGGTTCGGTAAACGGAAGGAGCAGACGTGGATCCATGGTTTCCGCAGAAGACTCTGCATCCTCCCCCCCTCCATCTCCGACAAATCAACTCCCTTCCGGAAACACCGAGAAAACAAGGAAGAAAGCCCGACGCTCCGACAAGAAGTGTAAATCAAAACCCCGTTCCAGATCCTCCCGTCCGCAGGAAACGGAAAGCAGCGACATCACATCAGCCCTTGGCATCTCCTACGCTACACTAGCAATATCAGCCGGCGCTATCGTCCTCCTCAGCGCAATCACCTTCTCAGCTGGATATGCCATGGGCCGGGAAGTAGGAAAGTCGGAGGGTGGGCTATTGGGCCGCCTCACGGGCGGCGGGTCAGAAAAGGGCAGGGCAGTTGTTAGAGGCTTGGGTAGAGCTAGTGGAGGAGGATTACGTGGTGCTGCTGGGAGGGGGATTTCGATGGGTGGGATCGGGAGCGTCACTGCTTGAGTAGGGTGTGAATGACCGCTCCCCGGGGGGTTTTCAGAACACGACGAATGATACGAAATTGGTGTTTGGTTCTCTTTTTCTCTTGATTCTTTTCAATTCTTAATCGTGCGTTTCGGGATGGGATGGGCTGGTTTAGTCGGTTAGTCGGTTAGGGTAGCTTTCGTTCCTTCACTCCTGCTATTCGTGGTCGCCATTTATTTACCTTTTGCTCTTTCTCTTGCGCCTTTTGTTATCACGATTAGCACAAATATTTGTACCCCATTTCATCTAGGTGTAGCGTGCAACCCCCCTTTATGACAGCCTAGCTAGTTAAAGTGTTGTAATAACACCTTTGCGCCCCCATCATTGTTCATTCATCCATTCCTTCATCCGTCCATCCTTAACCCCCCCACCCCATCCTCAAAACTTCGCAATATTGCCTGCCCGTATCAAGCACAGACCACTCCTCCCCCTCAACCCTCTCCCCCCCGCCCTTCCCCGAAAACGTGAACCGGCCAGTCGGCCACCCGAGCCCCTCTATAAACCCGCGAATCACCCCCTCCGCGACCGCGAGCATGCTGCACGGTGCGTACTCCACCTCCACCAACACACCCTTCCACACCTCGCCCTGCAGAATGTTCGCAATGCGCACCTTAAAGTCATCCACTTCGTAGGCCGCTCCCTCCCCGCGCAGCGTTTGTCGGTGGCTCCATAACGCAGGTAGCTTCGAACGCACCAGTAGCTCGAATTCGCGGTCCAGCGTTACGATGGCTGACGGTGTCGACACGATGAGTTTCAGCGGGTGATGGGCGAGTTCAAGGTATTGCATGTAGTTTCCTCCCGCGGGGACTTGTTGGTGGGGTTGGGGAGGTTGGGAGGTTGGGTTGGACGGGTGTGAGGTGGTGGCGGTGGTGGCGGTGGTGGTGGCTGTGCTGGAGGAGGATGGGATGGTTTCGCGGAGGAGCCGGTGCTCGAGGTTCCATTTTCCGAGAGAGAGAGGTTGGTGGCGCTTTCCCAGGCGGTCTACTAGTAGGGGGACCATATTCTGCGGGGGGGCGGTTAGGGGCGTGCTTATCCAGTAGATGCTGGAGGTGTGTTAGTCGAGGATTGAGCGGTCGGGGGGTTGGGGGGGGGGGGGGCGGGAGTACCCTGTTACTGGCATTGTTGCGGGATAAGGTGGATAGTCAATGCGATGTCAGGGTAGTGGGTAGATATGAGGTGGTTATAGGGTCGTTCTTTCCCGTTGATGGTCGAGTTTTGGTCCCCAGGGTGGTTGTGGTGTTTTCGGAGCTCGTTAGCTTTGCTGCTTGTAGATCTTGGGCATGAGCTCTGGCCGCCAAGACAAAGCTTGGACGCTTGATCGTTGACCACACTTGAGGCTCAACCAACGAATATGGAATACCGGCAAATTGAACCTCAATATTCGTATGATACGATTGATTGATTGGCGTTGTCAATGCAATAATTAGCGACAACTTCTCCGAAGAGAACAGGATGTTTAAGAGCATTGGATTAATCAACAAAGCTCCAGCACACCCAGCAAACGCAGGACCCATTCCTCAGCCATAACTACCTCGCAACCCAATCAATCAATCAATCGACCAGGAATTCATGAAAGCCCAACTCGGGAACTCGTGATCCTACCACCGAGGGGAGAAAAGCTCTGGAAGTATATACCATACCACACACAACCCCACCTCCTTCCTTCCACCCAAACACCATCCACAAATTCCACACCAAGCCACACAAGTAAAGCCCCTCTGCGAAAGTATTGGTGGTGAATGGCATTTTACATCAAAACCTGCCATACCGGTATTTTCCAACGTTGCGGTACTGAACCAGAATGCCCGTAGTGCACATGGTCTACTACTACTCGCAATGTCGAAGCATTTTTTTTTATAAAAAAAAGACTGGCCATTGCGTACCACCAAAATTTGTCTTTTTTGCTTTTGTCTGGGCGAGGTATGCAATATCAGTCTTTTTAAAAACGCTTCGACATTGCGAGTACAGTACAGTACACCCACTCACGGTAACGGTAGTCTCACATTTATTCCAGAAACCATTCAGAGAGTTTATCTACCACACACACCATCGATTGATCGAATGTTAAATCTCCCACCTCCAAACCTAACAACAACGCCCCCATTGTCATGCCAATTTCGTTTGTATGTATATAGTATGATAGAATTGGGACCGAACCATTTCGGGGGCCCTGGGGCTACTATATATATAATAATCTCCCGCCCTTGGCCGAGGCGAATGGGATCTATACCAGCGTGTGGCAGGGCAGTTAGGTTAATCAAAACCTGAGGTCCTAGCATCTCAGTACCGTATTAACTAAGTTGGGCTTGGGGGCGTTTTGCACAACATACCTGTATTTTATACGATATCATGGAGATCCCATATCTCCTGTAAATTTCATTCTGGCAATCTCAACGGGGTACAATGAGTTTCTAGCCTCTCGGGAGAGAGGCTATAACTGTTGGCTGCATGTGCTATTCTTGCAGACTACCTTGGGGCAATGGAACGATAGATGGGGAAAAAAGGGACTTCTTCACAGGAGAGGATACCGTGAGGAGTTATATTCCTCAAAGGGTATAATTTAGCGTCCAGCCTCTTGGATGCAGTTCAGTCAACCGTACTATATTAAGCAACCACTCTCGCGCGTATAGAAAATTATTAGGGATAGATCAGGGAATATATTGTAGCTCAGATATCCGTAGTCGATACTAGAACCCCATTTGAACCTCATCTCGCTCATCTCACTCCCGAATGTGCCCCCCCTTGAACATGGTTATACATTCTGATTAATCCCGAGAACCCGTATATACAAACACTGAGAGTAGGATACCGTAGTAATCCTATTCTGCCTCTATAGCAGGTGGCTCCGACTGAGGAGTGCCGTTAAGGAGCCAAGCGCAAGTAGACGTACAGTCATAGCGGAAACTCCAGAATAAGAAAATAAAAGGCAAAACTTTTTGAACCTGGCATAGCAGGCAACACACTAGAGAACGCAAAGAGCCAACAATCCCACATTATGACACAGGTGAAAGCCCACAGAATTAATCTCCAACAAGATGGAACGAAACCCACAAGCCCCCAAATAACCCACAAGATATTATAGAATCCAGACCACTTTGAGTTACAATGAAAGCCAAGCATGCGGTATCAGTTCTTGGAAGTTATTCAAACGTTTTCTTCTTGCCTTGGAAGTCTCCGAAACCACCACGGTTTTGGGATTGGAATCCTCCTCTCCCGCCACCACCACGGCCACGGCCGCCGCCACGCCCACCACGGTCACCAAACCCGCCGCGGCCTCCACGGCCTCCACGGTCACCAAACCCGCCACGACCACCACGGCCCCCACGGTCACCAAACCCGCCACGACCGCCACGGCCTCCACGGTCACCAAACCCACCGCGACCGCCACCACTGCTCGGATCACGAGGAGTAGAGAAATCAGTGCGAATGGCTCTGCCAGCAACAAGAGCACCATTCATTCCTTCAACAGCTTTACGTGCAGAATCAACTCTGTCATACTGGATATAACAAAAACCCTTAGGTTGGCCGGATTCGCTACAAAATCTAACATTAGCATTTGTAAAACCCGTATCAATGCCTAGCAAACTCACGGATCGGTTGGGATTCTCAATCCAACAATGCTTCCAAATCCTTCAAATTCGGTCTGAACGATTTGCTCGTCTGCCTCAAAGCTCAAGTTGGCAACAAACACGGTGTCAGACTCGGGGCTCCGTTGGTCACCATATGACTTAGAGCGGTCTTGGCGGGGATTCTGAGGGCGAGGGGCAGAGAAGTCGACATTGATAGTACGACCATCTAAGTCCTTGCCCTTCATCTCCTCCAACGCCTTCTTGGCAGCTTCAGGGGTAGTATATTCGACGTAACCAAACCTATGAAGAGTTAGAATGAGATTGCGTAGTATATAAATGAATTGCTCAAAACACACCCCTTGGAACGACCGCTCTCACGATCAACGACAACGCGCACGGAAGCGATCTCGCCGAATTGCTCAAATTCACTCCTCAACCAGTCCTCATCAACATTCCATGACAATCCCCCAATAAAAAGATTCTTGATACCCTCTTCGGTGGAGGACCCAGTCTTAACCTTCTTTGGAGTGGACTCGGTCTCGACTGTAGCTTTGCGCTTCTTGGAGTCGGGTTCCGCCTGGTCGGAGTCCGAGTCTGAAGAATCTGAATCGGACTCAGAATCAGAATCATCGCCAGCCTTCTTGGTAGACTTGGGCTTAGCATCTGACTCGGGATCAGAGGAGTCGGACGATGATTCTGAATCAGAGGCAGCCTTCTTGGTAGACTTGACCTTAGCACCGGAATCGGAATCGGACGAAGAGCCGGCGTCGCTATCCGATTCAGACGAGGATTCGGATGAGGACCCAGATGAGGATTCAGACGAGGATTCAGCCACCTGTCTTAAGTTAGTCCTATGTCATCATATCGATATCGCAGAACGTCATACCTTTGTAGTCTTCTTGGTGCCATTGATAGCCTTAATAGGAGCTGTTTTCTTGATAACGGGCGCTTCCTCTTCATCGGAGTCGGAATCGGAGTCGGAGGAAGAATCGGAATCGCTATCAGAACTGGAAGCAGATTTGGCCCTTTTCAGTGTAGCTTTAGCCTTTGGCGCCTCTTTGCTAGAATCGCTGTCACTATCGCTGTCACTGCCACTGCCACTGCCACTATCGCTAGAAGATGCATCACCAGACTCGGAATCAGAAGAGTCATTTGCGACGGTCTCCTTTGGTTTAGGCTTCCTGACTTCGGGCTTCTTGGCTTCAGGCTTCTTGGCCACGACCTTTTTGGTCTCGGGCTTCTTGGCTTCTGCCTTCTTTGCCTCAGTCTTCTTAACTTGGGCCTTGGACTTTTTGGTCTCAACCTCGGACTCGGATCCGGACTCGGATTCACTATCATCAGATCCAGAACTAGATCCAGACTCAGAACTATCTTCCGCCTCAGAACTACCCTCAGACTTAGAATCACCCTCAGACTCAGAACTATCTTCAGACTCAGAGGACTCAGAAGACGGTGGAGTAGGAGCCTTGGCTTTCCTCTTAGGTTCAGTAACCTTCTTAGATTGAGCGGACTTAGTCAGTTCAATTGCCTTCTTGTGACCTGAAACGGCGGCGGCAGCTTTTAGGGCCAATTCCTTCGAATTGGTGGGTTTGGTAGACTTTTTAGTGACAGCGGCCGACCTGACCGACTTCAAAACTTCTTTTTTGTTTGCCTTGCCATTGGGGCCAGGTTTTGCGGAGGGTTTTTCCTTGGCCATCGTGGATGCGATTGTTGCGTGAAGAAAGGGGAATTGATGCGAAATAGAAAGGACAAGAACCGGAGATTCTAGGATGTTAACCTTCGAGAGTCTCTAAAGAAAAAGGGGAGTGGGGGGAAGGGGAGCGTGGAGAAGGAGAAAATGAAAAAAATTGGGGGGTGGAGAGGGGATAAAGTAAGAAAATGGTTGACGGGAAGGGGGGTAGGGAAAATTTTCCGCCTTTTTTTTTTTTTTCCCCTCCGAAGAGAAAAAAGAGAAAGAAAATACCCTAGAGAGAAAACAGATCAGACGCAAAACGTCTCTGGTTCTCTGGTAACTCGGATATGCCCTCAGTAGCCCTCAGAGTATATAAAGCCCTCGGATTGAACCAAAAGTGACGATAAAGCCACTTCTTTTTCCCTTTTTTTATTGTGTATGTTCACACAATAGCCCTCAGAAGCCCTCAGTGCCCACAAATCAACTTGTTGGAAATACCAACAGTATAGATAAGATCAAAGCCCTCGGAAATGGAACAGCCAAATGCCAACTGAATTGAATGCCTCAGATTTGCAAAGTATCAACACAACTTCTGTCTCGAGAGATGGATGGGGACGTGGGTATGTGCGGCGAAGAAGGGAGGAGTTGCAACAAGCGAATGCCCGGCAAGATAATAAATTTGCCCACTGTGTGAGGCTACCTTGAAAAGTAAGCGTGGAGTGCCAAGAAAGACTGTTAAAAAAGCTTCCAATCGCCCCCCTTTGCTCCCACCCCAAACTTTGAACTTTGTGCTGTGCTGAAACATTCGCTACGCTACGGTATTCGTTGGCCTAATCCTCTCCTCCCCCACCAATTTTTCACTTCAACATCAGATCCGTGGAAAAAGAAGATATATGGGTCCCTCCACGCCAATGGTGCTCAGAATTCTCCGCACTAGATGTGTACGATCATCCCCGCATCTGCTCGTTTCCCCCATCCCCCGGTTTGCCACTACCCAATCGTCCCGAGATGTTGGGCCCCGTCCACCCGCCGTACCAGTATCATTAGAACCTGCTCCTCATAGATCCTCTGTTACGGCCGACGGCAAACCTCGAGTAAGGAGTGGGACTCCCGCCGGGATGGTTCTCAAAAACATCAACTTTATAAAAAATAGGTCGGATCCCATTGCGAAGGAAGACTCAGAATATCCGGAATGGCTATGGTCAATGCTAGACAATAATACTGGCGCCGGGGGTGATTCAGCTGCAGTGGGTGATGCCTACTGTAAGGAGCTCTTTACCGTTTACAACTTTTATCTTGTTTTTAACAGTTACTAATTTTCTCTTAGCTAAATCGAAAAAGCAACGAAGTCTTGCGAGGAAACAGGCCGAGACTGTCGCCCGTAAGGAGGCTAGAAATAAAGACGTCCGCATACCTCCTCATCAACAATCTATCGATCTTCCCTTTGCGACAGTGCCAGATCCGACGGCCCCAAGCGCCGTTATTCGGCCAACCGGTGAACCATTCGTTAGGGTAGTATCCCCTATCGGAGGTCTTATTGATAAAATCCCGGCCGCCCCGGGTGTAAGAGGATTGAAGCCGGCGATGGTAGAGATTGGGAAGGACATTCATGTTACACCGCTGGAAGCTCAAGAAGCCCGGCGGGAAATTCGGACAGGGTTGAGGAAAGCGCAAAGGAAGGGTATTCGAGAGAAGAACTTCCTAAGCACCCTAAAGGGTTAAAATGGCTCTTTCAGTCTGTGTGAAATCCAGGGTTGGGTGCATTTGATATTATATTATTGTATAGTAGCGTTGCGAGGGAGAGATTCTCAAATCATATATTATCACTCGGAAATCGATCTTAGCCACCCACTATTCAATCATCAAGTATCATACCCCCTTGGTTTGCGGCCTTCTGGTCACCACCTCGTCCGGCGGCCCCTATCCAAAAAGAAGTGACAACTGTTCGGCTCCTGTGCTTACGTCACCAAAGGGCTCCCGGCAGGCACGGCCTTTGGATCGTTGACGGAGTTTAGGACGTCTTTTCGAAACAGAACATCTTCCACTATTTTATCTATCCCTTGGGTTTGCGATGGCTATGAACTGGACGGGAGGTACGCGAAATCGTGCTATCAAAACCTCTACAGCGTCACGTCTCCAAAAACGCTACTTTGCCAAGGTCCGCGCCGCCGCCCAAACTTTTGCCATCCCTTCCTCGCAAGGAAATCCCCCCAACATCTTCAAGCGAAAGAGACAAACGACACCCGAGTTTGATATCGTAGTTAAGAAGGCAAGGTCGGATCATGGGGAGGTTATTCGGAGGAGTGCCTCTCCACTCTTACATATCGACAAGGCTAGTGGAAAGAAGGGTGGAAGGGAAGTGGAAGAGGATATCAGGAAGACAAAAAGAAGGATGCTACTGGAGAGGGAAGACTGGGTGTGCACAACCTTATCAAAACCCTTAGTTTTAAAAAGCAAAGAAGAAATGAGGAAGCTCAAAGAAAATCTCCATAGCGAGGTTATTGAGACGAGCTCGTCTAGTTTTACCAGTTCCGAAGATGAGGGTGGTGGGAGTGAGGATGGTGATAGCGATGATGATGAAGAATATGAGGATGAGGACGATGATGATAGCAGTGCTTTACGAAACTACGGCAAACAAGGGGTAGCATCTATCACGCACGAGAATAGGCGGAGAATGGTTCCACATGAGGATACCCCGGAGCTGCCAGAATATCCAGAAAGCGATGGGGATATTTACATACGCATCGGGGGTTCGACCCAAAAATCAGCGACTTCCGGAACTGATCCCACCAGTGCCACGGAATCTGCAAACCGGTCTACGGAGATTAACCCCACCGCAATTCGAGGTTCCTCAGCGGATACAATGTTATTAGATTTTGATAAGCATGAACCAATGTTCCAATTCCGGCACATCACTCCGGCGGTTTCTGATATGGTTGAGCGGAAACGTCGGGAGGTTCGACGAAGCGGTTATTCCTCATCACCTCTGGCACGGTATTCACGTCAGAGGAGTAATCGGGTCCCTATGCCGCTGTATTGGGGCCCCGGGGAGGTCGGCGAGGATGATCACTTGATCGAGGAGGTTGAGCGAGTCTCTTCTCCCATTCCTAGCAGTCCGGCCTATTCGACCACAAGATTACGAAACAGCCCTAGCCCCCGCGGGAGAGAGTGCCTCTACCTAAAGACCAAAGAAGCGATGAAGTACGATTTCCCCAGGGTCACAAGCCTGGGTGATCCAATCGATGAGAAGGTTCATAGGGGAGAGACATTGGGTCACACCCGTATGACTAGCGTTACGTTTGGGTCATCACAAGTCTCTTGGAGTACATCCCCTGCGGAACGTCGGCCTTACCTATGCCAAGGGGAACAGCCATTTGATGAGATAGCTGGTGAGATAGTTTCCAGTGAGAACTTACTAAATCTCAACCCTTTTGTGTGTAGTGCGAATGGAATTCAGACCCAAGTCGAAGTGGCACTAGATACCGAGAGAGACATACACGAGACTGACGAGGAGGATGAAGAGGAAGTCCCGGATAACAATGGAACAGGGGAGATAGCGGAGCCCGAGGTAGAGGAGTCCGAAACGGAGATGGATCAAGATGACGATTCGCTCGGCGACAATCAAGACATCTGTGGTCCAATGTCCCAAGATTCCAACAAAGATAGCGTGAGAGATACCCAGGAAAGTACCGACTACGAATGGGACGAGGAATATATTACTGCCATGCATGGAGACACGGGGGAAATCTTAGACACTATCCATGTGGCTTCCACCGTTGCCTATGAAAGGACCTGGGCTGAGATAATCGAATTGATAGCTGACAATCCTACCCTCCACGCACAAGAGAACCCCATTGTCGCACAAGATAGCTCAAACCAAATAGAACATAGCCAAACTGAGCACAACCTGGTAGAATGTGATAATACCCAAGATTCTCTCGGCAGCGCCGTAGACGATCAGGGCAGGTTTCCACAAGCATTCACACTACCCACGAGACTCATAATAGCTAACCCAGGGGGAAATATCTACAGAAGTATTCACACACTCCGAATGGCTCGACAAGGTCCTGGCTGCATCCTCAGACCTATTCAAATCCCCAGCGATTCACGCAGCGGACCATGGAGAACACGGGGGGAGAGAGACAAATGCCGACCCCGACCCGGACCCCGACCCCTCCGAATCGGAAACATTAAGACCTCCAGATCCCACTCCCACTAAAAAACACGAAAAACACAAAAGACCCGCGCGGAGGTTCCTCATAACACCAGACCAACAAAACGGGGGTGGCCTGCGAAGGGTGACACCATTCCGGGCACGTGAGAGGGAACACGGGACCCACCACCGCCAGCAGCAACAGCATAAAGGGCTACCGCATCCGCCTCCGGAGAACATCACATCGCCTATTGCCAGCCCTGTCGCACTTGTATACTCAAGACCTTATCGTCTGGGGCTTGGGCTCAGAGGACGTTCCGTAAGTGCTGGTGGTGGTGCGGGGGAAATCCGCAGGAATGTTGGAAGAAGGAGGGAGGACGGCGGAAGAGAGCTTGTGCGGGAAGGGGATGGGGGAGCAGTGGAGGATATTGAGGATTTTTGAGTAGTGAGGGGTGGGATAGACTGGTTTTTTCTTTTTTTGCCTCATGTTTTGCTGCAGATACTGAGGTGATGTTGGGGTTATGGTCTGTAATAGCAATCTCACTGCTCGAGGAGCAGCTATCGCTCAGGTGGGAAATTGGCTCGGTATCATAAATCGAACGGTTCTCTAGAATAATCTTACAATAAAGTACAGTGCCCAAATTGAGCTTGCTCTGAAATCAAGGAACATCCCCCAATTCATACATTATCACTCACAGACATCCTTGTGAAAAAATCCGGGGTGATACCGCTACCTGAGAACCAGAGGGCGGAGGATATCATGGGACCCCGTTGAAACCGTCGGCAGCTGCTCGGTTTTGCGTCGCTTGTTCGGCTATGGCGGCATTTGCACCCCATTTCCATAAAGCTCCTGTTCATCCCCTTCAGCTCCATCCTCCCACTCTTGCTCTTCAGGCACGATCTCTAGGCGACTTCTCAACTGCGGCCCTATATCTTCGACTTCCATACCTGCATCTCTATCCACCATTAAGGCCTTTCCCTTTCCTTTCCAGTCTACCGCTGGAGCCTCCTCCTCCTCTCCCACCGCCGCCTGTTCGATAGCCTTCCCCTTCCCCTTCTTCTCCTTCTCCTCTGCCATCTCAAATTGCTCTCTAACTCTCTGGTAGTGCTCCAACTCCTTGGCGCTAACACTACCCACCAATTCGCTCTTCGCCTGCAGAAAGTCTTCTTCGCCAACTACGACGAGAACGTCTTCGGGCGTAGCAATGTTGTCGAAGAAGTGTGCTGTTGAAACGGGCTCCTCCGAGGTGGCGGATAAGCGCTGGATTTTTTCGTCGACGAGGTTGGCTTGTCGTGTAATTGCCTTGAGCATCGCGTCGGAGCAGAGGGCGTACAGATCGGCTCCGGTGTAGGTGAAGGGGAGGGTTTCGGATATGCTACGAAGGGAGAGGGTTGGGGAGAGGGTAAATCTGTATTGCTGGTCAGCGGAGGGGAAGGAGAGGGGAGAAGAGAGGTGATGTACTTTCTAGTGAGAGCCTCCATGATAGTCAATTGTTTGTCGTGAGTGTCTGAAACACCCAGGTACAACATTTTGTCAAACCTTCCGGGCCGCAGTAATGCTGGGTCAAGTAAATCCGGTCGATTGGTCGCTCCAATAACGAACACACCACCACTACCTTCCGCACCTTCGCTCATGCCATCTAATTCTGCCAGCAGCTGGGAAACAATCCTGTCCATGACACCCCCGGAATCACCCTGATTACCTCGTTTCGGGGCGACAGAGTCCAATTCGTCGAAGAACACAACGCAAGGCCGTGCATCCCTAGCGCGCCGGAAAACTCTTCGGACGTTCGCTTCCGACTCGCCGATGTACATATTTAGTAGTTCTGGCCCCTTGATGGAAAAGAAATTGAGGGAGAATTCCGTAGCGATCGCCTTTGCCAGGAGTGTCTTTCCAGTTCCGGGAGGTCCGTAGAAAAGTATTCCGGAGCGCTTTTTCATCCCCTTTGCGAAGAGTTCTGGGCGCTCGAGCGGGAGTTGGATTGTTTCCATGACGGCGCTCTTTACATTTGCGAGCCCTCCTACATCGTCCCAGCCCACGTTCGGGATCTTTGGCGCGCCGATCGAGTCTGAGAAGTTCCTGCGCGCGGCTTCAACAGCTACTTCGAAGTCGCATTTTAGAACACTGGTGGTTTCGTCGCCGCCGGCTATTTCCAAGTCCTTGACTGAGACGGGGCCCTCGGGGGAATTAGGATCTCTTTGACGAGCGCGGCATCTCTTCGCAAGCTTTAAAATGCGATCTTGGGATGCTGCGACCGCACGCTCGACCACGTCGACGAGATCTCCGGCCACCAAAGCGGCTGTTTTAACAGCGATGTTTCCGAGATCAACTTCTTTGCCCAGGCGGACTCTTCGCTCATCTACTATTCCTTCCAGGAGCCCCACTCTCTCATTTTCGTCCGGAGCTCCGACTTCCATCTCGTGGGTGAAGACATTGCGGATGTTCTCTGATAATTTGTCAACTTCTGTCGTTGTAGCGATGACGATACGCATTTGGCCCACAATGTCTTTCAATACTTCTCCCATTCGTGCCGCTGTAAGGGCTTCAAGGTGAGAGAGTAGTAGGACGCAGCTTTCTTTACCGCACGAGAGGGCTCTGTCAACTCTAGCTCGCAAGAAACCCTCTGTCTTTACGTCCCCGGCGCCCCCATCGGAGATGATATCGTAGGCGTCTATGTGGAAAACGTGAACCCCAACATCAGCCGCGGCTCTCATTGCAAGTGTTCGTTTACCAATAGATCTTTGAGTGCTTGTCAATAGGATAGCGATCGATTGCAGTCCTAACTGAATAGCTCTCTGCGAGGTAGCCGCAGAAACTAATTCTCTCAGGCGTCGCTGAGTCTGATTGACATAGCGCCCTGGCACAATCAACGCCGGTGGAACCCTTTGAACGGCGGCCAGTCGTAGAGGAGGCGGATGTAGTCCGAGATAGTACTCCCAAGTGGAACTGATAGTAGGCGGTATCTTCCGTCTCTCAGACCCAGCCTGAACCATGCGAGTGCTCGCTGGATCAACAAATACTACTCCACCCCAGATGCTGTCATCCTCTTTGTCTTTCTTATCCGGTATTCTCCTCCCAACCGGGCTCTTCTCGGGGGCTTCTTCTGATGGGCCAATACTGCCTACTTTGAACCACGCGACGCAAGTTCTTCTGCTACCCTTTTCTTCCACTCCCCCAGTCAAAAGTTCCTCCGTTACACCGTCTCCGCCTTCACCCCCGTAAAGACTCCGCGCAAGGGCTTCGTCAATTCCCACAGCAATCACATCCCCCTTGCGGACCAGCCTTCTACAAGATTCGAAATATGATTTTAGCTGCAAAAGTAGTGAAGACTGAAGAGCTCTGTCCGTCGAGATTGGTGATGCTATTCGCAACAAAGTGACTTCCTTCGCAGCGGGAGGGAACAAGGGGGCCGAGCTTAATAGAGAAGTAGGAGCTGTGGGGAATGGCGAAAGAACCACGTCAGAAACAGTTGTAGTTGGAGAAGATGACGCTAAGTTTGCGAGGAGGATGGGGGAAAGGTAGACAATTGGATTCAAATCCTTCTTAGAGTCACCATCAATGGCAAGTTCCTTGCCTTTCCCATTTGCCCTTCGGCGTCTAGTGGACAGGCCGGAAGTCTCCCAGCCCTCTGGAAGAGAATATATTTTGACTGGACGTCCAACCTCCAAATCGGACCCCCCATCACCTCGCATTGTAGAGATGTCTCTGGAGGACCTGGAACCTGACCTACTACCATTCACGGGCCGAGGGCTGATAGTCGCTCCATACCCGCGGCCCCGAGCTACGGCCTCCACTGCCTTGGTAAGAGCCGGGGAAGACGCATCTATCGGAGGGATAGGCAGAGATATCCGAACCCAGTCCCCAGAGAAACAACCCAACTTTGCTAAATCACCAAGTTTGACGAATGCTCTAGCTTCGTCATCGTCTTGTTCTTTTGGTTTTGGGTGTAATAGACCAGACGGTACGGGCCGAGTTAAGGGCTGGGTAGTGAACTCCTTGCTTGTGCTGGTCGGGGCTGGTGAAGCAAGGGTATTTGGGGAATGGTAACCATTCCGTAAATGCGGAGTGGTAGAAATTGAAGGGAATGAAATACTGCTAGAAGTCAAAGGTGTGGATAGGAAACCCGAGAATGCTAGCGGGTCATCCTCATCTTCATCGCTGCCGGTGGCGCCATCCTCCCCGGATAAGGATACTCCGCCACCATCTTCACGTTCGCCGTCCAAGATAATTCCGTCGACGTTATCAGGGCCTCGTCTTCGTGTATTCAATAATTTCTCCTTAACAATCACAACCTTAGTTTCCGGTAAAAGTAGTCCTTGCTCCACAGGCTCACAGAGCTCGATCCTGGCCTTTCCTCTCTCAATTCTTCCATGTGCATATCTCAGTGGGAGATCATCACTCGTTCGAATTAGCCTTGCGGAGCCAAGGGCTTCCTTCACGCGATCTTCCAAATCCTGGTCGTCCTCTACTGGAGCTCCCACTGGGAATCGAACGCTGACAAACACTGTTTCAAGGCCAACCGGGACAACATCTATCAGTAGCACCCCAAAGGGTTTCGAGCTCTTTTCGCCAGCAGCTGCGAGAGAAGGGGGAAGCGCGACGGTTCGTGGAAGCATCATAGTGGCCGGCGGCAGTCCGGGAAATTGAGAGCTCCCGGGAAGAAATGTAACCGGAAAGATAGTCCATTTCTTTGTAGCAGTTTCCCGTGAAGATGTTAAAGGAGTAACGGCAACGTGTAGTGTAGGGGGGATGGGTTCGTCGTCCTCATCTACCGCGTTCCAAAAGGTCAATTTCTACCTCTACGAGTGGGTGTAGAGCTTACCATCATCAACAATCACCATTGCAGGCCCACCCACCACCGGAATCCCGTTAACGGTTTCCTGTTCAAGCTGTGGTTTGGGCTCCTGCTTTACAAACCCGAAAACATCGCGCCAAATATCCTCGGAAACGTACGCTACCTCACCGCGAAGATCATCGACTATCAACCTGGAAATTACCGGAGTTCGGTTCTTTCTCTTGCGACGAGGGGGTTGAGCTGGAGGCGGTTTGGCTGGTGCTCCGGTTGATGCTGAAGTGGTTGTTGGAAGTACTGGAGCCATTGCTCGTTCCAGGGGATATGTAGTTGAGAAGTTTAAACAAGGGGGGTAGAAAGATGGGAAAGAAGGTTGGATGGAGTTCCTGGATCCGGAGGAACTCAAGATAGAGAACAGTCCAAGGCGGCAGATGTTTTTCTTTTGCGGGGAAGAGCCTCAGCTCGTGATCGGTCCGAGGCTCACAGGGCCGATCTAGTTTCGCTTGCACTGTTGCACAATAATGTCCTCTTGCAGTTGCCGGGCAACCATACCATATTTTCTAGGGATCTCGACAGAAATCACTTTCTAGACAACTATAGACTTAACGGAGCAGGTTAACATAATTGCGAATACTAATTTAGTTAATGAGATACAACGGGCTCATCTTAAATGCCGGTGAGCTATACTCAAGTACAGCGTTTGGAGAACACTATTCCTTCCCGAGGTGTTTTTGTCTCGGATTTCGAGGGCTGAGATTCTAATCGCAGATGGTGGATCTAAGGTGTTCTTATGGTACCGCACAACAGCACTTGTATGGTCATATATTTTCTTCTCTGCCGCTCATTACACAGCTTTCATGGTCATAAGAGATATAATGCACATGCTGAGCAAGGCTTAATTTATTATTTAAAGGGGGGCATCCAGGGATTTACAAAAAAAGAGATTTGCATCATATCTGGTCACTCAGTGTGCCAGCCTTAGTTCAACCTGGTGGTCAATATCCTCTACAACCTGCTTCCCATGCACCGGCTGCTACATCGATTATCACCCTATCCCCTTTATCTGCATCACAAATTTTCTCATTTTTTCATCCAGACCCAGATATCAGACACCACTAACTTAGCACCAGCACTCCCCCCAGGTAAAAGATCTGATGGATATCCTTCTAATATTACACTGCCTCGGCATCACTAAGGAGTTTCCTCTAGCCCCTTGTGGGGGCCATTACATTGCAGACTTCCTTAGCAGGACTCCATATGTGAGGCAACTGTGGCCCTAGACCAACCAAATTGCCCAGGTTTGGGAGGGCTGGATCCGAAATCGCAAAGTTCCTAGTGTCCTCAAATCCACAGAATTCTCACTTCGACGAGCAGTCTTTTAACGAGGTGAACGTGATTCTCAAATATGCATTTTTATCCTACTTATTGTAATGGCTAGCCCACCTATCTGAATAGGGATAGAACATGGTTAAACAAACAAGACCACCTGCCATTCCGGATGTCCGGTCGATAGTGCATGGGTCTGATTTACTTGTGGCTTGTGTCGCATGAAATCTCCCGGTGGTGGCCGTCAAGTTAACCCCATGGGGGTTACCACTTGCATCGGTTGGGCGGAGGGGGCAGGCCCCACTTGAAGCCTTGCCTGCAGGCGTTCGTCCTCGTAGGTGCTATCATAGCTCACAGGGAGTTTTTTGTTGGCTCCAGTGCACCTGCCTTGCTTGCTCGCCTTCTGAAGGTGTTTTTGGCAGGTGGCGGGGTCCGCCCCCAGCCAGCAAGCGAGGAAGTATAATGTTAGGCTGCGGGCATAGAGTACCTTAGCGACCTTCTCAGCGACCTTCTCAGATGGTCCACATATGATTTTGGTTCATTCAAGGGCAGTGCTATAGATGAGGCGTTGGATACTTGTTCGCCCTTATCCATTCTGTCCCACCCACTCTGCGAGTATGTAGTGCCCTAGTATTCAACAGAATTTTCAAATAGTATAGCAGTGCCTGTGGGATCCCTCCCTTGACTGGCTCCTGACATGTTTATATTCTGCCCGAGCTTATCGGGGAGGATAAGGAGGTCAACATGAGCTTTGTCCGGTCTACCAGTGGCATCGGGGGTCTCTATCAAAACTGGAGTGAACTATATGGGAATAGGGTAGCCTAGGGGGGCGGTGGGGGGCGAGCGGGATCACGGGTCGGGCCGGCTATGCCTGTCGATGTGAATCTATCTGACAATATCCGGTCCTCCCCCGGAGTGACGCATGCATCCTTGAAGCTCATCCCCATGCAGGCCCTCAGGTACATTTCCCCTTACCGTGCTGATGCCCTTGCTGCTTCAATATAATATCTCTGAACACAAGCATAGAATGAGGAATGAAAGCTCTTGTTTGTCTCTAGGCTTAAGATTGGCCCTTTCTCTAGGTTATGTTTCTTCATGCTCGCATCCGTCCCTGAGGCTGTTGCGCTTCCTTCGGCCCCTCCTTCTCCGGAGAGTAGATATGACTGCCATGACGTTATGTTTAGTGTGACAGCTGTGTTGAGGATAGCACAGCAAGTAAAATAACCTGCCCGGTCTTCTCTCTAGAAGGAAGCACTGTTCGTGCAAATTAAGAGAGGCAAGCCTTCTAGGAGCGCGAGCTCTGAATTAAAGATATCCCAGACAAAAAAGAACCCTGTACTCATATTGGACAATGTTGCCTTTTACCTGATTTGCTGCCCCTAAGACAACATAAACCGTGCTTAATGATTATTGAAGGATTTCCATTGGGAAACGAATAGTGTATGATACCTCCCCAATGATACCGACCAGGCCAGCTATTTCCTCCTTTAAATGATGAAGATATGGAAGAGCCAATAGCCCTAGAGCGATAGGATGCGTGTGTGGTGGGGTAGCGGCAGAGGGTGCTGTGGGTAATCGCGTTGCAGTCACCACCGATGACCGGATGAGGAAAGACAATTTCGGCATATGTTCCTTGAAACACTGATATACGGTAAACTGCCTACCTCGTCACACTAAATTTACTTTGTTTTCGTAAGCCTGTTCTAATGCAGACACGGCAGATCACTCGACCCCTGAAGCGTCCGTCGGATATCGCTACCTAGCTCACCATAAACAACGTCAAAGGTATCGTCGCATGACGGCCCCGACGATTTTCACGTATCATACCGGCGTTTGGGGGGTCTGTTTATCCCGCCTAGAAAGCCGGGAAAGCTCCCGACAGACGGCTGGCCGCTGCCAGCCTCGTTAGGTTCCTTTTGTGTGGTCACGTGAGCCTATGGAGGGGAAAAACAAATTCACTAGTTATAGATACATAATATTCAACGTGCGAGAGAACCTTTGGTGTGACTTTTAAAATTCTATGGGCCCGAGGAATTTATATCGCGCCTCACAAGATCCGACCCAGCGTCCCGCTCGTCCTACCAGCAGGGTACCCGGGTTTGTCTAATATCCATTAATACAATCCGGGTTCGCCGCCCTGCAGACCCACCCCATTTTCCCCAACAGCTCTACTAATCACGCTCACAAATCTTCCAGCCATGTCCTCATCCTGTCTCGCCGTTTCTACGCCCATTAAAATTTTCTTGATGCCAACATTAAGCTGCTTGGTTCGAGTGGTACTATGTAAATCACGCAAGACTTGTTGCCTTTCGCCATCCGAGTCGAATGCCTGGAGCTCGCGCAGAATATGACTAAGCTCGTTGTGGTTTGCCACGTTCGGCACTGCAATTTCGGCATCAAAGGCGTTGAGTAAGTCCATCTGGCCCAGCACGGATCTCTCGGTGGTTGTTGCGATAATCAGAAGCCGTCGACCTTGCGGTGGCTGTTTGCGAAGTAACACAAGTAATGTCTGAAGAACAGGGTTGGAAAAGCGCGGCCCAATAGGAACGAATTCAAGAATCCGCTCGATATTATCGACGATGACAACATTGAGTGGGGACTTGTAGGCATCCATGAAGACCTTGCTTAAGTAACTAACTTTGCTCATTTCATTGAATCCAACCATGGCTTCCGGGGACACAAGCTTGATGAACGGGAATTCGCTAGCTTTTGCTATCGAGGCGGCTAGTGCTGTCTTCCCAGATCCAGGAGGTCCATGCATTAATACCGACACGAGTGGCGTCCTCTCCGACTTTCTGACCTGCTCAACAAACAAGCGACCTTCTGCAAGAATAGAGTTGATGTTTTGTGAATAGCATATGATGCCGCCCTGGACTGCTTGTTCAAGCTCTTCTTCGGAAACCCCAAAGGCCGGACGGACTTCCTCGAGGGCATTAAGGAAATCTTGGCGATTGACCTTCATGTTCTCGATGTCTTCCGATATCCCGGCAACAGTTCCAACCTATGAATTGATTAGGAACTGGGTGCCCAAAAGCGGACAGAGTCCTTACCTTCACATGGCGGTTAAATGCAAAACTACTAGCACTCTTAACCAATCCACCGATCTCAGCTCCTGAAAAGTTCTTGGTCTTTGTGGCCAACTCTTGAATGTCAACATCGGGGTCAATAACGTTGTTTTCCCTCATCTTATTTGTGTGAATCTTCAAGATTTGGCGGCGGCCAAACTCGTCAGGGAGAGATATCTCCATGTGTACTTCGAGGCGGCCCGGACGCAGAAGAGCTTCATCGATCATGTCCATACGGTTGGTCATACCAATAATCAAGACATTGTTCAATTGGTCAACACCATCGAGCTAAATCACCGCCCTGTCAGCATGTATGATGGAGAGAGGTAGTACTGAGTGTACCTTCGAGAGTAGCTGATTCACGACAGAATCGCCAACCCCAGTTCCATCGTTCTTACTTCCTCTTTGTTTGCAGATAGCATCTAACTCGTCAAATATGATGATATGCAGCCCACTCTCCTCGGCCTTTTCCTTGTACTCCTTTTCCGCATCCGCAAACAACTTTCTGATGTTTTCCTCTGATTGTCCAACATACTTGTTCAAGATTTCGGGCCCATTAACGACTTTAGGTTCCCTCGCGTTCAACATCTTACCAATCTGTCTAGCGATCAAAGTTTTCCCTGTACCAGGAGGTCCAAAGAGTAAAATACCCTTCACGTGTTGGATCCCAAGTTTTTCCACGAGCCCAGGTGGGAATATACGAGACGCAAAAGCCCTCCGAAATATCTGCGAGAACTCCGTGTCAAGGCCTCCAATACCCATATCTTCGAATTTAAAGTTGGGTTGTATGATAGCATTGGCTGCTGGTCGCTTATTAGAACCCTTGATCTTGATTGGAGATCTCGCATCTTTGTAAAATGTGATGTAGGTATGAGGAGTGAGGATTCCATGGTCTGAAGGATTAGCGGTTGTTGGTGCATCAGGAGGCAAAGGTGAATTGCTGTCAGAAAGCTTGACTATCTGTACAGTTTTAACCACAACTAGAACTTTGATATTCCGGATATCCATTATCGCTCGTTGCCCCGGAGCAAAGATTTGGTTTTGAAAACTCTAGAGGAAATAGGTAAGCCTCGCTAACTATTACAAGGCTCGGCCCTTAGAGAGGCGAGGGGCGAAAGTATTATGTGTCAGAGGGTGAAGCGTTCGTACCCTAATAAAAAGCTTGGTGAGGTTGTCCTGGTCGTAACTCTCATCACTGATCTTTTTGGCCGCGAACCCAACCTCCAAATCCAAGCTCCCTAAGTAAGGAGCTCTGCCTTGAGCAAACGGATCGAAAGGCGCAATAGTGATATGGTCAGTCAAACTCCACTGGGCCCAATCTCTATGAGCAGAAGAGAATCCGGCATATCCAGGTTCTATGGTGTTGAAGGGCCGGACCGTAAGAATATATCGGCCATCACAAATGACATATTGCTCAGCAGGGAAATCTCGTGGAGAAACGGCGACGCTATTAAGCAGAAGAAGTCCCCCCGATTAGCTTGAATGCTCCAAGATTTGTGCGATTAAAGGACAACTTTCTCACAAATTTGTAACAATAAACTCTTCGTTAGGACTCTTGGTAAGTCTAAACGTCCTTGGCGGGGGTGCTACAGCTCCTCTGGGATATCCTCGACCGTGGCTAGACATGATGGGGGAAAGTTTAGGTTCAAAGGAGCTTCCGGGTGAAGGAGGGGTTCGAAAAGCAGAGAGAAGGTATATAGGATCGAGCGGTTGGGAAAAGGTGTCTTTTTTTTAAATAAAAAAATGAGTCGGGGGGAACAGGTGTCAGTTGGAGCCGCTGACAACGAGATGCTTAGTTACTCCAAGGGCTTGTTCAATTGGAGCTGGAGGGAAGGTATCATAGTTAGTTGTAACACAGGCGGGCTGAGAGGTGGAGTTACCCTGTCGAGGTGATCAATCAGATTCCGGCCCCGATTGTGAAGCCTGAGACAAAGCTTGGCTTTGGCAGGGCTGATTCAGCGCAAGGGAGAACCCCTGCTCTCTTCTTTTTCTTTCTTTTCTTTTTTTTCTTTCAGGATCTGGACGAGATCTGTTCCGCATTGAAGGACACGGGTAAGGATAGGAGAGCGGTACTCGAGTACATAGGTTAAACCCAGTTTATTCACCTATCATAACTATGATACTATCGGTACAGCGAGTACTGTGGGGCCACCGGCCCACAAACCGGCCCTGTGTCACATTGGGGAAGGGCTTTTGAACCCCAATTCCTGAGAAAGAAGCGCTGTATGGGGTATCATACTGGCAGCCCGCTCCCACGAATAGAGTAAGCAAAATTCAAAGTCAGACTGCTTCTTCTGTTCGATGGCTGCCGAAAAGGAACCCTCGGGGCAGTTTGGGGCAGCAATGGAGGCCCACCCAAAATCTTCAAGATTACCGGTATCATATATTGTGAGAGGCACTGGTATGAGGCATTCTTCAGCGGAAGGACAAGGAAAACTGGTGGGTGGCGAGCAGAGAGATCAGCAACAGGTATTTATTTTTGTTACCCTCCCGTACTTTGACGGATTCACCCGCCAGTTTTCGTCGTGCTCCGTGAGGACTGCCGGCACTCGTAATTGCTCCAGTTTTTGCACTACCGGGATGCGCCAATGCACCATCAAACCTCATCCCAGCAGACCAAGAGTTGATAGGTTGGCGTCGTGTGCTCATCGCTCAGCAGGGTCAGCAAACCGTTATAGCCCTAACCCTCAAAAATGATCTTACCTAAAAAGAAAACATGAAAGAGAAAGAGAGGAGGAAAAAAAAGCCCCCCCAAAGAGCTCCAACGTCCGTCGAGTCATCACTCAACCCTCCTCCTCTCACTCTCTCCTTCGCCCTCTTCTCTTTATAAAAGCCCCCCCTTTCCCTCAGCTCTTTCCCCCAATTCCGCCAACAGAATCAATCACATCGCGCTCCACCTCCGCTTGAGAAACACACCCCGAGCCAATTCAACTCCCATCATCGTCATCAAGCCATTTTCTCCTTCTCTTCCTTAGATACAGCCAAACATGCCCCCAGCAGCAAGTGGGAATGGCTCATCGAGCAGCAGCAATGGTATGCAAGCTCCTCCACAGCCCTGTTCACTTCTTACCTACCTACTCAATTCGAAACACCAAAAGGGTCGATCTATTGTTTCTAAACCGCGTTGTCTCGGCCGCTGACAATGCCTGACGAAGTAGATAAGACAGACTTTAGGCCTATACCGGGCCGACATGGCCCCCACCTAAATTCTCGAAATCCCTACCAGCCCGTCCCCGACTTCCTTAGCAACGTCAACTCTTTCAAAATTATTGAGAGTACCCTGAGAGAGGGCGAGCAGTTTGCCAATGCTTTCTTTGATACTGCTAAAAAGATAGAGATTGCCAAAGCCTTGGACGATTTCGGCGTTGATTACGTATGATCTACTGTCCCACATCTATCATCCCACTCTATTATCCTTATTACCACCCAGATTTGTTGCTCTATACTGCGATCCATTTCCGCACTCAACTATGGTCAATGATAAACTTGCAGTGTTATTTGTGCGAGGAAAATTTTCCGCACAGCACTGGGATCGGGGATCGGGGATCGGGTTCGACTTTCGGTTCCTAGGCTAACTAAGAATTTTATGAACGCAGATCGAATTGACCAGTCCTGCCGCTTCAGAGCAGTCTAGGCTTGACTGCGAGGCTATTTGCAAGCTTGGGTTGAAGGCCAAGGTTTGTCTAGCGTGGCAGGGTTTGCCTTGAAAAATCTCTTATTTATTCGAATTACAGATCTTGACGCACATCCGTTGTCATATGGACGATGCCCGGATCGCCGTTCAGACCGGTGTTGATGGAGTGTAGGTTTCCCAACCTTTCCCAATACCCCAAGTGTTTGCTAATTACCTCTTGTAACACAGGGACGTCGTCATCGGAACCTCCTCCTTCCTCCGCGAGCACTCTCATGGAAAAGATATGGATTACATTCATAGGACTGCCATCGAGGTCATCGAGTTTGTCAAATCGCACAATATTGAGATCCGTTTCTCAAGCGAGGACTCTTTTCGGTCCGAGCTTGTCGACCTTCTGAGCATCTACCGCACTGTCGACCAGATCGGCGTTAATCGTGTGGTAAGCTTCACACGTGAGGACATGCCTTCCACCGAACAGTGATGACTCACAGGACACCATTAGGGTATTGCCGATACTGTTGGCTGCGCTTCGCCCAGACAAGTCTACGATCTCGTTCGCACACTTAGGGGTGTTGTCTCTTGTGATATCGAAACTCATTTCCACAATGACACCGGCTGCGCTGTTGCCAATGCCTACTGTGCACTCGAAGCTGGTGCCACCCACATTGATACTAGTGTTCTTGGCATTGGCGAGAGAAACGGGATCACTCCTTTAGGAGGACTTATGGCCAGGATGATCGTTGCTGATCGTGAGTACGTGACCAGCAAATACAAGCTTCATAAGGTAATTTCCTATGCAGAATTCGTGCCTCGAGAGTTTATCTAACACACTCACGTCAATAGCTTCGTGACCTTGAAAATCTTGTTGCAGAGGCCGTCGAGGTCAACATTCCGTTCAACAACTACATCACCGGTTTCTGCGCCTTCACCCACAAGGCCGGAATCCATGCCAAAGCCATCTTGGCCAACCCAAGCACCTATGAGATCATCAATCCGGCCGATTTCGGAATCACCCGATACGTCCATTTCGCTTCAAGGCTGACCGGATGGAATGCTATCAAAAGTCGTGTGGAGCAACTAGATTTGGACATGACGGACGCCCAGTGCAAGGAATGCACTGCTAAGATTAAGCAGCTGGCTGATGTTCGTCCGTTGAACGTTGATGATGTGTATGAATTCCCCTTCCTTCCTTCCTTCCTTCCCATGTACTTACTTTTCGATCGCAAAATATAGTGATAGTATCATCCGCCAATACCACTTCAATATCAAAACTGGAAATGATCAGCCTCTCCTCAAGGGTGTCGACCATCCTCCCCCGGAAACCCAAGAAGCAGTGGACACTGGTGAGCCCGCTGCGAAGAGACAGAGGACCAAGTTGGACCAGGACGCAGCCAAGTGCTGCTAAGCTTCCTTTCGTCGAGATCAAGTAAAATTAGCCTAGTTTAGAGTCTTTTATTCTTCTATGCTGTGGTGAATGACCCCCTCCTGTATAAACAATTCTCTAAGGAACTATTAAAAACAGTGCAAGCTGGGCTGGGTGTTCACTTGATATGGAGATTTATTTTGTCTTTTCCTTTTCTCACCCTCTTACCCGTTTCTTTAAAGGTCAGGGAATTGGGCAAAAGGGGTGTCGTCTTTTAAAAGTATCTTTAAAAAGTCTCTTAAACAGCGTTTTTAAAGTATTTTCTCATAACTTACACCAATATGATGCAACAGATTTTCGATCATTTCAATCCCGATGCCTGTGCTTGTGCGGTGTCGGCTTCTTGCGAGTGAGTTTTAGTGATTATGAAAATTAGCAAACCCCATTCCCGCGAGCTATCATTTCAATATTCTCGGATGTCATGCGAATAGGCCCGGACAGAATGGATACTCTTCGGCATGTGATGTCCTATCTTATTATAAGAAATCATAGCCGAAACCTCGGTTACCCCGACTACCGCAAACCCCCCCCTCATACCGCAAGAGAAAGCAGAGCGCCCGAAGCATTGACTAGTTAGCCGATCAATCACCCCTAGCACCGCCACCCCTCCCCGGCCCCTGTAGGTCCTCCGCCAAAACTTCCAAATGCGGCATCACACCCGCCCTCGCGACACCCCTCAAGCCAGCCCGCACAAACTCAAGCAGAGTGTTAAACCTCTCATCCATGTGTCCAATCTGCCGCACGTACGCCTCGTTCTCGAAAGATATATATGAGTTCATGCCCTCGAAATTGTCCTCTTCGTAGTCTTCGGAGTCGGAGTTTGAGTCGGAGTTGTAGTTGTCGGGTTCCCCTGTTTGATGCCGGCGACGACGGGGTGTGTGGGATGAGATGAAGACCGAGATGTCATGGATGGAGGCGTCGGGGGCGTCGAGGGTTTTTAGCGCAGTGCTGTGTGCGAGGTGGGCATCTGAGAAGAGGATTGAGATGTCGAGGATCGAGGTTATTGCTTGGTGAATTGGTGCTAGCTGTTTTATTGTTAGATTGGGTAGGTGGCGGAAGCAGGGGGGATGGGAACAGGGTTGGTACCTTCGCCCCTAGCAGACATTGATCTTTGATCTTTTGGATGTAGGTGCTATGTACCTGTATCATGCCGTCCACGTGCATTGCTCTTGCCATTTCTTGCCTCATATGGGTTGTCTGTGGAATTAGGATCTGCTATTAGTGTTAGCTAAGATACCCTTCTGGGGAAATAAATGGTGATTAGGGACCAGATCGGTAAGATAGTAGTAAACTATGTTCGCAAACCACAAGAGCCTGTGCTTCAAAGAGTAGTACACAGCACCCTCCCCACTCTCACCCAGAGTTCTAAAATCCTCCTTTAATAGTGTAAGTCGCTCGAGCATGTACTTTGCTCGTCGAATTTGCAGTAAGAACGTGAACACGTTGTTGTACACTTCGAACGATTCCTTACGGATGACGTTCATTATCGGCCACGGCAGCTACTCAGTAAGTACTGGATCATCGCAAGAGCAAGAATGGTGAAGCATACGGCGTAATTCAATTCAAGCCCCTTCCACATCTTGACCGTCCTTCTTCTTTCCCTCAGAGATTTCGTACCTTCCACTTTAGCCCTCATCCTCATCCTGCCGACCTCCACACATCCGACACCTCCATACACCCCTTGCAGCAGCTCCGTGAGCAGGAACCGATCCCCCCACGTTTGCACGCCTTTATCAGCTTTCTCAAACATCGCCTGCGAGAACGTATCAAAGAGATGACCATTTTTACAAAGATATATGTACTCAATTGCATCCAAGCTCTTCCACAGACCGCAGTCCTGGTACAACACATCCCTCAGGCGGGAGGAGACCGAGTGGTGACGATCGTTTATCCATTTGTCGAATGCTGCGGCGAACATGTCCGAGAAGGGGGCGAGGTACTCGCCGTTCCTACAGACTGTGGATAGGTTGATGTCCGCTCCACCGACAGGCTGTGGTTGAAGTGGGAGAGCAGAACTTGGTATGCCATGTTCTAGCAGCCGTTTTAGGAAAACAACGCTCTTGCCAGTGATAAATATTCTCGTCGCGGCTGCGTGGACGAATACGGGTGCCTTGAGCACTCCGGATACATCCTTTCTCAGGGAATACTGGTCGCTCCATAAGCCTCCCAATTCGACTTCCTCGTCACTGCGGGTCTTGGATATAAGGAATACTTTGTCGTCTTTGCGGAGTTCACCGGATTCCATCCATTGATGAATAGGGCGTAGGTATGTTTTTAGGCAGCTGAAGAATATGTCCGTTATGAACTTGAAGGATATTTGGTCGCCTATGGATTGCAGCCTACATGCTAGCTGAAAGAGGCTTTCTAAGTGCTGTAGTGCTAGATCGGCTGGAGGCTTTCCTGTCTTGGGAAGTTTTGCTATGACATCTGAGAGGAGGTCAAAGGGAGTGAGGAAGGGCTCCAGTTCGCCCTGGAGCGCCAGCAATGAGACTATTTGATCTATGCCTTTATTCCCCACAAGCAGAAGCTCTTCCAGCTTGATTAAGTGCTGGTCTAGGGTGGCAAGCTTATCCCAAACAGATGCGATGAAAGTTTGACGTTCGGGAAAGTTTGTAGCGGAGGTTTTAGATCGCGCGAAGGTGCGAATAACATTGATATTTGTTCCTTTATCTGCATACCAGCTAAGGATGGCTCTAAATGCAGGCAGTGATGCATGACTCAGAGCAAATCGTTTTGTCACATCATGTATATCTACTAGAATAGTTGTGCCATTAGGTTCCTTATGGAAGAGTAGGCAAGGATATCCTAACAGCATGAAAATAACCTCCCGCATGGCCTGGAGCTCTGACATGAGTGAGATATTATTGACTATACCAAACTCGTTGCGTCAGTAGATTTTTCCCACCACCCATATCAAACTGTAGAATATGCAAGGTAGAGTGATAGTTGGTGACGCGGGATGTAATACCTCCGCAGGACGCAAGGGAAACATCCACTTCTCGTTCAATAGGTAAGACCTTCTCGATCCAGTATTGCGCTTTTTTCAATGACTCAAGCCCCTTTTCATCTCCCTGGACTGTAAATCCCTCGGCTCCCGAAACGTTATAGGCAGTTTCTCCATCTGCGATGCTTAGTGTCTTCCTCCGTCTATCAGCTTCGCTCCTCAGGCTCTCGACAAACTCATCTCGTGACCTTGGCCTAGTATAACCATCGTCGGACCATTCGTCGCTACTCTCGGCTCCAAAATCCACATCCTCCCATATCTCTCCCTCCAATGGATCATCGGCAATAATATCCTCCCATGTGAGCTCTTTAGGAGCATCCGGTCTCACCAGAAGCCCTAGGTCGGAGATCTCTGAGTTTTGGAGAGGCCTATCAGACAATGAGAGGAAGAGTGAAAGGATTTCGGGGTTGAAGCCGGAGGTCAAGGAGGGTAGCTCGCCGAGCCTAGAGCGCAAAGCATCGGCCAGATCATCCCGGTTGAAGACACGAAATTTCTCTTCAAGTCTATAAACTGTCCGTTAGAATAGATCGATAAATGGAGCGGACTTGTTACCCATCAAGCTTTGATGTTACATCAAATTGGTTTGTCCGGCCAAACTTATATCCTCGGAAATTGCGGAGAGCGAAATCCTGTTCCCACCGTTATTCCAGAGTCCTGATGAAAACAAAAACGCTGTGGAGACTTGCTCGGCAGAGGTTAAAATTCTCTGGATCCTCCTATGGCAGATTTTGTTAGAACTCATGGTGGAACCACCGAGATAGGCACAAACTTGTGGAGTTAGTCCAGTGACAGATTGGATGAGCTCATTGACTAGGCTTTTGACTTTCGCTGGGATGGCAGACATCTAAACCAGGAATGAAAATAACATGGAAGAAGTGGTAAGAACAAGAGCACTGAAGAGGTTGAGGTGAGGTTATAGGCCTAGCGGAGGTGAATACGGTATTTAGACTTTAAGCCGCAACGGCTCTTAGGATGCGATAACTTGCCAAGCCAACTTATCGTTCCGATTCTAAGAAATTTCCAGCACTCCACTTCAAGGCTTTGAAAAAACAAATACCACAGCGCGCTGCAATGCCTGATGAGAAGAGGAGATGCAAGACTGCTTCTGGCAGCAAGTCTGACGCTGACAAGATGGATATATTCCGACGACATTTTGAGAGTCAGTTTGCACCACTCAAAGGCACACGCGAAAAGCTGGGCTCAAGGAACAGCAAGGCACCCCCGGAGAAGACAGAAGAAGAATTGAGTGATCAGGAATGGGGGGGAATACCGGACCCCGATGATGGACTGGCCGAAAATGGTGGGTTTGTCGGACTTGCCGCTTAAATTTTCTTTCGCTATCACAATCACTAACAATGCTGAGAGCGCCAGCCCCCGTGGTTATCGAGTTTGATGCCACCAAAGACGTTCCGCGATCCATTCCCAAAGTTTCACGCGATGAACTAAGGTCCTTTATGGTTTGTTTTCCACGTAGTCTATGATTCTATAATCTTCTAACCTTTATTTAGTCATTCAAACCGCCTTTACCGACCTCCTCTACCACTACTCTACCCACAAAATCGAAGAAAAGCTCAGATGATGATGAAGATCCCCGCTCTGAAGCAGAAATGTTAAAGAATGATTTGGCGCTCCAAAGATTGCTCCGCGAATCTCACCTACTGGACCCTACCTCCGATAAGCTTGAAGCTACTGGTAGGAACCGCCTCAAAGCTTTGGAGTCACGGATGCAAGCTTTAGGAGGCAAGGATACCACAGCCCAGAAGAACGTGCCCATGGCCATACGTAAAGGCATTGCCGCTGCTAGGGAAGAGAGAGAATTGAAGCGGAGAAAGAACGCCAAGGAAGCAGGTATCGTGTTGGAAAAGGACACAACAAAGAGGATCAGCAAGAAGCGGAAAGACCGGGGTAGTTTCGGGCCTAGTGTTGGAAAGTTTAAGGGGGGTGCGTTAGTGCTGAGCAAGAGAGATGTTATGGATATTGAAGGCCGCAGCGGGCCAGGGGGTGGTGGTGGCCGTAAGGGGGGGAAGAAGCATGGTAAAATAAAAAGGTGATTACTCTCATTGGGCATCGTGGTTGACTGGTTTATCTACCGCCATTCCTCCAGTGCTGCCCGGCCCGCAGGGGAGCCCAGGTTAGAATTCAGGTGTCGAGGTGTTCCCGATTTGCGATCGTCGGCCACCCCAATCGCAGGTATGAGGGACAAATAAAACCAAGGTGGAGACGTGCAGAACAAGGAATTCTTGACGAACGCGGAAAATGCAGCTAGGTGGCCCAATCTCGCGCACTAGAGCTGCTTGCAGCTGTACCCATACAATTCTGCGAGTGCATTCATCGGTTACCATCCAGAGTGAGTAAACATCAGAAAGATCCCATCGAGAGGCAAACCACATGTGCTAGACATATTTTCAACTCCAAGTATCTTATTCTGGCGATACTCTAGGCTGATTGTTTCGACAGCTATGGTTGAATCTCTGATCCTGCTAATGTGTTGTCAAAATCGAGATTTGGTCGTATTAGTACTGTACCAGTCAACTTTGACAAAATCTCGGTATTTTGATCCTGCTCCATATAACCACTGACAACAATGGCACATTTTCTCAAGTGCAATCGTAGGTATGGTGATAGATAAAAATCATTGAACGGGGGTAAATCCCGTCAGTGACCAGTGGCAAGCCGTGCTGTAATGATATTGCACGACAGCTCCCCACAGTTGAATCACTTCCGGCAGTCGGGAGTCGCCGTGCAATCACCACAATGCATCTTTGCACCCCAAACAAACCTCTCTGAGATCTGCTCGTATATTATGAGACAGCGCACAACTGTCAAGCAACCTTATCTTAATATCCCGAGCCCGTCCTCCATGTCCTTGACTTCTCTCCTCGCCTATTGCCCCTCATAAAACATTTTCACTGTAACTTGGGCTCACCACGTCCGCACCTCATAACTTAGCTTCCTATAGTGTCACCACATGTTTCTTAATGACCAGCCTTAATGGCCAGCTCTAAACATTTCTGTGACCCTTCACCTTCAACATGGACGGAGGCGACGTCAGAGGCCCTTGGAAAAGAAAAGAAAAAGATGCACCTGTGATGAACAGAGGATGTGAACGCATGAAAAAACGTCTTTCCATTGGTCACACCTACTCGAGTACGGTACCCTTCTCATACCCCCCTCCTCCCCCTTTCCATCCCCCCCGCTAAAAGCCGGTTCCTATTTGTGGTACTCGAGCACGATACTTGAGTAATGCTGTGCCCATACTGTATGGTAACTTGGCTAGATACTTGTGCTGTGCATCTGCGATGCCATAAGGAAAGGAGCGATTTGATTTCTCATTCGCAGGTACTGTGCAGCAAGTCCAAGGGTAGGAAACCATAAACCGGAATAGACAATGATACCGATATATTTGGCTGGTCAACCTCAAGTGACTGTTCCATAACTCCTTGCGGGACCTTGTATGATAACATTATTTTACCTCGCCACCGCTACTTGAGTATCGTACTCCACAGCTTTGTTGTTTCTAGCCCGTATTTTCATCCCTAATAAGTGGCCCCGGACTCCACTTCCTGATCACGTGAGGGACAAGGATCGTTCACTTCTTGTAGGACTCCTTTTTTCCTTTTTTCCTTTACATGGCAGGCAAGCAGGTATGTTTTAATTAGAGGAAAAGCGCAGCAGGCTGAGAGGAGCAGGGGAGTGCAAGGTCCAAACAATCCCCCAGGCTTTCCATACTGCCAGCTCCGGCGCCAACTCTATCTCGAAATCACAACTCCCACAGAAACCTCACCAGTCTGTTGTCGCTGCCCAACGGTTGCTAGGAGCTGTCAAGGGTTACGAATATGAGGTCATTGGGGTTGCGGCGAGCTATGGGTAGAGATTGCGGATATGACACCCCGTAGCTGAGTTTGGCTCCGGTTTAAGTAGCCCTTCCTTCCCACTCTCTTGCCGGTCTTTGGTAGAGGTTTTTGGAGTTTGCTTAAAGCACCTTTTCATAAAACTCAGGAAGAAGTATCATAGAATACATGCATTGTTAGTGAGTTTACTCCTCCCTTTTCACCTTAGTTCTCGGTTCCCTCCTCCCTTCGAGGTTTCGACACCCTTCATATATTCCTTTCACAACCTCATCCGGGTGGAATATTGAAAGTCCTATATTGACATCTATCAGAACTCAAACAATTCAAAAGCCCAATATCCATTCTAAAAGCACAGCAACATACAAAGCACAATGCCTCGAGGACCAGAGACTCCGATACCTATCCGGGCAGGAATCCTCGCCCTACACCTCTTCACTGACATGAATTGGGTTGATATCTCCACCAAATTCCTTGTTCATCCGGACACCGCAAAGAAGATTTGCCAGAGAGCAAAGGTGAGAAAATTGCAAGGAAAATCCTACAAATCTCACCCACCCCAGATCGCGTCTCTTGATTTATCACTATCCGTCCCGTCTCCCCTGTTCCAAGCTCGCACCCCTCCCCCACACTCCCTCGCTCCTTAATTCCGTCCAATCGGAATGGCGTAAATGGTGGCAACATTCTTTTTTTACTCTTACTAAGATAGCAACCATAACAGGAACGGGCTACGGAGGACTCAGTGCACGCACTGTTTGCTGCCCTAGGCGATGCAGAGCGCACAGGTCGCCCACGAAAACACATTGAAGGAATGCCGTCCCCGACCCCAGTTCAGGTGCATTCTCTCCAAAGTGCTCCCAACGATATTCTCCACAAGGAACAACACAAGCTCAGCATTTAAGGGCAATGGGTCCTCGCTAGCTCCTTCGTTACGATCGCTCGTATGAATTTCGCAAAAAAACACGGCTCTTGGGGGTTTTGGAGTGGGCTTCTTGGGTTTAGGGTTTTTCTTTCTTTCACCTTTTGAGTTATTGCTTCCTTGATTCTCATGAGTCCTTTTTCTTCATCTTCTGGGGCCAGGATTTGGGGGAAGAAACTGAGGCCTCGTTTCCATCACGATGCGAGGTCGCGCTGGCGTCATAAAGTTTCTTTTCCCTTACCCTGGAGCTCTACCGCATACAATTGGGAGTAATCCCCCGATAAATTCTATGCCTTTTGCTATTCCTCTTCCATCTTCCTCTTGTAGATATTATGTTTATGCCCTCGCGATTCCTGGCGACGAATTATCTGCCCGCTGGCTGGCGCGGGTTTCTCATGAGTGATACTCGTCTTATAAGTAGCATACATTGCTCGGTGCTAGCATAAACCAGCTTATTATGGTCAAGAGCGGACAAAAGTGAGCAAAGCCAACAGATTACTGGACGGACTCTTGAACCGTTCGTTGTGATAGTACATTTATTTGCCGAGAAGTGAGCGTCGAATACTGCATTTTATGAACAGCTCTGGGGTTTGGTATTGGCCCACTTGTTATAATTATCAGAATGCAGGAGATTGTGATATGGTTCCGGCATCCAGCTTGGACCCCTGCGCTATTGTCCCTTTTGCACCGCTGTGGCACTTGGCCTAACTTTGGCCCCATTTTGCACGCCCGGATATGGGCTTAAAATCCGGATTCTAGCCCAAGTCCGGGCTTTGCGTCCTGGAGAGTTTGCCGGGTCCGGACAATTTCTCCCTTAATTCGGGCTTTTAGGGCCAAACCCGTGCTTAACGCTGAAGCAAGGTCTCTCATAAACCTACTGCCGTTTGATAATATCTGAGCTTCTCCCTACCTTTGCAGGTTTCCGTCTGATACACAAATGATTAAAGATTAGCCTAACGAAAGATGTGTTTGGTAAAGTTGGGCCGGAGACCCAGGATCCGGGCTCCCAGGCTTTTGGACTTTGCCTTCAAGACTGGATTCAAAGTTAAAATCCGACCCTAGCCCGGGGGGGCCAATCGGGGCCTTGCGGTGCTTACCGCTTGATGCCCTAAAAACCCCTTGGAATCCGAGGTCTCCGCTAGCCCTGTAATCTCTACTGTAGGTTTAGAGGCAAAAGCCCCGGGGAAGGATCAGCGTTTTCCTGACACAATAAGACTGGCCGATGTGTTGGATCTTGTTAACTGACCTGTTAAACTAAACCTATCGTGAGCTGATGGGATGGTTTCCGCTGATGATCTGGTACAAAGGGATAAAGGGATTTCAAGACCCTTAGGGTAGGGTACAGGGCTTGTAGATAGCGTACCGCTACAGGCACTCACTTTGTGTTGATCTTAAGGTTTTTTATCTTATCATGGCTCGGCGCGTGGGGGGTTTAGTCTACAAGTAGATGGTGAACAAGGGTTGTTTGTTGTTGGCTTGGCATGTCTCATCCTTGGCTTCTATTGAGCATTGCACGACTACTCGTACAACCTCTTTGCCTCTCTAGTTCCAGCGAGGCATACCACGCACTACCATACCGATCATCGGTCATCAGCCCCCTACACTATTGTAGCCTTCCGTACCCTTCGGAATTTAGGGGAGGAAGAAGGGTCGATATAGTGCTGTATTTGCAAGGCACCAAATCCATACAGCCTACAACCCCCCGTTCCGCGCAGTGTAGTACCGTACCGTATCATCTATAGTATCGCACTCTAGCGATACACCCCCTTCCTTCGGTTTCTCTTGCAGCTTCCAAATACCCCTTCCCCATACTCTACCCCCAAGGACATCGATTGAGAGTGTGTTAAAATGGTATTCCTAAGTTGCTCCCTCTAGACATCGCTATTATCATCCTTGGTTCAAGATTCCCGAACTTGACTAGCTACAAGAAGCCTTCACTAATGCCGAATTTTTTCCCTTTTCTCCTCCTTTTTCGCATTTCCTAGTCCAAAGATTCTAAAAGAACCTATGTGCACCTTCCCAGTGGCCGGGCGGCAGATTTGTTTGAGGTAAGGGCTGTTCGCCTCTATTCCCCCTCTTTCTGGAAAGGCGAAATCGGGTCTTGGGGTGAGTTTCCTATTATAGAAGATCTAACAGGGTGGTATGGCGGTTAAATAATAGGAGTTTTGCCGCGATAAACTTCCGAATGATGGTATGTTTTGTTCCTTGATACTGTGCTTGTTGTGTCGGAGGACGGGCCCAATGAATTTCTGACATTTGTTATGGACGCACAAGATATATACGTCCCACCGCACCATCAGCCTATCAACCCCGAAGACGAAGATGATGGTGAGCTCTCTCCTCCCAGTTGGTTCCTGGAAAGAAAGGCTATTCCATACCAGAAGTACAAGTGCCCCAGCTAACGTTTGCTCACCTCTCATACTGTAGTGATCCCCGATCAGCACGGTAAGCTTTAACTGCCCAATCTAATCCAATTACAAGTTTTCCCTTGTTTCTCCTTTTGTTATTCCCAGTCTCCGCCCCTTGTCTGCCCCACCTTAGTTTAAGTACCTCCATCGTACCGTACATACTTGTACCCTTCCCACGGATACTGATGCAGTACCTATGCAGCTGCCTTTGGCATCGCACAAGCTCAACAGAAGAAACACGAACCAGCCTGGAAGGATCTTGGGTTAAACGAGCTTATGGCGAAGGGCCCGAAGCCACACGCAATGACGGCCCCACTGAGAAGGCCGCTTCCCCGGTAAGTCGGGGGATTTAGCCGATGGTTGATAGCACGCATAGCATATATTTCGAAGAGGAAGTGGTGTGCGGGGGGCAGAAGGAGGCTACTGGATGGGCGGCGGGGGACGGGAGGGTCACGGGAGGTGCCGTAGGATTGTCTCATTCTTGTAACTTTAACTCGACCCAAATCACTATCCCTGACTTCCCCAGTCAACTGTTGTCGGGTTAGATCACGTGACAAAAATAATAAATACTTTTTTCCCCCGAAACACAATAGTACCTGTACTCGTACTTCACGAATAACTACCTGCTGCAAGACTAGTAAATACAGCCCCCCCCCTTCGATTCTCCATTCATCTCCCCACCCCCCCACACTCTAAATTCTGAATAATTCACCATCCCCCACACCACAGGTAGTGTTCGAAAAATACGGTACGTTACCGTACCTTACACGGTTGATACCATACGGTAAATTACCGTAAATTACACTAGGCAGATAAAATACCGGAAAACGGCCTCTCCCACCTTAGATTCTGATGTTAGGTAATCCTGTCTTCCACCCTCTGTGTTAATCAAGCCGAAGCAACCCAACCCACAAGAGATCAGCTAGGCTAGGCATTCTTGGCTATGACACGAGTATCGCACTAAGATCCAAGATCATGATATGGAACTTTATGACGGTCGGCAAACGGCGCCTGGTAAGTTTACCGTACGTTACCGTACTTTACCGTATTGTATCCTATGGTAGCTTACTGTACCTTACCATTCGAACCCTAACCACAGGCGAGTGATAATCTGTGATCTCCGGAAATAATCTTTTGCCAGGTGGTGACCTCACCGGCTGCATCGCCCCGCAGCACACCTTGCATATACCAAGGATGGCTCGGACGTAAGCGAGACACGGCTCGGCGACTTAATACCCATGGGCAATGTTGCAATGAAGGGGGGGGTTCGATCAAAAAATGATCGAAGGCTAGGAACGCGCTTTTTCGAACCGGGGGGTTGTAAGATAGAACCCCTTCTAACAAATCGGTAAACCATGATATTTGAAGGCAGTTGGAAGCAAAGAAACAAATGAAATGATAGGAAAAGAGGGCAAAATGTAGCAGAAAAAGCAAATAAACTGGCACTGGCTCTCCACTTCCCCGGCTT
>Ga0307513_10001074_pt1 | contig 39775 bp, 51 predicted proteins | sample 15_EM_MG_FD_202174 | JGI IMG/M metagenome (GOLD analysis project Ga0307513, IMG submission 202174) | Populus trichocarpa ectomycorrhiza microbial communities from riparian zone in the Pacific Northwest, United States - 15_EM | ecosystem: Host-associated > Plants > Roots > Unclassified | place...
AGACCTTTTGACGTGCGAGGGGGAACTTGGAATAAGTGTGGTCTCAAGTGTTGTCCGAAAACGATCGATTGCAAACAAATACAAATACAGGACTAACAATCATTTCCGATTCGGGAAGCGTCGCAACAAGGTCTGATCCCAAACGAGCTTAGTAGCCGCTGCCCACCCCGCCCCCAGCAACTATTCCCTGTGGGAAGAACTTGTGAAAGAGCTCAGGATAATGTCGTTCAGCCACGTCGGGGTGGCTCCTGTAAAGGGCATTTCAGAGAGCCAGGACATCGGCCATTCAACGGGGATTAGCCCACTTGATACGTCCGATCAACGACACAGTTCCAGGACATTCACGTTCATATTCGCCAAAGTTAACCGCTGTTAATCCAGCGAGTGGGTCAGCGCAAACGACAGCAGACTCACGCGATACCTACAGTCCGTCGCACCCACAGCGCCTCGCGTCTCTCTCAGTGCCAACACTTCCGGCGGAACTGTAACGGCCCAAGCCTTTATGAGATCACTGGCCGCGTCCGAATCAGATACATACATTCCAGCCGGATTTCGCTCAGCCGTAGATCCTGCTTGATGTTCTGGAAGAACGGAATAGAATATCGGGGACCTGACCCCGCCGCCGGCGACAGAACCCGATGAGACGTTGCACGAGTCAGCCCGTAGGTGACCATCTCCAAACCTGCAGAGGAAATTCCCCAAACGTCCAGGGGATGGGAACGGAAACGCACAAGAGGGGAACAAACGCGCTCACCCTTGCCGATATTAACCACGAATGTTCCAGGAATGGGAGGCACGTCAATCCACTCGCCTGAAAGGTTTTGCACCTGGAGCCCGTTTTGCGGTGACGCCTGCAGCAACTACGTGATTTCAACGTCAGTTACGCCACAGCCGCCAACCGGAGAGGTAAGGTTCCCGACACACAAACGTCAAAAAATTGGGATCGAAGTGCGCGCCAACGCCTTGGTTTGAACCCATATCGCCGACGGCAGGGTACTTGACCACCTATGAATCTGTTAATATCCGCCCGCGAGAGGCCACATTTGGGCACCCACGCACCTTTGAACGGTGCAGCATCACTGGATCAAAGAACATTCGTAAAGCATCCTGTTTGAGCCCCAATCCCTCCGCTATAAGATCGATGAACTGGTAACTCATTTCCTCGCACTGCCTGAGGTATTGCAAGAAGGCCGCTTTAAAGCCAGGGATGTCCTCCTCGTCGTGCCACTCAAACGACACCGGTTAGAACGGGACAAGATCATCCGGAGTCAGTGTGTGCTCACCTGGGCATGTCCCCACAGCTTGAGATACTCAGGTGCTCCGGGCGTCCATCGGCATTCGAAAGGGGTACCAAAGTCGTACTGCTCCCTCTGGTCTAATTTCCCCTTGGTGTACTCTGCGCCCACCCTACTGTATCCGAAGAAATGGGGACTGTTCCTCATCAAGAGTTTGTCTTTCTTCTCCTGAGGGATCGTGAACAACTTGGGAGCATAGTCGATGACCAGATCGATGTCATCCTGCGAAACGGGGGGGTTGGACAAATACAAAAACCCGACGTTCACGAGAGCGTCTCTGAGCTGACCCAGAAACTCTGCACGGGTCGCGGGATCTCTGGTGAGGGCGTAGTCCAGGACGGGGATGGAGGAGAAATTCCGATTAGAGGTCATGGTCGTGTTTGGGTCTCTCGAATCTGCAAAACACCCTCGTCTTTGAATCATCTCCGGTCTAGTTGTGCCATCCTGACGCGATCTGTCCGTTATCGTGTCTCTGTCGGGGGCCGCCAACCTGTTGGGAATTTATTGCGGAGTTCAGATAGGTTGGCGCGGTGGTTTTTCCGCTGTGTTTATATATAAGTATATATCTGCCGCCGGTCGGCCCTGCACCTCATACAAGAGTGGTTGAAAGAAAAAAAAGCTCCTCGCGAAGCAAACGAAATAGCGGAAACCGGAATGCGGGTTCCCGTCGAAAACAATTATCTCATCCCGACATGCACCTAAGAGCAGCACCCAAAGGGACAGGAAAGACGGCCTGGTGGACCATCCAACACGGTTCGTCGTCTGCGCGATCACAAGTGCCTGTAACCAGGTGGGAGGTGGTCGTGTCGTGGCCAACATTCTTTGCAAAAAAGGAGGGTTCCATTCCATGGAGGCAAGTGAGTTCAGTAGGAGAATTAACCCCAAATGCATCCGGTCTGTTGAACATATCATCAAATCTTCGCACTCAATGAGGGGTTTTTGAAGTTTCAACTACCGAGATGCAGTGTAGAGAAACCTTTTAAAATTGATTATCTTATCCCGACGGGCACCTAAGAGCAGTGGGCGAGCAACTGGCATAAAGGAGAAAATACGGAGGCACACATTTCACTTAACAGGTGCTTCAACACGGTATCCCACCGCGTATCGTGTGAGTCGCAACCACCACGAACCTCATGACCAATCAACGAGTCAAAGTAAAGCATATCATTGCTGCAGCACTCATTTGAAAGGGATGAAAACGCATCCCACATATCCCTACCGACGCCCCAGATCTTCTGGGCTGGGTCCAGGGCATGCACAACAGAGATGTCTTTGGGACGGGACAGATCAGGGAAGATCGTGACACGAGTCTGGGAGAGGAATCTGCGAAGGCCGAGCACGGCCATCGTATGAGCGGCGGGCGTACAATTGGAAGGAAGGGAAGAGAAAGAGAGCATCATGGCGACGTGACTGATAATGACGAAAAAGGAAGAGGTCACCGATGTGACTGATGTGTGACAAATGAACACAGAAAACGCGTCTTTGGCAGACGCACTCATAATACGATTAGACCCTGTATTAACGCACCGGGAATTTTTGCGTCCGCTTTGCTCGACGTACAGCACCTCGACAACTCACTGGACTAGCTTGGTTCCTGCGGCGTTGCTACGGCGCCGTCGAGCGCTTTCTGCCGACATTGAGCTTCTCTACTTTGGATTCTGTCGACCCCTAAACTTCGTTCGGTCTTCATCTCCTCGGCGCTCGCGTTTTTTCACTTGGAGATTCTTCTGACGGTTTCTGGTGAGTGTACACGATGTCATCACATTGATGGGCCACCATATTCTGTACAATTCCGGACCCGCTGCAGATTCGGGCCGCTTTCGGTTCGTAAATAACGCCGTTGACGAAACTTGGACCCCCGGATATGAACCAGGTGCGAGTTGGTTTCTTGGTCTTATGTTTACAACTTGACGCACCCGAGTTACCTTACATATCTTCTGCAATGGGTGATAAAATAAATGCAGTTTGTAGAGATGCACATCAACCCTCGATAAGACGCGTCGTGAGATCGAAAGGTGCAACAGTTGCACTCTTATCGTCCCCGTGGCCCGCTAACTAGTCTTCAGTTGCGTGCCGCTCAACTATGAACCCATCTCGTAATCTCTAATTTTCCATGGGCAAACCACCCCAGTTCTACCAGCACCTCAATAGGATCGAATCAGTCCACCAGCGATGCTCTAAGTCGGAGCTCAGGCGGTAGTCTAGGCAGAGTAATAGGTCACCAAAGTTCTCAATCCCACTTCCAATCTCAACCTCGGTTTCCCCAGAATGCCGCTCGGCCCCACCCATCTAACCAACGCAGGGATCGAATATCACGGCACTCTGTCTATTCCGCTCAGGCCCGTTTCACAATCGCATGTCCTTCAGCGAAAATTCCATGTTTGGGGCTGGTGCAGTCATCGTCCAACCTTCGCTCAGGAGGGTCGCTATCGTCCAAGACGCTGATCATTGGTTCCTACCAAAGGAGAGTCCATCGAGTAGGCGGCACTAAGGGATGCACTCTATCACTGGGCGAGGATCCCATGCTGGGCGCCGGAACAGACCACCTGGCGAGTACTTCCTGTGATTCTCAAGCCACATCCTAATAGGTTCGTCAACTCGAAACCGGAATGTCGTATGAGGCTGAGTATATCGACCATCTCGTCGCTTACGAAGTCGCGGACCAACTACTCGGCGGAATCGGGGGACCGATTCTCAGGACAGCGTGCAACGAGTGGGTACGAAGCACGGAAATCGGTGAACAGATTCGCGCGATAGAAGCTCAGCAGGGGGAGGGCCAACAACCGAATTCGAATAACGACGGTGAGAGGACATAACAAACACCCTAGATTCTTTCCAATCATTTCGTTGTCACTGTATAGGATTTCACCCACGAACCCATGCATTATACCGTAATCACGAGAAGCAAGTTATTCACCTCAAGTTTCGCCATCGCCAGCGACCAGTGATTTCCTGATTTACCCCTGGTCACCGTCTCCCACTGACACTCTTTCCACGATTCAATATATTCCTTTCAAACAGGCACGTAACGGCTCCGACAACGAAATTCTAACACCTACTTCTCCGCCCAAAGCGCTGCACGACACAAGTGGTCTCTATGCCCGGCAACGGCTACTACTACGAAGTTTGTACCCGGCATTGGGTGGCCAACGATCACGAGGTGTCGCCAAGGGCAAACGAGTGACAAATCCCCAAGGCGGAAGGATTTTGCCCTGATAATTCTGGCCGGGGGTGCCACCTCCCAGAATTAGACAAATTGGCTCATCCCCATCGGGGCGGGGAATTCGGCTAGGGTAAAGTTCGGGGAGTCCGACCGGATCGATAACAACCGGCTCCAAAAATACGGAACGGCCTGGCATGGGTGGGTGGGTATTTCCACCACGTTCAAAGGGGACAACTGTGGTACCGATGACTGTGTCCTCCGCAACTCCGAGCTCAGGGTGTGGTGAGTTGTTTCCCTATCTCGGAGTTGGTCGTATAAAAGATGAAGCGTACTCTTCAGTTTACACAGCCGCCGTCTGAAACCACCCTCAAAAGCAAAATATCCTCGTGTTTCGGGTCTCGGAACGGACACGTCCCAAGGCCGAATTACCTAGAGTGCTGTCCATGGGCCATCATCAATGGGTTGATCCGTGAGGGCTCTCTTTTTATCCACTGTCCACATGGGTTGACAAACACCGAAGCGAGCAGAACGTCGGAAGATAATCAAAGGATACCACTCAAAATACCCACGAAGTGCTGTCGGTGTCGGTTGTGGGTGCCGTGAAAAGCCTGAGCATTAGTGCGATGTATCTATGCAACATGGATGTGTGATAAACAATTATCAGAGCAAGGCGATCATTCCATCTCTTCGTCTGAATCAGAGATGACTTCTTTACTTTTGCTGTAGAACAAGGGCATCAGCAAGGAGGCGAAAAGCGATGAAGGAACCTGACGCACTATTGTTTCTTTCGGGCGGGGGCGGAGGCTTGTTCTCCGTCGTCGTCGTCACGTATTACACGTTTCTTCGACCGCTGGAAAAGCGAACATTCAGCACGGTGCACAGAAGTCCCAGGCGACGACAAACCTTCTTGGTGGGCTTGGAGTCGGCTCCTCCCTCCTCCTCATCAGTGAAGAGACCCTCTCTCTCGCTTCCCGAATCCCCGCCCAACCTTTTCAGCTTACTCTTCCTCTTCTTCTTCGGAGGCTCAGACTCCCCTTCGTTTCCGCTCCCAGCTTCCGTCTTGGGGCGTCGTTGCTTCTTCGGCTTCTTCTCTTTCTCTTCGTCACTGTCCACCTTAATATCCTTGCTCCATTCAAGAGCCGTCTCTCGCGCCTTCCTGCGCTCCGCGGCGAGTGCCTCGGCCTCCTCTCGTCGTTTCTTCGCTTCTTCCCTCTGAAGGCAGAAACGGTCAACTACGCATGTACAGAGCGAAGGACAGGAATACGAACCTCCAAAGCCTCTTGTTTCTCCCTCTCATCCTGCCTCAGCTTCTTCGCGTGAGCCAACTTCTCCGCTTTCTCTGTATCGTACTGCCGCTGGGTCTGGAGATGCTCCTCGGCTTTCCTCATCATGTTATCACCATACTTTCGCCTCTGATCGGCGATATTCTTGTCATATGGGAGGGAAGAAGATTCATCGGCAGCTAAAGAAGTAAATAGTCTGTTTGCTTAATCGTCAATTTTTGACAAGTGTGAGAGCCCAAGAGGGAAACGAACCTCTGGGCCTTAGCGCCTTGCTCGATGGCACTCTCAAGATCTGCAATCTGTCGTTTCGCAAGCGGAATCGAGAACATCATTTCCGCCGCTTTTTGCATCATCATCGCGATGTTGTACAGAACGGCCTTATCGTGCGGAGCTATATGCAGTGCCTGGCAGTGGCCGTCAGGACATAAAACCAATGAACTTATTTGAAATGGTCAGACCTTCTGTGCGCACTTGAGGGCCGAATTCATTTCGGCATACGATTGATCCTTGGTGGCTTTGGCATAATGTGACCGACATAGACACATCAGAAGCGATCCATTCTGGCCGTTGTAGAACCGAGTTGAAGCAGTCTCATACTGGGGAGTGACAATTTGAGATAGTGTGGTGATTGAATCGAAAAGTGCTCACGCTCTCAATAGCCCTGTCGTATTCCTCCCTCGCGAAGTAACAGTGTCCCATGTTCACGTAAACGCTTCCGTCGTTGAGTGATTCCTTGACTTTCGAAAACACCTCCAGAGCATCTCTTGCGTTACCATACCGTTTCAGGACTTCATCTGATCCAGGAACAGGAGTCTGAGAAAGCGAGCCGCCCATAGTTCCTAACGCGTCCTCCGCGATGACGATGGCTAACCCTTGGGCAGCGACAGCACACAGCGGATCGAGTTGCAGTGCCTTCTCGTAGAACTCCGCGGATCTCTGGAACCCACGCTTTCGCTCTTCGATTTGCTTGATGTCCCGGTTCTCTCGTGCCTGGTAATACATGATCCATCCAGAGGCGCACAGCGAGTAGACATCGTGCTTGTCGTGATCCCTAAGCGTGGCAAATACGAAATCCTTCGCGTGCCTATGGAGGTTTGACTGGATCAGGAAGCGGGTGTAGGACGCTCGGACATTGAGATTGTTTGGTTGAGAAGCCAAGGCTTGCTTGAGGAGCTCGTGTGCCTCGTTTCCATTGTTCAGTGTAGCGGAAAGATCGGCCAGACGGATCTTAGCTGCTAGCAAGTCAATACCGCATAGAGGCCTATGGAATATTAACTTACCATCGACGTACTCTGGGTGACGGGCAAGTAACTTCTCATATGCCTCCTGAGCGCGGTCGAGCTCTCCCTGACCCTCGTATACCCTAGCCAGATTATATAGGATGGTCGTGGAGACAGCATCGCTATCGGACAAGGCAGCAGCAGTGTTACTCGTGAGTGCTTGCTCGTATGCTGCCCGTGCTTGTTGGAAGTCACCCTCCAGGTGGTCTAGCACCCCCAGATTGTTCACCAGCTTGGGCTCAACCTTGTGCGCAGCTTCATTTATCCGTAATGCCTCCTGGACCGCGCGTTTCACAATGTCGACGTTGTCGTCTTGCCAAAGTTTCGCAATCTCCACATGCATCTCCGCATCTTCAGCAAGGTTACGCGCAGACTTGTTCGGCCGTGAAGGACCCGCTCCATTCGTTGAGGTGGAAGCACGAGCGCTATCCTCTGGTAGATGAAGTTCCTTGACGACCTTCTCGTATAGTTCTCGTGCACGCTCCTTTTCTTTGGAAAGCTCGGACGCGGAGACACCAGGTCGAGGGTTTGCTCGTAACGAGGCAAGCATCACCGTGGCTTCGACCGAATGCTGGTTGCTTGGGGATTGAAGGAAGGAATCCAATGTATGGATCGCAGCAGGGGTTTCGTCTGAGGATACAATTTAGCCCAATATCAACATTCGTCTGCCAGCGAGAGTCTTACCGGTTTCCAGTTGTATCTGGGCTAATCCAATAGCGGCTATTGCATTCCCGGTTGTGGCCTTCGTGGCTTCCGTGAAATGCCGCGTGGAATCAAGAACGAACCCTTCAGCGTGACTGACCCTCCCAGCCTTGATGTATCCATCTGTCAAGATGGTGAGAGTGTCCGCAAACTGTATCGTTCGCTCTGCGAGTTTCATTGCCTTTTCAAATTTTCAGCGTTGAGCACCGCATTCAACGAACGTGCGGTTGGCATACCCTAGCATGGTTCCCTTTGCGAAGGAATAGCTCACATAACGCATTCGCAGCGGCAGAATTCTTCTGGTTTGCCTTGAATGCCAGTTCAATCAACTTTGTACCGCTCACGAAAGCCGATCGCCGCTCATCCTCTGGTAACTTCTCGTTCTTGCTGGTATTGATAGCCTCTAGACCAAGCAGTAGTTGGGCAGAAGAGTTGTTAGGATTCTAAACGAAGGATGAGCCTTCGTCGATACGGTCAAGGGGGTGGGGCCATACCACTTCCAAACTCCGTTGCCAAGCAGCCTTTGCTCTGGATTTCTGATCTAAGGCCCAAAAGCACAGTCCAATACCGATTCGGGGATCTGGTTTGCATTCTGGGTTGTACCGTAAGACATCTTGGAAAAGTCTGAGAGCCTGGGTGTGTTGTCGTCGAGCATAAAGGATGCGCGCCTGTCCGGGCAGATATGAATTCCTGAGTTCGTCACTGCTTAGGACCACGGGTAAGGCGCACCTTTCCCAGAAGTCCAATGACATTCGTCGGATGTGTAGAAAGGACGCCATCGAAACATCGGAGAGCATCTTCCATACCCGGAGTCGCCATCTGGTGGATCCCTACACAATTCAGGAACGAGACTCTTGGGGGATGAAAGTAGAGATACCTCGCGCGAGAAGGAGAAGTACACCGCCATCGCTCTCACTTTGTCGAAGTGCGTTGTCACTGGCGTTGATACACATCGTCGCTTCCCTGTAGTGGTCCTCTTTCGTCTTCTGGGACGTCATATCGTCCTGACCTGACTATGTTTCGGTATCACAAGCAGGAAATGAGTTATACGAGACCCGTACGAGGATTGGGCAGGATGAGTTTGGGTGCCTGTCGCGCCCTTGAAATATGTACATTCGCCAAGAAAGAGTGTATCGGTGCCAATGAGCCAGGGTCCGAGGGCGAAAGCTCTACAAATGACGCGAAAAGTCGCGGGGGGTTCGCATGCACGACGGAACATATTACTTACTGTTGATTGCGGCAAGGGCAATCTTCTCAGCCTCGTCGTGGTACCCCCTTTGCCAGTACTCCTGGGCCAACTTCGTCCATACCCAAACTTTACATTCACTCTCGTTTAACACGAGAATGAGGTTTGTCGCGTCTTCCTCGAGTTCGTCAAGTTCGATCGTCACAACCTCGTTGAGGAGATCGAGTTCGATAGTCTTTGGAGCCTTTTGGTCCGTCATTGTCCCACGAGAATGCTTCCAACCCTGGAGATATGTGACCGACCGACGATTTCGTATGTGGGTGGAAGTCGCGAAGTTGCGGCCCGGAAGTGGCGGGTGCAAGTGACTGATCGGACTGGGTGAAGCGCCAAAGCAGACCGCTTATGGGGCAGGCACGAAACTCACAGGCACGGGGGAAATATACCACTATACATCTACGACAGAGGCGATACTATTTGACAGGGAGACATGGAAGTAGATGTAGATAGTGTACCGAGAGGTTAAACAGACCGTAGTTCGTGTGTCACGGCGCGCCATTTTCAGGAAGCCTGATTCTTCCCTCGCGCTTCGCCATCTGCTGTCTCCAGAACAAGACCCCTGCCAGAGCAATGGGGTGCAATACCATAAACATGATTCCAAGGGCCTAAAAGACGTGGTCCACAGTAGTTCTATCGGATGTGGGATATCTGCTTACAAGGATTGGACGTGGTTTTGGGCTGGTAGACCAGATGGCGATGTCGATCCACACCGCAGCAACACACCAAACAAAATCACTGCGCATCACAATTACGATCAAGCCGATGAGGTTTGTGGCAAGCATCACAGCAAAGCCAATCCACTGATGGTCAGTATAATGTTCTGGTTCGCTGGGCTTCCAAGTCAAACCCAACGTGACACTAAGGGTAAAACGTTAGACCACGTTCCGTGGGTTCAAGCTTCACGTACAAGAGCGAATACGGGAACATGACGGTCAGGGGGAGAACTAAAAAGAAGCGGAGGGGGGCGTGGATGAACATAACATCGAAGGGTCGTTTCCTGAGTTCTGGTGGGTGGGTGATCAGGATCGCCACGTTTGGATACACAAGCAGCACGACGAGGACACCAAGAAGGATGGTCGAAGCAAGGAACCATTTGAAAACCTTGCGGGAGCAGGGGTAAGTCAAAAGGCCCCGAACGAAAGGGAAGATGAACATACCCAAGTGATGGCCCAAGTAGCCATGACGAAGTTTGCTAGTACCAGGGGGTAACCTACTCCTTTAATGATCATTTCCTGCGGTGTAAGGAGTGAGACGTGGTGAGATATATCATCCTCCGGGTAATTACCTTTGTTTCCTGTTTCTGCACGAGGACGAGGAGAGCACAGTACCCTAACTGACCCACGTACAGCAGAAGGATGTATATGGCAATAAGCCATGGCTGTGGTGAAATAGATGAAGGATATTGTTTCTCGATCCCGCCTGTTGGGTTGTTAGAAATCCAGTTTGAAGGCGGAAGACTGACAGAACGCACGAATAGATGGGTTGACCACGATACTACAGATAAGGACTGTGACGATGTTGGCAGCCAGGGATAGCGGCGTCAACACCTGCAACCTACGGAAATTTGGAGTCAACGACGGCAAAACAACGACAAGGGTTGGTTCGTGCCTGACGAGGGTGATATAGTCTCTAACGAAGGGGTCCGATGTGTCGATGGGTGGGTTCTGTGCCATTTGAGGTTCGTTTTGGTGGCGGTTGGTAAAGATGAAGGTGGGGGGGTGGCATGTTAAGTGTCTGGCTTTTAGCCCCCAGGCCCCCGCTACGTCTGCGATGACACCGACTCCATGGAAAGATGATGTCATTTCCCCCTAAGGTGCGTGGCGATGTTGGTGACCCCGCATCTTGCGTATTCGCTGCAAGGATGGTCTGAGGGGTTTTCCGCAGTCCCGGCAGGGGAAACCGACGCCGAGGTAGTCAAATGAGATCACCGGAGGGACCGACTCGAGGCTCTTGCCCATTGGTTACGTAATTTAGGCTCTCTTTTCTCCCCCGTCCAGCAGTCGCTGTTCCTTCTTCATTCCCACCATGTTGCGCGGACAGGCCCCATCCTCTCCTCTAAAGATCGCAGCGGCCACCGTAAAGTCTATGGGATCAGCCCCCAACTCCCCTGGCCTTTCTCACTGCTTATCACCTTTTAACTTTCACCACCATGAGTTGGCGCTGGCTTCGCCCCATCACTCCCCTCGTTTTCTCGATTTCAATCCGATTGCTCCCCAGAGCCCTACTGCTGTCACAAAATCCCGGCTGGAGTCTCATGTGGTGAATAGCTTTTTCGATCCTCCCGTCACCGTAGAACCTACGCCCCCTAATGCTTCGTGGACCACCAAGGTATGTTACATTCACTCATCGGTGATGGTGTATTCAGTGACAATACGAACATTTAGGATGAAGCCACGTCTTCTACGAACACTTTAGCCCAGCCAGTGCGGTTCGAGCTTCCCCCTATCGTGATTGAAGGCCTCCCATTGCAACAAGGGTTACCGGGATTTGCTTCCATCAACTTCGGAAACGTTCATTCGGTGACATACAGATCGACTTGCGAGAGACTGCCAACGCCCTATCCACTGAGGGAGGACTTGGACTGGCTGGAGCTTCAAGATGAGGCTGAGTTGTTCGCTCTCAGCTTACAAGAGGACCCCGATTCCGACTCATCCACTCCTGGTGTCTCTGCAAAGTCATCGCCGTCCTTTTTACTCTCTGGTTTTCCGAACGCCTTGTTTTTGTCAAGGGGTGATACCGTTTCTTCTTTGAAAAAGGTCCCTCCTGTTCGGCTACAACAGAAGTCCCTCTCCCACTCCAAGTCTCTCAGCGCCCTGGATACCTTGGTGAATAATCCAATTACGGTCGCCGGCTCGTCAGTGTCCTATTCGCGTCCATCCGCTACGCCGATGTTACTCTCCGCTCTCTCTTCCGCGCTGGCTCGCAGGGAACGTAGCCGAAGGGTCCGATTTGAAGTCCTCCCGTTCGCAATTCACCTCAACGACGACACTTCTTGGAAATCCTCGGAGTACTATGTTCCAACCCCTTTCCCTTCTCCACAGACTGGTCGAGCGCTGGACCCAGATCTTATGTTTGATTCTATATCGTAACGAAAGGCTCAGATTTATCTGAGAACGACATTCTATGAACTACATATGTATACTTGTCTTATTTTCAAAATATATAGATAGAACACAACAGTTTATTCACGACCCTCAGCCCCTCCTCAGCTATAAATCGGATAAAAAGTCCCACAGCGAGTCGGTGTGGATATAATCGTGATGGGTAACACTGACCAACCACCTTTCCTTTCGGACCCCTTCGAGTAATTCGCGTTCCGGCGATTGAGGCGGATAAACCGAAGCCCAGTCCGCCCAGAGTGAGAATGCAGCATCCTGGAAGCGTGTAAATGTTACGTCGGATGAGCGCTTGGCAGGCATACCTTCCAGGCCAAGAAGGATTCTCTCTCAATGATGGTTGTTTGTGCAATCTCCTGACCAGGGAAGGCCCCCCACGTAACTGCGTTCCTCTCGTCATCACCCATGCTGGTCCGTAAATCGCCCTGCATGAACCCCGTCCTCCTGGTCAATGTAGGAAATGTCAGAGACAATCCACGCACCTCAAGGTTTACCGCAAAGTAGTCCACCCACCCTTTCCCTTGCGATTCCACCTTACTTATGATCCTCTCTACATCCGCTTCCAAAGCAAAGAACTCCACGAAGGCTTTCTGGTAAACGTACCCTCCTGGTGGTCCCCAGCCGAAAATTGGGTCAGTTGACTTCGCGCCATTTACTGCGGGCTGGGAACCGACAGTCCACCACCCTCGTTTTGTGAGCTTCTCAAGCTGGGGCAATATTATCTGTGATTCTTCGGAGAGAGGGACATCGGAGAACGGTGTGTCCGAGATCTCGGAATGAAGGTGTCTTAAGAACACCGATGTGAGCTGGTCAAGCGTGGTTGGTCTACCCCATTTCGAAGCGGCCTCGTTTGTCTACAAAACCCGCCCTCAGAAACGATGGAAAATCAATGTGACGTAACTGAGACTTTTACGGACCGGATGGCTGGCGGAACCCCCCCAGGGGTCCTGAACACCGTAAGCGGGACTTTTGAAGTCCCCAAAACGACCATTTGGAAATTCGTCCCAAGTGGAGGCGGATGTAGCCTCCCCTTTCCCGATCCCGCTCACCTTCGCGGACTGATCAGCGAGAGTTTGGGTAGCCGTGTCGGTGGCCTTATGGGCTGATATCGTCAGGTCTGTTTCTGACGATGAAGGTTCATGGTCGGTCATCTAAAGGCAAAAAGAAAGATTCAATCACGCGTTCGCTCGGCGGATGGTAAACACTCACGTTGATCAACTTGTTCAGGTGATGGTCATCATAGTGGTTCGTCCACTGGAGTCCTTCGAGGACGAGCTGTATACTCTTCTCAAGGTTCAAAGTGCAGAAATTGACGCCATGAATACCACCCCTTGACAATTTCCTGATCGTATTGATCGCGAGCTTGACGCCGTAGTCTTTCACGAGCCGATCGTCATGCTACGCAATAATGAGGTGATGACAACATTTGACCTGTCGGGGTCACCCACCTTGATCTTATCGAGGTCCGCAAGGATCGAGGGTGGTACTGAGGTGCCACAGAGCTTCGTTATCCGAAGGAAGGACGCGTAGGTTTGCAATGGCATGACTCCAGGGATAATCGGCACGGTAATCCCTATAGAACATTTGGTCAAATGCGGAATGGATCGATCCCATAGGGAGTACAACCGAACCCCTTGCGCGAATTTCTTTGACCCATTCCAAGAACGCATCAACGTCGTAAAACAGTTGGGTCACGATGAAGTCCGCGCCGGCGTCGACCTTCGCTTTCAAGTGTTGAAACTCCGTCTCGCGGTCGTTCTCCTCGTCAGGGTGCCCGTCAGGATAAGCTATAGAGGACCCGGTCAGGCGCATCAAAAGTGACGTATAACCTCAACGATACACACCCGCCACGCCGATGCAGAAATTCGACGAATATTCCTCCGATTGTCTGACATAAGTGACCAGGTCAATGGCATGTTGAAACCTGGGATCCACAGATACCCAAGATTCCTGTCCTCTCGGTGGATCTGGTGGCCGTAAAGGGCATCAGCTGTAAACGCAGAATGACTCCCTTTCCGGCCCACCTCCTCTTAAAGCCAAGATATTCTGAATTCCGCGGGACTTCGCCTCCTACAGCAGTGGGACGCGGGTCAGCGACAGACTTACCGTTTTTAAAATCAGTCAAGTACCTTCAGAGCGTCATCCAATCTTTCCTGTACGATGTTGGTGCAAGTGAGATGCAACAACGTGTCGATCCCATATTCTGACTGTGTCAGCCCTGCAAGATCCAAACTTCTGTCCTGCGTAGATCCACCGGCTCCCCAAGTGATGCTGATGCCCAGCGGTCCGAGACTGTTCAATCGCGAGATCCGGGGAAGCAGATTCGCGAAACCCTAAGGGCGGTTATCGAAACAACTCCTGAGGGGCGTGAGACTTGTACTGACTTGTTCGGTTTTGGGTGGGAAGAACTCAAACGTATAAAACGGTCGAGAGGATCCACATCTCTTGATCTTGTCCGTCCACTTCATGATGGAGGATCACAAGGAAGGGGGGAGATGATAGCGAGAGATCGGTTCTATGCGGCATGAAAATTACTACGCGTAACGTGATAAGTACACTATGACACAAAAATACAGTGGTGGCATCTGCTACGTGACCCTCGTCCAACCTAATCAATCTCCTCCATTGCAGAGGTGGTGGCACTCTCGGCGGAAGGGGTCACGTCGCCGGTGATCATGACCTCCGAGGGCTCTACATCGTCGACATCGAGTCCAAGGCTGATCATACGGTGGATGCGCTTGGCGAATGAGGCGGGGTCGTCGAGGGTGAAACCGGATGTGATGAGAGCGGTTTCGAAAAGGAGGTACGTCAGGTCACGGACAGACTTGTCAGCATTGTTTTCAGCGACCTTTTTCTTGAGCTCCCTTACGATGGAATTTGAGGGGTTCAATTCGAGTGTCTTTTTGGAGGCCATGTACGAGGACGTAGATGAGTCGCGAAGGGCCTGGGCCTTCATGATTCGCTCCTATGCGTAGAGTTAGCAGCGTCGAAAATCAGAGAGCATCAGTGATACGTACCATGTTAGAAGACCAGCCGTATCGACCGGTAACAAGAATGCACGGTGAATCGGTGATACGGTTGGAGATCACAACCTTCTCAACCTTGTCACCGAGAGCGTCCTTGACGGCCCTACAGAGATTGTCGAACTGAGCGACCTCAGTCTCACGAACCTTCTTTTCTTCCTCAGTCTCTTCGAGTTCGAGACCCTCTTTGGAGACACAGACAAGCTTCTTGCTGTCGAACTCCTTCAACTGGCTAATCGCATACTCGTCGATCGGGTCAATGAGAAGGAGTACTTCGAAGCCCTTCTTCTTAAGAACTTCGAGGAAAGGCGAGTCCTTGATAGCAGAGAGGGATTCGCCGGTCAAGTAGTAAATCGACTTTTGAACCTCGGGCATGCGGGTTACGTAGTCCCTGAGAGAAATCTGCTCGTCGGTGGACTTGGTGGAGTAGAACCTCAAAAATTCGGCGAGTTGAGACCTGTTTTGCGAATCCTCGTTGATACCAAGCTTGATATTCTTGCCGAAGGCCTCATAGAACTTGGTGAAGTTGTTCTTGTCCTCAGCAATCTCGGAGAAGAGGTCCAAACATTTCTTGACGATGTTCTTGCGAATGACCTTCAAGATCTTGTTCTGTTGAAGAGCCTCACGGGAGATGTTGAGGGGGAGATCCTCAGAATCGACGATACCCTTGATGAAGTTGAGGTACTCAGGGATGAGGTCCTCGCAGTCGTCCATGATGAAGACACGTCGGACGTAAAGCTTGATATTGTTCCGTTTCTTCCTTGATTCGAAGAGATCAAATGGGGCTCTGTGACATGTAGTATCAACTGACTTGAACGAGCGAGGGATTTCGGGTGCACCCACCGTTTGGGGACAAAGAGAATGGCCTTGAACTCAAGCTGACCTTCGACGGAGAAATGCTTAACGGCGAGATGTTCCTCCCAATCGTTGGTCAGGCTCTTGTAGAAGGCACCATACTCTTCTGGGGTGATGTCCTGAGGGCCCCTCGTCCAGATGGGCTTGGTCTTGTTAAGTTCCTGGTTTTCAACAGTGAATTCCTTGACCTTCTTCGTCTTCTTCGGCTTGTCCTCATCATCAACCTCTTCAATCTTCGCCTCCTCTTCCTCATCCTCCTTGACCTCTTCGTCGTCGTCTTCGACCTCCTGAAAATATGGTTAGCGCACCGTTGCAGAACGTTGCATGTCCTCCCACCTTTTCAACTTCCTTCGTGACAACCAGCTGGATGGGATATGAGATGAACTCGGAATGCTTCTTGACAACATCCTTGATCTTCTTCTCTCCGAGGTACTCAAGTTGGTCCTCCTTTAAGAAGAGTCGGACCTCGGTACCTCGACCAATTGGAGGACCGTCGCTGTCAGGGGTAATCGTGAAAGTTCCTCCGGCGGATGATTCCCATATGTACTGTTCGTCGTCGTTGTGCTTAGTCACGACTTGAACGCGTTCAGCGACGAGGTATGCGGAGTAAAAGCCAACACCGAACTGTCCGATCATGGAAATGTCGGCACCAGCACTCATGGCCTCCATGAACCCCTGTGAGTGGAGTCAGCGGTTGACTCTTAGGAATGGCGACAGACGAGCGTACCTTAGTACCGGACTTGGCAATGGTACCAAGGTTATTGACCATATCGGCCTTGGTCATACCGATACCGGTGTCACGGATGCGGAGGAGTTTGTTCTCCTTGTCGGGAATGATACGGATGTACAGCTCCCTCTCGGTGTCAAGAACCGAAGGGTCTGTCAATGACGCGTAGCGAATCTTGTCGAGGGCATCTGAACCGTTCGAGATCAGTTCGCGTAAGAAAATCTCCTTGTTGGAGTAGAAGGTGTCTACGGGGGACGAGTATCAGTCAATGACGCGACGTAATAGGGGTGAGACGCGTACTGATGATCAAGTCCAGAAGCTGGGAGATCTCGGCTTGGAATCCAAAAGATTCGGCCATGTCTTGGGTGTTGAGTGGCGGGGACGGGATGAGAGAGAAATAATTGGGGAAAGGGGTCCAGCATAGGGAGGTGCTATTTATCTGTTTGGAGTCTCACATAGGGACCCGTTGGGGCCCCTTCGAGAAACTTCGGCCAAGGCCAAACGGGAAACTCGACGCATTTCTCGAAAAATGGTACACCACGTGATCGCTAATCAGTAACCGCGTCCTCCAACTCTAGAGTCTCATCTACGCTTCCAGATCCTCCTCGTGCCCTCAAGATCTCAACCATCTCCTTCAGTTCTTCGATTTTCTCCCGCAGCGCACCATTGTTCTCCCGGAGGCGTTCGTTTGTCTTCAGCACTTGAGCCACGTAGTCATCTCTAGCTTTGATAATCGAATGCAGCTTTTCTTCCGTTCCCTTATCCCCGTCTTGGCGTACCATAGAAAGTTCTGCTTCCAGAAGGTCTGCGCGATCGTTGTGCTCTCTACGAAGGCGTCAGAAGTGAGTTAGGGTTTTTCGAACCGGCAACATACTTGGCTTCAGCCCTCACCGCTTTGAGGGACCCCTCGTAGCTCTCCAATAACAGCTTCATCCCTTGGTAGTCACTCTGCAACTTACTCAACAACTGCGTCTGTTCGTTGAGCTTGTGTGTGTCCATTTCCCTTTGATAGCATAAGTCTGCGGTTGTATATCCGGATAAACGTGCAACCCACCAAAGCTTTTGCATCCGTATAAGCTGCTCGATTTGCCTCTCGTAATCCTTGATTCTGTCGACTTTATGGGCAGTCTCCTTGATCTTCGTTTCAAGTTCGAATATTTTCTGGTTTGCACTCCCAAGTAACTTTCCTTGAGCCTCGAATATTGCCTGACCACAGGAGTCAACATATTATGTCGAGCAGTGAATTTCCAAACGAACCTCATGTTGAGCATCAGACGCTTGTAGGGTAGCAATGTCGATAGTCCAGTTCCTCTTTTGCTCCCGGAAATCCCTCAGTTTTGCCTGGAGCTCCGCATTCCATTGGGCATACTTGTTTTTCATGGAAAAGGCTTGTTCTTTGTGATCCTTGAGCTCCCTCTGCAATCGCGCGACCTCGCTCTTGTATTCCCTCAGTTTGTTGTGCTAGCGTATCCAATGTTGAAAATGTGATCCCGTAGCGCAAGACAACGAACTCACCAATCCCTGCCTCTCTCCCTCAGCACTCTTGGCGAGCTCACACTCCTTTTTTAGCCGACTTATGTGTTCCACGTTCCTTCGGGCTAACCAGAGTTCACAGTTCAATTCGTTCTTCATGAGAATTAGTCTTCTCTGCAGGGAAGAAATAGCTTCGGCGACGTGGTCTGGGATTTCCTTGTCTTGTCCTGGAAATGGCTTGGTCAGTCCTCCTTCTGGTGGGAGGGACACGCTGCGTTTGCCAGGGGAGCTCGGAGAACCAAAGAACAAGAGGTCTGGCCATGTCGCTTGTGTCCCCCCGTCATCTATTTCGACGTGAATCCCGGATTTCAGGGCGACGGAAGTGGCAACTATATCCCGGAGTGAGACACGGAACCTGCCGCGTGGTGTTTCTTCCACGGGATATGATGGCACGCCCGTGGGGGATTTTGACAGAGAACTGGTAGCCAGTCGTGGAGTGTCCCCTGAAGCGTCGTCGGAATCCTCTTGCCGTAACCCAACTCTTACGTTCCGGGCGTTCAGCATCGTGCACTCCCCCACGATCCGAGACAATTCGTAACCAGCCCAGAATGGCTGAGCGAGTTCGGCGTCAGGGTCACCGACACTCAGGAATGTTGGATGTAGAATGTGGTTCGCAAAAAGCGCCTGGAGGGAGAATATTCAAGCACTGAAGCTCACAACCGTTGGTTCGACTACTCGCCTCGACCCTCGTGCGGATAGCAGCTTTGTCCAAGACTGCTGTCCATCCCGCTGTGTAGGGACACTCAAATCCACTCTGCTCAACGTACTCAACTGGGTCTCGGGCGAACTTCACAAGGTTCCATGGGAAAAGATAATAAAGCTGAGAGAAGTATCGGCCCGTCTCTGGTGCAAAGGCGGCCAGGTTGAATGTGAAGGGAAGAGGGTGCCAATGCAGGTCCGGGTTCACGTCAGGTAGGACGAGCGTCTCGTCCTCGACGGCATCTTGAGGTGCGCCCGTGTGCCAGGAGGAAACCCTCGCAAGGATGGAGATGAATTGTGGGAGGCGGAATACGAGTGCGTGGGGCGCATGAACGGCGAGAAAAGGCAGTAGTTTGCTGGCGAGTGTGAGACTGACCGCGCAAGCGGTAGAAGATCGGTCGAGCTCCAGTGACAAGACTAAGCTGTCCAGGAGGGGATGGTTCGCAAGCACTTTAGAGTGCGGGGGGAAGCCGGGGTGGGAGGAATAGTTATTCAAGAAAATTAGGAGTTGTAGTCGGGCGGATGTGGAAGAGAAACATCGAAAAATTTCTGACATTAGGTCCTTTCCGGACAGGCTTGAAAACTATGATGGAGGGTATGGAATCTGGCATGTACCCACCTGAGGGCATTTCATGCCGAACGTGATCAATATATCCTCTAAATTCGACTTCCAGCATTCTCTTTTGTCCCTGGAGATCTTATCAAGCTCCGCCCATTCCAAAGCGTCTTCGCCTGAGGATTCGCTGTGAGCGTCCAGAAGGTAGAGATCGAGAAGCCTCCGTCGGAAGTCCTTGGTTTTGTTGGTATTATCCTCGTCGAAAGTGACCAGCCCAACAAGAACCAGTTCCTTCGCAAACCTTACGGTGGCCGTCGGTAGCTTTGGTTCTCGCAGGGCAGGTCGTAGGACCAAATCAAACCAGGTGGAGACGATCGACGTGACGGGGATAACGATGCGGAGGTGGTAAAGTACCGTCAGAAACACCTCGACCTGGCGAAACACGGCATGGTCGAGGACCTGATGATACAGATCCTCAAGCGATGCAAGAAGGCTCTTAGCCTGGGGGGAGGATGGTGTCGCCCATTCTGATGCGGAGTTGTCTATGGTGTCGATGACGTGTTGCAGCGAAGGGGCGTCGGACGATTCTTCGAGAATCTGTCTCACCTGTCGAGCAATATCTGTTGCGGAGGACATAAGAACATGGAGGTGGTCGCGCTCGTTGTCGTGGAAGGGATCAGGGACGTCGAGCGGTAAGTGGGTCGATCCCCGCACCCTTCCATATAGAGATAACAAAGCAGATTCGCGCTCACCGTCTCAAACAACCCGCTCAACTATCCCTTCTCCCTTTCCAAAGACTGTAGGACACAGTAAGCTACTTCTTTTGAACATCCAACCAGGTTTTGGCTGGATTCAACGCGATTTATTGGATGGATTTACTAACACTTGGGTGGATGGGCTTAGATGTCGGCGACCATCGAGGAGATCCACGAACACCACGACCATGACCATGATCACGACCATGATCACGACCACGACCACGACCATGAACACGACCATTCCGATAAGGAAGAAGATCCTACCTCCCAGGCTGCTTTGGACAAGATTCAGTCCCGTGCTGAGAGGAAAGCTCGAAAGGCTCTGCTTACCTTGGGTCTTAAAAAGGTTCCTGGCATCACAAGGGTCACTCTCCGCCGGCCAAAGAACGTGCGCACGCTATAGATTGCATTCCGAACGGAGGATTCAAATTTTTCTGGCAGATCCTCTTCGTTATCGCCACCCCGGAGGTGTTCAAGTCCGCGAACAGCGACTGCTACATTGTCTTCGGAGAAGCCAAGGTCGGTGGTAATTCCGGTCGAGTGTCTGGTACAAAAGCTAATACATAACTAGATTGAGGATATGAACTCGTCCGCTCAACTGTCTGCTGCTCAACACCTCGCATCCTCTGGCGCAGGGGTATCCGCCTTGGCTCAAAAGCCTGCTGGCGGTGACAATGAAGACGATGACGACATCCCAGAGCTAGAAGCTGCTGCTGAAGACGAGGGTCCAATTGACGAGACTGGTGTTGACCCAAAGGACATCGATCTTGTAATACAACAGGTGGGTTGTTCAAGGGCGAAGGCTGTCCGGGTATTAAAAGAGAGTGGTGGAGACCTGATCAATGCCAGTACGTACCAATCACGACGTTTTCTCAGAAATGTTCGCTGACCGTAATGTTTAGTTATGGCCGCCAGTGAATGAGAGCGCCGTATCGTCATGTACATTATCCAAAACACGATTTACCGCCGCCACCGACGGATTTCGATGTAATAGTTCGACCTTTCCCATCCGCACTGCACAACCTCGACACCTTGATCGTCCGAGATATCCGACTCATTTCCGATTGCCAGGCCCAATTCTTGTGCAGCAGTTGTCGTTAGCTCGTAAAGCTCGCCCTTTGAAAACATATGGTAATATCTGTTAAACACCTGGCTGGGTTCCCCAACACTTTGAAACTCCATGATCCCTTCGACGGCACTTAGATCCTTCTTCGTCGTCATCTGCCCTTGCCGCTTCGGTTTCTGTGTCGCCAAAACCCAAGGCACAAATACGTCCTGACCAGTGTCCCTTCGGGCTGGATCTTGACCGGGGACGACCCGTTTTGAGAGTTCATCTTGCTCGATCGCCCACACGTATATGAGTGCTCTCCCGTGAGCCGGAGAAACGGCTTGAATCAGTCTCTGTAGATCTTGTTGAGGAGCCAAAGGGTCCGAGAACAACGAAAGGTACCTGTACAGCTGTCTTGCGACGTTCGGTGGTCACCAAGTGATGTATTGTGGCGATGGAAATAGCATAATCCTGTTTCAACTCGATGAATACAGGGTGATTTAGAGATCGAATGCTGGGAACCTCACAAACACTCCAGCTCGCCAACATTCGTTGAGGACGTCCGCTTGTACCACCTCATTTATTGTAGTCCGATCTGAGCTGGAACTAGCAGCTGACTGAGACCCAGCGTGTCTAGCGATCTGCAGAAGATTCCGACTTCTGTCCAATCCAACCATTGGCGATGAAGGGCCCGGCAGCGGGAGGTACTTCCCGTTCCCTGTGCCGGAGTCCAACCCAATGTGTCCTGGGGGTATTGAGCTCAAGAATTTTGCTATGATCGGCCAGGGCTTTTGTTGGGTAAGTTTGTCAGGTTCTCGTGAAAGAGCTCAATTACCTTGTATCTCGTAGACGAGAAATGCGAGGCGATTTGTTCATACACCGCATGAACGTGCTCGTCTTCGTGTGCTTGGGGGTTGGTATCAGGTGGAATGTCGATGGCGGTGACTTTGTTCGAGGACATGGAGGAAGGGGTAAAGTAACGAATCACGGTTTCGATCTGATCTACAACAGAAGGCGCCGGGTGAGGTATGGGTTGTACTACGTTAGAGAAATCCCATCTCCTCGTCTAATATTCGTGCGAATTTGCTTCCGTCGAAAGGTGGGAATGGTGTCAATTTCTTGGTGGCTATGGTTTCGAGTGCTCGAGCCAGCTCGCTGTAAAAATGAGACAGCTTTCAGTACTGAGAAATCTAGATAAACTTACCCAACGGTGGACCTGACGAGGTGCCCCTGAGCAGAAAGAGCCTCTGCGAGCTCTTTTTGGTGATTATCCAGTAAAGTCTCGTTCGCCACGACGATCAATGGCTTGTTTAATCTCAACACCTCCAGAATTGTCCCAGAACCTTGCGCGGAACATCAGCGGATGAAACTGAGCGTAGGTTTCATGCAAACCTGCGTGGCTTATGACAAGGTCAGCGGTCCGATACTCTTCAGTCAGGTCGGGCTTGAATGACCAGGCGATGACCTCCACGCCGTGAGAGGTTCCATTACGGAAAGGCTGGCTCAGTTTGGAGTTTCCATACTGAACAACGAGACGGGTGTAACCACTCGCGGAGAGCCTAGTGAGGAAATCCTCCGAGGCAATCGCATCTACGAGATCGTCGAATTTCGTGGACCCGACCGTGACAAAGGCTTGCATCGTTTTGCGGAGATGGGCTAAAAACCCACGTGGCGAAGACAGGTACGTCCAGGATTTGTCTTAGAGACGATATGGTTGTTCGCACCACGGCTACGCAGCCGTACGCTCGAACCCCTCTTCAAGAATTTGGGCCGTTGCAGCTGCCCACTGCCCGTGATGGACACCGGTGAAGGCTGCCCTGATCGAGTCAGCTTTGTGATAAGATCGCTAACGGACGCCCAAAGGTCTACACTTGGTGCTCCACCGCGACCTTCTACCAAAGAACATACCAGCCCACACTCAAAATCCGAACAGAAATGGGATACACTCTATGCGTTCTAGGTCCGTACATAACCACGTTTTATTCCCCATTCACAACTCACGAAAGGGTCACCTCCGCGATGAAACCGCAGGATGCGGAACCATGGGTATCGCCATATTCTCTGGCGTTTTGTCCAGTTTGGATCCAGGTTCATCCGGCCCGACTCCGAAGTGGGAATCTCACACCTCTGGCACTGTGACTCCGGCCGCGTTCGTTGAGGAAGACCCTGCGCTTCCGTCCCGGTTCCTCGCTTGTGTCAGTCGTGAAGCGAGTGTGAAGGGGTTGAGGGCTGCACTCACCGAAATCAGCCACCTGTGTGCGGCTATTGAGATCTACGCGGGGAACAATGTTCAGGCTGTCAAACAATCGGATGTCATTCTTCTATGGTCAGTTCCATTCTGATTCTCTCACAATCACGTATGGACTGATGTTATTCCTCAGTTGCAAACCACAGGTGGCCCACATTATTCTGGGTGAACCTGGAATGCAGGAAGCTTTAGAGAATAAACTTCTCGTCAGCATCCTAGCCGGTGTGACCATCAGCCAACTCACCCAAATGGTAGGACCGACCACCAGGGTCGTGAGGGCCATGCCCAATACACCGTGCAGAGTCAGTTCTCAACCTCATCTCACGTTGCTCGTGGTCTCATCAGGGGCATTAAAGATCAGAGAGGGAATGACCATCGTGTCCACACTGGACGAGAATCAAACCCTGGACCGATCCATCATCCTCAATATCTTCTCTTCAATCGGCCGTTGTAGAATCCTCGACGAGAAACACTTCGACGCGTGCACGGGCTTGGGAGGTTCCGGTCCTGCATTTGCCGCAATATTCCTCGAGGCTATGACGGATGGTGGTGTGATGATGGGTCTTCCTCGAGCAGAAGCCTTGGAGCTCGCAGCCCAGAGTCAGTGGTCTTAATTCACCGTCTGCTCGACGTGCTGATATCCCTTTCCCTAGCCATCCAAGGTACGGCAAGGATGGCCCTTCAGCCGGGAGCACACCCAGCACGTATTAAGGATGCAGTTACCAGTAGGTATCATTCATGGTGTTTAATGAGAACAGAGGTTAATCAAAAGATTCTAGCACCGGGGGGATGCACAATTGCAGGGCTGCTAGCGTTGGAGGATGGCAGGGTAAGATCTACTATCGCCCGTGCAATTCAAGTTGCAACGGAACGCGCGAGCGAGCTTGGTCAACCTCCGAAACATTAGGGATTATGGACCAGTTAGGTGAGAGTATATTGTATAGTGGTTGTATATCTACGTACATATGTATGGCTGTCACAACGCGGTACTGCAATGCAAAAAGGACGGTACCGCGGTTCTGTTGTGATGGTCAAGAGATCCAATCTAGCTCCCGTAAAATGAGAATGATGCGTAGGCAAAGCTGCAGAGCAACATCCAGAGTGTTGAAGAGCAGAAATCGCGCCAAAGAAAGAGGGGGACTGGATTCATGCGCACAAACGTGTATATTTTCCTCGACCAATGTGAGACCTATAGAAAGTGACGAAAATACGATAATGGGCATGGACTTAGCTTGACACTCTGTCGCCCAATGAAGGGAATGTCTCCAAACTGTGAAACTTGCACTCCATGGGAAATCCAGTTCGATGAAGAGCAAGACAAAAGGTAAGGACTTGTCGATTTCGATCAATTTCATCTAGCTCTTTTGAATGGCCCTCACGTCCTTGAGCACGCAGACGAGATGGTAAAGTGATAAGAGCATCCTGGAACCGTCACGCATCGTTTTGGATTTATTGGATTCCCAAAAGTAGTCGGTAATACAATAAACCTACGGGTGAGAGATTGGTCAGATCGACGCGAAGAAAAATCGAGGCGTGTCACATACTCGATACAACCGTGGTAACTCCCTCATCGGTCTGAAGCAGTCCGTTAGGGCGAAAAAGACACAGAAGTGGTGTGAAATCTTACAAAACTCGTGAGTCTCGTCTGACCGTTTGACCGTTTGCTGTTAAGGAGCGGAAATCGATAAAAATTCTAACCACGTGAGGGAAACCAAACAAGGACAAACACACCTTCCAAGCATCCTCGAAGTCGATCGGTAGGATAATATATCTATTCTTACGGACAGCTGTGGGAGTGTTGGACGATGGGACAAAGAGCATGAAACGCAAGATCTACCTTGGAGCCCTGCGGCCTGAACGACGGAAGCGATTTCGGCTGAGGATAGTCGGTCTGGCCGCGAGACGTCTGTAAAATGGTGTCCGGTTAATCCAAAGTAGGTGGATAGCGCAGGTCTGACTCACAATCTTCAAGATCTACGTCGGGTCCAAGATTCATTTTTGCAGTACACGTTTGGAAGATCAGACGACGTTCTCTCCTTGATGGGAGTGGGAATTCAATCTTCCTATCTAGACGACCCGGCCGTAGCAGAGCAGGGTCAAGGGTATCGGCACGATTTGTGGCCATGATAACCTAAGAACCACGGGTTGGTGAGCTGCCAACAACCGTTTGTACAAGGCGGATATTACCTTCACATTGCTCCCTTGGTCGAAACCGTCCATCTGGTTCAGCAACTCGAGCAGGATACGCTGCACCTCACGATCAGCACCGGTCTGGGCATCAAAACGTTTCGTCGCAATAGCATCGATCTCGTCAATGAAGATGATCGCGGGTGCGTTTTCCCGTGCTAGTCGGAAGACGTCCCGAACCATTCGGGGACCCTCTCCAAGATATTTCTGTACGAACTCGCTTCCAACAACACGGATGAAGGAGGCGGTTGTATGGCGTGCGACCGCTTTCACAAGCATGGTCTTCCCAGTACCTGTACCCCGTAAAAATCTGTACCTCACGACGAAGGATGTGGACTTGCCTGGTGGACCGTAAAGCAACACACCACGGGGAGGGTCGATTCCGATCTTCTTGTACAGGTCGAAGTGAGTTAATGGCAGCTCTACAGCCTCCCGAATCTCCTGTTTTTGTGTATCCATACCACCAACGTCTGAGTATGAGACGTCTGGCTTTTCCTGGCTCCCAAGCATTGCGATTGACGAATCAGCCTCTGGTGGCAAGATGTCTACGAGAGCATTCGAGTGTCGGTGGAGAGCAACGGATGACGAGGGTTTGAGAAGTTCCCGGTCCAACGTCGAGAGAATTCGGATGACATAGTTGGAACCGGTAGTGGAACCAACGATCCCTGTGTGTTGGTCGATGGGTTCTAAGAATTGACCGATTACTAGTGGCACAGATTGGATTCGCTTGACTTCCTCCTGCGCCCGAATTAACTCCCGCTTGAGGTTAGCCTGCTCATCCTTAACATAGCTCTCCTGAATTTCGAGCATCTCTAGATGACGAGCAAGTTTCTTGTATTTGAGGTAGAGATCATCATCCGGGAGTTCGTGGTATAACGTGGTCTTCTCCGTGACGACCGACTCGAACGTGGGCTCCTGGAACAAAGTCTGAACACGCCCCCAGGAAATACAGATTCAGGCCCTACCTCCTTCTGAATTCCGATGCCGATCTCGTCCATGGTGCTTGGGGATCCTTAGCGGAAGGAATGAAGAGTACAAGTTGAGGCTGACGCGTCGCGGTCCTCACTTCCGGATTTGGTTGCTGTTGATGATCCCGTCACTTCCGTTAACTTTCCGACCATAGGGCTCTAGAGCCTGGGTATAGCCACGTCAAGGAACATAAAGCCTCGCGACCTCTTATTCCCCGTACTAACGGTCTCTGGTGACGCCCGCGGGACGCTGGGGAACTTTGCAAAGAATTCAGTGGTTCTACGACGGGGACCTCTCGCCCATCCGGGCCCCCAGGCCACAGTGTGGATCTCTTGGTAGCCGTACCGCACCCAGGATCTCCGTTTGAGTCCATGGACTTTTCCCCTGTCCAAACTAAATTTGTTCGTTTCTCTTCAGAGATGACCTGGTGGCCGCGAAGCTGAACTGTCCCTCGGTTTGGAATCCGGCCTTGGCACTTGAGATCCGCATGCACGCACCTACGCACCCCGAACGTTCCAGCTATTTCTGGACAAATTTTCCAATGTGGAGGCATTTTCGTTGGATTAGACTTCCCACCACCACCGCACCCCCGCGGGGCGTATGTTCGAACATGCGCGCCCACAGAAACTTTCCATTTACTCCACACCAGTACCACTCTCGGAGGGTCTCTGTGATCTACGCCCCCCCCCCCCCATTGACGACCACCAGGTGGCTTTTGTGCTCCTCCCGGCCTACAGTACCGGGTAGCCGATCAAGATGCAGCTGGCGCCACAGGCGGCGTCAGATGCCAGGCTTTGAAGATCCTCTGACAATTTTATCAACCTCGCCGCGCGATTCGGACCCCAGGCCCATACATGCTTACCAACGAAACACGCTGCACTGGCGCCACTTCGGTCTCGGCGCATGCCAAAGGGTCTGTACGGCGGCGTCACCACAAAATGAGATTGGCGATCATGTAAAAGGGTCGGAATCTTGACGCCAGGCCAAATACGTTATACGGCCTCGGGGATTGTGAGAATTTCGCAGATAAAAGCCCATGTCAGTGGGATGTTCTTGTGTTTTCGATTCACTCTTGCCCTTGCCTCCATGAAAGACACTAGCTGGTCACTAGCACTGCGGATATCGTCTATATCCATTGGAATCTATGAGTGAGTTTGCCGATGCACTCCGACTGCTCCTTCTCACATCATATGCGGTGAAGGTACATCTTAACGCTGCCAGCAGAATGGAACTTCTACTTCGGTCACAAGCGTGGACGTCGGAGATGGGAGTGAGCACTCGCAACTCTCAAAGTAGTCGAAACATTGACCTAAATTCCCCGTGTTCAGCGTCGGTGCGATCCTCTTCGGCCTCATTCGGTACGTTGGAATACGCTTTCCGCGGTCCTACACGATCGAGCTTAACCCTCACCCACAGCTATGTCACCATTCTAGCTATTACTTTTAATAACACCGGATATTTCGTTGAAGGATTCACTGTGAAGGAGTGCGAGCGCTTTCACATCATCTCACCGATACTCAAAGGTCAGGTCAGGGGACACCTCTTCCGAATACCGATGAAGTGACCGTGGCAATGTTCTTGATTAGTGATCCAGGTCATGATATCACAAACCATCCTTGGGCTCAGGTAAGCAGGCGATCACGTCATGCGCTTGCACGATGTCGTTGAAGTGGGTTTATAGGACATACGGAATCGGCGGTCGGAATAGGGGCTTGGGAATTTTCCTCCTGACGTTTTGGATCGTTTGTACCGCCGGTGAATGGTTCATGGGCTTGTATGGGAGGAAGTTTCTGCAGGACCGAAATGTATGTCTTCCGTTATTCCTCCGGGCGTACTGATTAACCGCCTGTATTTTCTGGCCAGATGAAGTAAGTTAAACGATCCAAATGTGCACGCTCTTGGGGGTAACACAAATGCAGCTGCGTAGCAACAAATGACCCAGACAAGCTTTATACGTGGGGATTCTATCTCATAGCAATGATTTACGACCTGGTCACGTTCTGCATATCCTGCTACTACCTCATGTACGGTCTCCCACGGGAGTGAGTGGGCTGGATTCCCTAGGATTCCACCTGGTCAGTTTTACTGATCATCACCGGCGATAGTTTTTGCAAATTTTCGAGATTTATCAGGATGTAGGATGGTTCTGATGCGACTAGAGCAAGTTCCCAGGCTGACCCTACCTGCCAGGCTAATTTTTGATGGGATGCAATACTTCGTCGCGCTAACGGGTGAGTTAACCTCGAATCCGGAAGCCGCGCACCGAGGCTGAGCGCTGACGCCCCACTCAACAAAGCGGTCAACATTCTCAACCTCATCGTCTATCGGAGCGGAGACAAGTGGATCCAGTCGTCAGCGTGAGTGACCCATGCTCTACGCCTCGGAACCGTCAAGTTGCCTCATATATCAGCTCACGCAACTTCCACATGGTCATAGCGCCCCCTTCGGATACCTAATCACATGGATAATGAGCCAACGGATTCTGATCCACATGCGAGGTGAGAGAACCCACAAGCCGTCCCGAAACTGTGGATAAACGGGCACCTGACACCGAGAGGGGTTCTCCGCCTCATTCCAACCCTACAGAAAGCGCCAAGGCAAGCATCCAGATGCTACCGGTCGCTTCTGGGGATTTGCTGTTTAGTGCGGCGTCCGGCCATGAAGCCGGAGTTCCCGATAGACTTGGCGAAATGGTACCTGGGTACGGAGGGATTAACTCGGGAGACGTTCCGAGAAACAGGGACACTCAGGATATGGGGAAGAGATCTCTTTCGGTACCTGATGCTGATATTTCGCCTGGCGAACCACAAGATGCCAAGGAATCAGATGATGTTTGATTGCCTTCGGGTGGTTCCAAGCGGGGCGGGTACTCTTCCTTTCTCGTTTTATCCCTCGTTTTTACCACCCGCATTCTGAGCCCCTTGTTCGGACAATACCGTATTTCCCAACGCCGCATATAATATCATGTACCGCATTGCCTCCATTCCACGTCACTAATCATGTAAAAAAAACGCACGAGGTGTGCGTTACGCAGATTGGTCTCACCCGCGTTTTCATCTGGAGTTTTAATTTGTTTCATCTGTGGATCATTGTCAGCTTGTGAAGGGAGGAGTGCCGATCACGACAAGGGTAACAGCTTACGCACGGTATAATGCATGACGAATAGAAATATGAGCGGTCGAAATAAATAGGCAACGCAGTAGGACGACCGTTCATACAGACTGTCCATGCCAGCTGTCGCCCTGCCTGTGAGAGGAGATTGACTTCAATAGAACAGCCACAATGGCAAACGTCGTCAAAATCCTGTGCGCGATGAGTGCCGGACACAGGAAGCGAACTGATGAGCACTCACCAGGGGATCCAAGCAAACGCCTCGAGTGCGTTGAGTTGCCCGCAATACGTATAGTCGAGGCTAACAATGTCTGTGTCAATAATTTAGTCCAATACATACTGGATTACGCGCTTGCCTGCAGTCGAGTCCGCTTCCAAGCGCAGCCGTGATCGCTCCCGCGCCAGCGGTCCAGAAAATCCATGCAAACGTGAGGCTGATAAGAATAAGGACCACTGTGGAGCCACATGCCAAGAGGTGGTACGAACTAAATGAGGTGGACACCAATGCTTGTGAAGGAACCCGCATCCCCGAAGAGCAAGAATGAGATCACGAGAAGGGTGGAGCCAGTCACGCTCCATAGGGAGGTGAAAAGAAGGTAACGGGTCCTATCATTGACGGCACCGGAAAGTTGATGCCTGTTGAACATAGAAACGAGCCATGCCGCAATTGCCAGCTATACAAAGCCGTCAGCGAGGGCTCCGATAGCCCAGAAGGGGGTACATTTTACTCGCCTCGATGAAGCTAAAGAGGATGAGGACACCCAAGAGAACTTGAAATCTGTTAGTTTAACGTTAGCAATCTCAACTCATGATTGCCTCACCTGGGTATCCTCGTCCAACGCGGGTGCTGACCACTGGCGGTCCAGTCGTTGCTCGGCCATATCGACCGTAGGGGGCAACAGGGCTGGGAGTGATTCCGTCGGCACCGGTTACACGGCTCTCAGACTTCCTTTCGCCGGGTTGTACAATCGGCACTTCCACCGGAGGCAAGGCGTTGTCTGGATCTCGAGTGAGTTCGCCGGCGTCAGTAACGTGGCTCTCGGACTTCCTTTCGCCAAGTTGTACAATCAACATTCCGGCATTTTCTGGACCCAATTCCGCAACCAATTTACGCCTGTAGGGTGGAGTAATACGTCTGAGCTCCGGGGGCGCGCGTAGTGGGAAGATGGAGCTGATACTTTTTTACAAACGCTTCAATTGCGGGCTTCAGTTTGCTGACCCCATTGTCGGAATGCAATCCCTTACCTGGGTGCAGGATACCATTACGTTAGCAAGACCACCCGTTATTTGACTAAGAGGAAAAGACGAACCAACTATGAGATTGATAGTGGTATCACCACGGCTTTTAGCAGCCTCAATGGCCCGACCGGCGTATTTGACCGCTTCTTTCACGTATAAGCCGTGCAGGTCAATCTCTCCAGGGTCACTAACCTAATAACAAGTAGGGACCATATAAGGAATTGGGCTTGTCCCAAAGAGGAGCGTTAAACTTGCTTCATTGTTCTCTGAACGCAAGATAAGGGTGACAAATACGTCGGATCATCTGGCAATGCGACTTACTTGCGTATATCCAAGCACTGGCTTCCAAATTCAACTCCTCCATCCTTGCGTTATGCTCTTTGCCCTCATTGGACAGAGTCTTGGCCATGCCTCCATCTCCAGCCGCATACATGCGCCTACTTTCTCTAAAACAACGTGCCATCTCAGCTCCCTCTTTGGTGGCACGATCACGGAGGGCCGTGTAATGCGGATCATCCTTATTTTTCTGGTTTAGCTCCTGTTAACGATAGCGTCGGCGGAAGAACGGGGTCCGGGATTCATATATGTGGTCAGTTCACAGCAAATCGATAGCTGGGGGTGAGCACGAACAGTACGCTGGTATCTGGTCAGGCGAGGCCTTTGTGGTTCATATTGTTGGTGTTGTTCGGGTGGGTTGGGGCTGGGGGGATACGTGTGTGGTTGCGATCGATCATCGACATCCTGCGGCCTCGGCAGTACAGTAACAGTGTGTGGTGTCTGGGGTGGTTGTTGCTGAGGCCTGGCCTCCGAACCAAAGAGGATCCTCACGACAGTCCCTAGGAGCGGCGAGAATATGCCCATGTCGAAGGCGGCGCGAAGGATGAAGCGTGCATGCGTCGCACAGTGGGCGACGCGGGAGTGCACGGGCAAGAAGCGACCATCACCCGGTGGGTCCAACCATTCTAATCCGGGCGATTTTGAGAGGGAAAAGAAACTCTCAGTCGTCGATTTCTAACAGGCGGGCGCATTTTCTGGCGGAGTACTTGGGCGCGGGGCTGCAGCCATCACTGCAAGGAGCAGTCCGACCGACGTAAAATGAACTGTCGATCTGGGAACAAAGTCGAAAAAACCCAGGACCGCCCGTCTGGCTGAAGCCCCTGGGCTTGTGAAAGTGTCATGACAAGGCTCTCCCAGACGAGTCCCAATCTGTCCTCCCACTCTGAATATTAATTTGACTCCGAGTGAAGTAATAACCTGTCACTCGGTATTGATGCCGTCCGCAAGTCACGTGATCGTGTCGCGCTCATTGGAGACCCAATTTGGAGAAGCCACAGTCACCCGTGTCGTTCCCCATCTCACGACACTCGTCTTGAATATCTGATCTCGCTCTTGGATTACTGGCCACTACTAATACCATGCCGCGTAAGAAGGTCTCTGGCGATACCCAATCATCACCGCTACGTCAGCCCACACTTGCGGGGTTCATAAACTCCAAATCCGCTTCGATGGCGAACCCCACTGCGAAACCCCAACCCACGGCCAAGGCTGCACCGAAGCCATCCAAATCCACCACAACTACGGCATCTACACCTAAGTCTCCGACTAAGTCTACGTCTACGGCCGGACTAAAGATCGGACCTCCCAAGCGGAGAAAAACTGCCAAACGCAAAGGGAAGGAATCTCCCAAGAAGAAGGCAGCAGCTCGCGAGAAGACTCCTTTGGAAGAGAGCGACGACGGTAGCGATACCGGAGCACTACGAGCTATCCGATTCGAGTCTCAGGAAGAGGGGACTCAGACCGGAGGGTCTACTATAGAACTCACCTCATCTAGTGAGGACGAGGAGGACCAAATCGTGTCCCCCCCTCGACCCAAGCGTACAGTCACCCAGAGGAAACGCCGGGTCAGTGTGTCTAGCGGTCCATCGGATTCCGACGTCGAAATGATCGGAGGATCGACTGGCGCGCCACGGAAGGCGAAACGGAGGTTGAAGAGGAGGCTGATGAGTTCCGACGAAGAAAATGGCACGGACACTGAAGAGGAAGGGGAACCGAGTCCCAAGAAGCGTCGACTTCGAAAAGGTTTGAAACCTTCTACGAGCGAAGAGGAAATCAACCTTATGGATGAAGTCGACGAGCATCGTGAGTATGTTCCGTGATCTCCTTGCAGCAGCAGTACTGAGAATGTGGTAGGTATCGTCAACTCACGTCTGCGGACACGGGGCAAAAAAACGGCCTTCCAACAAAGCCTCGAATCGCTCAAACGTACGTTACCCTGCACTCGGAGGTGCCTTTTATGGTATCAACTGTAATACAGGTCAGAGGAGCGGTTTATCCGTAGACTCTCCTGGATCTCCCGAGGGAGAGGATGAAGAGGACGAACCCCTCCCAGGGCCGTCGCGGGGTAAATTCGATTTCTTCAAACCATTCGCGGGTGCCAAACCCTCGAAAGGGGTCACGTCTGACGAGGAGGTCGAGGACGAGGGTAAGGATGAGGAGGATGAGGAGGAGGAAGGCGAGAACAGCTGGATTGTGGAAGACGACGGACCAGAGGATGCCCCACAACTCCCCGTGGCTTTCAATATGTCGTCACACCAAGACCTCTCGCACCATTTCAAGATCATCTGTCAGCTGTTCGTTCACCTTGCGGTCCGGTCTCCCTCGCAACGGGCTTCGTTCATCCAGGATGTGAAGGCTTGTGAGTACATGAACCTTATCCCAAGCTTCTTTCACATGGTAGCTGATGTCTATTGACCATTGTGCTCATTCGTTCAGCCGAAGATGAGTACTTCTACGCCGCCTTGTCAACGGTCCGGCGAAAAATAACGGGGATGCGGGATTCTTTAATTACCTCATCGACTTGGCAAACGAGGTTCAAGCGAGTTCTGGAGAAGTACCCCGTGCTCAGCATGGTGCAAATGGATTTCGCAGTTCCAGGCTGTGATGCTTGCAATCTTGGAGCAAGGATGTCGAAACTGATTTGCCGGGTGAGCGGAGAGCCGTACGATCGGTCTACATTTGAGGTATATGGAACGGGTTTCTGGGGTCACTCAGTTAACACGGTTTGATCGCAGCCCATAGAAGACCCGGATTCTGGAGAACATTCGGAGGCTGACAATAGCGAAGATGAAAGCGGAGAAGAAAGACCCAAGAAAGAGATGCATCTGGGGCGGTTCTGTGCCAAGCGAACTCAATCATTTCACGAGTTCACCCATTGGGAGGTAAGCAACAAGGGTGTGGAGCAGCATTTCATTCTGTTTAATGAGGTGGCAGTGGAAACTATTCGAGCTATTGTCGACGGAGGTCCGGGAGCTACGATCAACGGGCAAGACGGGGTTCGTCAAGGTGGCGTTTGCCAGGGGAGTGCGGCCACCGGAGGACGCTGACGACGGGGACGGGGTTACGGACTGGCTGGACGAGCGGGGGATTATCGGAATGGCGTGGACGGAAATGAAACAGATGATGGAGCGGGCGAGGAAATTGGAGTCGCTGGGACAAAGGGAGGACTAGAATTCGCGGCTTGCGCCAAGCTCGTTGTCTGGAAACTGTTCTCTGGCGCGTTTGATTTCTTCTTGCATGAATAGAAGTTCTTCCATTCTAGCCAGTTTCTTGGCATCGGCGGGTCTTGCGAGAACTCTCCGGATGTCATCGATCGAGAGCCGGGACTTCCTCGTGGGTCCCAAAGCGGTCGAACACTGCCGTGCCAAGCATTCGCCTTGGGTGATAGAGAAGAGCTTGGGCAATCCACTCACCACGTCCACGATGTATTCGATCAGGATCTCTTCCATGACATTCACCGTGTCATTCGCAGGGTTCCGGTCGTCTCCAAACCCATACATCAGGTTCCGCACTGCGCAAAACTCGTCGTCGGTCTTGTCTATGTACGGGTTTCGAAATGCTCACGTTCTTTCGTAAACAGCCCCTTCAGATTCGCCTGTCGCTTCGAGCCCGTGGCGAGGCTCCCCGTCCGCGTGTTTCCACTGCCACCTGCGGCGTTTATCGTGTCTGCGTAGCTCGCAGGCGTGTGCGTGGTTGCGAAACTGGTGCCCCGGTTGGCGGTGCTGGTGGTCGTGCCGCCTGTGGCTGTAGTCCGGGAAATTGTCGCGGTCGCGGTCGTCCGATGCTGTGGAGGCACATACGAGTAGTACGGCCACGTCGTGCCATATCCAGTGACGGCAGTAGGAGGGTACGAGTAGGACGCGTAGGACCCGGGTGTCTGTGTGTATGCTGCTGGGGTGTATCCGTACGGATATGTGCCCGGTTGGCCAGGGTTGTAATACGACATGACACTCAAGTGGCAACCCAGGTTGACGCGCGTCGCCGATCAATCTTGCCGCCATACCCGTGGGTGGCCCCACCGACTGTGCTGTTTCAGTGTTCTCCGCGCAACATAAGGGTCAATCTCTTGAGAGAGAGAGAAACTGCGCCAAAATTTGTTCGATGAGGCGCGGCGGCCGTGCGGAGGACAGACATGCTCGCTCCAGTGTGGCCAACGTCTGATCGGTACATTCTAGAACTTTTACGCAACGCCGTCCGACACCCGTCTTCGGAGACGTATCCATTCCCTCTGGTCGCCTTGTGAAGTCACACTGGCGCGCTGGGCCAACCATACAGCGTCCCGCGTGAACACTTTGGAGGCCACAGCCGTTACATGACACTCGCCAAGGCCGGGGGGTTGCCACATATCCCTCCTTGACAAATTCGGTGGCTGCGCACGACACGGAAGCCTTCGGGTCCCAATGTTGGTGGCGCGATTCGGGAAGAATCGATGGTTGCGATGTGTTATGGTCACCAAATCCCGTAGCCTAAACACATCAAAGGGTCCTTAGGCTTGTTCAACGGCTATTCCTATCTAGGAACCGTCTTCCCATTGGGCGGGCTGAAGATCCTGCCTGACCTTGTGGGAAGATCACCGCAAGGGTACTACAGTACAGACATGATCATGGGCAATTTCATAAGGCGACGCTTTGCATTGCGAGTAACGTCAAGCATTAACTGGGCTCCCCGTTGGCACTTGTTACATCCGAAATGAACGAACGAGGCCGACCATAGATGAGGTCTGTGGTTGGTTGCGTCTCCTGGCTACTCGCAGCAGTGCACAAGATTTTTTTCTACAATTTCAAAACATCGGATATACCGACTGAAGCACCTGCTGACGGTCGTCGGCTCTCCGTCTCTCAACGGGGTGGGGCTTATCTATACGCTCTCGTCCGGGATCGAGTGATCAGCTCGGCTCAGGCTTGGAAACCGTTTTCGTGCGGATGATCCCTGCCGAGTGCCACGGCACGGCCTGTGGGGGAGATGATCCCATGCGATAAGAGAGGACGACGACGAGGACGCTGTCTCCCCAGATGCGATCTCCAAAAATAGCCTCTGCGGTTTACGTGCAAGCGATTGTCGTCGCTGGCAGGCGGATGCCTTGATGCGAGTCGCCTTCTTTGGGAATGACGTACGGCAAGAGGGACAAGAAAGGCTGGGCATTGGGAGAGCAAGAAGCCAGTTGGGATCTCCCGAGCGCGGGGCAAATTCGCGACGACCCAAGTTCTTCGCGGCCGCGCCAAGCCAGACCTCAAATGAGCGGGAGAGAACGCGGACGAGCCAAGGTTGGCCTACGCGGGACGACATGGTCGTAGCCGGCCCGAGGTGGACGGCTGCCTTTTGCACCAATATTTAATCATTTCCCCACTCTACTTTTGTCCCCTTCCCACCCCCGTCCCCCCCAATGTTATCGACGTCCAAGATCCCCCGCCTCCCGCCCACCATGCCCTCCACGCCCGCCGACTCGTCCCCCTCCCTCCCCCTCTCGCCGCCCAGGCTGCACCTCCCGCTGATGCCGGATCCGGACTCCCAGGTTCTGCCCACTCATTCCTCTTTTCGCACTCTGTTCCCCGCAAACTGACGCTCTCTCCCACAGTCTCCTTCCGTTTCGTCCGCGCGTTCCCGCTTCTTCTCTTCTGCGACCTCCAACGGCTCCTCATCGTCGCTCCAACACCCGTCGCCGCCGAGGAGATCTTCGTCCAGGTTCTTTAAAAAGTCGTCAAGGTCCAGGGCCGCTTCTCCCACAGAGTCCCCCACCACAACTTCTCCCGCCCAAGAATTCCTTCAGCCACCCGTGCCCGTGATACCGGCTCACACGCTCAAGATGCAGAAGCAGCACCACCTACCCGACCTTAAGCGCTTCATCGGCAACCACTTACACCACCACCCTCCAGATCACGACGGCCGCAGCCCAAATTCCTCCCCCTCCATCCAAGTCTCTTCCCCTTCCCGCAGATCCGCTCTAGAAACCCCGCCTCTAGGATCTGCAGTCAGCGACTATCTCTCTGTGCCGGGTGTTGACCACCCCGCCAGGCTTCCTCCCTCTCCTTCCCTCAAGCCCAAGAATGATGTCGCCCATTCAATAGCCGACTCACGCAAGGACGGCCGTTTGACTGGTTTCTTGCGCCGCGACCGCGATAAGGGTAACAAGCCCAAGTCCCACGATATCTCCCAGGAGCCATCTCCTACCCGTTCCCCTTCCCCGTCCAACTCGAGCAATGTTTCCCTCAGGAGCGACCCTCCAGAAGGTAGCCCTCCAGCATCTGTCCAGGAATCTAAATCAACCCGACCCAGCATAGACTCTCGTGCCTCACATGCCTCGTCCTTCTCCGCAAGTAGCAAGGTTTCCGTCCCTATCGTTCACCCGATCACCTCGCTCTCCGAGGCCACACAAGCACATCTCGCAAAGAAGTATGGCAAATGGGGCCGTGTCCTTGGATCTGGTGCGGGCGGCACCGTCCGCCTTATAAAGGGAAAACAAAATGGTAACATCTTCGCCGTCAAGGAGTTTAGGCCCAAACGATCTGGCGAGAGCGAGAAGGAGTACCAGAAGAAGGTCACTGCCGAGTTTTGTGTCGGTTCTACTCTCAGGCACCCCAACGTCATCGAAACCGTCGACATCGTCTGCGACCGCGGCCATTACTACGAGGTACCTTCACATCCTTGCATCCTGACCATTCTTTGACCAGTGATGTAGGTTATGGAGTATGCACCTTACGACCTCTTTAGCGTCGTCATGTCGCAGAAGATGTGTCGTCCCGAGATCTACTGTGTCTTCCGCCAGATCTGCGAGGGCGTAGATTACCTCCACTCTATCGGCCTCGCCCATCGCGACCTTAAGCTCGACAACTGCGTCATGACAACGACCAACGTTGTCAAGCTTATCGACTTTGGCACCGCTGCCGTCTTCCATTATCCTGGGAAGAAGCTGACAAAGGCCAGCGGTATAGTCGGTTCTGATCCCTACCTCGCTCCAGAGGTGCTGACTGATGAGACCTACGACCCGAGGAAGACCGATGTGTGGAGCGTGGCTATCATCTTCATGTGCATGATCTTGCGTCGCTTCCCCTGGACCATTCCCGACCCCAAGACCGACCCCAGCTTCAAGGCATTCATCGCCACACACCCAGACCTTGCGGCGAAACCCCGGACACGTCCCCCATCACCCAAGAAGACGCATGCACCACCCGTGGGAACTCTTGAGGTTCCCGAGCTGATGAACCGCACTAGGCAGATCTCTGTAGGGACCGTCGATTCTTCAGGAACCAGGAAGAGCGGTAATAGCACGGACAGCGAACTTTCGCACGGCGCAGACATAATTAGCATGAACACCGACGTGTCGAGCTCTTTCTCCCGCAGCTCATCCAACGATGACGTAGATCGGTCTTCCAGCATCACCGGCTCCACTACCCCACCGAACCTGCCAAGCGACGCTGCATCGACCAAGGAGACACGCGAGGACGAGTTTCGCAGGAACCTGTTACAAACAGAGGGCGTAGCGAAGTCCACCATGACCCTGCCGGCTCTCATGAAAGATCACCCTGACGCTACCGCAGCCGCTCGACAAGTGACCAATGGAATTTCGCTGCAGTTACGACAAACAGAAAGCCCAGAGGATGCTTCCGTCCAAAAGTTTGCCCGCCCCGGAACTTCTACAGAATCCCTCCCTACCACTGCGTTGGCGAGCCCCCTTCTGCAAGCCCGTTTCCCCAACAGACCACCACCGATTCCGATGATATCCGCCCCGATGCTTTCCGCTCAAGACAACGAATCCACACCTACCGCAGCAACCAAATTATCCGTTCCCCCACTCACCCCTCGTAGCCGATCCGCCACCTTCAGCGGTCGGATGGTCACAGCCCTCGATACTGGCAAGAACCCGGAACCCGTCATCGACTCCTCCGCGTTTGAGCTTCCAGAGCCAAAGAAGCCCGCCGCAAGGCGGCGGCGAGCAGATAGCGGTGCTTCGGTTGCCACCTTCCACCACGGGGGTGGTGCTGATTCCGTCTTCCGATTACTCCCAAGAGAAGCGAGGAGCGCCTTGAGGAGGATGATGCACCTGGATCCTGCCCAGCGCTGCACGCTGACAGACCTGCTCAAGGGCCGCGGGAAGCACCCTGATCTCCTATGCGGCTGCAAGAACCATGCGAGCGGTATCAAGGGGGTTGACACTCCTCCTTCATTTGAGTGTGAAGACCACAGACTCGGGGAGGAGGACGATGGCGATGAGTGGCTCAAGTCGGTCAATTGCTGTTCCATCCCAGATTCGGTCGCGTCCCACATACATACCAAGATTGCCGTCGATGAGAAGCAACATAAGAGGCGATTCTTCTAGTGTTGTGGATCAGAGTTGAGCTATTTTGTTGTCGCTGATACTGAGAAGTTAAATCGTCCGGATTGTATTATTCGCCCACTGGCATGTCGC
>Ga0307513_10001075_pt1 | contig 39765 bp, 45 predicted proteins | sample 15_EM_MG_FD_202174 | JGI IMG/M metagenome (GOLD analysis project Ga0307513, IMG submission 202174) | Populus trichocarpa ectomycorrhiza microbial communities from riparian zone in the Pacific Northwest, United States - 15_EM | ecosystem: Host-associated > Plants > Roots > Unclassified | place...
TGCTCCAAGATCGGTTCCCCTGCTCCTCTGACATTCGCGAGGACTGATTGGCGGAAATGCCATCTTAGAAGATAGTCGGATATGCAATGAGGATCGGCGGGGTTTCGGCAAACAGGATCAAGAATCCTACCATCATTGCCATAAATATCGGTATCAAATACAGCCACCTTGTAACCATCGTCTAGGTTGACGGTGATGAAGGCGCGCGTCGAACATTTTCTAAACATCTAACATAAGAAGAAGGCCGTTTTGAGGTGAGTTGATCTTTGAGGATTCTATAGCATCGTCCATGTCTGGAATCCGTCTTCCGTAATTATACTGTATCCAAAGCCGTTCGTGCTCGGGACGGAAGATATGTGCAGCCTCGAAAGTGGTCCAGTTATTGGTCTGGATATGGATTTCAGGAATCGAAGTTCCTGAAATAACAGATTTCCGATCGCGATCACGGATACCATCACGGAAACTACTCTCTCTACCACAGATTTCATGAGAAATCAACCAGGGTATCCAAGGCTCATTGCTGACTTGGATAGAGGCTGACAAAATTAGCAAATAGACCACCGAGTAAATGGGGGGGGTATAGCACATACATTCACAATAAATATTATATACTCCCGTTTGAAGAGGCACGCCAGTTCTGGATATGATATGGCTCGACATCCTCTCTTGAACACGTATAGGGCCCTCCTCAATGATAAGTAACATTCCGAGGATGTCAAGGAAGTTTTCCTCGGTTATAGACCCATTCTGGACAAACCCTCCAAGAGCCACATCAAGATGGGTAGCATCATAAAAAGAGACATTCCGTGGAAGAGAGCGACTTGTTGACATCGTAAGTCTTGGTAATTGTCGTAAAGGTAGAGCAATCGTGGTGATGGTGACTTGTGAACTGGGGTAGGCGAGAAGTCGAGTTTGCTAAATACCACTTAGAATAAGTGTAGTAAAGACAGTGAGATAAAGTTTTGAAGAGCTTTGAAGAACGTTTGGGTGTGGTCTGGCAGGCTTGATTGTTTGAGAGAAGTGGAGGTGACCCTGATGACATAGCCTAATGGTCCTTGGTACACTAATTTCCAATGAAATTTACTGGTCATACTTAGTGATCAATACGCTCGGTTGGGTAACAGGACGGGGATCAACAGCAAATATTTTAAACCTACTCGAGTACTGTAGCCGTACCACAAAAACTCTTGAAATCCACTATCCCCGGTTGGGATGCAATCTCCGGATTCTCAGTCAAAAGCTAGTGAGAAGTAAACCAATCGTGGACTGACGGGCAGATTCACACGAATCACTGGACCGTGGATTTCAAGAGTTTTTACTACATGCTCCAGTAGGGGAAAGTCTGGCAAATGTGGCTCACAGAATTTCTTTGTAATTCGCAGTCAAGACTTATCAGCCGTTTTTCTACCCCAAAGTACCGCACAGGTAGTGGGTTATCACTTGTCTTCCCTTAGTGTTGCATGCTCTCTGAGGATGGCCGAGTTATCTACTGTGAATGTATGCCTTCTTGCCGGTGACGATGCAGAACTAGCACGAAAGGAATCTCTTTATCTGTCTCTGATTTGCCGGTTCGGCGGTTTCGGGGGCACGCAAAGGTTTTACATATATAGCCAAGTGGTAGTAGAAGGTGTATTCTTTTGCCATGAAGCTCATACCGTCACACTCCACAATGATACCCAAATTATGAAGTGTCCTTTCCGCTCCCTTGCCTGCCGAATATAGCAGCACTCCACCAAGACAGCTAAACTACGAACAATCCTGTTCCTTCTCTTATTCGCCAATATGGCAACAACCTCGGTCGCCTAACAAGAGCTAGTATAGAGACAAAGACAAGTACAAGGAAAGAAAACAAAACAAGAAAAACCCTCAAGGAATGCTATTTTTACTAGCTCATCTAGTTGGTATTCCCTTTCCCAATCATGCACCCCCCACTTGCAAAATCTTGTTGGAGTCCTACAACCCCTATGAAAAGGCTAACGATCCCTCGGATAGCGTCATTCAATGTACAGCTATAAAGTCTCTCTTGAATCGAAGCAGCTACCTTTAGAGAACCTGCACCAACCCCGCAGCTATCTCCAACCCGAATCTCTCTTGTGGATATAGACTAGCAAGGATCTCACTCTCCATACCCGTCCTTGATGGCAAGTCGTACTCGAAGATCGGTTCCCCTGCTCCTCTGATATTCGCGAGAACTAATTGGCGGAAATACCATCTTAGGAGTTTGTCGGAGACGCAATGAGGATCGTCCGGTTTTCTGCAAACAGGATCGAGAACTCTACCATCATAGCCATAAAGATCGGTGTCAAATACAACTACCTTGTAGCCGTCATCTGGGTTAACCGAGATGAGGTACTGATCAAACATTTTGTGCACCTCTATCCGGAGAAGAATCCCGTTTTGAGTTGAGTTGAGCTTTGAGGATTCTATAGCATCGTCCATGTCTGTAATCTGTCTTTCGTAATTATACTGTATCCAAAGCCGTTCATCCTCGGGAGGGAAGATATGGGGAGCTTCAAAAGTAGTCCAGTTATTGGCCTGGATATGGATTTCAAGAATCGAAGTTCTTGAAATAAGACATTTCCTGTCGCGATCACGGATTTCATGACAGAAACTATCCTCTCTACCAGAGATTTTATGAGAAATCGTCCGGGGCACCCAAAGCTCATCGCTGACTTGGATAGAGGCTGGCAAAATTAGCAAATGGGCCACTGAGTAGATGGGGGAACTTGAATATAACACATACAATCGCAATAAATGTCGTATACTCCCGTTTGAAGAGGCACGCCAGTCCTGGATACGATATGGCTCGACATCCTCTCTTGAACAAGTGTTCTCAACAGTCCAAGGCCCCGGTAGGGCCCTGCGTGGGGACTACCAAGAGCCCCAGACGAGACGGGATGGCATGAGGTAGTCCGTCCTCGTCCGTGAACTCGCTGGACGGCCGTCATTATGAAGGACGACGAGCCCCACGATATGAGACAATTTCATGTAGAGGACGGCCGGAGGTGGCGGAGAACCGCAGGGGACGGCGGAAAACAGCGGAAGACGACGAGGGACGCGGGGGACGACACGTGTCGTCCGTACTGGTCCTAGGCTCTTTCTCGTAGGGTAAGTTCAGAAAATGACTGGACGGGACGACACAATGCCGTCCGTCCTGGTCCTGGCTCAGGACGGACGGACTGCCCCGTTGAGAACACTGTATTGAACACCTATAGGGCCCTCCTCAATTACAAGTAAGATTCCGAGAATGTCAAGAAAGTTTGCCTCAGTTATAGATCCATTCCGGACAAACCCTCCAAGAGTCTCGCCAGGCTTGGTAGCGTCAGAAAACGTAACACTGCGTGGGAGAGAGCGGTCAGAGACATCTTTGGAACTGGTTATTGTCGTAAACGTAATCGTTGGAGTGATTTGAGAGCTGGTAGGCAAGGAGCCCAGAATTCTTAGAGGCGTATGTTGCTAAATACCTCTTAGAATCGATGTAGTAGAGGTGGTGAGATAAGTTTTGTGGAGCTCAGGGGGACACTGGGGTGTGATCTCGTAAGCTTAGTTGTTAGAAGTGGGAGTGGGACTGCTTCTATCCCGTGTTCCGCCTACTCGAGTACTAGGCACTCCATTTTTCAACCCCATAAAATTGGATGACAATTACGCGTTCTACTAGTAGCACGTAATGCGAGCCCACCTCTGAAGATGGCTGTAAGGGCTACTTTCTTCGCAAGCGAATTCGTCGCACTTAATGACCAATATACTCGGTTGGTAACACGATAGAGATCGTCTTTAAAACCATTTACCGTACCAGAGTGCTCGCCATGTACTCAGGTTGTAGCAGAATCTGGCGAATGCGGCTTACAGAATTTTTATGTGGTTGCCAGCCAAGACTTCGCAAGACCTTTTCCCTACCCTCGAAGTACAAGTGGTGGGTTATTACATCTTCCTCTGTGCTGTCTGCTCCGGCTGCAGGGGCTTATCGAGTGATCTGCCATGAATGTATCGCTCAGAGCGGTTTAAGCAGATCTAGCATGGAAGGAATCTCTTTGTCTATCCCGGGATTCATACACTTTTAGCTCGTAAGTGGCCCTCTCAGTAAATACAAGCTAGGCTTACGATCATATTAATCTAGACCATTGATCGTGACCAAACTAACCGGCCAGAGGTATCGGGAGCGAACGAGTGGAAGTGAGCAGTTTCACTAGTTCAACAAGAAAAGGCTGTTTCCAGAGTAAGCGAACAACTTGTATTACTTGTTAAACAATAGGTTGAAGATTAAGAGAGAAAGGAAGGAAGAGAAGGAAGAGAAAAGGAAGAGAAAAGAGCGGCGTAGATTTTGAGAGGGGAAAGGGGGTGACCCAGTTGGTAATGAGGTATCACTCGCAACCACAGCAACAGAGAAGATGAGAGCACACCCGTGACCAAAGTTTCTAACACTAACTGAAACAGTGGCTACTCAGAGTGAGCAAGTTTCCTACAGTAGACAACACTGACCCATTAATAGGGATGAAATTGAGTGCATGAAAATGTACAAGGGGATACCGGTGTGGAGCTAGGAAACGGTTACGGTGTTGGATATAATGGGTTGCACTTTAGGAGGGGGGGTTAGTGTTGAGTCATCCAGCTGTATTCGTTGTTATGGTGCAGCCTTAATTCTCTTCTCCTAACACAAGCGGAAATGATCGTTTTTTTCACCTTCTGATAAACCAAACAATCTGCTCCATCCAACCGTGACCTTTATATCTTCTTCCCTTCCCTCCTACCCTCATCGCTGTGAAGGCCGCTTCTTGCACTTTTATACTCACCAGCTCAACCTGCTATTTCCGCTACCCAGGTTCCCACTCTTAGCCAACTATTTTACAAATACTCTATCCCCACTGCCACTGCCTCAATTCCTAGCATTTCATTGCACCTGCCCTGTACCACATCTAAAATATTGGTTAGGTTAGGTCCTTGGGCCATGTTCAGCACTGGTTTTGTATGCATTATGACTAGCTTGGCCTTATGTACCTACCTAGTTTTGGTTGCTCACAACAACCATCAATATGTCAGACCAAGGTCTACATGTACGGGAGGGCCAACACTATAACACATGAGGGCGTGATACCGGGTGATATACTGTGATCGCACCCATTCCCACCCGCCGGTCAGACTGACATTTCTTTTCAGCGGGGTTGACAAAATATGGTGCGGAGTGAGGGGGGGACCTCTGCGCACATGGCTGAAACCTCTTATTTCATTTCCCTCCCCGCGTCACGATTTGTGCAGACATGCCGCCAGGTGCCGAACGGCACAATGGGCCTCTGTGGGTGTGCGGAGTGGAGTATGATTTGTACCGTATTGACCGCCTGGGACGAGCGATTGGGGCTGATATGGACTTTGGGGTCGACCTATGGAAGAGCAGAAATGGGGGGAGACATCCGGTTGATACTATCCTCATTAGTGCCTGGAAGACAGGTAGCATAAACCTTTTCATTTACTGTACAGTAAATTACCCATCGGTAAATATCGTGAATCTGTGATCTGCTTGGTATGGATCTGGAGGAAGCTACGATACCTCCTCAGAATTTATAATACCAATCCACTGCCCGGAGCCCGCAATACATCCAGCCGGGTTCTATAAGTTTTGTTCGTGGGTGGTGCTCTCTAATGGCAACCCCTCACCCTACCAATTCAACATAAACCTTAACGTCTCCACCCCGCTTCCCCTAGGCCTCGACCCATGGGAACATCTCGCCACAACGGAAGACCATGTCCCGACTTACAATCAATCCGCCTCACCTTTGGTGCGGCGCTTACATAATAGACCCAGCGCCATGTTAACCAGTAGCGGATGAAAGATTGCTAGGTGAGTATGATATATTAACAACTATTATCCCTTGGGCAGTGTGAAAAGTAAAATTCGCGCCCAAAACGCTAAACTTTGTATGGAACGGTATTATTATGGAGAGCAGTTAAGCTGGCCTAGAGTGCTGAGCCATTGGGCATTAAAAGACTAGGAGATACGATTTCCCCACCAAGCATGGCTAACAGCTGCCCAACCTGGCCTCAGAGTGCTCGGCGCGAATTTTACTATTTCACACGGTCCAAGGGATACCGACCTCCTTGAATAAACTGTTTACGCAAATTGAAAAGTATACCGTAAGAGCTCGAATAATTGGACCTCACATCCGAAATTCCCTCTCTTAGATAGGGGGGCGAGCGCACAGCGAAGACTGGTCCCCTCAGCCCCGCCTTAAGAAAAGAAAAGGAAATAAAAGAGCCTGACCTTACCAGCAAAGGCAATTCCAACGTCCTAACATGAGATCCAATTATTCGAGTTCTTAGAATTTAAACCGTGCTATGTGGAACGGATTGATGAGAAAACCAACATAAAACTCTTAGCTTCTTAGTGAACGCTGATGATGTTAGCCCGCTGTGGTCAGTTGGCAAAGATTTGCGATGCCATATAAACTTGGCACTTAGTGATGGGGCTGCTACCTTCGTCACTATAACTTAGAACCTCACATGTGTTAGGATTGTTTCCGTAATGGCGTATTCCACGCTATAGAGAGTGCCATGAATAGAGAGCCATATGCAGGTTTGAGTGAGGCTATGTTGAACTTTAGTCAAGATATTAGTATTGGCTAGTACCTGAGTGGATGGCTTGCTATACCGCGGGTTACAATACCGGCATAGTCATTGGGTATGCCGATCATTTGATTCTTTCACCTGAAACTTTCTACTCTTTTTAGGATTGTTTTCATCTTTGCGGTGATCATTCCTCAAGTGATGGAAATGAGTACTAGTATTCTATATGGGAGAAATTGCCAGGAAGCAGTAGAGGGTTGGTTTCCTTTGCCGCCACGATTGTACAGTCATGCCGCCCGGGAGAGCTAAACTATGAACAATAGTTTTCCTTCCTTTACTTGCATATACTGCGACAACCCTAGCAACCCAACAATAGCTAGCCTAAAGATGAGGGCAAAGAAAGAAAATGAAACAAGAAAAACCCCCCATTGCAAGATATTTTTTATTAGCCCATCTAGTTAATATTCCCCTACGTGGTGCTTTTCTCACTTGCAAGCCCTGTGTTGCGATCCCGCCAGGTCTCCGCTAAATGATTTCGTGGCTAGTGTCATTAAACCGGCAGCTGTAGGGTCTCTAACCCTCTCAACCTAGAAGTTATCTCCAAATTGAACCTTTCCTGCCCATATGGACCAGCTAGGATCTCCCCCGCAATATCATGCCCCTGTGGGAAGTCGTGCTCGAAGATAGGTTCCCTTGCTGCTCTAACATTCGCGAGGATCGATTGGCGGAAATGCCATCTTAGAAGTTGGTCGGAAACACAGTGGGGATCGCCCGGGTTGCGACACACGGGATCGAGAATTCTACCATCTAACCCGCGAATATCGAGATCGAAAGCAACAATTTTGTAATTGTCGTCAGGGTTCACGGGGATATGGTACAGATCAAATTTAGTGCCTATGGCTAGGTCAAGAAGAAACCCATTTTGACATGATTCGATCTGCGCAGTCCCAAGAGTATTGTCGATGTCTGTAATCCATTGGCCATAATCGGACTGAGTCCAAAGACTTTCATGCTCAAGAGGGAATATATGGGCAGCTTGGAAATCTCCCCAGATGTTGGCCTGGATATGGCCTTCAGGATTTATCAATCCCCAAATAACAGATTTCCAGTCGCAATTACGGACTTCATGACGGAATCTATCATCTCTACCGGTGATATCATAAGAAATCACGCAGGGCATCCAAGGCTCATCACTGACTTGGATGGAGGCTGGCGAAATTAGCAACTGCGCCGCCTAGTAAATGGGGGAAATATAGCACATACTGTCACAATAAATATCGTATACTACTTTTTTGAGAGGTATGTCTGTTCTGGATACGATATGGCCCGATAGCCTCTCTTCAGCCCGCAGAGGATTCCCCTCAACGACAAGATTCCGAGGATGTCCAGAAAGGTTTCCTCGGTGATTGACCCATTTTGGACAAACCCTCCTAGTACCTCATCAGGTTTGGTAGCATCATGAAAAGAGACATTGCGCAGGAGAGAGCGATTTAGAGACATCGTTGGTGTTGGTGATTGTCGTAAGTGTGATCCTGGGAGTGACTTGAGAACGAGTGTGAGCAGGCAGTCGAGGGATCACCGAGGCGTATATTGCTGAATACCTCTTAGAATAGATGAAGTCGGGGCGGTAAGATAAATTTTTGCTGCGTTCGAGAGGGCGCGCGTGTAGTCTGGTGAGCCCGCTTGTTGGGTAGAGACATGAGCAATCCCTCTGGTCTTATAGTGACCGTTGCCAATGTAGTGACTTGCATGACTATACCATCTTGGGCAGAACAACCCGGCCAATTAGCAAGAGAAATCAGGTCAGATTGCCCTTTCGCTTCGATGTTTTTTCGCCATTTCTTGCACATATAATAGCCCAACACTAATTTTACCTACTTCCCATTTGGCAACGGTCTGTAAGACCAGGTCTACGGTATTAGGTGGAGTGGCAAAAGAGAAAGATCAAAAGCACGCCCCCAAAGTTACGTGATTTATGACAAACTATAGAGAACAATCGAACAAAGAAAACAACATGTACAGTAACGGAGACTGCCTCCCTAGCCACCCGGACACCCCCCCCCCCGTCCGGACAGATGCTGATTGGTGGATTTTGTATGAGGAAGAGAGCGGCGGTCAGCACAGTTGCCATAGTTCATCCAATCAAACCAATCAAACCACTGGAAAATTCCTTATTTGGGTTTAACTGTCTAAGTGAGCTGTTCGACGGGAGCTCAAACGGTCCATGGTCCACTATTGATTTCTGATTGACGAGCCTGCCTTTCCTCTCCTTTTTTCTCCCTTTTTTTTCTTATCCGAAGCCCTTGAACCGTCTTACGGCCTTCTACTAGTACTCGAGTACTGTACATTACGAGATTCTAGAAACATCAGCCCTATTCCGCTGTCTTTCCCCCTAATACCCCACAGCACCACGGGCTGCCGCCAGGATGTTGCCTGCCGGCAGACCTCGACTAAGTGCCATTGTTCACGCCTGCTTTCTGGCCCGACAACAACAATGTGAGCAATTAGCTGACGAGAGTTGAAGCATTGAACTTGGAACATCTGCAAATTCCCCATTTTACGGGGGGCTATATCGGACCCCTTCTCCTTAGCGTGATTATTATTATTATCACACACACGGTCTCTGCTCATAGCAGTAACGATCTTGGTGCCGGCCTTGGGTACCGCGCAGTCTTTGACCTGGCACGGTTGAGAAACAGTGGAACTGTCACGCAATACTTGTCACGCATTGATTGTTACGCAATTCCCACAGAATGAATGTACCTGACTGAATTTCTTGGCTCAAGCTTTACTTGATGCTAGGATGAAGTATCATGATTTTCGGGTGGTATGAAAATATGGTGGTCTACTATGGGCCGCTATTATTATCACGCTGGCGATTTGATTTCCTCCTTCAGAGGTTTTATTGCCCTAATAAGGTTGCTCCTTTCTCAGAGGGCGAGTGACGGAGCATGAAGGATGGCCCAGTGCTTAAGAACTAGCGATTTCAATTGGGTACGGTGCCAGTAGGTTCTCACGCTTGCAATACCATGATGATTGTGCCTGTAGGGTCGAGTTGCTATAATATGACCTATTACAGGGCGGCGCTATGTCGTTGGAGTCATCATTATCCTAGGCTCTCATGTTCGCTACACGGCAGTTAGCAACGTCCGATAATGCATGAGAGAGAGAGTTTCTCGAGTACATTTATGCATCGGGAACCCCAGAAAATCTCATTCGCGATATAAATTGTGCAGATTCGCGAAGGAGCCCTAATTCGGTGCTCGGATAATGAACTTATCAGCCGGTATTGTTCTCCGTTCAAGCTCCTCCCCCCAAGTCACACGTGACCATTGGGGTTGAGGGCACTACAAGTAGCATCACCGTTGACTGCGAGGTCACTCCTCCGCAAATCCTAGAGTTTGGGAAGACCCAACCCATTAGCTGGTGTATGGATGTTTTATTCAAAAAGTGATGGTGATCGGGTCTATTGGGCTTGAATCCCCTTGGGAGGTGATACGAGGTGTCTTGTGACCAGTTTTATCCAAGAGCCGAAAGAAGAGACGGAAGAAACGCGATGACTGTACGGTATGTGGAGTGTGGGGGAGAGGCTGAGAAATGGAGATGGCGATGCAGGTACAGCACAGGGCGTGGGATGCCCCCTTGCGCTGATTTCGTCCCATGGTTTCGGGTCCAATGTGGGGTTCTGCAACAGCTTTATTGCATGAGAGCCTCTTTGGAGGAGCAAGAGGTCGGATGTGTAGCTCTAAGGGTCATATATCTGCAAACATTATATTATTTAGGAATATCCTATATGCCGTACCTGGGTAGACACTAGATTATCTCCTGTGATTGTAACGTTATGCAGTATCTGCCTTTTTTTTATAGAGTGCCCCGCATCGGGATGGTTCATCAGACTTACTGTCCTGCGACCATCATTCGAAATTTTGTCAGAGTATCAGCGCCACGATAGTCAATCTTGTATAAAATACTTCGGCGATTCGTCTTTGCTCTGGATAAATGCGATCGCTGGGATCATACCGTAGTATCTGATGCCAGATTCTAAGCTCGCTATGGATGTCCGTTACTGTTACCATACTATGCTGCGCAAGGTAAACAATGGGGCTCTGGGGTCTGGGCTGACACGCCCGAGACGCCCCACCGAAATCGACCTTTTTGCCCTTTCTCCCCATACTTTTAGCGAGCGAGTGAGCCCCCCCCCAATCACCCGAGTCTCCTCCCTTCTTCCCTTTGCCGCGCCCCCTTTACCCCCGGTTCCTCCGCACACCCCCTCCCCCACCTTTACTTCCTTTTTCCATCTTTGCGAAGGCTATCAAGAATCTATCAATGCGACCGACTTTGTTTCCGATATCTGCCAAGTATCATGTCTGAGCCCGGTTCCTCCCTTCCTCCTCGACCCCCGAGCCCTGTGCGGCCCTCGTCCTACCTCCGCCCACAGAAGCCACGACCTCCACCGGAGCCTGTGGATATAGTTGATAGAGAGCAAGCCGAGGGACTGGTTCGTGTCTCTTTTTATTTAGAGTCTGTATATCATTGGACACTGATTGAGATGTGATCGCAGCGCGCTATTCGAGAGTTCCTGAAGGTCAGGACTACCTATGACGTATTACCAGTTAGTTTCCGTCTCGTGATACTAGATACAAGCCTCCTGGTGCAGAAGAGTCTGAATATCCTCATCCTCAATGGTAGGAACAATAAATTTTATCGCAGTTCTGGATATCTGGGGTGTCAGTGTGTGAGCCTGAATTAATTATTCCGTAGGAATTGTCTCCGCGCCGCTGTGGAACTCTCAGACGTCAACTTTCGCTGGATTGCTCACATCCTCTGATTATATCAATGTCATCCAGTACTATTGGCAATATCCTGAGAAGTTTGAGGAAATTGAAGGATTCCGTCTGGATAGCTTACGAGGTTTGTCCTTATCATGTTCCTTATCGTGTGGCCCCGCAGGGGTAGCCGGTGTTGACACAACAAAAAATTTGGACAGAGGTTGAAAGGGCTATCGGCGTCACACCCATAGAAACTGTTTCTGTACATCCTATGATACAGTTGTATGATGCCTGCCGCCAGATGCTTCGAAGCCGTGCCCGCCGCATCCCTCTTATTGATGTGGATGAGGAAACCCAACAGGAGATGGTAGTTAGTGTCTTGACCCAGTTTCGAATTCTAAAGTTCGTTGCCGTCAATGTACGCGAAACGCAGATGTTGCGAAAGCCGCTCTCTGATCTGAACGTGGGGACATACGAGGATATTTCTACTGCGACCATGCAAACTCCGGTCATCAATGTCATTCATCAATTAGTAGGGAGAGACATCTCGAGTGTGCCTATTATTGATTCGAATGGTACGCTCATCTTGCATCATTTCTCAGCCGCTAATAGTTCACTAATTTGCTCATTTTGTTCAATCTTTCCAGGGGTTCTGCTCAACATTTACGAGTCTGTCGATGTCTTAACTCTTATCAAAGGGGGGAGCTACGATGATCTTAATCTCAGTGTAGGGGAGGCTCTTCTGAAGAGACCTGATGTAAGCGGAGCCCCGCATTTTAGCTTATCGATAATTGCTGATGCTTATAATCTATCTGGTCCCTTAGGATTTCTCTGGGATTCATACATGCTCCCCTCAAGATCGCTTGGACACAATATTTGATACTATCAGAAGGTCAAGGGTTCATCGACTCATGATTGTTGATTCGAGCGGCCGTCTCAAGGGTGTGCTCACTTTAAGTGATATCTTACAGTACCTACTACTTGATGGAGAAGAAGAGTAATGGGCATCGGATATTTTCTTGGCTATGTGGCCAGATTCATAGATGTTGTCTAGACTGGGAATTGCGTCCACAATCCCCACACTCACTCTTTTTGCCAATTGCTGGAAAGCGGGCCTATTTTTTGATTCTCCGTTAGCTCCTTCCCCGCATGGATTTCTTTACCTTTCTTTCCCTCTCTGGGTGGAGGCGTTCAGGATATGGAGGATGTGTATGGATTTCCTTTTCCCCAGTTTCTGTTTCCATCTACTGCATTTATCTGCTGTTAAATATTACTTGGGTATTTTGGTTCATGGTCCGTTTGTGTGCCGCATTAGCCATATAATGTGGTTAAGGGGCAGTTGGATGGCGAGAAGGAAATGGGGACGTTGAGTAGGCATTTGGCGTTAAAGTAATGCCTGATTTGTTAGGTGTCGAACTGCGGATGTTTGCAGGTTTTTATGTTGTAACGGAAGTGATTTGAGCCCTTGCCCTCTTTGAAGTCTGCATTGTAAATCCCATCCAGTCTTTTCTTCTATAAAATTAATCAATACTTCCTTGTATACAATCCGGCCAGGGGATCTCTGGGTTTTGTCCTTCCTCTAAACACCTCTTACAAAGTTGCGAGTATATCCCTTCCAATAACTCAACCCGCAGTCCCATCCCAGCCCCCCCCCCCCCGCCGGCGGATGATTTGTTGTCCACGCGTTCTTGAACACCCTGAACACCTGGACATCCCATATATACCCCCACTCCTATATCTGGCGAATCCCCAGACCAAAAACTTCTATCAAACACATCCTCCCTGTCAAACCCAACTTGTCTCTCACTCAACAACCGACTTCACAAGAACCATGATAGACTACACTCCACCAAATTCCCCTTTCATCCGTCGCAGAAAGCTCTTAAAAGGACTCCGTCTCAGATATCCACTACTCTCGAGGGTGGCCAACCGTCCTAGACCTCCTGAACCTGAAATTCCGCACGATCCATTAGCGGTTCGAAGCCATAGTTTCTTCCCTCGCCCGACAAGAAGCCTCATTTCAAAGCAGTATCTCAAGGCCGTGTTTAGGCTGGAGAGACCTTTGATATACGAGCCTACTCTGGGTAGTGCTGAAAGAGCGGTGGGTCTTTCCAAGGATATTCTGGTGAGAGCTGGGGCGCAGGTGTTTCCAATGTTTGCTGGTGCAAAGTGGAGAGTCGGGGTAAGTGTCTCCTTGTCTGCCCTCCCTTCTAAGTGGTCACTAGACAACAAAGGATACGAATAGTTTGGGTATCCGCTTTTGAGGGACTTCGATTTCGCTGGTGAGTACTTAAGGGAGTTAGTGGTAGAGGTCGTGGATGTCTTGGAAGGGGGTTATGGGATGGATCTTGAGGGGTCTAGGATTGTTTTCAGCGGGCTTGGGAATGTGAGCTTCGTAAATCCCTGGAGTGATGGGAATGAATGTTTGCTCATAGATGGATCTAGGTCGATCTCGATAAGTTCAAACTTGACGATTTAGTTCTTCGGCACTTTTCTAGGACTAAAGAGGCCTTTGTTATGCGGTTTATAATGAGAAGGGAGACAAAGGGGGCTATCAAAGGGTAATCAAATGAGAGGATAGGTCACTTGGGATGACTGGCTATTAGGGAATGGTAAACCTTTGCTACTTGTTGTCAGCAACATTTGCTTAATTTTGTATTACTGGGCATTGAACTTTAAAGCGAGTGACACAATGTGATTCCAAGGCTTGGTATTTCGGCTTACCAAGCAACAGGCTTACGTAATTTTGGGTTACTCTTCGCTCACGAGACCCTAAATTGCAATCCTCTTACCAGGTCCTGAACCCAAGTTACCGTAAATCGTTTCTCTCTTTGTCTCTGAAACTTAGTCACTTCTTTCCCTCTCTCCACTATCCTAACCATCAACATCTTACGCTCGCTGGTGTTTACCAGTACTCACGCCCGCCCTCCTCCTCCCTGCCCCTCCATCTCGTTCACTCCTCCCACCTCTCCCAGTATTCTCTCGTTTATCCTCCCCTTCCCTATATCCTGTGGCCCATCACCACCCACAGCCTTTTCCACGACACATTTCTCGCCTTTCAAAAAGCTATCGCAATCATGGACGCAAGAGAAGTCAAGACACATGTCACTAACATTGAGAAAGCCGTTAAAGAGAAGCTTCCCCCAACGGTCTTAATTGACATTCTGAATTCACTGAAGACTGGTGTTACCGCTACTGAGCAGCTATTGAGAGTTCGTCATCCCTTCCACACATCAATCTAGTACCTCCTCAATTCGTCCCAACCCCCCCCCCCCCCACTTCCATGCTAAAGCTCTGGCCGCGCTTCTGGATTTCCGAAACTGATATGTGCTGTTGCGATGATAGGACACGAAAGTCGGTATGGCTGTCAACAAGCTGCGTATGAACAGTGATAGATCTGTCTCGGACCTCGCCAAAGAAATCGTTGCAAAGTGGAAGAAAGATGTTCATACCAAGACTAAGCCCTCCGGATCGTCCTCTTACGATGGCAAGAAGGAGCGCATGGTCACTGTATCCCCATCTAGAACCCCCCCGAAGCCTTCCGGAAAACGCCCAGCGGATCTTGCCACTAGATCTAGAAAAACCGATAATGTTAATTGGCAGTGCACCGGCGAAGCTACTCGCGACAACTGTCTTGGCATTATTTATGACGCGTTGGCACTTGGTTGTGATGCTTGTACGAAATTGACACTTGATTTACTCCTAAGTATGTGCATTTTGTAGATACTGACGACGGTGAATAGCTTCGGATGCTCTTCTTTCGCTAGCAAAGTCCATCGAATCCATCACTTTCACAAACTACAAGAAGACCGACGCAGCCTACAAGCGCCGCATGCAGGTCCTCTTCCTCAACCTCAAGAGCAAAGATAATAACCTCCGCAACCGTGTCATCTCCGGCGAGATCACTCCCACACGCCTCTCCACCATGGAGAGCAGTGAGATGGCATCCGCGCAGAGGAGACAGGCCGACGAGAAGCTCATGGAGGAGAACATGAGGACCGCCATGATGGCCAAATCCGAGAAGTCCATCAGCGACCAACTCACCTGTGGAAAGTGCGGTCAGAAGAAGGTTTCGTACACCCAGGCGCAGACCAGATCTGCCGATGAACCTATGACTACCGTATGTTTCTTCCTCTCAACTATTTTTGTTGGATTTGCGCGGGTTAATGATCCGGACATAATATAGTTCTGCACCTGCGAAATCTGCTCTCACCGCTGGAAATTCTCGTAGATTTTTCTTGATCATTCCGTTTTTATATACATTTCCTTACTTTGTTGCCTGCCCCATACATCCTTTCCTTTTATCTTCCCCCGTCCATTCAATCAATTCAATCAATCAAATGGGGGAAATTAACAATAACGAATAGTCAGGCCGGGTATGATAATAAATAAATTATGCCAAAAAATTCCTCTCTTTCTCTTTCTCTTTCCTCCCCTTCCTTTCCTTTACCTCTTATGATGCTAGCTTTATATTATATTACGTCTCGTGTACAGTAGTTTTCACTATCGCTTTTTCCTAGCTCCCCCATTTTCATTTTTTTCGGGTTTTCCCCCACTTTTTTTGATTTTCGTGGTTTTCCTTGCCCCTTTCCCCTTGCCCCTTTCTTTTTAAAGCTTTACGGCGCTGTGCTGTGTTGTGGTGTGGTACTTTTCACCTAGATGGTGTGAGATCTTGTTTTACCCTGTATTAAACGGAGTTTTTTTTATATTTTATTTTATTTATATTTCACCTTTCTTCTTTCTTCTTTTCTCTCTTTTTTATTGGGGCATGTGTTTTTTTATTATTTCTTAATATTTGCCTGATGTGCTATCGCTTGTCCGCTTGTCCGGGGGGCATTTTGTGCTGTGCGATTGAAGATAGCTGGCGGCGGGAGGGGGGGAGTACTAGTATATGCTAGTTATATGTCTCGAAGCGGAGAGGTTGGAAGGAGGAAATGTATTAATTTTCGTATGGAATTGTTAGTTAGGCGGTCTACTGTCAGGTTCGCTTCCATCAATCACTGTGATACTGCCTTCTAGATGATTTAGCTTAGCGATTGTATTGTCATGTGAAGGGAAAAGAAAGTATTCCACGGCTTCTATAGTGCATTTTTCCCACCATCTAGTCGTCTAGCCAGTTATCTATGTCGATTAGAATTAGCAAGAAAATAGCCAGCTAACCAGGCGACGCAGCCCCATTCTCAACGCCAAACTTCACGCTTTCGCACTCGAGTGTGTCGAGGTCTAGAAGCACCATCTCGCTCGTTTCCGAAAATTTGGGTATCAGGATTATTCTGCAGAGTTGGTTTTGAGGTCCTACTCCGGATTAGTAGACTCAACCACCACCACCAAAGTATCGGGGGGGGGGAAATGTCACCTTCAACCAACCGAGTCTCGAACCTCTCTTGATTCCCTATGAAAAATACGTGCGGACACTCTTTTATGACGTACATATCCTTGTCTACAAACGGGAAGGACCCTACTAATCATTAGCCCCGAGACGTAACCAAAGTGTAGAGACGGGGAACAAACAAAGCGTGTCTGGCGCCGTCGGCGCCACGCACCTCCACTTTAGTAAGCGCTCGCACATTCCCAATCGGTCCTCTCCTTCAACGTACTTGTACACGTCGTCCAGGTTCTGTCCTGCAGTTCCTAGGAACCTGAGCCCGTCGATGTCGACTCTGCAGGGGTTTGTAGTTGTGTGTAAGGAGGAGGTGGCGTAGTGCTTTGCGTTGCGGAATATGGCGGGGTGGAGGGGTTGCTGGGGGAGGGAGACGTTTGCCGGGTCAGTGGACCCCGGGAGTATTGTTATGGGGAGGGAGGGGAGGAGGGTTGTTAGGAGGTTGTCGAGGGCGAGGGCGGGGTTTGCATCGTAGGTTGTTGAGTCGTAGCCGTATTTTTTATGCTAATGTATGAGGATTAGCTAGGTGGAGTAGAGGGGAAGGTAAGAGGGAGGCGGTGGGAAACCTTTTCTTCACCTTTGACAGGTGGGAGAGCAACTGCTGGGGCTAAAGAGTTGCCGGCGATAATGAGGCGGGTGATTTTCGATGCAGATTCTTGGTCCTGTTGTAACGATTAGTATTTTCTCCCCTTTTAAAGTAGATATCAAGAACTAACCTCCACTCCGCCTACTTCACCAAGTAAATACTCCGCCAACAGCTCCGTTTCAAAATTCTCCATGGCATTCCCTCTGAACCCCAACCCACTGACCAATGCGACCTTCCTCTTACCACCCTTCTTTTCCTCTCCACCAATCTCTAACCTGTTCTCCTGTGGTGGCAACTCAGGCACAACCACATCCACAACATCAAAATCCCCATCCTTAGTCTCAGTCCCCATAACCCCGACCACTACCCCAGTAACTAAGCACTCTTTCTCGAGCGCCTTCCCCACAAGCCTCAGCCGTCCAGACTCATCCTCAAGCATGGTCTCATCTGCCCCGGGCGTCACGTACTTATCCCGAGGAGGCGGAGCCGCAATCCATTGGTCCTTCGTAATGTCCTCGAGAATGTTGGGTTTCAGTGGCATTTCCATGTAAATTGTGCCCACAATCCAACAGAGTTCGCCCTGGCGGACTTCAAGGACGCGGTCGGCTCTTTTAACAGGCTCGCCTCCAATCTACCCATTGTTAAATACAGCTTAAAAAAAAGGGCTTTTCCGGGAGTCTCACCTCAGTACCCTCCCATGCCTCCAATGCGACGGCCTCCACTGATGGCTTTAAATCTGCCAGACGTAGGAAATACATCGTCGCAAATTGCCGCTGGTAACTTCGGTCTCCTATAGTAAATCCTTCGAGTTCGGTTTGTGCGGATTGGATTCGTTGGTAGATTGGGTGTGTTTGTTCCTCGCTAAGAATTTTAATATCAACCTTTTGCTCTTACTTTGAAAGGGGGGGGGGCTTACTCGGAGAGGAGGTCCATTAGAGAAGGTTTCTTTGAAGGTGAACCCATCTCTTTACACCCTTGGCTATTGATTGAATGAGAAGTGGGTTCAATGATGGTTGGTGCAGTTGTGCTGGTAGTAGTGCGAATTGGTGGTGGAATGTTTTGAAGAGGTTGAGATGGGAAGGTAACTTGGTTTCTGGTGGTTGACGCGTCGCGCGTTTAATGGCGGCTTGGCTGAAATGTGCCATGGTGAAATGACTGTGATCACGGGAAATTATTCAAGTTAGAGCCCCTCAAGCTCTTTGGGTATGAGCGGGGGGCAGAGAATGATAGTATGTCCGGAAAGCCTCTCAGAGAATCGAGGATTGGATCCAACGTCAATATTTAGTCTAGACTCTGATATCGCCCGTTAAAGTACATAATTGGGGTGCGAATTAATTTATCCTTGCGCATAGTACCGTACGTAGCGCCTTGGTTTTACTCCTCCTACCTCTTGGGAGATGCCCTCGGAAAGCATCAAAAGCCCGATATGGACCGGATGCCACGGCCGTTTATGATGCCACGGCCATTTATGGGTGCACGAAGCCATATCCTATCTCGATATAATACATTACTCTATCCCCCCAGCTCCTATTCTAAACCGAGCTCAGAATACTGGCATTCTTATACCAGTTCAGCATTGGATTATCCCCGTTAATAGTCTCTGTCTCCTCCAAGTACGCCCAACCCCTCAAAAAGTCCTCCTGCCTCATCACCCGTGTAAGCTTTCCCGTCATAGCCTTATACATATCATCCATGACCCCAAAATCTGTGGGGAACAGTATATCAAATAACCCCTGTTGCACCTACATATGTTGCATCTTCATTAGCCCCATCCCCACGGATACTTGCGGGGTGGTATGTAGGGCACGTACAAATGGGGTAGTAACAGGAATGCTAGTTCGGTTGTACCTGGTTTGCACAACCGGGGCATTAATCCCTTTGACAGCATCCGGAAGTGCGTGAAAGTCACTGACGACCAATCGGTGCGCGGGGAAGTGTTCTCGAAGGATATCAAAGAATCCGAGCATTTTTGTGGGGATGTACTCTGGTATTGTCAGGTTTTCTGAGAATGGTATGAATTGGTCTTTTAGTCTTCGGATGAGTTTTGGTCCCTTTAATGGGTGGTTGTGGCCTTGCCTTGCGACCTTTTGGCGGATTCTCAGGTATCGCTCCGCGGTAGGGTCTAGTTTTGGTGTGTAAAACTCGGTGAAGTCCCCCGCAGCATCGATCAAGACGATTCCCTGCAATGGTTCCTCTGTTTGGGGGTCGTAGCGAATGACGTCATGAGCGAAGTTATCGAACACCTCAAGAGCTAAGAAGAAACATGGATCTGAGACATATGTGTTCCAGTCGAATATGCTCTTGTTAACTATTACAATCTTTTCCCGGTGACCCCCAGCAGCCGCCTTTTCCCTTTGGACCTTTGCAAGGCTCTCACTAATCTCGATAACCCTATATTTCGTCCGCTGGTAGACGTCTGGTTCTGTATCGCGTATATGGTCTAATACGTTCGACATCATGGTGCCATTCCCAGCACCCATCTCGTAAATTATGAGATCGCTATACGGGAATAGCGTGAGCTTGTAGTTCTCCACCAAGTACCTGGCAATTGCCTCCCCATAGTAAGGCTTAAATAGCTCCGTAGGTGTGTGCCAAAGCTGCCTAACAGGGTTCATTTCCACCTTGTCCAGTTCATCTTCGAAACTAGTATACCGTTCTCCGAGGACCCTCTGAAATTCATTTTCGTCGCGAATCAGATTGAACGCGAACGGCTTCTCAGTAGAGAAGATGACAGCAAATTTTGAGAAGAAGCCGTAATTGGGATTGTAAAGACTATCTGCAATTCCGCTCCAACCCTTCGGTTAGAATCCTAATTCGGAATAAAGACTGATGAGGAAATCTCCCAATTTCGGGTTCTCAAGTCCTGTGCTTTAAGAGAGAAAGAACCCGACCATCGATAAAATCCCGAACCAGCATCTTCACTCTTTTCGGCCTCTCCTTCCTCCTCGCCAGCGCTCGTGCATCCACCATGGGGTACTTTTCAAATTCGCCCGTCCGGTCCTTCTGGAGGAACGCCGTTCGCGGTTGCCATGTCCCGCCGGAGGTATCGGCTGTGATCTTCGGTAAGGGGAATTTCGGCAGGAGGGAGTAATCCCGGCGGGTCGAGCCATTGATGGGGCGAGCACAGGCATGGCGACGGAAGAAGGATCGGAGAAGTGATGATAACAATGGGGAGTCCATTTGATGCAGTAATGATTGAAATGGGGAGGATGAGGGAGAACAAGGAGAGGGACAAGAAGGAATGTTTGTATCACATGTGGAGAAACGATTGTACCAGTAGTGGGTTGCGGCTCAATCTGAGCGATAAAATTTAAACTATTTTATTACCCCTCCAACATCACTCAGGCTCACTGTGCTGAAGTAATTAGGGAATGGGGAGCTGTACCCCCGCCTAACAGCTGAAAGTCACGCTACTCTGTCTTTACTTGCCAACCTATGGAAAAATACTCGCAAACAACAATTCTTCTTGGTGGGATAGTTATTGGCGCTGGCGCTGTTCTGGCTGTGGGTTGGCTCTCCGATCGACCTTCAGAGGCTCCCTCGGAGCGAAAATCTTCGTCTGCTAGAGCTACAGAGGACATACGAAACGGGCTGGAAGAGTGTATTGGGAATACCCCTCTAATTAAGATAAAATGTCTTTCAGAGGCTACCGGATGCGAAATATTAGGGAAGGCAGAGGTATATCCAAGAGTAAACCTTTTTGTTCAAGAGCTCACAGGTAATAGTTCCTAGAACCGGGAGGCTCAGTTAAGGATAGAGTGGCAATAAAGCTCATAGAAACGGTACTCATCCCAATTCCTGAGGATTGAGAGAACTCACTGACGCACATAAAAAGGCTGAGGCAGGGGGCCTCCTGACGCCTCATTCTGGTGATAAAGTCTACGAAGGCACCGTCGGCTCGACTGGGGTCTCTCTGGCAATCCTCTGCCGTGCCCGTGGATACCTAGCACACATGTTCCCTCCCTTCTTCTCTTTATGCCACCCCGGCTAACTAAGAGAAGCTGCATGCCAAACGACCAATCCACCGAAAAATCTGACCTTCTAACAAAACTCGGCGCAGAAGTCGAGCACGTGCCCCCCGCCCCAATCGTAGACCGCGCACAATTCGTAAACAAAGCCCGTGCGCGATCCGAAGAGCATACAAATTCGCCTTCAATCCCAGGCCGCGGCTTCTTCGCGGACCAGTTCGAGAACGAAGCGAATTGGAAAGCGCATTATGAAGGGACTGGGCCCGAGATATTCGACCAGTGCGGAGGGAAGTTGGATTGCTTTGTTGCGGGCGCAGGTTTGTATGGTGAAATACCTAGTTTACTGGGCGTTTTGCTCACGGGAGAATAGGCACTGGCGGGACGATATCAGGAGTGGCGAGGTACCTTAAACCCCGCCTTCCAAAGATCAAGATCGTCCTGGCGGACCCGCAGGGTAGTGGGTTGTATAATCGGGTTCGCTACGGGGTTATGTTCGACGTCAGAGAGCGAGAGGGTACCCGAAGAAGACAGCAGGTGGACACAATTGTAGAAGGCATCGGGATCAACCGTGTCACAGCGAACTTTGAGGTTGGGAGGCCGCTAATTGACGATACCTTTCGGATAGGTGACGAGGAGGCAATGGCCATGGCTAGATTCTTGGTTGAGCGGGAGGGACTGTTCGTTGGGAGTAGTAGTGCGGTTAATTGTCTGTTTCTCCTGGTAGATGGAAAGTAGGGGAATGATAGAGGGCTAACTGGAGTGATAGGCGTCGCAGCGGTGCGCACCGCGCTACAAATGGGGCCCGGACATAGAATTGTTACGATACTGTGTGATTCAGGGACTAGGCATTTATCGAAATTCTGGGCAAAGGCTGGGAACGTCGGTGGGGGGTGGAAGATGACGCTGGAGGACGTGCTCGCTGCGGAGAAGACGCGGCCGTCCTTGCCTGTCTCCCTATCCGGAGCTCCATCTGGCTGGGGTCCGTGAATGGAATTATATGAGGCTGCGGTATCTTAGAAGGTATAAGGATGAAGTCCGAGAATACTCTTCATCCCATCCCTCCACTCATGCGATGGAGACTTCCAAATGACCGAGTGACACACCATGACCATTAGCCAATCCCTTCCAAAGCAATCACCTATCATACCGCCCTATTAGGCCCAGGATGGAGTAATTAGCCCCACAAAGCCCCACTATGGCCAAGGAGGCCTTGCCCCCCTTCGAGCACCACCCACCCCTACCTCCAACCTACACACAGCCCCAGCGGCTGGAGAGAAAAAGTGCTCTTCCGAAACAGAAAAGCCAGAAATTTGAAAGAAGGGAAAAAAAGCACCGATCGATCTTGACCACGTACTCGAGTACATACGTACAGTAATGCATAATAGATAATATTATTATCATCCTAATTCTCCAATGGTCCGGCGGAGTACAGTACAGCACACGCTAATTCGAACCCACCATGTTCTTGCACAGCAACTTCTCGTGAGGGAAGGGACACTTTGCGTTAATAAACTGCCCGAGCTACCATGTGGTGTCCTATGCTCCGCGAGTTCTCTAGAATGGGGGGGCGCTCCCATCCCTCCTTCAGTACTTTTTTAGAAACTCGGTTTTCCCTAACGGTAGGCTGGGGTGAGTCTGGGTTTTTTTGGTTTTTTTTTGTGGTGCTGTTGGTGGTTGTCGAGAAAGGGGAGCTATTAATAGCACGTTACACGAGGGCACAAGGGGTCCCACCAAACTGAACGAGTACCACTGCATTACTTTGTGGTTGGCGGCCAAGAATTTTTCTTGGCCATCACTGCTGCATGGTACTAGAACTTGCCTGATACTATCTCATGTGCTCAGTACTACTCGGTGTAATAAGACTCTTTGTAATTTGCTACACTATCATCTGCATGTCTCTATCGTAGATACTTGTCAATCCATAAGGTGTTCCGGGTGCCATAACACCAGATTCACGAATTCAGAATTCAAGTGCCAATCGTGACATCTTGGCACCAAGTCAGCCGGATACTTTGTGAATTGTCAATTGAGAAGTCTTAGACTGGGAGATCTCCACCCGCAGCCTGCCGAACTTCCCAGGCACAGCGAACTACTGGCGGGGAGCTATGATGGTAAAAGTAAACACTCGTGTCATATCATATTCAAGAAACCAGGAAACTCACCACTGTCACCGGAGGTAAAAACCGGGGGGTGACAATCGCCCATTATCTACTATCCAAGACTAACTTGTATTACTCTTATTTCGCACTTCCGTTAACTTGCCGAATTAGAAAACCCCGTCTAGGTATTTCCGCCAATAATCTGATAACTCTAGGGTTTCTTGTGGCATTGGCACTCTACTGAGCTGTATCCTCCCTCCCTCCCTGCTCCCATTGACAAGAACGAGCATGGCGCAAGGGTAGGCCTTTGTCCCCAATCCTCCCACCCTTTCCTACCGGCACCTGTGCTTTCATTACTGCGGATTGTTGCATGGCGGTTTTGAAGGTATGGTATCATAACTCAGATGAGGGGTAAGTGATCTTGGCACGGCGTGGCGCTGCCCAGCGCGAATGCAGAGGTGGGAAGGCAAGAAGGAAAGGCATATTTGGGTAGATCACTTGCCTTAGGCCCTAAAGTCAGAAGGCATCTTGCCAAACGGAGCTTTCTTTGTTCATGTGCTGTATGGTATGCCCTTGCAGCCCAAGAGGGGGAAAGCACGGTCCAGTAGTACTCAAATAGTACTGTATGGAGCAGCACTAGCATTCAAGACGATTAATTTTTGAACCCGCCAAGTTACCGTACTAGTACATTCGGTCACTTCATAGCGTTAGCCAATAGCGTCCTCACGTTTTGAGTAGCCATACCGGCATTTACAATACTAGGGGTAAAGTGCGGAGGTCAAAAAAATGAAGCTTAAGGATATCCCAAAAAAAAAACTCTATTTGTTGGCAAAATGTCAAAGCTAATGCATATTTTTGGCCAGGGAATGTGAATAGTTATCTCTAAAGTGCTCTTTAATATTTTAGGTCTTTTGTTTCGTTTCGTGTTGTTCCTGAATTCTGGTGGGTTTGGTTGGAGGAAATTTGAATTATTTCCCCGATAGGACATTTAATTGGAGCTTAGGAGTTTTATCTACCGATTGCGCTTCTTCGGAGCTGACTGAGGTATATATTAAGAGGAAATGGGATAGTATTGTTTGGTCCTTGCCCCTCCCCCCCGCGCTTTGTCAGGCTCGTGTGGTTGGATGAGTTTGCTGGTGTGGGTAACTATTATAGTAGGAGTGAAGCGCTCGAGCATAGGAGTTTGTCATTGCGACTCCGGCTGGGGGAGCTATCTTACTGGTAATGAGAGGATGCGGATGAAGGGTGGCGGTAAATATTTAGTTAGATTTAGCTTTATGTATGAATGGAATGATAGAATGATAGATGGCGGGGTGGATGGATGGCGGGGGTGTTGAGTAATCATAATAGACGAGTATTCCCGTTTGGTACTCGAGTACGTTAACATATCCTATGACACTGACGATACGGTAGTTTGTTTAACGGCAGTAATATGATAGAATAATATAATATTATGACTGCCGAACTGAGCTTTACTCCTCCACCTCCTCTCCTCTGCCTTCATCCCCCGCAAGTCGTAGCTTCGTTAATCCATCTCTTGAATAACCCCACCACATACCGGTAGTGCTTATGGACCATCCATACGTTGAGTAGGCATATGAAAGCCTACACTTCGCCATGAGCAGGGGAGTCCGTAACCTTCTGATCCAAGATCGCTTGCTCCTTAACACACTCTTCGTACACACTCTCGCCCACACTGGCCCGTGCAACACCGTCCTTCCCCAGGGCCAAAAACCTCTCGTCAATCAACTTGACCAATTTCCTCTTTTGGTCCTTCTTGAGTGCCTGAGCGGCGAATACTATCTCCACGACATACAAAATCCTAAATATCCCCCACCTCTATATTTAGCCCTCGCACATTCAGAGAGAGAAGGAAGAGGGAAGAAGGACTTACACAATCAACCAACTAACGCCAAATCTCCCCTTCGGCAACGGGCATTTAACGTCAAACCCTTCGGACCACGGGTAGTACTGCGTGTCGCCAATGCTGCACCCGAAAATGCCCATGTAGTGGTCATAGTAGGCCCCGTTATTCACGTATACCACCTCCACAAGCTCCCATGACGTTTGGATTAGCCAGAAGGTGAAGATGATGCTGTACAAGCTGACGGCATAGACAGGGTTCAGGTGGGACTTTTTGAAGAGGAAGATGTCGGTTAGCGAGTGGATGAGGGTGATGAGGGAGAGAGTGAGAGTTGTTGCGCTATTGGGAATTTGTATTTTGTTAGTGAGGAGTGGAAGGAAGGAAGGAAGGAAGGGTATCATACGCAAGAATGTTTACGGTAAGCGTTGTTTCTGCTATGGCTATTCCTGCGGTCGCGATTGAGAAGATGGCCAGGCAGATGGAGGTTGGGACGATGTAGAAGCCGGCCCAGCGAGTATCTTCTTTTGCTGGCATTTTGGTCAGGTTTTTATTCGTAGACTCGTCGTATCGTACCGTAATGTTATAATTGGGCGTATATAAAATCGTTTCAGGAGAGTTTATAACTTCTTTCACCTTCGTAGTGCGAACCGAGCGATAGTGCGTGGCGGGTGAGAGTGCGGGGAGGAGTAGGGGAAGTGGAGAGGGTACTTATGAGTTGGAAGAATGGGTGGTGGGCCCACAAACCGATTGGATGGTGGCCTTAGGGCTTTTGCTATCGGCAAAATGGGACTATGTGCATGTTCCAGGTGTTGTGGTTGGGGGGGGGGGGATATTGCCGGCTTGGTGATGCTGCTTTTAGTGTTGTATGGCGCTTGGCTGTGCAGGTTGGTTGGGAGGTGGGCTGCGGCTGATGTCTTACCATAGGATGGATACTGCAGGGCTGTGAATACTTGGGGAAGATTGTGGCTTAAGGGTGCTAGATATTGATAAGGCATCTGGCTTTAGGATATTTGCTCTAGATTCTACTGTGTGCTGTTAACCGCATTAAGGGACCCGAATGTTACTATTTACTAAAACCAGCGGTGGCCTACGCAGGCGGGACAACCTTCCCTCGAGCATTCCGAAATTCTCGCGCGAAGCGCTTAAGTATCACCATGGTTATTCGGAGCGCGGTTGGGGGAGGGGGGAGAGTTTCGGATCGGGAACTGCCGTTGATGCGCCGGGTCGGCGCATGAAACCAGCAAGGCTGAATAAAAGAAAAAAAACCCAAATAAATATGCCGTATTCTGGGTTACAAATAACGGGGAAGAAAGGAAGAAATTGAAAAGCCCCCGCGTTATCATCTGCCATGGCTAGCAGCAAGAGGTCAAAGATGAAATCCTCTCGCCGACGAGTGATCGCATGTGGACGGCGGTGTCCAACCATAGCCCTTTTCTCCATCCCAAGAATCCATCCGTCATGAAGGGGAAAAAAAAAGAGAAAAAAGATGAAAGTAAGCCAAAAGAAGGAAACTAAAATCATAAATCGTCAAGAGAGTGGGAGGGGCGGGGGGGGGGGGGGGGGTAAATTTGGTAGGGTGTTTATGGGGAGATTTAGCCCCCAAGAAAAACGGCCGCCCCCCCCCCCCCCCCCCCCCCCCCCCCCCAACTTTGGATAGGTTGTTTAGGGGAAGATGTAGCCCCTAGAAGACTCGTCCTGCACCTTCTCGCTATCCACTACTCGATTCCCTTGAACATACTGGGGGCTGGGCGTCTCTGTGTATAATTGATGCACAAGCATTTGTGCTCCACACTGAGGGCAGCCCATTACAGGTGGGGCAATCGCCTGTATTGCCGCAACTGCTTGGTCCACTTGTCGTTGGAAGGTATCCCTCTTCTCCTTCTTTAATGCCTGTGCCGAATAAACGATTGAGGCGATGTACAAGAGCCTAATTTATCGGTGATCAGTGGTTCGCTAGCCTTGCGAAGCCCAGGGAGTTACATACACCAAGATCCAAGAAAATGAAAACCTAGCTTTGGGCAAATGGCAGGACCCATCAGTGGACCTGGGGTAGTTTTCAAGGTCCACAATGCTGCATCGGCGGGAGCCGTCGTAGGATCCGCTGCTGCTGTCGTATCCCAAGTATGCCATCTCGACGACTTCCCAGACGGAGAAGACTAGCCAAAAAGAGAACATGATGCTTGACATGGCGACTACGTAAACCGGTTTGAGCTTCGAGTTGAGGAATAGGATGATATCGACTATTGTGTGCACGAGCGTTATCGACCCGAGAGCTAAGGCCGTCATACTAAGAGTAGAGATTAGTCTTCACTACTAGGAAGGAGGGGGAGAGGTACGCATTAATGTTCATGGTCGCGACGGTTTCAACAGCGCACACCGAGATGGCTGCTATTATGAATACGAGTAGCATTAATCTAACTGGGAAGATGCCTCGTCCTGCCCAGCGACTATCGCCGTAGGGGCAGCGGGAAGAGGCCATTCTGAGTGACTTTGTGTGACTTCGGGGTAAGGTTGGAAAAATCGGGGTGGATCGCTCTCGTGGATGCCAGAGTGGGGGGTGGATGGAAGCTTCTTATATAGCTATCACCCAAATTGAGTTGTAGCGGGCGTCTTGAACATGATTTGAGTGTATTAATATTTTACACTTGATATGTGGGACTCGAAGCACAGCCTGCCCATGGTTCCAGGATCACCTTGTCACTCTCTCCTGATTGGCTGATGGCGCTGGCCTATGCCGTAGACAGATGGTTGTCTCACGCACTCACCGGAAATCCAGGATTCTGGTAAACCCTAATTCAAGTACAAGTAAGTTAGAGTTTCTCTCGAACCGAGAGAAGGACTACCGGTAGCACTTGAGGTTCTGCTGGTAAGTTTTTCTGAATTTTCTCGGAATGCTATGATGCTAATGCCCTCCGCGGTGCTAGAAGATTATATAGTATCATACCGTATCACTACTATTGGGGGTGGTCTAAATTTAGCTTGGATCTATTGTGGAGGACTTTAGAACTATAGTAAACACTTACCCTATCACCCTTAGGAGACTTCTAGCACATTCAAATAAAATACCCCATGCATCAGTAGGCCGACAAAAAATCTTTACCCCACGTAGCCACCCCGACATGGAAATTGCTATTATTAGGTTGGTGGATGGTGCAAAATCCTTCAGCCAACCAAGTCAAATCGAGATCGGAACAGATTCTCCCCTCGGGTTTCTCGGGGTCTTCTATGGATTGCCCTCTGAGCCTCAGGGCAACGTGATTGCTTTATGAGCGGTTGATTGTGGATTTTTAGTAATAAAATAATTCAATTTTGATTGTATCCCTTGGCAGTCTCGGGGTCAGCAAATACCAAAATTTTGGTTGGCCCCTCTGCTGCTCGCTGTATGGGGGTTGAACTTATAAGCCCACTAAGCCCCCCAAGATGGCTATACGAGCATCGACACCCTCCGTGGGACGAAGCCTGCTCTTCAAGTTTGATCCTTGGGAAGTTTGCGAGGAGGTGGGTGTTCTGGATTCCGGTAAGTATCTAGAGGCACTTCGTGTTAGAATATGACATCTCCGGCTAGGTTTATTAGAACTTCCTAGAAGGAGAGCGGAGGAGTATGGAATGTTGATTTAGCAATGAGGGTTAGAGCAGAGAGATAGTATGGACAAGCGAGCGGGGCCACGTAAGCGCTCGCAGAGAGGATCATGAGAGAGTAGTGCGGGCTGAGGGCGATGGATCCTGGTCCGTGGTTATCCCATGATGTATAGGGAGCAGTCCCTAGTTTTGGTGCTCTCTCACAGCAATAAAAGCTATGATACATATCTCACTCCTGTTATTTTTGGCTTTAGACCTAGGCTCTCCTAAATTCTCGTATAGGTCTGTCAGCTAAAGCGGTTATGGGAATGGGGCGCATCATGGGGATTAGGAGTTGAAGAGTGGTGACACTTCCGCGGCTAGTTGGGATCGGTCCGGGGCCTGCTGGAGTCTTAAAACTATAATGTTGTCAAGAATATCTATAGTAAAAGCTATAGGAACCCGTGGTGAGGCTTCTACCAGGCTTCGTCTCATAAAGCCCCCTTATAGGCGGAGTGAGGCCGGGATGAAGCCCATGCGGGTTGGATTGATTTTTGCCTTATCGGGCCTTTTTGATAAGGATTTGAGGGGGAGAGGGTAGGAGAAGGTAGGAAAATCTGCTCTAGTCTTGACTTCCACCGGGAATCTTGGGCGGTGCAAATAGGACCCCTCTGGTGTTCTCTACTGACCTTCGAACTCCTCTCATCTCTGCCTACTTCCTCCTTAGTTTTTCCTAATCACACTTTTGCTAGTTTTTATAGTGGATGCAATTAAGGCCCTCGGGGACTCTCGCCCCACGGGGTTTTAGAATAGAATCTGCGGGCAAACACTGCATGGCCGCCTGTTTGTTCAAAAATATTTTATATGATATCTAGGGCGTTCTTCTCTGAAGATCCTCATGTTATAGGCACCAGCCAATCAATACCCCAATACTCGTAGAGGAAATGAGAGCCCAACCCATCCAATAGAAAGAATCGTAACATCATAAAGAAATTAATACATCAGTGCGTCGAAATCATCAAGTCTTCAAGTATTGAATAAACACTTTCTCTAGGTCCCCCCCGGAATAGTCCTGGTCCAGGCTGGTCTTTGGCATCTCTCCATCTTGCTCTCTTATGACGGCCCTCACCACCCTGCTGGGGTATTCGCCCGGTGGCGGATCAGCGACTGGCTCTTCCACCTCGTCGCTTCCTTGCCCCTTTGAGCGGCCGAACATTTTTACGGGCCTCTTCTTTTCCTTCACGACGTAGACACTAGCAACAAGATACAAAACCCTGATAGACGATTCCAACCCCGCCAAGTCAATCATTTCCTCATAAAATATTTTATCTTATGTTTCTGGGGGAGAAGTAAAAGAGGGGACGACTTACACCATGGACCATGAAACCGAGCACCTGATAACGGGCAACCTGCAATGGGTGACATATGGTTCTCCCGGAGATGAGTTGAAGGTCCTATTCCTCGAATCGCATCCAACCTGATTGAAGCCAACTTTCAGGTTAAAAACCCCCCGTGGGTCACTCAGGCTTTCGATCTCGACGAGGTCGACGCCGGAGATGCTTATCCAGCAGATTGTGAGGATGCTGTATAAGATGGCTATATATACTCTGTTTAGCGTCGTGCGGGTCAAGATGAGGAGGTCGACTGCTAGGTGGAGGACTCCGATAACTGACAGAGAGAGGGCTATTATGCTGATTTCGTGGCAATAGTTAATTTAGTGTGCAGATAGTAGGAGGGGTGGGATAGAAATTAAAAACGGAAGTACGCTAGAGTATTCATTGTCCTAATAGTCTCCGCAGTTGCAACCCCAATCATCACCAATGTGCATAGGAGGAGCAAACCCAGCGCACGCATCGTGTTATGCTTGGTCCAGTGGTTGTCGATTCTCGAAATACACCCCATTCTGTTCACCTCGTCTGGAAAATTTATTGGTAAAGTGAGTGATTTTTGATGACGGAAGTTGGCGGCGAGCCAACCAAATCTTTTTTTTGATAAAGGCAGATAGTGGGCAGATAAAAGGGGAAAGGAGGGAGGGGGGAGGCTTCCAGGGGGCGGGCGTTGGGAGGGACAGGAGGCTTTATATGAGTTTATTCTTTAGGCAACACGGTAACCGCCGTCATACGTGAGAACCTTGATTCGATCTCTTTTTTGCACTTCGAGGTGGGGGGTATCGGATTGCAGAATTGCAGAAAAGCAAGCGCTGCCCGCTTGCTTTTTATTCTGTTGTTTTTTCTTCCTCCGTCGAGTATGAACTCGAAGTGTGAGTGGCTGTGTTTCAGGTTACTTGCTAGTGTGTGGTATGCCTGCTAGATAGACCGCGATCCGATAGTCATACCAAGACTCAGTTGCCATGTGAGAAGGCTATCTTGGGTTGTGTTTGGTACCGTAGGTGGCTCCTCGATGCGCTTTTGAGAATAAGTGATGGCGTTGCTCTTTGATGTTTGCTGAGGAACCGATTGTTGTATGGTAGTTGGGAGAAGGTTCGGTTCGTTTTTCCCTAGCGACTAGGGGTAGGTATTTCAGCCGGTTTCAGTTTTGGATACAGTATGTTGACGTTCTGATGTAATGGTTGGTACTATGGCCGGGGCTGAGAGGGAATGCATGGGACTTTTGGATTATTGGAATCGACGGAGTGTTTCTGAGATCATGTTTAGTTTTGTGAGGGGGTTTGAAAGTGAGCTTATTATAGGGTGGATATGCTTTGTGCAAGTTCCTGTATAATGGAGGAGGGCCTCTTGGAGCTCACTTCATTGTAAAACATTTGTCCTGTTAGGTTAATCTTATTCCATACTCTGTTATCAAGGATAGGTAATGGGTCGGATACTGAGTGAAAACCTGATTTTGATCTAGGCCACTGGACACCTCTATCCCTCCCTCCTTATAGCTCTCTTGGGAGCAATGGACGCAGCCGGGTTCCAATTAAGACAGAGGAATTATGGCATCAGAAACAGCCCTTCTACTTCCACTGAAAGGCCAAAATCTGGCATCTCATTAATGTAAATTGTTTCCTTACTGGGGACTTTCTTGTGAGAAGCAGTCAGTCTTCCTGAGACCCATGGGTAAAAGAAAAAGAAAGGAAATGAGGTTGACGATGTCGCGTGAGTTCTAGAGGTGTGCTCGCATGTGGGGTGTGCTGTGGAAGAATGGACTAGAATATGTATTCTGGAAAGCAAATCTATTTCGGACAGAGGTGTCTGGAGTATGGTGTGTTAGAGCTTGTCTGTGTGCTGGTGTGCTTGGGTAGGAAGTGGGGATTATGCTGGCTGAGTCTGGCTATGGTGCCATTTCTGCGTTTGGGTGGGGGAGAGAGAGGGAGAGAGATGGTATGGGCCAGGGAGAGATACCGCGAGCTACCGAGAAGAGGTCTTGATATAACCTACGCAGGGCGCCATCCGAGCACTGTTGGAATAGTACTTTCAGATGTGTACTTTCTGCGTCTTTGAGCCGACATAGCTAATCAGCATTATTTAGTCTCGGTTTAAAGCCTCCAATTTTCAACTCACCCCACTTGTCTCTTCTCCTGCGCCACCCTAGATCAATTGACTAGATATGCTCTCTGCTCTCACTCACTTTCTCCTGCCCCCCACCTTGTTTCCTTTGATCTTTCCCCCATTGCCATTTTTGTTGCTGTTTCACTGCATAAATAGTGGGTCTCTCCGATCCTCTCAGATAGAAGAATGCATCTCACAAGTATTTCTCGCCGTCCCAAGTTTCTGGTATACAGCTCGACTATTCCATCTTTTTCAACAAGCACGACCTTGCTTCGACGAGTGATTAATTATGACGCTCAATGATCCATCAACTCGTCAGTGTTCTCTTGAGGTTGGGAATAGAACTGTGTGCGCAGGTCGGGGGTTTGGTGATCCTCGCTAGTGAGCGTTTTGTAAATATAACCGAGTGGATACACATCTTAGCCACTGCTCTCTCCTCACGGACTCCTCCCCGGTATGCTGGCTCAACCTTCCCCTTCGCTGTCCCCTTCATGTTCATTTCCTGAAACAGTTCAAGCAAAAGCAACGACCAACATCGTTGACTCGAGCTACCTCGCGTAAGCTGCATTTCCTTCCCAACTCTTAAGTGCGAGGATTCTGTGTTCTCCGTATTTTCCGCCGGAATCCCTGGATAAGATGGGCACTGAACCCGCCGTTCTTGCGGCCGCGGGGGGGAGCTAGCCTATGTTCAATCATTTCCGGTTGTCTGTGTCCCACGGCCTTGAGGCACAGTACCTTCCTTAATGGGCCAATGGCCTACACTCTCCAGAATTGGCTACTCCTTTGGAGATTTACCGGCGCCTGGGTATAAAGGAACTACTGACAAGATATGTAACACTCTGTAGAAAAAAGCAAAGATTAAAATCAAACCTCGGGGGGCAGTAGCAAGTTTTGTGCGCTAGAGAGGGTGCAGTATAGAAACCTTACCTACAGGCATTCTATTCGATATTATGCTAGCCACTTCGTATTGCCTAATAGTGCTAAACTCGCAGAGTTGGGAGAGCAGAGATTGGTCTCCAGTTCCAATCGTGTATATGCGGAGAGCTCCAATGGTCTTAATGCTAACTTAAATGACGGGCACAAAGGATGGCGTGACGACATAAAAAGGGTTTGGAAGAGAAATGACGAAGCGCAGAATATTAATTAATGTGCAGATAGCAGTTTCCCCAATACCAGACCAAGAAGAGGGATAGTGTACGAGCAAGAAAGAGGGTTGAGTTAGTTTTCTAATTATCGTGGGTGAGTAGGAAGAGGGGAATGACAATGGTGTACTATATAGAGCATATATTGAGGCTTAACTTTATATGATGCACTATCGAGGGATGTATTTGGTGGCCAGCAGGTGAAGTGGGGCTGGCTGTGGGGGATGTTTGTGTTGTGGCTGAGGTTACAATACCATATTGTACTTAAGCAGGAGTTACTTTATGGTACAATATCACACTTACTCGAGTATAGTACGAGAACAAGCACTGCTCGAGTAGACGTGATTGTGGGCTGATGATCAGGGCGGGCGATGAGCCTTCTCTCTCTGCATGGGGCCAGTCGGGGATCTGCAGATGGTTCTTGAGTAGCTTCACTTATGATACCTATAAAACTTATTTCTTGGTATGATATGATACTGGACTTTTAGGACTTGGAAGTGAATGCTGTTCACACAAGCACCAGTGTGTTCAATCAATCAATTATGATAAGTTTTAATTAGGATTGGGCCATACGCTTGGTCACTCAAGATTGGTGATGGCGGCCGAGGCGGGGTTGGGACCTGTGGCTCTTATTAGGGCCGTAGATGTCCCTTGTATGACGGCTTGGGATTAATGAATGCTGTGAGCGCAGGTGGTCCGATGGATGATTTCTGGCAGGCCACAAGCTATTTTAAGAAGACTTGAAAATGCATCTGTAGGGTAATGTGGGGTCATAGAACTATGACGAACCAACATACTTATACTGGGGCGCTTTCACGGCTGATAGTCGACGGTGACTGGGGAACTGGAGCATTAGTTGAGGATGATGCAAGTGATTATTTACGATGGCTTTGTGATTTTTTTCTCACAATTAGGCCTCCCACGTGCGCCAGCCTCTAAGGTGCCGGTTCGCGGCTGTCCGCACACATCCGCTATGCACAGCTTAAATATACCATCTCTCCTGAGCCAATCACCTCCCGACTATCATTAGCTTTCTACCTGTACTTTGATCCTTTGCGAGTGCTATTGAGAGCTAAGCTGGAGGAAGTGCAATAGAGGGGATATATAAGAATCTGTGCGAAACATGATAAATAAGAGCTGACAGCAGAACTTGAAGTGTCTAGAGAAAGCAGATTCTTCCCCTCGCGTGCCTTGTCTAGAGGAGTGGTAGAAATCGGAATTTTGATTTCTGCCGGTCGCATAAAAAAGTCTCTAGAGAAACCGTCCAAGTTTCCCGATTTTTACTAGCACATGTGAGTGCTCGGTATTATGTTTCTTCCCATTCTTGTGGCTACGGATGCCCTCTAAGATCCCTTACCCAAAATCTCACTCATCCTTTCGCAGGTTAGTTTAATGGATAACTTAGGTTCTCTATGATTGCGTCCGTGGGGCATGACACAGCACAGTGCCAGAGGTCTCGCCTATATTCTGACTTCAATACTACATGCGGTAAACTCTGATAATTAGTCCTAAACTTTCACGCTCCCCCACCTGTAGACCTTTCCATTATTAAGCCAAAATGTACCTCTCTGGGTCACACCACATTATTTATCACTCGGAATGCGGGTTCTGATTGTAAACCCAGTTAACCCGGACTCCCGATATATTGCTCTTGTTGATGGGTGCTTCAACATCTCATAAAGGTGGGAATGGTTGGTAGCCCAGTAATTCTCTCTCGGATTGTTAGATATGCCTAAAATTGCTGCTAATTAAGGCGGCGGAGCAAGATTCATTCCAGAATGGACACAGGCAGAGCTGGAATCATGAAGGGTCACTCATACCGTCACCCTGTATCCTACATCTCCCTGGACTATCCCTTGTTGTCTGCAGCCCTACCCCCCGAAAAGTGCCATCTTACCCCATAAGGTTCACTGTCCAAGGAAAAGATGACCGTCCTAGGATTTCGCTCATCTGGGTGGACTGCTGGACGCAGCCCGGTGCCATCAGGGGCTCTTGGCACTCCCTGGCGTGGCCCGTGGTGCCCTAGATGGTTGGGAACACTAGACAGTAATCCGGTAGGATCTGGAATATGAAAGATTCCACTTTCTCCTATGACTGTTAGCTCTTGGATTTGCTATGTAGGCTATGGAGTAGGGGCAGTAGAGGGAGTTGCCATATCAAACAGTAATTCCTGAAGCAATGTGGAGCAGTGGTTGAACAAAAAGAGACGTTTTCAACACACGCGTGATGTTTAATTTGACTTATTCACATCGTCGGCGCTCGGTCCACTTCCACATCTTATTTTGACTTCCTAGCGTGAAAACAAGCTTCACTAGATAGTGTAGTGGTTCTGATTTTTCAAACACCTTTAAGATACGGTAGCTTCCTTAAGAATGGCTTGCGGCGCGAACATTCCGCCAAGTGGCTAACCCACTAAGCTACGATCTCAGACAGAATTGTTCATTGGTCTTGTTCTGAAGGGGAACGGTGAGTAGGTTGATTTGGCTTGTAGGTGGGGGGGTAGGGCCTGAACCTGGGAGTTAGTGGGGATGGTGGCGGTGGTGGCATGAGAGCAATAAATTGCGCAATAGTAGTAGAACCAGGAGGGGCCAGGGAGGGGAAAATGGGCGGTTTATTTATTGGAGAGGATGTTCTAATTTCCGCATAATAGGCGGGTCACCAGGGGGAACACTGATCAACTATACGGGCATGTGCAGGTACTACAAGCTTCCTAAAATATCGAAGCAGTGGATACAGCGCTGCATACTCCTGGCTTAACCTCCTACGAAAGAAAGGATAAACGAAAAATTGAAAGAATGGAACATGATACCCGGAAATGCTGGGGGACTTAGGCTTTATGGCTCAGGGTAATTCGGTGCAATGGAATGACCTTTATTTCTATTGCATGTCATGGGGTCAATGATCAATAGCACAACTTTTCCCATCTGCTTGCGAGATATTAGTAATACTTCAAGTTATTGTATGCCCAGCATGGCTGCGCTGTGCTCAACTTGCTCCTGAAGTGGAAGGGCTCGGATGAGTCTAATATTACCTAGTATTGGTCCTCTGCCGCGCGTAATAAAGTTTTGAAGAAGCAAGTCCAAGCTATCACTGGGATGCCACTCATGCTCACAGCCAGGGCCTCAGGATATTAAGGACAATTGCGATTTCTTCCCCAATATATGGTTAAAAAATTTAATGAGCCTAAATAAGACTCTTCCCAAGACCTATACTTATACTCTGAACAAGGGAGAAAGCCTTCTAAATAGATACAATTCCATTGACAGCGCGCCTGTGCAAGTACTTGTAAAAGGGCAATTGAGCGGAGAAAAAAAATACCCATTGACTTACAAGTACTGGTAGCTCCCTGCTCATATAGCAGTAGTGCATTCTGTCGGGTCGCAGTTCCCCATACAGCACATGAAACTAATATACAGACAGCTGGTGTAACGAGAATCCAAAATACCATTCTCCATGGGCGGGATAAGAGGAGGCATAAACTATGAGATGGCGGAGCGGGGGTACAAATGAAACTAGTGTCCATCTCTCGGGAACATTAGGGAGAGGCTGATCGAATAGGAGTGAACCATGTCTTTAGCCCCCGGAAATGCTTGTTGGTGGTTGAGGGTGTATCTGGGGGATTATGGTGGAACAGGCTAGGGTGAAGTAATGGTTAATGTACCGGGTATTAAGGGAAGTCTGTCGAGCCCCTCTAGTTAGCCCATTTGCCTCTCGGCCACTCAGGGAATGGTATTCCCTCTAGCCGCTCGGCTTGTTTGACAGACTTTTTCCTTCATCAAAAGTCCAGCGTCGATTGGCCCAACAGCTGCAGGAGGGCGTTGGGGGCGGAGCTGCTTTAGTGAGAATTGGGAGTGGTCAGTGGTCCGTTGAGAGGAGACAAGTGTATATTATGATAGTTTCAATACACCATGCACCTTAGCGCCTAGGGTTGTCTCGTCATGGTGGAAGTGTTGATTGTCAAACTACGTGCAGATCCGCCAATATAAAGGTTTTGAACATATAAAAGAGTTTTGGGCTCCATCGTATTATATACTAGTACATGTGCTGGCTATTTGTGACCGTGGGCCTTTTAATGACATTGAACAGAGAAAAAGAAAACAAACCCCAACTATAATGCATTAGACCTGCTATGTCATCTAAACACAAACCACCTTTCTGTACCCTTCCCACTACTGCCACCTATACCCACCGCGTCCCAATCCGAACGACGCAGACCAGAGCGTACTCAGCTATCACGAGGAGTATGAGATGTACTCGAGTATACTGATGATGATGGAGATTGTGTTATCGGCCGGAGTGGGAACGGGATCCGCATCTGACGGGGTACTAGGGTATTTGATGTAGTTGAGTAGGTTTGGATGTCGGTAACCTGTGATATGGCACGTCTGCACAAAGCCAGAGTTATGGAATAGCCCCACAAAGTCCCGATTAGGAAGCCTATAGCTATAGCCCACTGGCACCACCACGTCACAATCCAAACTGTGCCGTGTGTTGATCTGTCGCCTCTACCGACGGACGGCATAGTTAATTGAGCGAGGTGGTAATGTACGGGCCATTAATGCTAGCCGAATGCAATACCTTTCTAGGGATAGGAAATACCTTCTGGGGGGGCGTTGGTCGTGGTAGTTGTGTTTGACGTGTAGGATGTGTTAAACGTGTTCGGGGGAGCGAGGATGGGGATGGGCGGGTGGGTTGTGGGTGAGGAGAGGAGATGGGGAGGGAGGCAGTGAGAACCTTACCACTACAAGAAACCAGGTGTCGGTTGTCATCTTGGCGTTTGTCGGGTGGGTATAACTTTAGGAGAAAACCTATTCAATACCAGCGAAACTCGGACCCTCCCTACAGAATACCATCCAAGTTTTTTTATCCCAGCAAAAACGCAATGTTTCACCCACAGCTTAAAAATTAAACAAAAGATCTTCTGTTTAGGAAAATGCCTAGGCAGGCATCCTTGCAAGCTGTGTTATCACCTTGCTTGGCACTATAAGAAATCGGTTTTTCATATAAATTTCATTTCTCTACCAGGTGGCTTTTGAGGCAAAAAAATATCAAAAAATACACCTAGGTCTCGCTTATTTTTAAAGAAATTGTTAATTTTTTAGGAATTTTTTTGATGGTGCCTCTTCGCCTAAAAGTTGAAATATTAGTTTCTTGGCTGTGGGTGAAACGTTGTGTTTTCGCTGGGATAAAAAAACTTGGATGGTATTCTGTAGGGAGGGTCCGAGTTTCGCTGGTATTGAATAGGTTTTCTCGTAGTTGTTGATCAGGGTTTGTAGCCCACCTAGTCTTTTTAGAGATACTGTGGAGACGGTAATTGCTTGCAACTGTCTCTAGAGGTAAGGCATAGGATCACAGCAGCTTATCAGATTTTCAAGGAAAAGATGGACTAGTATTTGCCACGAGCGGAGAAGCTCGAGGGCTCGGCTCGAGCTTTTTGTGATATTTAATCCTCTGAAAAGTTTTATCTCAAATCCGGCAACGGGTAAGGCGGAAGGGAGCGAGGCTGAAAGGGGACAGGCAGTGGTCCCAAGCGTCCAGTCCGTCCGTCTTTAGCCTAGGACGGGATGGACGCCAAGTTTGAGATCTTTGGACGGGACGGACGGCCGGGCCCTATAGGTGTCTTAGTTTATGTTTCATTTTCGAATTTCATGAGCATTAGGTAAGTGTTATGAAGATGTGAAACATTTTTATTCAAATGTAGAGAAGCTTTGGCTCTACTATTATGTATCAAATTTCGCTATCAATCAACCAATGCTTTCAGTCATTTTGAAGTATCGTAGCCAAATCATCCCAATCATCTCTAGTTAGCTCATCGGAAGTAATAAGATCGGGATCAATAAGATCAGGGTCCACGATGTCAAACTCAGAACTTCCAATTTGTGGCATACGGCGGGCTTTCGCTTTACGTTCTTCTGTAATTGCGGTTCCAATGAAGCCCTCCAGAATATCTCTCCACTCAAAAGGTCTTTCAAGAGCATCCGCATCGCTTGGCCAGTGAGTAACATTTCCCACGAGTGGTATTACAGGTCCAGAATATTCTCTTCCTCTAAGGTGTGGAGTGATTACGGAGCCTATGGGCGATCGGTTAAGCCTACAAGTAACACCCGCCCTTTATCAGGACGGCGGGTACCTACAGGTTACGCCCGTCCCCATGCAGGACGGTAGGTAACCTACAGGTGACGCCCGTCCTTACTCATGACGGTAGGTACCTGCCGGAAGTTACCATTGTTGGATTTTTGACTGCTCATCACGTGCATATATCCCCATGCGGGCAGACTCTGAAACGCAACTACTATTATCCGTTACGCACCATTACTCTAACATCGTTCCACCAGTGTTAGCTCATACAACCT
>Ga0307513_10001076_pt1 | contig 39747 bp, 26 predicted proteins | sample 15_EM_MG_FD_202174 | JGI IMG/M metagenome (GOLD analysis project Ga0307513, IMG submission 202174) | Populus trichocarpa ectomycorrhiza microbial communities from riparian zone in the Pacific Northwest, United States - 15_EM | ecosystem: Host-associated > Plants > Roots > Unclassified | place...
GGAGGGGACGCCTATTCCACTAATAATTTGCCGTGCATCTACTGGTTGTCTTTCGCTGTGGAATCGTCAAATGAGAAGCTCTGTCTGAGCTGGTTCCTTCAGATACGATCCGAACCACCCTCGCAGCAGAAACAGCGCGGGTGAAAGACTTCCCAGACCTTGCCAACCAATGATCGAGCACAACTCAGGCCTCAATTCAATGACAAGCTTCACGGCACACGGAGGCAAGTGGCGGCACGACCACCATCCAGAGCAGCCCATAAAACCAACAGCGACAACAGGGAGAGGGGGTGTCGCCTCTGAACGGCGCCGGGAGGGCCTTGAGGTGGGGCCTGGGTCTGTCTAGTCATAAAGAACGAGCCTTTGGGGTTTTGATTCTTGGCGTTCACTATGGCCAGGTACGCTGTAGTAGCAAGAAAGGTATGGAGCTGTTGGTTACCACTGCTTGTAGGTATTAGGGAGGGTGATTTCGTGCACCTTTGATCGAGAGAAACCCCTAGGATGGCTCACTGATTTTTGGCGCGGGTATTCACTATAGCAAATTATCCTCTGGAGTAAATTCACTAACGTAGCTACGAGGTTCTGCTCCTTATAGCTAGAGATTCGTTACAAGGAGGTTCATTATAGCCAGGTGCGACTACAGGTTATCAAGGTGCCCTTGAAATTCTTCGCGGTGGGATGGATAGCCTGGATAGGTCGCCAGTCTGCCTTCCTGTCCCGTTCTCGCAATCGCCTTAGACAGTTGTGAGGGCCAATCGCTAGAGCGCGGGGGAGTCAACATAGGAGACCACTCATCCAAACAAAAGAGCCCACGGCCGCAGGCCATCCCCACCACCAACACGGCACATCATACGATAAGAGGTAGATTCACCCTCTCCCTTTATCAAGTCTTACCTAATCAGAGGACTATTTCGATTACGAGTGATTTTCGACACCCCTCGCTCTGCACACCTGGGGGGACTGGCGAACCCCTAGCTATTGACTCTCACAATGAAATTGACTTCCTCATGTGCCATAACAGCCGCCGGCAACCCCCCGCCTTTGAAATTTGCCACTACTTACCCCGAAGAGGGGTTCCCGGAGAGGGGAAAGAAAAAGAAGGGGGTGTTTGAAGAAGACGGTTGTCTGGATTTCGCCTTCCTGCCTTTGCACTATTTCTGGACAATAGTTCAAAAAGAAAAGAAAATCGGGCCACCACACCCACTGGGGATGTCCGGAGATGCGGCTGCACCCACGCTTAGGTCATGTCTCTGGGCTAGGTCAGGGCTATACTAGGTTGGGGTTAGGGCTTCCCACGGCTGTACTTGGCATCTATATTTCCTACTTGTTGTTTCCTCTATTCTATAGTATCGGTAGACAAAAACGAACAGCACTTGTTACACATAATAGTACCTTCGGGTTGGCCGTCATCTGTAGAAAATCACCGGTACGTCGGTTGCCAAGGCTCACAGCAGTTATACCACAAGGGTTCCATCCGCCTGGATTTCTCTTTTTGCGGGGTACTACGTACCGGTGTCTGGATCCTACTAGCCAATTTCAAGAGTGTCCACAAATCGTACCACCAAGACTTCACACCTGGTGTAGTTCTCCCACTTAGCATACAGATTCCAGATACTGTAGCGGTCATACCATTTGGGCTAGGGCTCTGGTGCTGACGCCCAAGCTCAGGTAGATGAGCTTGGGGCACCACTTTCTGACCTTGTATTGATCCCGGTCTTTACTGATCTTAATTGGTTAGCTGCCCGCTTTTATCCTGCGCTCCTATAAGCCCACAACCCAGGAAGGGTTCGATATCTCATAGAAACTTCAAGAATCATGACTATGGACAGGAAAATCGCTCAGATACCACAGTATTTGTCAGTTTTTGAATACCCTGTTTATCGGGGTTTGTTGCACATGATGGTATTAAGCTTGCTGAATTTATTGATGTATCATATCGAACTTCACGCATGAATTGAATTGATAAATTGGCAAAAGGCGGTGATGTGATGGCTGGCATTGCGTAGCTAGCTGCGATATCCCTTTTCCATCATAACCTCCAAAATACTTCCCATCGAGGAAATCTGTTTCTTATCCATGCGTTGACATGCCTTTCCCGGGTGGTAGTTTGCTTAGTGCGGGGGGCGGCGATTGGTATGGCTTCTTTTTTGGCGTTGTACAGACTGTAGTTGGTTGAAAAGCCACTTTGGCTGCTATCTTAGACAGTTTTTTATTTTTATTTCTAGACCCTTGTCCTTACGTATTATCTGTTGGTACAAGTATCAGAAAGGGAGTTCTACAAGCAAATTGTCGTTGCCTTGCACGAAAATATTTCCGCTGATACTCGTACCCATTGCTTCCAGTCGTCCAATCGGACGGCCATCAACTGCCACTAGAATGAGCCAGTCCCCACCCTGGACTCGATGGCCTTGGCGCTGCCCTAGGAGGTGTGGATAAAGTAGATGTTAGCTGGAATCAGCATGGGTCGGGTATAATACACACGCTAAGGCTCAAGCGCAAAAATAGATGTCAGCTTATCCCCAGGACGAACATGGCAATCGGTGAAACAACAAATTAGACTACTAGTACGGGTAGTCCTAGTCCACCCTTTCCAAAGGCGAGACAATCCCGTCCCCCACCACCCCTCTACCCCACCTCTGACTAGAATTGCTGTCCACGCAACCCGCCTTCTGACAGCTGTTGTAAACGTGAGCGATTAATCATTGGACAATTAACTCAAACTACTCGTTCCAAGCGGGGACACGGAAATGAGGGTACAATTTTCTCTGAGTGCCGACACGCGGGGATGATTGGCCTATACCTTTTCTCATTCTTATGCGCGGGGGCCTCTTGTCTTGAACAAGCACATCCTTTGATCTCGAAACTCCATTTTCTAAAGAAGAGTTTCTTGTAAACTGGTATGATATCATATTAACTGAGGAGCACACTCTAGCGCTAGTACTTGTACTCGAGTACAAGTGACACGGGTGATATTTTCATAGGGTTTGTTTTGCGGGTTAACCTAAATTAACTATTTGATACACTTATTTAAAAATAATAATTTCCATTTCGAGCTTTCTATGCGACAACTCCGAGTCTACCCAATCCTCAACGCCCGCCCCCCGGCTGATGGTGCTTGCAACGGGCGCCACCACTACCATCAGGCCTACTTAATACTACTACTATGTATCATATTATTATTATCATAATAATACAAAAATCCTCTCCCCGCACCAATACCCTAATTCTGCCACCTCGGTCCAACCCCATCCCAATCCCTCCTCCTGCTCTCCCTCAACCCCCTCTGAGTTCGGATACTTTATCCTTGGCACTTATACTAGTATGATACGTTTAAATAAGGTTTTTATCCTAGCCTTGTCTCGAACTAGCAATAAGAGGCCGAAGCTAACCCCCCATAGTTAGGACTAATCCTTTGGGGGGCTTAGATTTTGGCGCGATGACAAGCTTTGCCATCGCCACTCCTTATAATTTCAACGTAAAAGTGCAGGGCATGACAAGCACAGCCGTAATTACTAAGCTCTTAGTAATAAAGTAAGGAATAGCTTGAAATAAATCCCAGAGACCATGCCGGTATGATACCGGAAAAACGGCTAGAAGAAAATGACTGCGGGTAGAGAGGATGAGTGCCAATGGTTACCCGGTCAACATACTGTGTGTCGCGACGTTGCGTGGCCTTTCTTTTGTCACTACAGCATTCGCCGCCTCGCGTAGTTTGTGGGCCGTATGGCGGTGTCCGAGGCTGGCGCCAAAAATGGTGATGCAGTGTAAGGGGTTTCCAGCGAGAATAGCCGTATTCACTACCTTCTGGCAACTGATCTGGTGAAGCAATTCGGGCTGAATATTCGCCCATATGTGCGACAATTCCCTAGATTTTCCTTTCCAATCCTTGAGAACTCTGTATCTAGATTCTAGACCGGCTGAGGAATTGTCAAGGGAGCTATTCTGACATGCATTTTGAGTTGGTAATTTACTTGTAAAGTTAGTATTAACTGCAGTGGGAGATGGGTTAGGTTACAATAAGGTTATCGAGCGCCACGTGCCTTATCTAAACGCACTGCAACCAGGGGGTTCACCAAATTTTCTTATTAGACCCACGTGACTGCTATCTCTTGGACTGCTGAAACGGTGGAAAATTTTCTGCCACCCGTCTCGGTGTCTGAGACAGAGATTACTAGGATGCTTTCTCAGCATTCTCCAGTGATGATGTGCGTAAGTACCGTACCGTACAATAATGGTGCTAATATTGGCTATTCTGGGGTTTGCACACCTGCGAATTTCTAGTAATTAACAAAAGTTGCTTATCCCTGTGTCTCAGACACTCAGAGGGGTGGCAGAAAATTTTCGATATCGGCCATGCTCCTAGTGCTATTGCAACCATAACATGGTCTAATCGTAGAAGATCTACAGTAGTTCCGTAATTGTCTGGTGACTTTCTTGCCCCGAGTGTACTCGAGTATAGTACATTGGTCATGGCGCAATTTCTGACTATTTTGTATAGGAAATGGGAATTTTAGTACCGCTTTCGACTTCAGCCTTGCAATGTTGCATGCCAAAGTGTACAACAATTCTCCAATAATCTATAATTAAAAGGATTCCCGTACAAGCAATCCTTATCCTATAAAAGCTCATAGGCGCTCTCCCTTCTCACTAGGTTCTTCCTTCACTGTAGGTTACTGTCTACTTTCTCACAGAACCTCACGCACCCCAAGATTCCTCGAGTGGTGGTTCATAGTGTATACTCCACGGGAAACCGTGATTTCCTTGCCCAGCGTGGGGTGGAAAAAAAAAGCAGTGACAACAGGAGGGAATCAAATGAGAGCAGAAAAAATAAATCAGCAGATTGACGTGTGCAGTCCGGATTAGTTTCTAGTGTATACATCGCGTTTTACGGCGAAACCGCCAGAATAAAGTGACAAGAGAGGATTGTCGAGTGGCAAGGGTTCTCCGGTGATCGCTTATTCGCGATGTGTGATTTTCCACTTGCATGTACGCCGTTTGGAGCCTCAAGTAGTTTGTGGGCCGTATGGTACGTACGGGAGTTTATTTGTACGAAATAAGAGTAACCAGTACTCGCATAGAGAATAGAAGAGAGAGTATTATACAATGAAATTAAAAAGCAGAAAGGAAAGGGTAAATAAAAAGGTGATCATGCCCTGCAGACCAGCCAGCCTTGTTATTCGCCAATCCCTTCCGATGGCCCAGCCCACGCTAGAGAAAATGGGAAAACGGCGGTTGGAAACGCTGAGATCCATTGGCTCGAGCTGCCAGCGCTCCAATCGGGGCTCCGGAATCCCTTTGTTTTTTTTGTTTTTTTACACCGCATGCTCCCACTTCCTCTCATCTTCCTCATCAGCGCCGCTTCCCCCAAACACCCCCGCCCATGGCTATCCCTTACTATACCACTCCCCCACCAGGAACTCAGGGTTGGCCTGAGCCCTCCACCGCCGGATAAACTCGTCCGCCTCCGCATCACTCTTTCCATGCCGCTTGAAGTGGGCTTTAAAATTGTCCGACCGCGAGAATTTTGCTGTAAACTTACAGTCGCTCTCGGGGCAAGCGGGCCCGCTCGGTACACTATGTTTTTTAGCTGTCCTCAGATGGCGATCCAAGTCAGTCTGGCGTGTAAATCCTTTCAGGCAGTCGTGGCATCCATAGAGGCCTGGGTTTAAGCAACCAGCAGCAGCAGGGTTCCCATCGTGGTGTGTGGGTTGGCCAGGAGGAAGAGGGGAAGACATGGGATAGGAGCCGAAGTAGTCACCAGGTTGGTTGGTGCCGTATCCAGTGGCTTGGGTGGACGAGTCGTTTTGGTGGAGGAGTGGGGCAGGACTGGTCAATTGATCCGGAGAGGCAAAGGGCAGAATATCGGTCGAATAAGTTTGGTATTGGAATTCTGAGGTGCTGTTAGGTTAGGTTGGATGGTTAGTTTACTACTATGAGCACAAAATTTTCCCGAAGAGACAGAAGATAAGGGCTAGTGCGCTTACATGCCGGGTTGAGTAAGTTTGGGATCGATGTAGCTCGAATCCGTGATGCTTGGTCGCGAGTAGCTGGTGTTGGTGCTATCATACGAGTCCAGGGTGCCATATCGGGAGTACGGTTCAGGGCTTCTGGGTGAGCCGTAACCACTGTTATAAGGATTATTAGGCTGGATGTTATGCCCCGGCCCCTCACCACTGCCAGCAATGGGAGGACTATAGGGGCCGAATCCGCCATTATTCGGGTTGTTTGAGTGGGTGTTCCGCTGCCACGATGGGCTCCCCAGTTGTGAGGTGAAATCATGGTGTTGCTGCTGGGCTGATTCCTCGCTATCCCAGTCACTGTGGGTTGGCGAAAACATCGCGGCAGTGGGCCCTGCACACTCTGATAAGACCTGTATCACTGGAGGTTTTCGTGCTCAGGAGAGGGACACAAAGTTTAACGATCGATTTGGCAACCTCCAAACTTAGGACAATCGTAGGGTGGTCGCTTGTCGCCCTGGGATAGGTCCCTATATCGGTGAAGCTTGAAATCGGAGTGGGTTTGAAAGGGGAGTGCAGACTTTGTAATATGAATACTGGGCAGGACTGGGAGGACGGTGAAGGACCTGCCAGATAGTGGAGGAGAAACGAAGGGTAGATAAGACTTGAAAGGGATATTCCCGTCCCTCCCGCAAGTTTGTTCACGTCCACAAATTCCTCCTCTCGCCTTCTATTTATCCCATTCTTGACCCCCCTATTACCCTGATAGACGCCAGGCGGGAGACAAAGAGCAATGGGGGTGCCTGATCAAGAGAGGCATAGGCATTTGAAAAGGCCACGCCATTACACTAGCCAGTCGTCCTGTCTCTGTTTGCTATTTTCCCCTGCGGAATTAAGTGATAGGCCCCTATGCAAGCCCTTCCATTTAGATACCATCCGAGGCACTCACGCAAGAGGAGACATATGGAAGAAGCTCCCCCGGCCTTGCTAGCCGACAATGAGATACGGCTCGAATCTCAATTCAATGGTACCCTTCGCGGAGCACAAGAGCAAGAGGCAACATGATTCTCCTTGACTACAATTCATAAAACCAACAGCAACAGCATAAAGAGGGAGAATGGCCTCTGAACGCCTCTGGAAAGGCCTTAAACTGAAATCTAAGCTCGGCCTGGCGCTGAAGGGATGCTTCTAGGAATCCAAGCTATTTTCCTAATTAGAGGCGCACGAACACTTGCCCCAACACCCGCAAGAAAGGCGGCCAACCACACACTTCACTCCCGTTACGGGCTATCAGGGGCCTCAAAATTCTCCCCGGCTGGATGGATGGGTTGCCAGTCCGCCTTTCTGCCTGTTCTCGCCACTTCTCGGGTTCAGGCAATTACAGAAATCAATTCTCCTTTGTTCCTTTGGTCACCTATCAGACAGTGTTATTTTAATTACGAGTGATCTTTGGAACGCCCTAGTACGCCTCGGAGACTGGGGAGTTTCTAGATATCAGCTCCTACACCGTTCCTACGACTTGCCTCCTTTTGCGAGTTGGTCAATTGGCTTACAGTTAGCTCTAATACTCTACCATTGCTCAGATTCTCGATTACTGCAGGCAAGATTGGCTACATGTTTCCACTATAAGCTGCTATTTTTGGCCCTGAGATGTCGTGTACCGGGCATGTCCGGTAGGGAAGAGGGAAAGAGGGGAAGGAAGAAGGAGGAAATGTTTGGAAAGGACGTTATGCTTGCAGCACGCCTTCTTGCCTGTGCCGGTAGATGTTTCAAATAACGCTCGTTCTAGACAAGAAGTACTGTACCGGAAGAAAGGCATCAGAAACTTCTGTGGCCGTCGCCCGTGCGTATCTGTGCTATAAACAAGATTCTACCTACCCTCAACGTTCGGGTATTTCTTGTGCCAGGCGGGTAATTCAAAAAGAAACCCGATGTATACTCGGGTTCGCACAATTTTCGCCGATGCTATGATACCAACACTTGTTCACTTGCATCAAACCTTTTTTTTGCTGATGGCTGGTCGTGGTGAAATTTTCAGAGACTTAGCGCGTCACTTTCCGGATACCGGGCTACCGTGCGAGTACAGCCCTATCGGTTCGAGCCGAACCGCTGCGAGGCAGCACTCACTCGACTCCTAATGCCCGGCTTTTTTAAAATCACGCCACCCACCAACTCGAACCCCGGCGAACGCCAACCAACGCGTTTATTGGGGGGGGGGGTCATAAAAAATCGAAAACCATACCCTGGTCTACGTAGAGATTTGTATGGGATGAGCAGAAATAGTTTTCCGATTTTTCCCGAGTGTATATGTCTCAGGCGCAGCTGTCCATTGTCGTGTTCGCTTCGAGGCCCTTGATATAAGCACAGTTCGGTCACAAATGCTATCGTCATATGCCTTTTTTGTACCAAAAGTGGCCATTTCCGCAACTATGCTATCCACCTCGATTATCTAAGAGCCTAAGGTACTGGAGGCATATCTCGACCGAATCAGACCCACACTGCATCATTGGTGGGCATATGAATATTGCAATTTTGAAATATCTTTTTCTATGTGCTCCCATACAAATTCAGTGGCTCGCACAAACAATTCGACAACTTGCTGTTTGCTTGTCTGCACAAGGGCCAATTCCCGATTAATTGTAGCTAAAGTGAGATGAACTGAATCGCTGAGTTCCTAGCTACCCGGGGGTAAAATTGAAAAACTATTGGGATTAAGGATCTTGTTCTGTGGGTTTTGTTGAGAGTGGATTTCGCTGGCCTAGGCGTGTTTTGACGGACACAGCACTTCACCAGACTGACGGTGACTGATGTCGAAGAACTGTACCATTAGTGCAGGGGAGGGGACAACAAACAATGCACCAAAAATTTGATGATGTCCCTCGCAGTAGCGCGAATAAACGATATTGAAGGTGGCAAACGTCAAAGTGCCGTTCACCGTCTCCCCCCTAGTTCGTCGTCCCCTCTCGAATGTTATGTTCCATTTCATTGTTGTATACTACAAGGAAGATGACCTGATTTCATCACTTTAGCTTCTAAAGAGAAGGCAATAATGGACGTGGTGGGTATTGGAATACTGCACCAACCCCGGGGGCCACCACCCCCGGACACCTCTAAATATAGCGGTGCTAACCAATGAGAAACTGTTACAGGGAATTGCTGAAGGCGTTACCCCAGAACTTGCATACTCGCGTTTTGAAACAACGCCTTTCCCCAGATAAGATCCGGCTTGATAGCCACTAGGAGTTCTCCAATTAGGTTTCTTTTCGGGACATGCCGCCTAACAGCACTTGCAACGTCTTTCTTCCGTCCATTGATGAGGTAGGGTGGGGGGAAAATCGAAAGAGTTTCACCTTTGAACGTGCACGAGGGCATCAAGAGAGTGTATAGAAAGGCCACCAATCAAAAGAAAATAATTGCCTCACATGCTTGCTCTTCGTATTCTCCCCAAACTATACAGAGCACACTCTTAGGGAAGCATTTGCTCAGGCGAATGGTGGAGTTATGGGGACAGCTCACGTACGCCACCGGACAGGCGCAAAGAGATTGATCTTGGGTCATCCCTGCACCCGTGCGCTGGAGACACTCCCCGCCACTCGAGAAGCATTGTATTTTCTGAGCAATTGGGTTGGCTGGAGCTTCCTCTGAGCTCCGAAAGTCTTTGTTTCATCTTTGTTTTGTGCTTTCCGTATTGGTTTGCCACGAGGGTGATATGAGTCAAGTTGGCAATAACACAATTGAATCTTTAATCATAGCAACTCACTCAGGCGAGCGCCCTCATGGCTGTCGGGGACAATATTGCGCCCTAGGACGGCACTGCAATACCACCTCATGTATACCCCCATCTGTTCCTCCTCCGCCCAGTTCTCCCTCCAGCCACTTCTTTCCCAGAGACGGATGCTTCTTCCACACACTGCTGCTCAGAACTCCCATAATTCAGTATAAGCTTCCTGATAGCAGGGGAGTAGTTTCTCGTCAGCGACCGGAAAGAGCTCTTGCCATGACGGCAGGCATCAATATCGAGATCGTCCCTTTCAATCAGCAACTTAATCATCTTCCCGTGCCCTCTATTCGCCGCAACATGCAGCGGTGGGTCTCCAGACGCGGACAAGGCATTGGCATTCACATCTCCATAATCCAGGAGTAACCGCACAGTATGTATTTGGTCCAGAGAAGCCGCCAAGTGCAGGGGAGTCCTCCTATAGCGATCTGGCCCATTTATTTTAAGTCTCGAGTCTTTAACCAGAAGCGGTAACACTCCCCTCCAACCGAGCGAGATAGCGCGGTGAATCGGCGTCTCACCGGCAGAGTCCCCGGCGTTAATGTCGACCACGTCGGAGGTCAGGAATATCCGGACCGTGGCTTCGCAGCAAAACTTAACCGCTTCGTAAAATGGAGTTTGGCCGCTTTGATTCTTGAGGTTCGGATCTACCCGCTTATCTGCGAGGGGAATTAAGAGTATGTGATTTCAGTCTTTGTCCCGGCAGACGGTTTTGTTCAGTGGGGTCTTATTAGAGGGGCTACGAATGTTAACGTCAAGTCTTTTCTCTGCTAGGAGCAACTGTGTCATTCTCTTGTCCGCTAGATCAACGGCTAGGTGTAGCGGTGACGGGGCCGCCGGGTGTGGTTGGTTTAGCTGGGTCCTCTGATCGCGTAATAGCAACCTCACCGTTTCTTCGCTGCCCCTCCTAATACAATCGCATAGTAACGTTCGACCATTTCGCCGCGAATTTACGACGATTCCGTCCATCCCTAGGAGTAATTCAACAATTACAGGGCGGCTCTCGAGGGCTCCTGCGTGCAGTGGCGTCAGACGACTCCCCCTCTTGGCTGTTGTGTCAACACCACGGTTTATCAGTGTCCGGATAGTTGTCTCTCTCATTGAGGACGCCGCCGTTGTGAGTATCTCCCCTCCGTTCAAAAGTTCGCTGTCCAGAAGTCTTTGACTGTTGCGCTATTGCGGCGGAGAATAGTGCAATTTGTCCATGGGGCTGTAGTCTTGTGTTGGTTAAGAATAAGTTATCGATGAGAACGTGAGCGAGGAGTCGAGCGGTTTGTGCGTAGGAGAGCGTTCGTATAGGGCAGGTCCTGGTCCCTTGCGATCTAAAGGATTACCTCGTTTGGTAGAAAGACATAATGTAACGGTTTCTTGTATCGTGGAGTACTGTAGCTAGTGGTGGGTGACTTAGCCAAAGCTCCAACGAAGATTTCACGGGGGATTCAGTGGTTATATATGGTAACCGCTCGGCCGCTGACTTACTCAGATTTATTATTAAACTGAAATTAGTTGGGCGGGTTGCTCCTACCTTGGTAACACGAAGTACGGTTATGCGTTGTTAAACGCAACGGATAGCGCTCATGGCTTGCTGGCCTGATATTACGACATATAATCATTATTTGTGCTGCGCGGGCAATTCTACATACAAGTATGATACCCGAGTGAAACAGTACCCCACCAGAGTGCCAGCATAGTATTCGAAACTTTTTTTGAAGTCTCCAGAACCGGAGATAATAAGTGATTCTCTTGTAGCATAATCGATTGGTTCACGGGCCAAATCATGCGGAAACTACCATAACATACACCAGAGACACGTAACTCGTTGCGGAGACTTTAAAGACGTTAAATAACTTTATACTCCTTCAAGAGGTGCCGAAGAGCGGTCCTCTAGCATCTAGCCGCGGGGGCCTGCGAGCGTCGCTGGTTTCCGATTTCCTCCGATCATTTAGTGCAGCGGTGTGCAGAGTATAATACTACCAGGAGGTGTTGTAGAAGGGTCTAGATTGCGTGCCTAGCTAAGTACTGAAAGAACTTTCTCCGCCCGGAGGAAGATAATCTCCGCCTGCAGTCAACAAGCAACCCAAGAAAACCAAACACCAGGAAATGATCAAACCGCTGGAATTACCTTATCAGAACCTAAGTGGGCAAACGCCGCTCGCACTTACAAGAACTGGTAAGGTATCATCGATGTTGATCAAGGAACAGTGATGAATGGAAACCGGAACCGTGAAAAAAACTTTTCTTCTGTGTTTCTGTGAAGGTACAAAGCTGTGTCCGTCTACTTCGCTCCTCCTCCTTGCTAAAACCCCACGATACAACCCCCTGATTACAAATCACTCCCTCCCCGGGAGTCACAACACCTTTCACGCCTCAGTAAAACTAACTAAACAGCTCACTTGAGCCTCAGAACATAAAAGAAATACTATATCTAGCTAGCCACCCGTAGGCCCACCTTTTGCCCCACAGTACCCAGAGGGGAAAATATAATAAGGGGCTTCCACTTTTACAACCATTTCGGGCGGTCTGAGGCTTCCATTAGAACCCTTTCCTTCAACCGATCTTATCCCTAGAAATAGCTACCGTAAAAACTGGAATAATTGGCCCTCGCGCTAGTATGTTGATATAAGGTTGGGCGCACGGAAAGTCCCTATTTTAAAGGAAATTGGTGTTTCAACACTGAAAACTAGGGTTCACTTCTCTGAGTCTGAACGCTAGCCCTTGATATGACTGCGGTCATTGGAGCGACGAAGTAGAAAGAGGAAAAATTTAAACAAATGTATGAACCTTGGCGAGACACACCTTAAGTCAACATACTAGCGTGAGGGCCAATTATTCCAGTTTTTACGGTATATAGTACAAGTGCTTAAGTGTCGTACCAACTATAGTGGCCCTAATAGGCTAGCCGATGTGGCTAGGACGGGTATTACCCGCCTCCCTTGCCGTCCCGCTAATACCCCTGCAAGCGCCACCTCGCTTATATCCATTCATCGCCTCATCTCCCCTCACCAGGTAGGCCCGCCAGACACCAACTCCAGCAAAGCTTCGTTAACCAGCTAACTATACCGCCCACCACTGACCGTCATCCTAACTAACCCTGTCGTTCTAGTACAGCGGGACCTCACCCCCAACGTCGCAATGAAGGAGGGGGGGGTTCGATCAAAAATGATCGAAGCACTGGGAACGCGCTTCTTCGAACCCGGGGGTTATAAGATAGAACCCCTTCTAATAAAACGGTAAAGAATGATATTTGAAGGCAGTTGGAAACAAAGAAACAAATGGAATGATAGGAAAAGGAAGCAAAATACAGGAGAAACAAAATAAACTAGCACCAGCACTCAACCTCTAAGACATTAAAGAACCCCCCTCTCAATCCCTATTTTCAGAAGCCCCGATTCAACTCCCCCCCGGGTTCGATTATCGAAGGCCTTCTTTACAACACCGCTCACCTCTAGGAGCGCATGAGGTTATGACGGAGTGCAACCTTACAGCCGAAGGCTCCGGCTAGGATCAGTTGTTTGCGGTGGTAGAGTCCAATAACTCGACCCGGGGGTCGTTTGGCAGGCTATTGGCGCATTGGTATTTCTCGCCGCTCTGTGCAGTGGCGTCTAGTTTGGGCTTTGGAACGTTGGTCGGCTGACGTCCATCCGCTGATTTTGGAGTAGCTCCTTGACAGTGCCCTCGCGATTAGCCTCTACCGCCGTTAGGAGAGGGGCAACGCTATTCCGGCCGCCCGGTTCCCATACACCTCCGTACCAGCTAGTAATCTTATCACCTCTTCCCAACTGCACGCGTGTGATAGATAGCCTATAGGGCATGAGGTTATGCAGTTGAGCGGATATGCGGATGTGCATGTATGCGGGTATATGCGGCTGGGAGATAGACGGGTATAGGGCATGCGGCTTTGTGATTTCCGGTGGTTTGGCATTTAACAGTCGGTTGTGTTTTTCACACCCTATGCCGGTGGGCATAGGGTACTGGTTTTATGGTTTCTTTCATAACCTATGCCACTTGGCATACGGGAGTTTGCGCATTGTTGGGGCGGAGACTTTAGAGATCACGGAGGATCATGGGATATCAGGATGGTTATAGATTGCTGGAGATTAGGTTTTGTTAGCCGCATGTGTTTCTTTAGAGTTTATTGAGCTTCGGGAGTGTTCGGTTGTTGTTAGTTAGTCGGAGAGATATATCTCCTGGCCTGTCCTTAGCTAGAGAGAGCAGCGCGAAATAATCTTTCGCATTTCCTCCTAGAGCCTATTGCTATCGCACTCCTGTTCTTTCGTGCTTTCGTGCTTTCCTTGGGTTCCATCAGCGTGCACGGCGCTCCGCAGCGCAGCATCCTCTGCGGTGATCCAGAAAGCTAACGCTTCCTAAGAGCCGGTTGGGTTTGGGTATACTTGTCTGCTGATTTTGGGTCGGAAGTCAGTTCGTAGGGGTAAGAGATTGTCGTTGGATTTTGCTGATAGCTGGGAAGGTGATTCCGGGCAATTGGGCTCAGTCGTTGGGTCAAGTTTCATTGCTTATTTTCATGGCCTGTACTCGAGTACAGTGCCGCGGAGTTCCGGGAGCCCGCCCTTGTATCACCGAGTCATGACTTCTCTCTGGGTTGTAGCCTTGGCTACCTGCCCGCTGATATCGTAATGCTCCGGGTCAACATCTTCCGTCACAATTAGGCTTCTTCAGGTCATGAATGAGTCTGCCTTGGTTAGTTGGCCTCTTGACCAAGGCTCCCATTATTTCCGCGCTTTTTGGTTGGACTACTAGAATTCAGCCCCCCTTTCATTAGGAAAGTGGTGTCCCGTAGAGACTGGAATAATTGGACCAGACGTCAAGAAATCGTGGTTCCTCCTCACCGTATTGACTTATCAAATCTAGCGCCCCACCCCGCTCTAAGGCAGAAGCTCCTTGGAAAACCCCGCACCGAACAGAGGAAGAATGGGAAGATCATCCTAAATACTATTAAAAAAAAAAGACAAGCCTCAAGCTCCCGTTGATCTATGATCAACCCCAGATCCGCTTGGCTGGGGGGTCAGACCTCGCTAAGGCGCTGCCCGTTTTGACGAATTGATACCGTACAGTATGATAGTAAGATTTGTCTTATTTTTCGTCTCGAGAGGCTAAGGGCTACTTCTCTCGGCTCTATTTGCCTTAGCCCAAAGAGGGGGATTCTAGACATCCTAATGCAAGGTTTAATTATTCTGATTTCTACGATGCTCCTCTATATTATGGTCTACTGATTGCATTATTTCTAGGTAAACTACGTTCCTTCTTAATGTCCCGGAGGTTGGGAGTTCTATTATAGAATAGATGTGCAATATTCCGAAAAGAGCTCTCCGCAACGTCACGAATACCGATAAAGATGACAGCTCCCGGAGAAATCGTCCCTGGTGAAGCGGGCTCAGTTACCGGTGCCCGGCCATTTGAGAAGTCGACAATGTCCTAGGCATCTCTCGTTTTTGCGCATCTTCCGCAGCTCCTGAATTGAAAACGAGGCTGAACCTGTGCAGTTTTGTGTTACTAGTACTATCCGGACCTCGAGAACGAGACTGGACACTCCCCGACTGGCTAGGCAACAGGAAGCTATTCCCTCGCCTAGAGTGGAGGAAAAACTCCATGTCGGATCTGAGCATTGGGAATCACGAATGTCTGGAGGGTGGAAAGCGGAGCAGATCCCCCAATGTCGTACTAAACCTGGTCAGTGGTGTTGTTCCTATCTTGACGTTGGGAGATGGAGTGATAAGGCACCCTTGTGGGGTTTGGTCGCGGGCTGTACAAGTCCCTGGCATGAATGGACAGAACACCAGGGGGCTCCTTGTCAAAGGACTTTCCGCTCCCGTGACCCCCGCGGTGTTCGGTCCATTCATGCCAGGGACTTGTAACTGCGCGTGGAGCGCGGTGAAGGGTGCTGCGGGGGACCAGCCGTCTTTTTTCGGCGCACCACCCCGCCGTGGCGCCCTCCTCGCTTCCGATCATTGGGGGGTGAGCTTGATTAGCCGATATCCTTTGGGGGCCACGGGAGCAGGTTGATATTCCAATATTAATACAATGAGCTGCCTAGAGGGCACAACTATGAAGTCCGTTATCAGGGGAACTGCCGGGCCCAGTAATAGCGCCGCCTATCTAATCGTGGTTAAAATCAAGCCAGTGATTCGCGGGAGATAGGGAAATTTAGCTCTTGCGGCGCTGTAGGGGGGGGGGCAATGCCTTTGGGCTCTCTCCTGGACCCCTCGGGAGACACAAACACCCGTGCTAACACTCTGGCGAGAATAGCATGGCGTTGTCCTACAAGCTCTCTTTGGCGATAGGTTTTTAGTTTCAGAAGATGCAGTGCTCAGTGTCAAAGGAAGGGTACGTATACTAGTATAGTTCTTGAAAGTTAAAGCCGACCTTCGCAGCCAGCTCATTCAATAAAATTCTGAATCGGGAGCTGCAGTCCCTTGAGGGAAACAGACCTGACCTTCCAAGGATTTTAGATGGTAAACAGATCTTTGGCTCCAATCCCCCGGATAGTTCCGTGGAAAAAGAAGAATCCGACACGAGTGATAGCTTGTGACGGTGATCTTTCCTCTTCCTCTCCTCGATGTTTGAGGGTTACACCAAATGAAGTAGATCCCTAAGCTTTATTCCACCCTTCGCTTAATACCCTCGTGGCTCACGGCGGCCTAGCCCTTGTCTCACATTGAGCGAATTTATCGCCTTTTCTCTTTCACTAGCTTCTGAATCGGCGATTTCAATTAGATTGTACCCAGCGTGGGCGATGGTTCGCCAAGCAAAGGAGGGTAATCCGGCGGTGAAGCTTAAGAGAGTGTGGAAGTGGGGAGTGCGGTGAGGAATATAGCACTCTAATTATGCGCTAGTGTGAGACCCCTGGCATTGCAGTGCTTCTCTTAATCGCTTCTGTGTCGATGAACATCCATCTCCCCGTAATATCTTCCAGCCTACACACTTTCACAGAAGAGGGTAAGAAGGTATTCGGCAAATTAGGGATTACTGATCGAATTATAGTAAGAAAAGTATTCTACTCAGATAAAACGAAAGGTCTGCCAGCCCACCTAACAATATTGATACTAGGCAGCAGGGTGTGGTTATGCCACCAAGGAGGCATAGTGCACCGAACCAGGCGCAGCCTTTCGGGGAACGAAATCGGGGGCGCAGGTACGGTCCCATTCCCGACAGCGGGGTTGAGCACAGAAGAAAAGAAACTACAGTATTCGGAGGAAAAGTTGGGATCGAAACACGACGCTTCCATTGGTAATAGATACTATATACAAGGTATACACGGGCAAGCACACCAACCGGAAAAGTGAAACAACCGGAAGAGACGGGCTTGGCAGTGAGTGACATGTCGTTCATAGAAAGTCGAACAAGGCTTGAAATATTCCTTCTAATAGAAATCCCAATCTGACAAGAGCAAAGACCAAATCCCCAACTAACCTCTCGCCGTCTCCTAGCCTAATTCCCGTTACTTCATTCTGCGGCCTTCGGCGAGTAACGGCCATGATCTTCCCATTTCCTCCCACACCCGGACGTACCGTGCAGCCTCCGCCTTGCTGAGCCCGTGCCTCTTTACAAGGTGTGCCTTGAAGTTGTCGATTCTGGTGAACTTCTTGTGAGGGTACTTGCAACCCCCTAATGGACACGATGGCCCCTTCGCTGGACCATGATTTTTTGTAGTGTCGAGATGTCTCTGGAGATCCCCGGCACGTTCGAAAGGTGTATGGCACTCCTTACACACGGACGAGCGCCTGGGCCTTAAGGTGCTGATATTTTGTTGATCCCCTTGTTGAGCACAGTGATAGTTGTTGGGTGACTGGTAGTTGGAATCGGTGGTGGGGTAGTCTGGGGTGGGGTTGGAATCTCTGCCGGCGAGCAATTGAGTGGGAGGGGTGTCCTCCGGGATGCCGGAAGAGCTATTTTCCATGTTGTATCTATGGTGGTGAGGGTGTTATCTTGTGGGTCTAGATTTGTGTTTGGAGTCAGTGTGAGGAGCTACCTGCTGAGCTGCTGGGTGTCGCAATTCCTGTCAGGAAAGCTCCCAGGAGTGAACTGATGCGATTCAAGGTCAAAGCTGCCGTATGAGGCTCCGTGGGGGAGTTGGGGTGGGCTGTCAGCGACGCTGGGGAAGAAGCCCCCAAAGATAGAAGGGGAACTCTGCCCTGAGCTAGTGGTATCACTCTCATCAGAGCAGCTAAGAACGAAGCCGATTGGCCACACTCGATCCGGTATTTGCTTCTCGGAGAGGCAGTGAACAGGTAAGACGTCAACTTCCTGCTGCCAACTTAAGCTTTCCTGGGGATAGAAGGGTGCCGTCGATAGGAGCTGGCACTGCGCTATACAAAGTCTAGTGCATTCCTCCGTGAAATTGTTCCCGTCGTTAAGCGCCAAGATTTGGGGTTGTTCATATGTAGCGGGGGGGTATTCCGAAGGCACGATTGGGGTGCTCCCAAATCCGTAGTCTCCAGATGGATCCGCCTCAATCTCCCGAAGCTCTTGCCTTGGACTGTAGAGCTGAGGTCTGACGTCCCAACACATTGCAGATTGTGTATTAGAAGTTAGGTAAAAACTAGGCGTTCCTGAGAGAAAATTGGAATAGATAAAGCATATAGCAAGAGTGGAGAGAGACGGAGAGCAAGAGGCGTATGGGGTAAATGAAGTTTCGGGCGGGATTGGCCTTTATAGCTTCTTGGATCGAGCGAAAACCGAAATAGTGATCGCAGGGAACTTTGGCAAAGCTTTTCTTGTTATTTAGCTAGGAATAAAGCTTGCATAATTTCTCTTCGTTGACAGCGCAGGAAAAGCGGGGGCGGGGGGAGAGGTGCTGCCGCAGGCGTCTGTTAGCACTTGTTCGGTTGTCCCGCCTTGGACCGCAGGCGGATCAGCCGTTGTCATTTGCTTAGAAACGGTTGATAAGTAGCACAGGTGGCCCAGTGCTGATTGGTCTCCACCAACTTCACTCCTTCAACGCCGATCACCCCACCCCACATATTCCCTGTTCCAAGCGAGAGGGAAAAATGGAGTCCGTAGCCAGTAGTTTGTTGGCTCTCAATACCGAGGACTTTGTATGCGCAAAACAAGAGGGATGTGAGTAATTGACCGAGATCTTGGGGGTTCCCCGGCACTTCTAGGGCACCTAAGGTTTGGAGATAGACCGAGTTAGCTCGCAGGCGCGCTGCTTGGTCACTAAGTCCTCCCCGCTGTTGTGTAGATATGCAAGCGGTGGCACACCTGACCACGGCTTTTGTTCTTATCATACGAGAACGGCGACAAATTATGTCGGGGAGCTGTTTCTTCTACTAAAGCATCCCGACTATCGAACCCCCGCTGTAAACCTTAGGCTCCATGATATGCGATTCCTTGAGCCGAATAGGGAATTTGTACTAATAGGCACGTAGATAGGTGGCCAAGATTTTATAAAAAGAGCTACGGAATTTCCCTCTTATCGTTTTGAGGCAATGTACTCATTACCTACTAAATCCTAAGCTGTCCCACCATTTGACCGTCAGTCACAATTTATCACCAACTCTTGGCAAAACAGGCTCTAGAGAACTGTGCCTCATTTTCGGTGCAAGTGCTAGGGGGAGAAACTTGGGATTTCGGGTGAACAAATATAGCAGATTTGCCCAGAGCAGAAAGAGCCATATCTGGAACCGAGAGGGTGGGGGCAAGTAGGGAATGCCCGGAAAGGCGCGAAGAAAGAGAAGGGGTAGAATACGATTTGCTTGCCACGCTTGTTTGCAAAACACTATATACCTAAAGGTATTTTTCACATGGCCAAATGAAAGTATCTCTTTGCCTCCGTCCGGGCCGACACTTAAACATATTCACCGACCGTGGACGTTCGGCCATTCAAAGGAGGATTTAACTACGACCTGGTATACCATCGAAGACCGATACTCTTAGAGATAAAGAGTCTTGACAGTGCTGCGTGGCAGGCGCAATACCTGTTCAAACTACAATAGCACTGTCGATCGTGTTTGCGCGTGCTGTGCCCATTCTCGGCTCTCCTCGCCGACTACGAGTCCACTCTCCTTTCGGGGAGTACCATTGGACCAACTGGGAAGGGGGTGGGTGAGGGTTATAGAGGAAAAATATTCTGTGGTCGAGAGAGTACCTTTTGAAACAGAGGGTTCTTTTTTTTGTGCGACATTACGGGTACCCGCAGGCTGCCTGCTCAAATTATGATTTCACTGCGCTGCACCGTTAATCGCTGTTTACACTCCCCACGCATACGGTGCATCTCACTCTTCACCGACAGCTAGCCCGCGCTCCTCTCAAAAAACAGCTACGGTATCGAGCCAATAAGGAAAGGGCGACTGAGGTCAGAAGGAAAAAGATTCCATGGACGAGAGTGCCTTTTAAAACAAAGCGCCACTTTTTCTTTTTTTTGTGCAACACCTTACTCGCAGACAAGACTTGCATCGAGGGATCAATTCTGCTCCACTTGGCCCATTATTTTCCCCTCAAACTTCTAGACTTGACTACTCCCCCGCTCACCAACAGCCCGCCAACATCGTCAATCCTTATCTGCACGTCGCTCCTTGAGAGTTATTGGCAGCACTAGGGTGCAAACGCACTCGGAGAAAGCGGAAATACCCTCCACTCTCCCATACTTCTAGCATTGGGTGGGCTTTGAAGCACTCAGCGTTTTGGAATTGATTCCGAACACGCTCTCTGTGTTGTGGCAAAGTTTGCCGGGTTTAAACTCTGACTTGCGCAAAAGACAAAACGTGTTTACGCTCTCCCTGGCCAGGGAATGAGTTTCGCCGCAATTATCTACTTTCCAATCGTAGTCAGCTTGACCCGGAGACCGAGGTGAGTGCCTTAGGAGACTAGTGGCGCCTGCAATATGCTGGTCTAAGCTTCTAGGTGCTGGTCTTTTGCATACATTATTACGGGCTTCCCTCGGGATCTTGGTTCCCCCGGAGCTATTGAACCCGTAGCTTAGTCAACGCAACGAACACCAAATCTCTGATTCGGGTAATACCCGCTGGCAAGTAAGACATCCCTCCCCGAGGCTCACTAGGAAGGCGGCCCCATGTGCTTGTAGTAGCATTCACACTGATTTGTATTTTCCGTGTGTTGACCGGGTGGGGGTGGGTTTTTTTGTCTGTTTCTCACAAACCGAAACCTAGTAGAGTCCGCAGGCACGGGACAGCTTAGAATCGATCGATTCTGGCACGGCGCGACGAGCTTTAGAATTCTACCTGGTCTCTAAAATGAGGGGTAGTGTGGGTGGTTGTCTGAATTTACTAAAGAATATAAATATAAATTTAGGGGGAGGTAGAATCCCTGAAAAAGAATGCAACTACGGTATTGAGACGAGGGGTGCGGTAGCTGTTTATAGGGGTCGGTCTACCGTCATAAGGATGCAATCGCCCATACGATATCACACTTCCTCTTTCTTCCATACACAAACTATCAACTGGAGTATGATATTTAATCCTGCCTAAGAGGGCGCAAGGGTATTGGGGTTAGGTTATGCTAGTGGAAAATTATCAAATAGCTGGAAACCCAAGCCAACCGTACGTGGCAAGCCAAATAACTATTGAGAGTGAACCGGGTGGAAGACTTTTTGCAAGACTCCGGTAATAGCATCCACTGTACGGGATACTACAGTACCTTCACTTCTAGAAGAACTCAAAGCCTCCCCGTCCCCATGCAAACACCCCGTATGTCGGATACGTGACGCCACTCAGTGCTTTCTCGATAGGGGAGAGAACTAACATTAAACATAATTCTAGCTAGTATGTTGATCGAGACAGCGAAATACAATAGCGGACTGTGCACAATTGGCATTCTACAAATTTATGAAGAGGGCCCTGTGTTCTGATGAAAGTTCGAGATCATCCGGTATGCAATGCACCGTTGGCACTGCTGTTTTCGGCTTTTCCCGAATATCTCTTCAGAAATCAGCTTCGCGCCTTCTCCGGATACAGTCTTTCATCAGGTCTTGACGAATATCAGCGGGTGACGAACAAGGGTATTCGACCAGTGAGAAATCGAGTGGTGTAACAAAAAATTCCGGCTAATCCCTGTTCGTCACCCGCTAATATTCGTCAAGACCTGATGAAAAATTGTAGCATTGATGCGAGATGCTGGTTTGTATTAAAAGACACGAGTATCACACAGTATCTCTTTTTACCTTTCTGTCATACCAGTATCCCAAAAATCTGGAGTTTTCTCAAGCTGAGAAAGGTTATATAAAAAGTGTTTTCCGGTCTTTCACACGTTACTTAATATTGCGTGTGGGGTTTTCCAAAGTAAGTCCATACCATAGAAACCGGGATTGTCGCCCTTGTTCTGGGGTGTTGAGCTTCCTCTGTTAGCTGCTGATAGGGCTTGTACCATCATGCTGTCTTCCCTGTCCACCAGCCCAGCCGACGCCCGGGCCAGTTATTTGTGTTCCCACCCCTACACCCAAAGAGGGGAATTCTGGACGTCTCAGAACAAGGTCCAATTATTACAATTCCTTATGAGACTGTATGATGCCTTGCATAAAAAGAAATGTGCCTGGACGTTGGGATTCCCCTTCCCGGTTACTCGAGTAGAAATCCTGGAAACTGAGCCCTCAGCTGTGACAAAAAAAAGAATATCCATCGCGCCTTACCAAGAGTGGCAACCACAACGTCCTTGCGTTTACCTTCTATTGGAGATTTTACCATATCGCAGGCTTCTATCATATCGCAGGCGAGAGGTAAATCTGCCGGCTCGCTTGCTATTGATACGGCCTAAACTAGTGGTTCCTCTCACCAGCTTCCAAGGGTATCTTTGAGGTGCACATTCAGGTATGACACCGCCAAGCGAAACCCGCTCTGTTCGCTAGCCCTACCATTGTTTGAAATTGTATATTGGTTTGCGGTGGACAAAAAAAAGATTCGGGAGACACCCCTGTTAATTTGTTTTCCTGAGAGAGGTTTTTGTCGGGGTTAACATGACAGCGGGGAGAGCGGGGAGGAAATAAAGAAAGATTGACAAAGATATTAAAAAAATTGCAATTGAAATAAAGTTGATTGAGAGGAGTAATTGAACTTGCGGCTATATGTGAGTGGTGAGTGGTTGAGATCTTAATAGTAGCTACCGTGGCCGTGGCCAAACTTCGCCGAAAGGCTGCCCAGTCATGCGGTTGTCGGTTGTTTACCGGGATTGGTCTAGGTATAATTTTGTCCAATGGCAGATAGGACAGTTCTCCAGGTCTTCTCTAAATAGAAACGGGTAGCTATAGGAGGTCACAATCTCTTCCTATCTTTCCAAAAGCTGTTCAAGTATCTCCTCGAACCTGATACGCCGCCTGCAGAGGTTATACACCTTACTACGGTCAACGGCGGATCCCGGCCACACTGATAGCTCGGGCCGTCTCCACGCCGGGGGGGTATTCCTTACCGAGGCTGTTATTGAGCTTAGGGAAGTGCAAATGGCGGGTTTGAACGGACTGGCATTTGTATCTGTTGCTGGGGCCACAAACATAACTCATTTATTATGTGTGAGTAGGGCACGGTTTGGCACTAGGGACAGGACGAAGGTAGGGCTGGTATGAAGGGAGGGCTCCCTGGAGAAACTGGTTTAGCTTTTGTAATTCCTTTTATGATGGTTACTTTCATTTCTATTTTAATTGCATGTGTTTCACGGCATTTTTTATAATTAATTGAGAGCACATTTGGAAGCCAGAAATATTGTGGAATTTTTAGAAAAATATCAAGGTGTTTTTTAGTCCCATATTTTCTGAAATGGCATTGCGGCTGGGGGTAAGAGGAGATAAGCGAATACCTGTCCTTGTCTTGAATAGTGGGTAATACTTAGATTTAGTGTGTGAAATTCTGCCCTTGTAGCTTCTTGTTTAGAGTTCTGCGGGAAACAAGATTATGGTGCGATATTGTAATATTAGAAGATTACCTTAGAAACAAAAAAAAATATGGTATATAAATGCCAGGACTGCTGAACACATCTCTCTTCAGAAATACAATAGTATCTTTATTCTAGCCCACAAGAAATTTTCAAGAAATACCGCGGTGTTTATAAAATGGTATGATACTGTACATGCCGAACAATGCCTTAAATTTCTAAGAGCTGCAACTTAAAGAGGAGCTCCGACTCCATGTTCTAAAAGCGACGGATAGAGGGGCAATACCCAAGCTCACTCACGCGCCTACGCACAGTACAGGATTGTCACGGCAAAGTAGTGAGTGTAGCGGAATGTAGGGCAATTTCACTAAAAGACGTTCTGCACTTCTGTGCATCCCCGGACGTTCCCCTCCTCGTTGCCTGCTGAAGGCGGGCTTCGAAAAAGCAATACTCAAGGCCGCGATTCACCGTTGGTCTATCTGTCCGAAGAGAGCCGGTTGTGGACGGTTGAAACATGCTACGTAAAATACGAATTAAACCATTTTCGCTGGTATGATACACGAGCAGGAATACAGGCCCCTGTGTAATAGTCCTCGATAAGTTCAGGCTACCCTACTTCACACTAGGCCATTGGGCGGCGTAGAGATGATCTTTCGGCAATAGCGTCATTGGGTAAAGCCTAACCAAACCCGTGACCCACCCTACCGCAGTGCGCCTACACTAAGGTTTGGCGGACCAAAAAAGGAAAGGAATCATTGTATCATAGCAGAAGAAAACCTCCAGCTCCCCCCTACCCAGATAAGGGCTCAGACCACGGGGCCTCAACGTGACGGTCTCAACACGACGACCTGGAGAAGTGGTTAGATAGGTGCGCTAGTACAGTACTACGAGTATTTACCCCGCTCATTTGCGATAGTTTTTTAAGGCGCTTCAAACACTATATTCCACGACTACGAAGCTCTACCGAGAGTTGAACTAAGAAATTGTAACACAAAAAGCACCATGACGATTCTGACAATATCACGACAAATTATGCTTATCAGACAAGCGCGTTGTAATTGGTGGCATCTCGATGATCTCCTCCATGCGTTAGTGAACTCACCTCAAAAACCTGACCGCCAGAAACCTAACCCCAACCCACTCAACCACATTCCCCATAACCGCCTTCAATTAGAGGCTATTTTCGAAACTGCAGCTTTTGGCCCCGAAGTTGCACTTAATAGAAAGGAGTCCCCACCAACAAGCGGGTATTGCGGGTGTGTATCCCTTAGTCTGTCGAACTGCGCCCAAGAAAACCGGTTAAGAACTATACCAAATCCGGCCAAGAAAACAACGGGATCTGGGAAATATCCTTCCCTGACTGGAAATAAATTACTAAGGGTTTCAACTTGAGATCTGTTCAACCGGTTTTCTTGGGCGCACTGCAAACTAAGGGATAGCACGGTGGAAGGCTCAGCTCTTTTTGGCCATAATGGAAATGAATAACTGATTGGCAACGCTTGACAGCCTATTATTGCACGAGGCTGTGACAAAAATGGTGAGCAGAATGGCATGTAACAACCCAAACCATGCTACCTCACTCTTCCCATTCAACACATTCTGGGGTTGTAAAAAATCTCAAATTTTGATATTCACGTCTAAAATTCTTTGAGATTATTAAACAATTATTGGACGCCTTGGCATGCAATATTGAAAGGTTGAAGTTGAAAACAGCCCCAACCCTTGCCATTTCCCATACAAAATAGTCAGAAATTGCGCCAAGACAAATGTACCAACTATAGCTCTCTTGACAATTCCTCAACCAGTCTAGATACAGAGTTCTGAAGGGTTGGAAAGTAAATTCTAGGGGGTCGTTTTACAAAGGGGCCAAGATTGAGCCCAAATTCCTTTTCTAAATCAGCGGCTAGAAGGTTGTGAATAGATGGCTATTCTGTGTGGAAAACCCTTACACTGCTCATCAGTTAGTCGAGCCACTTACAGGTGCGTCCGTGGAGTCCACATATCCCTCGAAGTGCTCGAGTACTACGAGCTCTCTCTTTCTATTTCTCGCAAAGAAACAAATGACGACAGAAGTTTACAATGTCCTTTGACGCGAATCCTGTCCGAAAGCAATCACCCAAAAAGGTCTGGTCCTGTTGCTACCACATGGGCCTTGATTACCAACAATCCCAACAGCCCTTTATTCTCCAATATGCAGGGAGGGAGGACTATTTAAATTTTCATTTCATATTCCCACTCAATCATATTTGAATAGAATTTCCGGTATCGTGGTCAGGATGGACTAGAGCGTTGGCCGACAGGTGGTGCGGGGCAGTTGGACTCACAGGAATAGATAGGGTAGGGGTTTCGGGGACTCGCATAGCCGACCCAGGGCCCTGCCACAGGGGGCGCCGAGCAATCTACATCTCACAGAATCTCACTACTTCTCAAAAGCCCCCGAGTGATCCGCAGTGTTTATCCCAGGGGAAACCGTTGTTTCATTCCGCAAACAAAAAGGAAAAGCAGAAAAAATAGGAGGGAGGGGAGAGAAATAAAAATAGATTGGGTCGTAGAGCACAGCCAGCGAAATATCCGTATCATACAACGAAATTAAAAAGTAAGAGGACAAGAGAAAAAAGACCCTAACCCACAGTCAGCCAACAAGGCTGTAACCTGTACGACAATAGAGCCTCCCCCAAATCGCTGTCGAACCCTTCCCACTGCCAAGGTCGTACAGAAAGAGAGGCGGTGCTTGAACAGAACACCTCCTTCACCATCGTATCCCCCCCCCCCGCCTTCCCCCTCTTCTTCCCCCTCTTCTTCCCCCTCTTCTTCCCCCTCTTCTTCCCCCTCTTCTTCCCCCTCTTCTTCCCCTTACCCCACCACCGTATGCCTTGATCCAACACCACCGCCCTTCGCTACCGTACCCCCACACTACCACACGACCACTCATCCCGACCAAGAACCTAGGGCATCTTTCAATACTTCCTTTCCCTGAGATATGTATCTATCTTATCATTACTCATTCCATGTTTCTTCCTACAATGAGCCCTGAAATTATCATTCCTTGTGAATTTCGAAGTATATCTGCAGCCCTTCACTGGGCAAGTCGGCCCGCGCCCGCCCCTGGTATGCCCCCTAGTCGTCCTCTTGTGTCGCTCCAGGTCCGTCCGGCGTCCAAATATCACTCCACAGCATGCATTGGGATTCGAGTTTGAGTGATGGGCTATAGCGCCTCCTTCATCGCCGTGGTGCGTGGGCTGGTGTGGGAGGGGAGGAGGTGGTGGTGGTGAAGGAGGAGGAGGGGGAGGAGGAGGAGGATGGAGAGAAGACACAAGGCTGCCAGTGCTCAAGCCGAGGTAAGGTTCCTGGCCTTGGGGACCACTAGCTAACTGCTGTTCTTGTTTAACGAGATATTGTGAATAGTTGGGGTTATGGCCGAAGTAATCGTCGGCTGAATGTGTGGCACATACGGTGGCTTGGGCAGCCGGGCTGCCTGGGTAGTCGAATAGGGTGGGGCTGGAGGCAGTAGAAGCCAACCCGCCGGGGGAGGCTACTAGAGGCTCACCAGTTAAGGAGATTTGGTGCGAGCTTCCTAAGGGACTATCGGATCAAAAGGTGAGTAGATGATTAAATCACCATTATGGGCGCGAGTATTTGGGAAAATACAGGAGATAGGAGCTTATGTGCTTACCTGTCGCTCTCCATAAGTTCAGGATCGATGCTGTCCGAACCCGTGGCCCCTGGTTGGGAGTAACTAGTATTGCTACTGCCATACGATTCCAAGGTATCACACGAGCCCACAGTGCCATAATGGGAGCTCCGTCCAAGACTGCGGGGGGAGCTGATGTCATCTAGAGGGATGTTCTGCGTCGGCCCAGAACCACAAATACTAGGACTGCAGAAACCAGCATTGCCATCTCTGTGATCATTCGAGCAGATATCTCCCCGCCACGGGCAGGCCACCCACTCTGATGGGGAGCCATGATATCGCTGCTGGGATGTTGCTTGTTTATACCAGTCATCACGCCCCCGTTGAAAGACTTGTAGCGGCGGGGTCTCTTCCAGTCGGCGAATATCCAACTCCAAGATGTCCATATTTTCTACGCCGGCTAGCGCAGGGGAGGAACACAGAGTTTGATAATCGATTTGGTAACTTCCAGAGTTAGGTTCGCCGTAAGGCCGTGGCATGTCTTCCTGAGGCAGGCAGTCTTTGGATTGGTAGGACTTGAATGAGGGCCGTTTGTGGGGGCAGCGACTGGTTATATACGGCAGAGGGGAGAGAAAGGTGAGTATGACCCAGCAAGAATACCCCACCTCTACTGTGAGATTACTCTCTACTACAGATCTCTGCTCTTCTGTGATAAGGTGATTGCCCCACCCCCCTCCTCCTTATCGCCCATTTCACCGCTCTTCCCTGATCCGCCCCAGGCGTAAAACGGGGGAACAAGGAGTGCCTGGCCAAGATTTCCACAGGCATCGCAAAGGCGACGCCTATTCCCCCAACAACTTCCCGTGCCCCTGCTTACTATTTTTCACTTTGGAATTGTCAAACCATAGGCTCCATCTAGGCTCGCCGCTTTAAGTACAATGTGAAACACCCCGCAATAGAGACAACGCGGAAAGACCCACCGGACTTTGCCGACCAACGGCCAGACATAGCTCAAGTCCCAACTCAATAGCGAACTTCACGACACATGAGAGCAAGAGACAGCATGATCCCCGCCGACTGCAACTCATAAAACCAACGGTGAGAACACGGAGAAGCAGGTGTCGCCTCTGAACGGGGCCAGAGAGACGTTGGATTGGGACCTGGGGTCTCTATCTAGTCCTAAAGAGCCACCCCGGGAGTTTCCCTTGATCAAAGGTTTACGAAATCACTTATCCTGAAGGGGGGGGGACTCTAGGGAGAGGGGAATGGAAAGAAGGGAGGAGTTGAAAAAAGACATTTGTCTAAGTGGATATCTTCCAGGATGTCTGGATCCCGCCTTCTTGTCTTCACACTACTTCGGGATATTCAAAAAGAAAAAGGAAAAACTGAACTGCCGTACCTATTAGATATGCCGGAGGTACGCCTACGCCTACGCTTAGGTCATGTCCTTGGGTTATATGAGGGAGCAAACCTTCCGGATACCATCGGTCGGGAGATATACTGGTATCATACGGGTACCATCAAAAAAGTAAAAACTTCGCACATAACCACCACCCCCCTCCGACCAATCACAAAGCAGTGGAAAGAAGAAAAAAACCAAAGCGAAAAAGGGCAAATGCTGTCAATTCTTGTATTTATACTTATATATATGTTTTCGCTTTCCGGAAGGGTTCCTGTGCCTGGTCTGCTCTCAGTGAAAAGCGCTACAGTTTATGTTGTTTTTTATGCCAAGAATCCCTAGAAAATCACCACACACAGCTTCACCTACCGGTTCATCCCAAGATATTACAGGGAAATTTCAGGGAAATACTAATAGGGCTCAAGTAACCCACCGTTCGAGGGGTAAAAGGACAGGCGAAAGTGATAAATATCTCGCTTGTGATAATGTGGATTTTTGCAAGGGTTTCACTTCCGGTGGTACATTTCCCGGTCGATGGCATCCGGAAGGGCTTGCCGACAAGAGCACGGTATTCGGGGTTTCTCCTCCTATGAGAAAAAAAACCGTTGTTACACCTTTCCGTTCGATACCCGTTAGCTTTCATCATAACATGGGGAATAACAGCGCTTCCTACCATCAAATCTCATGAAGGTCTGAATGCCGCTCGAGCGAGCTACCGTGAAACTAGTATGTGAACCAACCGGGAGGTACCGTACGAAGAACGCCCCCCGACAGTTTGTGCGAATATTGCCCGGAGTCTTAATAAACGGAGAGATCCATCCCGACCTTCCACGAGATCCTACTCACACGGTAGACAAGCATAAGTACATAACGTATCACCTTCATGTTGTCAGCCGCAGGCGGAAAATCACGGGTATGATACTACGAGTAGTACAGTACGGTACATCGGTTCTTAAGGCGACAGCAGTTGCGTGACCCCTTTACCACCCGTAGGTGTACTTGTACTAGTACAGTAGATACGTTGAACAGGGATCCGATCTACGTCAAGAACGACAAATGGGCTATGGGACATTCCGTTCTGACAGCTGACTGTCCCAAATGGTACCCGACGACCAATAGCGCTTTTCTGATCGGATAGGTAGGCCTGGGAATCGAATTCTGTGGGAATCTACTCGAGTACTCGAGTACTGTACGAGTACAAGTAAAGTTATTGAGCACGTCACAGGGAACAGGAGATCAGAACGTCATACAATACCGGTAAATTTTTCTCCGTGCCTCGCTGCTTACACCTAGGACTAATCCTAGTCAGTCGGTTAGCTACGGTACTTGCCTTCATCTTGCGCTGTTGCCTGCAAAGGTTCCAGCACCCGGATACACAGATTTGTTACTTATCTCTAGAGCCTTGTCTTTATTTTTATCTGTTAGTTCACATACGCAAGTACCAGGGAGTAATTTTGCCGGTAAATCAACCCTATCTTGTACTTGTCCCCTGAAAGAAGTGCCGGAAAACAGGGGGGTATATTTTGTATGGGTGCTCAGATGGGCACAGACATTTTACCATATATTTCTTGAATCACTGCTTTAGGGTACTTCTCTCGGGGGACAAGTACGAAAGCAGCTTTATTACCGTAGTTCTTTTGCCGGTTTCTTCCAGTCGTTTGGTCAGACAGCCGTTGACAACCTTCCGGCAGGGCAGTCCCTGACCCAAGGACCTTGCCAACGTCCCAGGCCGGGTAGGTGGCGGTAGTCCCGGCAGTTAGCTGCAGTTGACTACTCGAGTACCGGCAAAGCTGACATCCCCCAAGGGAACCACACATTTGTACCAAAATGTCCCCCAGCCCGCCGCCAGGATGAAGAGTGAAAGTTACCTGGCAAGAAGTACGGCGCCTGGTAAGCGATGATTGAACAGTTGTTTAAGGTTAACCGGCTAAATATATCCCTGCCTGTTCGGGTTAACTGTTCCCTACCCTTATACCAGAACTTGGAGAGTACAGCATTTCTTTGAGAGCGGATATTATACCCCCGGATGACCAGTCGTATATTTTCCCCCAGGCCTCACGCCTGAGGACCTTTTGATCTTCAAGTTCAGCTTGATAAAGAGGGGTTTCTTGTCTTGTGAACAGGCGCCATAATTATAGTGTGGTAAATTGCTAAGCTCTAAGTAATAAAGTATGGAATAGCTAGAAACGAATCTCGCAGATTGGCGACGCGTAGTATAGAGGTCAGCTATTATCCCTTAGTCCGCCGGTAAGCCCGAGAAATCAGTAGAATGTGTCTCAGTTTGAAACCCTGATTATTTATTTCCAGTCAAGAGAGGATACTTCCCAGATGCCCCCGACTTAGTTTTAATTAGAGGAGGATATTTTCCAGATCAGGTCATTTTCTTAACAGGATCTCTTGGGAGTAGAACCCGGCGGACTGTGGGATAACATGGGCCTTGGCTGCTAGTAATCCTAATAGATTTTGCCTTTTAATCTCTGTAATCATTTATATGATAATATAACATGGAGGAAGGAATATTTGAATTTTCACTTAATCAAGTTTGGATGGCGTTTTTAGTGGCGGTATCATAGCCAGAATAAACCGAGGCTCCGAGCCCAAAGCAAGGACGGGACATGAATAAGATTAATTTTCCTTTGGGATTGGAGGAATTTCCTTTCACGAGGGAGCCCCAAATTTAGTCATGATCTTTTGGCTTATGGTATGTAATGTAGGGAACTCCCGGGGGAGGTATTTCCACTTTGGTATTTGCCTCTATGGTACGAGTTGTTATAGTTTTGGTTTATTTCTTTTATTTGAGTTTTGCCTTGGGTTTTCATTTGGCATGAGATTTCTCCCGAATGCAGCGGTTGCACCCCAGGGAGTTCTAGTTATGTGCAACGGAGACATGAAGGTTACAGTACCAGACAATGTTGGAATTAGATATGCTGCAACAAAGGGAGATTATGGTATGATTGCGGTTGCATCAGAGCATCATTGTAACCTGACCTATCTCCTACCCTAGGGAATACCACAACGACCCAAAATGCCTACTAGACACGTGTAGTGAAAAGATGTGTCTGCTAGTATCCGGTTACTTTCTTGTTGCGATTGTACCTAAGATCAAACCACGGATTTAATTAGAGAAAAACTGGGGTTTGGCTGGCTGGTTGGTAAGGAGCCGTTGCGTTAGACGGGCTAGGGTTCCGGGAACCTGCGGACCCGGGAGCCAGGTGTTGGATAGACTGATTCCCTAGCCCCGGACACCCCCCCCCCCCCCCCCCACCCGGACAGCTAAACCCAGATAAGAAAGTTCGAAGCGATTTCCTTGGTTTGATTGGATGAGCTGTGGCAACTGCACTGACCGCAGCCGTTTCCTCATACAATACCCACCAATCAGCATCTGTCCGGGTGGGGGGGTGTCCGGGTGGCTAGGGAGGCAGTCTATCGGCGATCCGATATCACAGGTTGAGCGCTAAAGAGTTGCCGCTCCTCTATGAAGTTGTCCTGGTAGCGGGTCTAACCTCTTTTCAACCCTCTTCTCTCTTAACTTGCACATACCGTATATCGGTCTTTTCATCTTCCGGTATCATAAGCCAAATCAATCCGTCTTGTCCGCCGCAATTCTTATCTCTACTTTCTTTTCTCCTTTGTTCTCATCATTAGCAAAACCACTCCTAACACTTTCTGTACCAATTAGCGTTTGTGCAAACACTCGATTCAGAATTCCTGGAGCGATCTCCAGTGTATCTCATGGGGGCCCTCGTTTCGTTATTTAGGCAAGGAAGGAGAAGCAAAAAAGAGCCGGGAAAATAGGAGGGAAACAAATAAAAACAGAAAAAAGACAGCTTGGTGTGTGCAGCACGAGGTCGATATCCACCAAACCGTTGCTTTCTGGGAGGTTACCGGAGGATTGCTGATTGCCGATGGTTGCCCGGTCAACCATCCGCGTTGTTGCGAGGTTGTCTATTTTTTTTTCTTTTGTCAATGCTGCGCAGTACTCGTACTGGTTCAAGTAAAGATGAGATCATTAGCACGTGCAACGATTACCAGTATTCTATCTTCTCCCTTTCTACTCCAGCGAAGCATTTAGCTCCTCGTAAGCGGCCATTTCCACCCTTCGAGAAAACAATATGCCGTGCAGAGATACCGGTTTGCGCGCCTGCGAATTTGTAGTAATTAACAAATACCACTTATTAACCTGTGTCTCAGACATCTAGAGGAGTGGCATAAATTTTTCAATCGTTTCAATAGTCTAAGGGATAGAGGCGGATAGCTGGTATCATATGAGAAATATATTAGGCTCGGAGAAAACTGTTCAAAGAGTACTCGCGCGGCTGGATTGAAGGAGTGATAGGGCGGTAAAAGTTTTTCCCGTTGCCGCCTTGGCGCCCCTCAATTAATTTTGGTTTGTCACAATACTCGGGAGTAAAATACACCACTCGACACATGCGAGAGTTTATTTGTGCGAAATAAGAGTCCCCGATACTTGCACATGAGAATAGAAGAAGAAAGTATTATGTAACAAAATTAAGAACAGAGGGGAAAGGTGAACGAAAATATGGTGACCCCGGATCAGCCAACCTTGCCGTGATGCACCTTCCCCTTTCTGACTGCCCAGTCCACCTTGGAAAAAGAAATTGGGGCACCGAAATCCATTGGTTAGCTACCAAGCGCCCCACACAGAATCCCAGAATCCCTTTGTTTGTTTTTTACTACAGGCTGCACAAGTAGGAGAACACAAAAGATAGAAAACTCCCTCATCTTCCTCCACTCCCGCTTCCTCTCCTCTTCTTCATCAGCGCTGCTTTCACCAAACACAGCCGTCCATCGCCACCCCATCCTCTACCACTCACCCCCACAACGAACCCAGGGTTGGTTTGTTCCCTCCATCGCTGGATAAACTCGTCTGCCTCCTCATCGCTCTTTCCGTGCTGCCTCTTGTAGTGGGCTTTAAAGTTATCGGTCCTCGTGAACTTTTCGGTATATCTGCAGTCGCTCTCGGGGCAAGACGGTCCTTTCGGGTCACCATGCCTTCTAGTCGTCTTTAGATGGCGTTCCAAGTCGGTTAGGCGTTTACATCCTTTCCCGCACTCGCCGCATACGTAGGGGCCTAGGCCTGAGTTATCGGCCACAATATCTTGTGCGTTATCATCGCGCACGGGGTCAGGAGGAAGAAGGGAAGGCGTAAAACTGCCGATGCCTGGGCTGGGGTAAAACTCTTGGTTTTGGGGGCCGCTTGCCACCCGCTGTGGTCCCTGCTCAACGGGATATTGCTGATAATTGAGGTAGGAGTCGAAGTAACCACTATGTCGGTTGGCGCTGTGTCTAGCTTGGGTGGGGGAGCCGCTTTGGTAGGGCAAGAGAGCTGGACTGAGAGTGGCGGGGGTCGACTGATCCGGAGAGGCCACCAGTGGCGCATCGGTCAAGTAGGTTTGTTGCTGGTATTCCGAGGGGCTGCTAAATCAAATGGTTGATTGGTGATTAGTTTGCTATTACGGGTACAAGTGTTTGGCAAAAGACGGAAGATAGGAGCTCGCGTGCTTACCTGCTGTGTTGTAAAAGCTGGGGATCGACGTAGCTCGAACCCGCGTTGCTTAGTAGCGAGTAACTAGTGTTGCTGCTACCGGTATTATACGAGTGCAGTCCAAAGCTGCCGGGTGAGTCGGGGTTATTAGACGGGATGTCGTACTCCCGCTTGTAGGAGTAGAGATCACCATCGTTCTGACCAATTGAGTAGGAGTATTGCTGCTGCCATGACGAGTCCCCCTGCCCCAAGGGGGAACAATGATGTTGCTGCTGGACTAGTTCTTGGCTGTCCATTGCGCTACGGTTTGGTGGATACATTGCGGCAGTGAGGTCTTGCGCACTCTGTTGAGGCCTATCCATAGGAAGTGTTCGTGTTTTTGGGGTGACTAGCACAAGAGAGGAACGCGAAGTTTAAGGATAGGTTTAGTAACTCTCAGAGTTAAGTTAACTGTGGGGCGGTCGTGTATCCTCCTGGGATAGGTAGTTCTTAGATCGCTAAGGCTTCAACTCAGGACGGGTCTGGGGGCTTTTTATATCCTATCGCCGCCTAGCACACTACTTAATCCGACAGATGCTAGACGAGAGACAGAGCAATAGGAGTGCCTGACTATAGGCACAGGCATTAGAAAAGGCAACGCTATCGCACTGGCAACTTTCCGTGTCTCCATTTTTCCCTGTGGGGTCTGCGAGCCTTGCTAACCGAAAACGATATATGGTTTGAATCTTAATTCAACGACACACTTCACAGCGCACAAGAGCAAGAGGTCACATGATCCGCCTTGATTGCAATTCATAAAACCAACAGTGACAACACGGGGAGAGCCTCTTAGGGGCACTGGAAAGGACTCCGAACGGCATTGGAAAGGCCTTGAACTGAAACTCAAACTCTGGCTAGTGCCAAGGGGATGCTCCTTAGGCATTCTCTTAATCAAAGGCGCCCAAACACTCGCAAGCAAAGACAGCCAATCATCCACATCTCTTCTATTCCGGAGTCATCAAGGGCACCCATAAACCCCTTTTCAGTTGAATGGATGGGTTGCCAGTCCGTCTTCCCCCCCCCAGCTGCCAACTCTCACATAGACATTGGGTCCCCTGTGGCCATAGCGGTCCTCGGCAAACCACCTGCCTTTGCGATTTTCCCTCTTTGCGAGGTTAATTCGGCTTCCGGCTCCCCTGATACTCTACCATTGGTCAGACTCCTGACCACTGCAGGCGCGATTGACTGCAAATTGCCACCATAAACTACTATTTTCGTCCCAGAGCGGGGTTCTGGTATGTCGTGCGTGGTGCATGGTAGGCGGCAAAGCAAAGAAGAGGGGGAGGAAGGAGGATAAGGTGTCGGGAGAGGGCGTTGTGCTTGTAGGGCGCCTTCTTGGGTGCCTGTATGTCCCTACTAGTCGTCTTAGATAATACTCGTTCTGGGCAAGGAGAACCAGAGCAAAAGGCATCAGAAAAATATATGGCCATCGCCTGTGAGCATCTGTCCTCGTGAACAATATTCTACCCTCGGCGTTCTGGTGCTTCTTGCTGGTTGAAGTGAAGGGATCGCTCAGACGTGTTGACGGAAAGAGATATTGAGGTGTGAGTTGTCTATGGAGGTTATTAGCTAACGACTACTTACCAAGAGAAAACTTCTAAGTTACATGCATAACCCTGTACACCCGTTCATGCTCCAGCGTGCCCATACACATCCACGCTTCTGCGCTCCTTCATAATACGTGCGCTTCATATCTGCGCTCCTCGGCGCTCCTGATACTACAGCATTCTACTATCAGGATTATTGTACCATTCGTCTAAGAAGAGCTCTATATAAGATAAAAAAAAGAGAAACTCAGTGTATTATCGGACTCGCACAATTATTTGTAAAAAACCATCGATATGCCCATTGCCGCATTTTTTGGGCTAACCCGAAATCACGCTAACGGAGTCAAATAAGGTGTGGCTCAGTAAGCGAATGGGATTTGCACGAGAGTTGCCCCCTAGAGTTAGATTCTGGGAATAATTTGCCACAGGATGCTTTTTCTACGGAAATAATTTCCTGAAGAGTATGATCTGCCTGGGCCAAGCTTTACTCCCAAGCTCGCTTCTTGCACCATTTTTGTGCTAGGGAGCCTCAGCGTGATTTCGGGTTAGCCCAAAAAATGCGGTACCAACGCTGCCAACATTTATTCCGCTCGTGTACGAGTACTCGTTTTTTGTGGGGTGTGTCCCTCGATCTCAAAGTCTCCATGAATGGTGTGGTGCGATTTCCAGAGGCTTGGCACGCGTCTTCCCGAATACCGGTATCCAAGTGCAGTCTGTCGGTTCGCGCCGAGCCGTTCGCGCCGCGCATCCCTGTTTTACCGAATCGGATCATAACTTACCCCGCGCTTTTTTTTGGATGTGTGGGGTTAAACCACTGGAACTACCGTAACTCGTTAGATCAACGATCGGCAATCCGAGACGAAACACCCTGGGAAGGAATAGTGTTTCCTAGACGAGGTATGGCTTAGTGAGGCTGAGCTTGTTTGATCTCGTTAACCGGTATTTGTTATTTTGTTAACCTGTTCTGCCAAGCCGGTTGTGGTTGGTGAAGTGATGCAATTAAGATCCCTGATAGTCAGTATGGCAGAGGCCAACTGGTTGCATTTATGTGCATACGTCTCGGCGACGGTAGTCACCACTCTCGAGTTCGCGTTGATTTGAAACCCCTTGATATTGGTACTGGTATATTCCATTTCATCCGTTGTATTATACACTTCGATGCCCTGATTGTATGGGAGATGGTAAATAAAAAATATATCATCTCGTCATTTAATTCCTAAAGGGAAAGAAGTATGGGATGTGAGGAGGGCCGAAATTGTTGAGGGAAGTTAAGAAGAGATACTTTATCATCAGGCCCTCGCGGTTTAGCGATAGAATCCACTTCCTGTACAAAAGATCAACGTGTGGGAGGTCGCACCGGTGTTCATGAAAATATTTTATTAGTGGACGATAAGCTCTTGCCGGTATAATATCTCGGTAGCAGAAAACCAACGGAGGTTGTAATTGCCAGCACTTGCAAACCATTTGCCTTCAACAGGAGAAGGCACTATTGGCACTAACCTGTGGCCCTGAAGAATAGCTCTAACTTTTTTAGGATAACTAATCCTCATACGCTACAGGGACTCACTTGTATGAGCAATCCCGTGGATACAATCATTAGATTCTATAGCGATGCTACTGCATCAGCTGAGGGACACCACCACCCCCGGAGATCTCTAAATATAGTGGTGCTGATGAACTAGAATCTGATACATGTAATTGCTGAAGGCGTTACCAACACTGGAATACTTGCATGTAAGAAACGACGCCTTTCGACAGACCAGAAGCGACTCGATAACCACCAGGAGTTCTCCGGTCGGGTTTCTTTCCTGGACATACCGCCTAACAGCACTTGCAGCGCCTTTCTTCCACCCATTAATAGAGTCGAGTGGGGGGAAATTCGAAAGAGTTTCATCTTTGCACGTGCACGAGGGGATCAGGAGAGTGGACGGAAAGGCCACCAAGCAAGAGAAAATAATTGCCTCACATGCTCGTGTTTCGTATTTTCTACCAATTATACAGTAAGGAGCACACTCGTGAGGGAGGCATTTGTTCGGGTGAATGTTGGAGTTATGGGGGTAGCTTACGTATGCCACCGGACAGGCGCAAAGAGATTGATCTTGGATCAACCATGCGCCTGTGTGCTGGAGATACCCCTCGCCGCTAGAAGAGACATTGGATTTCCTGAGGAATTGGGTTGGCTAGAGTCTCCTCTGAGCTCTGAAGGCCGTTGTTTCATCTTCGCTTTGTGTTCTTTCGTATTAATTTGCTATGGGGGTGGTGTTGGGTCAAGTTAGCAACAACATAATTGAATCTTCAATCATAGCAACTCACTCAGCCGAGTATCCCCGTCGCTGCCATGAATGCATCTTAGGAGACCCCTATAATTCACACTTTAGGTGTACCCCCATCTATTCCTCCTCTTCCCAGTTCCCCCTCCAGCAACTTCTTTCCCAGAGACGGGCGTCTCTTCCACACCCGGCTGCTCAGAACTCCCATAATCCAGCACAAGTTTCCTGATAGCAGGGGAATAACTTCTCGCCAGCGACTGTACGGAGCTCTTACCAGGACGGCAGGCATCAATATCGAGATCGTCCCTTTCAATCAACAACCTAACCACCCTCTCATGTCCCTTATTTGCCGCAACATGCAGCGGTGTATCTCCAGACCCGGACAAGGCATTGATGTCCACCTCTCTATGATCCAGGAGTAACCGCACAGTATGTATTTGGTCCAGAGAAGCCGCCAAGTGCAAGGGGGTCCTCCCATAGCGATCCGGCCCATTTATTTTAAGTCTCGAGTCTTTAACCAGAAGCGGTAACACTCCCCTCCAACCGAGCGAGATAGCGCGGTGAATTGGCGTCTCGCCAGCAGAGTCCCCGGCGTTAATATCGACCGCGTCGGAGGTCAGGAATATCCGGACCGTGGCTTCGCAGCCAAGCTTAACCGCCTCGTAAAATGGTGTTTGACCGCTTTGATTCTTGAGGTTCGGGTCTACCCGCTTATCTGATAGGAGAATTGGGAGGATGTGATTTCGATCTTTGTCCCGACAGACAGCCTGATGCAGCGGGGTCTTATTAGATGAACCACGGATGTTAACGTCGAGTCTTTCCTCTGCTAGGAGCAACTGTGTCATTCTTTTGTCCGCTAAATCAACGGCTAGGTGTAGCGCTGATGAGGCCGCCGGGTGTGGTTGGTTTAGCTGGGTCCTCTCATCGCGCAATAGCAATCTCACCGTTTCCTCGCTGCCCTTCCTGATAGCATCGCATAGTGGTGTTCGACCATTTCGCCGCGAATTTACGACGATTCCGTCCACCCCTAGGAGTAATTCTACAATTGCAGGGCGGTTCTCGAGGACTGCTGCGTGAAGTGGCGTCAGACGACTCCCCCCCTTGGCTGTTGTGTCAACACCACAGCCTATCAGCGTCCGGATAGTTGTCTCGCTCATTGAGGACACCGCCGTTGTGAGTATCTCCCCTCGGTTCAGAAGTTCGCTGTCCAGGAGCCTTTTGACTGTCGCGTTATCCTGCCGGCCTGCAGCGGAGAACAGCACACTTTGCCCATGGCGCTGTAGTCTTGTGTTGGTTAAGAATAAGTTGTCGATGAGAACGTGAGCGAGGAGTCGAGCGAGACGCCGGTTTGTGCGTAGGAGAGCGTTTGTATCGGGCAGGTCTTGGTCTTTTGCGATCTGAAGGATCACCTCGTTTGGTAAGTCTAAGAAAGACATAATGGAACGGTTTCTTGTATCGTAGAGTACTGTAGCTGGTGGTGGTTGTGGTGGGTGACTTAGCCGAAGCTTCAATGGAGATTTCACGGGGGATTTAGTGGTTATATATGACACTGCTTGGTCGCTGGCTTAGTCCATCTTTCTCGTCCGCTCCACCTCCAGCGATTGAAATCTCAACACCATGGGAAATCATCGTGAGAGTGTCCTCCGCCTCTGATCTACCCCGTCCGTGGCATCTGCTCGGGGGTTTATCACGCTTTCATCTCTTTCCTCTCTCTGAGGCCTCTGGCCTCCCCTCCCGGGGGTTATGGATTCCTTCCTGGTTCCGTTCGTCTTCGCTCGCGTTGATGT